>Ga0265297_10000087_pt1 | contig 338486 bp, 395 predicted proteins | sample Munlanlwell13791_FD_192502 | JGI IMG/M metagenome (GOLD analysis project Ga0265297, IMG submission 192502) | Leachate microbial communities from a municipal landfill in Southern Ontario, Canada - Leachate well 137-91 | ecosystem: Engineered > Solid waste > Landfill > Unclassified | place... | reverse complement strand
ATCTGGAAAACATCAAGGCACGTGAGCGGGAACTGAAGTGGAAACAAACCGCATTGCGTATTTTCCACAGCTTTATCATCGGCAATGCCGCCCATTCGTTCAATGCGCGTAATCCCCTGCACCTTGAAGTGCTTCTCAGCAAACCGGTCATTCTTGAGCTTGATCTTGAGCTGCCTAAAGCGCTGAGGATATTCATTACAGAGATCATCCTGCGGTGGATACACCTGTACAGAATCAGCCAGGGTGAGACTGACACCTTACGACATGTGATGTTTCTTGAGGAAGTGCACAATCTGTTCCCGGAGCAAAGCTTTTTCCAACAGACAAACTCGCTGGAAAACGTCTATCGTGAAATACGGGCATTCGGGCAGGGCATTGTCAGCATAACCCAGCATCCGTCGCTGTTGCCGGTATATCTTCTGGGCAACTGTCACACTCAGATGTATCTCGGCCTGCAGCACGAGAACGATATCCGGACCGCAAAGAAATCCTTGTTTTTGCAGCAAAGCGAAGAACAGTACTTGAACATGCTGAAAATCGGCGAATGCATTGTAAAGATAAAAAACAGGATCGATCCGTGCTTGGTTAAAGTTCCGCTTGTTCCGGTGAAAAAGGAACTTATAACCGATGAATGGCTGAAAGTAAATACCCCCGGCCATTTACACACACGCCACAACGATAAACAGCCTCTCAGCCCCCCCAATTTACCACCTGCTATATACACAGGAAACAGTCCCAGCCACACCCCACCAAAAAACATCCACCATGAACTTCTTTTTGACATTTATAAAAATCCGTTTTCAAGCATCACACAGCGTTACAAGCAGTTAAACCTTAATCCAAAATACGGGAATAAGTATAAGAACACGCTTATTGCGCAGGGTTATATTCAGCCGCGAAAAATCATCACAAACAAAGGCTGGATAACACTTTTTGATCTCACGTTGAAAGGCAGAATGACGCTGAGAGATTATGGCCTTGATGAGAAAATCATAAGCGAAGGGATTGTTCATAAATTCTGGAAACTTAAAATAGCAGATTACTACAAAAACAAAGGCTTCAAAGTTCTCATTGAAGAAACCATAAATGGTAGGCCAGACATCATTGTTATCGATGGAAATAAGAAAACGGCAATCGAAATTGAAACCGGAAAATCAGATTACATGAAAAACATCAAGAGGAATCTGCAGGCAGGTTTCGATGAAATAATTTGTGTAGCGACGAACAAATCCGTCGAGCAGAAAATCAAAAATAAAATCGCGAATCTTTCAAAAGTAAAACTTGTTACGGTTATGGGATACCCGTGAATTCGTTTTGAATATATTCCAATCCCTATACAACTCTTATAAACATCCCCCTCCTTCTCTTTTTCACAAATTAATCAGGCACAGCAACACAAAGAATAGGAGAAGTTATGAACATCTTTATCGGTATTGGCACAATAACAGATGTCAATTACGATGGAAGAGCATTGAAGTTCAAACTGAACCTACTCCAGAATAAACCATGTGTTGTACCATGTCTTTTGATTGATCCGAGCGAGCAATTCAAAGCATACATGGAGGAACTCCTAACATCAGAAGAGGCAGTCTGGCTGCAAGGAAAAATATCCTTCAGTGAGTATGACTACAAAGGACAACCTCGAAGAAGTTTTCAAATCCTTACCTATGAGAAAGGAATAAAAGCAATTTAGAAAACTTCACAGCCTGATTCAACCAGGAGCGTCCCTTACTTCCCGACGGAAGTTATCATGGGTTCGCTCCTTTTTTTATGAGAAAGGGGGTATTTACCGGTAAAAACCCTGTTTATGTAGTGATACGCATCTCATAACCACGCTATGTCCGAAACAGGTTCAAATCACATCAACCCAAGGAAAGGACACTGCCATGCAATGGAAACAATTTCTGGGATTACATGCCAGCATCACTCCGGATGAAGAAATCGCCTGCATTCTCTGGACACGGCCGGATGTATATGAAAAAGCCGGGGAAAAATACCCTGATGTTGTCATGACTGATGAAATCGCGGATGAAGTGCTGTACCGCATGGAACGCAAATCAGATTGTGAAAATGGCATGACCTGGGACTCGCTCGAATATCACCTTGAAGATGTATTGCATGAACTGCAACTGATTTCATAAAGAATCCCATTCCAAAGCAACAGGAAGGAGCGAAGAATGAACAGCACACGTAAGAATCAGGACATGAACAAACAGAAAAACAAAACCTGCGCGGATTGCGGAAACATGTTCAGGATTGAGCGAATCAAAATAAGCCAGGGTTACAATGATTTTGGATACAGATACTGTCCGTTCTGTGGAACAATGACAGACGAATGGGCTGATGAGTAGAACATGTCGTGAAAATCTCTTGACTGCACTCTCATCCACGCGAAACACAATCCTCCAGAATATTGGAGGTTTTTTTATGCCTAAAAGAAAGGATCACGCCATGTGGAACATCCCATCAAAACAACGGCTCGCAAAGATTCCGAGATTATATGAGACCGAGCATATCCCTGCCCGTGACAAGGAAATATACCTGCATTTCTTTATTGGCGGGTGCGACTGGTATATCTGCGAATTCGACGGCGACGATCTCTTTTTCGGATTCGCGATCCTGAACAACGACTACGAGATGGCCGAATGGGGCTATGTGTCATTCTCGGAACTCAAGTCAATCAGGATTGACTTTCTCGAAATCGACTGTGTGCTTGAAGAATACTGGACAGTGCAAAAAGCGTCTATGATCGAAAACATCTGCCTCGCCCAGGGCTGGGAAACCACTCCGTCAGTAAGCCATGATGCAGCAGAGTCCGGGAGGATGCCATGAGGAGGCTCACCGAATACACCATTACCCCGGAATCCATGAAAGCCATGCGAGGCGGGATAGACCATTCGTACCAGGAAATCACCTTCATCGAAAGCGAATTCGCGTATTCCTTCAGGATTTTTTCCGGGCCGGAAGATGACATTTATGTCTTCCGGGATTCAAGGAAAACCTGTGTCATTTGCTCCAACCAGCGACTCGACTATGTAATGCTGCAGGCATTTCACGGAACACAGCTTACAACAAATATCCTCATTCAGGGATGTAACGTGAAAGAGCTTCTGGATATGGGGGACTGCATCTCGCCGGAAGCAATCATCAAAAGCATCGGGCGACACACAATGTAACACTCAACCTATTCAAACCATGACGAGCCTTTCATGCCAAAGATGAGAGGCTCTTTTTTTATTGAAAGGAACATATCATGCGACTGGCAGCTCAGGCAAAAATGGGATACTACCCGACACCTGAACACATCACGCCTATCATCGCAAAATATCTCAGGCGTTCTGGTCCGGGATGCATCAGGATATTTGATCCGTGCGCTGGTGAGGGAACAGCGCTTCATGTCATTGGCAATCGATTGAAAGCCGAAACATACGGCATCGAGCTTGACATCGAACGGGGAACACTTGCTTCACACGCCCTCAATCACTGTCTTATCACTGATTACCAGAACACCAAGATCAGCCACAATGCATTCTCTGTACTCTGGCTCAACCCTCCCTATGATTGGGCAACACGCGACAGCGATCTCGAAACATCAGAGCGGTATGAGAAAACCTTCCTGCGTTACGGCCTTCCCTACCTCTGCATGAACGGCATTTTGGTCTACCTGATTCCGCAGCACCGGATCGACCGTTCAATCGCCCAGATGCTGTCCTACAGGTTTAAAAACATAGCGGTATATCGCTTTCCCCTGGAAGATTATGAGGTGTTCAGGCAGGTTGTCATATTCGGCGTATTGAAAAAACGACCTGCTGTCGATGGCGCATTGTTTGAGTATGTGCTTGATTGCAGCCAGGCGGGAAGCCAGCTTCCTGAACTTTCCGAAACTCAGGAACACGGGTATGATGTTCCCCTTTCCCCTGCCATCTCCAATCTCATCTTCACGAGCAGGGAAATCAATCCGGATGAGCTTGAGAAGGAAATGCAGACGCACGGAGTATTCCAGCTTCTGAAAGACATCACCACGCCACTGCAGATGGCAGAACGGATTCAACCCATCATGCCGCTCAGATATGGGCATCTTGCCCAGATACTGGCCTGTGGTTTGATGAACGGCATTGTCAGAAATCGTGATGGAGAAAATCCTCTTTTGGTCAAAGGTGTCACCACAAAAACCATTGTTCACACAGTAGAAGCCAATGGCGAGGTTGAAAAACACATCGAAACCGATTGCATCACCATTACCATCCACGCATTCACCAGCGACGGGAAACTGCTCACCATCAGATAGGAGACATGCCATGCTCCATTCCATATACTCGGCAGGTATCAAAGCGTATTGCTCGGATTTAATTGTGCATCCTTATGAACGCGAACTTGCGGTATTCCTTTCAATCAGCGGCCACCAAACCGCCATCAAGGGAATCATTGCAAATTTTCTGGAACGCAATACGCTGAAGCTTGTCCATGACTGCAACCACCACTATATCCAGCGCGCGGATTTCAACTACACCTACCGTCTCAAGAAACTGCCGTCAGGCATGGTTCATGCAATCATCCTTCCGATCCATGCGCTTCCCCGCAACGAGGAAGAAAAGCGAAACAGTTTTTATCTTTTAACCAGGGAGCATGATAATATTCCCCTTCTTTTTTTCAGATACCTCGATAACCTCACTGACATTCCCCTGCACGAGTCATGGGCGCTCTGGCTTTGGGAGCTTTTCACGAGCATGGATAACTGGCTCATTGGTTTGGAAACCCTCGTCGGTGATTACAAAGGATTCATGGTTGAGTTCAACGCCATGCAGCTTCAGGAAAAAATCGCAGAGGCCTTCTCAAGCAGAATTCCGGAAATTCTCAATTGTATGGAAAGGAGTTTATAACATGGATGCAGATGTTTCTCTGAAAACATTCCTCGATGAGTATGGGGAAAGCATGGCTGAAAAAGTCACGAGCGAGTTGCATGTCATTCATAATCCAGTTGCAGCCGCTGATACAAAGATTACCCAGTGCATCAGCCAGATGAAAAAACAGCCATTTCCCTCGCAAGCTGAAATCATCAAGGCCTGCTATAAGTCATTGGTGAATGGAAACAAGGCAGTCTACATCGTGGCTGAATGCGGTACAGGAAAGACCCTGCAATCAATCGGTATCGCTCATGTTCTCTACAAACTGAAAACTGTGAGGCGTGTCTTGGTGATTTGTCCGCCGCACCTGGTTCCAAAGTGGATACAGGAAATCAAAGACACGCTCAGGGACGCAAAGGCCTACAATTTCAATGGCAGGGATGTCATCAGGAATCTTCAGACATTAAAAAAACAAACCGAGCCTTCACGCCTTGAATTCTATGTCATCGGAAGAGAGCGGGCGAAGACAGGGTTCATGTGGAGACCGGCAGTTATCACGCGACTTGAGCGGCACTATTGCCCGCGGTGCGGTCAGGAACTCCTCAATAAGGACGGATATCCCTTACCTGTGTTTGAACGCACGTCACAGGGAGCGTACAAGAAACGGTATTTCTGTTCCAACACCGTCGAAAAATGGGTGTTTGATCCTGACGCCAACAATCATGTAAAGCAGTCTGTGGTATGCAGAGAGCAGCTTTGGCAGCCTGATATTTCAAAGAAGAACTTCCGGAAAGCGATTCCAGCGCGGTATATCAAAGACAAGATGAATGGATTCTTCGATGTGCTCATTACCGACGAAGTCCATCAGTTCAAGAATGAGTCAGGCCAGGGTTATGCATTCGGCACGCTTGTTTCGGCCTGCAGGTATGTCATCTGTTTAACTGGCACGCTCGCAGGCGGGTATGCATCTGACATCTATTATTTGTTATTCAGAACCCATGCCGGCATGATGCTCTCAGACAACAATGCATGGAGCAATCCCACGCGATTCGTCGAGAAATATGGAATTCTCGAACGCATCACCACTATCAGCGAAGTGGACGGCATGACGACAAAATCAAAGAAACGAACCATCATCAAGGAAAAGCCCGGCATCAGTCCGCTGCTCCTCGGGAAAATGCTTCTACCAAATGCTGTCTTTCTTAGGCTTTCAGATTGCATGGAGCACCTGCAGCCCTATGAGGAGGATGTTGTTGAAATCGCCATGAGGCCGGATATGGCGAAAGAGTATATCAGATTTGAATCAGCTATGAAACAGGCACTTATGGACGCTCTTGTCAAAGGCGACCATTCGCTGTTAGGCGGATATTTACATGCGCTGTTATCCTATCCGGAAAGAATCCATGAAGGTCTCATCGTCGAGCATCCCCACACCAAGCAGATCGTCGCAATGGCTCCTGCTCTCGATGGAATCATGCCCAAAGAAGAAGAACTCGTCGCTATCATCAAGCAGGAATCGCAACAGCACCGAAAATCGCTCGTGTACATCCAGAATTCAAACACTACAGATATCAGTCTTCAGCTTGTCGAGCTTCTCGAAAAGGAGAACATCAAGGTCAAGGTATTGAAAAACACTGACACTGAATCCAGGGCTTCAATCATCCAGAGTTATGTCGAGGCCAACATCGATGTGCTCATCACCAATCCGAAAAAAGTTGAAGTGGGCATGGACTTGCTGGATTTTCCGACAATCATTTTCTACCAGATTCCCATGAGTACATACACGCTCAGGCAAGCTTCACGGCGGTCATGGAGAATTCCGCAAAAGCGGCCGGTCAAGGTGTTCTTCCTGACCTATGCGCGTACCATGCAAACCCGTCTCATGAAGCTGATGGCAGACAAGCTCATGTGCAGCCTCGCGCTTGAAGGAGAATTGACAGACAAGGGGCTTGCCGCGCTCTCCGAAAGCTCTGACAGCATGGCACAGGAACTTGCCAAAATGCTGATTGAAAATTCAGACAATTCCGAAAGCCTGCGGGATATATGGAGCGATTATCGCAAGAAGGAAGTGCTGGTTGAACAGGCCATATCACAGGGCATTGAGGCTCCGGAAATTCCACAGGAAACACTCGAACACGAAGAGCAAAAACATCCGCTGCCGAATATCAGGAAAGCGTCAACTGAAGTGGAGAAGATCGGTGACAGAGTTGTCAAGGTTCAGTTTATCGAGTATGTCGGAAAGAGAAAGAAGAAAATTACTCACATTGAAGTAAAAGAAGCAGTACTCGACGATATGCTTGCCCAGACCGACAAGCCAGTTCAAATACAGTATTCGCTTTTTTAAAAAAGAGGAAGGAGCCAAGGATGGCTCCTTCCTATATCAATACCACTGGTAGTCAAGAGGCGTCGGTTCGATCCCGACTATCTCCACCAATTAAAAACTATTACTTACGAGAATTTCGTAGGTCTTTTTTTATGTCTTCGCTAAAATTTGGTTAAAGTCTTTTTTAATAATAATTGCCAGAATAGTCTCAGATATACCAAATTATTCCTGGAACGAATACAAATTTTCTACCCTGAATTGACATGGTTCATAGCAGAAAAATCGGGACTTGACTTAGCAAAATGCATAACCGGATTAATTAATTCCAATCAAATATTATCGTTCAAATACAAAAACAACGAATTTCTATACATCGCCATCATATCTAAAGCGTACTTTTCAGGCAACTTTTCCGTTTCATCTATTTCCCAATATGGATGATATGGCTCAAGTTCCTTATTGCTCAAGACAACAAATTTTCTATCCTCATCTTTTAGAGATTTAAAAAGAGTTATTTCTTCCTCCTCATAATTATCTGCCGTTTTTGCAAAAACAAGATAACAATCTAGTTTTATTTTCTCCATTTCATCCTGAATGGCTTTTAAGTTGTCAATATCTTTTTGATTGATTTTTTGGCCTTCGCTTTTACATTCAGCAATTCCTATTTGTATTTTATCGCCCCGGTCATATTGTAAAACACAAAAATCAATTTCGCATTTCTTTGAGTTTTTTATATTTAATGATGTTGTATATATTAACTTATTGCTATCTAAAATCCTGGCAAGAGTGAGTAGACTTACAATTACGGGAATTGCACCTTCTTGATTATTTTCTTTTGCAAATAATCCACTTCTTACAAATGTCCAATATTTATTTGCTTGTCCTTGAAAATCTTCTGCAATATGGCTTGGCATAAAATGAATATAGCCACAAAAGGGACATTCCCATTTTCCTTTGAAGCTATCGAGTAATATTTTTTCTTTTAGACCACAATTTCTGCACCTAAATTCTTTTTTGGTTCGAAGTATTTTTGCTTTTATTTTTAGCCGTGGAGAAAATATATTCTTTTTAAGCAGATAATTAAAAACTTCTTTTGTTACTAGCTTCTTATGATCTCGTGATTCAATATATAGATTTTCAAACTTACGAAAATTATTGTCCCATATAATTTTCGTGGCTTCACTCCATTTGATTGCATTCCCATTATAGGTCTTTCTTGATGCTAGTAGCTTTCTCACCCCCGTTATTTTAAAAACACGGCAAGCTTCAAGAGGATTATCTTCTCTCATTCCTTGAATTATCTGCTTTGCCAATAATCCAGCTTGACTTGTTTCTGCTTTAAAACCAGATAATTCAAAAATCTTTTCTATCAATTTTTGATGTGAAATTGGATAAAGAGTAAGCGATTCATCATGAGCTTTTATGATCACACCAATTCCGTCTTGTTCTGACCGTATTCTCCAAGGATCGAATTCTATCTCACGACTATAAAATTCATTTAAATCACGAATATATGGTGGCTTGAGTGTATGTCCTGGATATCCAAATTCACTATACGAATCTATTGAAACAGCTAATTGTTGGAAATTAACATTTCTGCCTCTACTTGAGTTAATAAATTTCTTTTCGGGTAACGAGATAGTTACATTATATCTTTCATAACTTTTATCTATATTAGCTAACGTTTGTTGCCAATCAAAGTAAAAGCTTGATGGCTTTATATTTAAACCATTCCAAATGACTTCACCGCAGTGGGAAAAAGAAAAATTTTTGCTTCCTTGAAAACTCTTGATAATCTGTTGGATTTCCTTATGGCCACCAAAATAGTAGACAGTAATCCAATCTTCTATATTCGGGTTTCTGTTCGGTATGTTGTCAAGTAGCTTAATATACTCCTTAATATATTTTTCAAATCTCTCCGTATGATTTTTAGGTAAAAATTCAAGCAACAATCCTGATGCTCGTAAATTCCAAAAATATAAAAGGTTAGTAAAGTCATTATCCAAGCCAACAAATATTCCGTTTCCTCTCCATGTCCCACCATAACCATTTAAATCGAGTGATGTTGCATTAATTGGAGTAATTGATATTGCGAGATTGCCATCGATAGAATTATCATTTTCGATGCTGACTTCTTTTGATTTTAATCCTTTTATAAAAGCATTTTGGAAATCATCTTTCAGATTATGGGAATCTGGAAAATAGCCAAACATTATTGAAAATAAATTACTACACGAATCCGTTATATCCCACGTAACAAGTCTACAATTACTTCTATAGCGTTTCGGTTTGTTTTTAAAATCTTTTTCCCAATAATGGTCAACAATGTTTATTGAATCCAAATAACCGAGTATATTTTTTTTAGTATCCCAATCTTCGTAAAAAATATTTTCAGAGTAATGACCCGGGGCTCTTAAAAATGGATTATTTTTAATAACATCGTCAATTTCATTAGTGTGAGATACAGCGAATAAAACATCAGCCGAAAAAAGATTGAGAAGTTGGCTTGAAAATTTTGTGTTTGTTGCAGAAATTGGAATAATAGGATTATAAATTCCGCCCCATAACAATGTGTTTATTCCAGCGGCCTTAATTAAGTCTTCGATACTACCATCTCTGACTAAAAAACCAATCTTTATTGGCCTATATTTTGTAGAAAGTGTTGTAGTAGCCATAAGGTGCTGTACCTACATAAGACATTTTTAAAATGATTATTCCCACACCTCACCGATCTTTTCTTCAATTTTCGCTTGATAGCGTTCTATAAGCTTTTTGTTGGCCTCAACAACAGCTTGCTCCGTTTCAATGCCAGCTACGATTTCCTTCTGGAACGAATGGTTTAAAGTCATAATCAGTAATTAATATCCCATCTGCCCCCTTTTGTCCGATACTATCTCCAAGCGGAAATCGTCGCTCCTTTGGATTGGGAACAGATGCTGCAACCAAACGCCAAACAAGCTCAACTATTACACCTTGAGATTTTACTGCGTTGCCACGCACCCAATCATCAAGTTGGTTCTCTGTTATTATCCGATTATAACTCATTGATCACAACCTCATAAACTAATAAATATCTTATTTATCCATTTATGCCTCGGAATATGCTTCACTACTTTGAAAATTATTATTGCCTATGACTTATTTCTCGATACAAGTAAACAAAGCAAGATTATTTATAATAGTCAAACAAAAAAGAGCGCATCCAGAATCTTCACTACTCCACACACAACCTGGGTCTTCATTCTTTACGCTATTGACGAAAGTACTGACAGAATATATTTTTATTTCATTCTGCAGGAAAAGGTTTCAATAACGGAAGAAGCACATCCACAAATTTCTATAACCTGGTTCTGATTTCTCACTAACACCGCGATGAGTTGTATTTAATGGTTTCCAACACAGATATATGTTTCTCGGGGTCTGCATCGGGCACTGAAGTTTTGAATAGTATGTTTGCCTCCATTGCTTGCAACTCAAAATGTCCTTATTTCCTCTCGTTGTTAAGATCGTTCGCATATTGAGGCCTTTCTTATTTTATGGATATAATGCAACAATTCTATTTTATAAGCAAATCTTAATTCAATTAATAATTTCATATGATTCGAGTTTGGAATTATATTTGTTTGATTTTATAACTTTTCATTATTATTTTTACAATGTATTTTTTTCAATCATACTATTCACTTACAAAAAGAAGGGAAAAATGGAATTCAACGAAACTGCGAAGAAGCGGTATGATGAACTTGAAATTCAAGAAGCAGATTTAAAGAAAGAATTTGAAAAGAAAGTCGCAGATATTCGGACAGAGAAAGTAGCTCTGAAAAGATTTTTAATCAGTGTTGGTGTCATCGAGATCAAGAAGAGAGGCAGAAGGAAGAAAACTGCTGAAGCAAGCTCTTGATTATTCAATGATCATTTTGAGAGAAAGCCGCTTGGTCTTTTGATTGAGCGGTTCTTTTTATTCCTATCATAGTACAAGTAATAAATACTTTCATTTTTCTTTTCTTGCATGACCAAAAACAAGTTGGAAACAAAAGCAATGAAAGCAGTTATTCACATAGATAAAACACTCAGCAGCATCAGTGATGTCCTAAATGATCTTAGCATGAAACTATGTTATATCATCAAAGACAAAAGAAATTATTACGATATGTTGCATGGAAATGATTACATGAAATAAAGGATGGAAATTAGTAAGGAAATCGAAGAACTTATACAATCATTGAGGAAGCTTCAATTCTGGATAGAAACAAATATCAAGAAGCAACAACTAAACGATGCTTCTTTCTTTTGCAATCGTGATTAATTCCATAACGCTTTCTTTCAGGATATGCATATCATTTCTAAGCCTGTCCACTTCTTTCTCAAGCTCTGTTTTTGTGATATCCACATACATATCATCCTGGGTGATTGTGTCTTTCATCCCAAGGAATTCAGTATAATAATGGATCATATCAGATTTTTTCCAACCGAACCGATATTTCATTGCGCTTTCAGATTTATATCTTGGCAGCCAGAAACACGCGCTTGAATGCCTGAAATCCTTTAATGTCAGATTTTTGTATTTAATCTGCTCAGTCGAAAACACACTTTTCGCAATTTCCCTCAATTCATGATTTATTTCTACAAGACTCTTTTGACTAATATAGTCATTGTTGTTCAATCCATACTTATTCACAAATTCTCTTACTTGATCTGTGCAGAGCATAAGTTTGATGCGCCGCCCAAATGTCTTGCTGACTTCATCCCTGATGTTGAGTTCAGAATAATTATGGGTGAAATCAGACACTCGTACATTCAATAATTCAGTTACTCGCGCACCACTGTCATATGCCAATGCAACAATTGGCTTTATATCATAACTTGCTTGTGATAATACTTGTTCAAAATCTTTCTGTGTGAAGTAAACGAATTTTGGTTTTTCACCCCGTGTATCCAAATCTTCTGTAATATCTGGTATTAATGTATTCTCTTTCTTCATGACCTTTTGATACCAATGCCAGAATGTTTTAAAGTCTTTGATATAATCGCCAGTTGATTTATACGGTGTGCCATATTTCGTACAGCGTTTTCCTGATCGCATGTCTGAAAATAGATTGTGCATATCCTCAGCTTTCACTTTTCGTATATCTGGAATTCCTTTTTCTTCAATCGATTTGATGACAAATGCTACTTTACCCCGCATGGTGTTCAATCGTATGAAACTTCTCTCTCCTTTCTTGCTGCCTTTTGAAACATTTAATCCCAGTCGAGAATCCTGAATAAATAACAGAAAGAGTTTTGAATTGATTTCATTCATTCCATCCACTTCTTTGCATTTTTCAACAGACTCTATCCAATTCTCAAATCGTTCTTTGTGTTTATACGGATCTCTTTTCATTTTTAACATGAACCAAGGTATTTTTTAAGCCTTGTATATGAAAAGCCCCGTTCGGTTTTATTACGCCCCGACCGGGAATCGAACCCGGATCTCCTGCGCGACAGGCAAGTGTTCTGGCCACTAAACTATCGAGGCTTATTATAATAAAATTATCATCAAATCTGCTTTTAAATTTTACTAATTATTTAAATAAAAACAAAAAAGAAAAAGTTCTTAAAAATCAATCAATAACTGTCTTCATCTTCATCAGAGCTTTCATTGTCTTCTTCATCTTCGTCATAGTCTTCATATTCATCTTCCTGCTTCATATCTTTGTCGTCAGTGTCATTGCCTTCGTCTTCGTCATATGCCATGATTTTTATTACCTCCTTGGATTAATTTTTTGAAACTTTGAAGTTTTTAAACCTTACTAAAAAAGAGAATTGCATTCTATTTTATTATTTCTGCAATTATAGTATAAACCACGCTTATCACAAAATAAACAGGAATAACAATTACTGCAATTATGAAAAAGAATGCCTCATCCCCTTCAAAAGCAGGATTAAAATATGTTATTAGCATATAAATTATGTTATGAAGTATTACAGAGATAAACCATGCTGCAATTATTATTAAAATCCTCTTCCAGCTTAAAAGGAGATATTTGTCCAGATTACGCTTTTTTTTCATTTTTCTTTATCACTTTTTTTCCGCCCATGTATGGCTGCAGAACTTTTGGAATGGCAATGCTTCCGTCTTTCTGCTGATGATTCTCAATCATTGCAATCAGTGCTCTTGGGGAAGCCACCACTGTATTGTTTAAAGTATGTGCAAGATAAATCTTCCCCTTATTTTCGATTCTTATATTTAATCTTCTTGCCTGGGCATCTGTAAGATTGCTGCATGAGCCAACTTCAAAGTATCTTTTCTGGCGTGGGGACCATGCCTCAACATCGGCAGATTTTGTTTTCAAATCAGCCAAATCCCCGGAACAGCATTCAAGAACTCTTATTGGAATCTTCATTTCCTTAAAAACATTAATGCTGAAATTAAGCATTTTGTCATACCATTTGTAGCTTTCCTCTGGCTCACATATTACAATCATTTCCTGTTTTTCAAACTGATGAAGCCTGTAAAATCCTTTTTCCTCAATGCCATGACTTCCGACTTCTTTTCTGAAACAGGGGGAATAACTTGTCAGTTTTATAGGAATATTTTTTCCGGGAATTGTCTTGTCAATAAATCTCCCAATCATTGAATGCTCTGATGTTCCGATTAAATACAAATCCTCTCCCTCAATCTTATACATCATATTCTCCATTTCCTCAAAACTCATCACGCCTTCAACAACCTTTTTTCTTATCATGAATGGGGGAATAACATATTCAAATCCCTGTTTAATCATATAATCTCTTGCAAAAGCAAGCATTGCAGAATGCAGCTGTGCCAATTCTCCGAGAAGATAATAAAACCCCTTTCCCGATGTATCTCTCGCAGAATCAAAATCAGCCCCTCCAAGTTCCTCGGCAAGCTCGGCATGATTAAAAATTTCGTAAGTTGGAACTTTTGGTGTTCCTATCTTTTTAATCTCAACATTGTCTTTCTCAGATTTTCCTGTTGGAACACTTTCATGGATGATATTTGGTATTTTATGCAGAATTTTTCTTATTTCCTCTTCGAGAGTTTTTCTCTTTTCCTCCTGCATGGAAATCTTTGAGGGGATATCCTTTGCTTTTTTTATCAAAAGTCCTGCCTCTTTTTCATCTTTTGATTTTTTAGCTTTGTTAATGTCTTCAGATATCCTGTTTCTCTCAGCTCTCAGCTTGTCTTCCTGAAATTTTATTTTTCTCCACTCTTCATCCAGTTCCAGAATTTTATCAACAAGAGCAAGTTTTTCATTCTGGAATTTCTTTTTGATATTTTCCTTAACCAGTTTTGAATTTTCCCGAATAAGTTTTATATCAATCATACCACTAATAAAAGAAATTAATATATAAATCTTATCAAAAACTGCCTTATTTTTTTTAAAGAATAAAATTCATATCAATATATTTAAAAATAACACTGCAGTGATTAAAGAATGGGGGTGATTGACGATTTTAGCAGCAAACTCATAGAAGTTCATAAGGCATTTATATCCGCAGTTCCTTCTTATATTGGAGATTTTGTCAATCTTATTATCCTTCTTCTGCTTGTATTTATATATGCTGTTTTTATCTGGAATCTTTACAGGTTTATTGCAAAAAAGAATTTTCTAGAAATTGACTGGGGAAAATATACCGGCTCAAACAGCACATTAAAAATAAAGACTCTTTATTTTATCGAGTATATAATAATCTCCCCTTTTATCATATTTTTCAGCTTCGTGTTATTTGGCATATTCCTTATGATAATGTCACAGGGAATAGAATTGCAGACAATTTTAATAACTGCAGCAATAATTGTCGCCTCTGTAAGAATGACTTCTTATTACAGCGAGGATCTGGCAAAAGATTTGGCAAAGGTATTCCCTTTCACCCTTCTTGTATTATCCATGACTGTCCCAAACTTCTTCAGTATAGAAAGAATATTTGGTCAGTTAAACCAGATACCAATGTTTTTGGATAACATAATGATATATCTTGTGTTTATAATAGCCCTTGAAATAATCCTGAGATTTTTCGAATTTATTTTTTCTCTGTTTGGAATTGAAGAAGAATAAATAATCTACTCAAGATATATTAAAAACTAATTCTTTTCAACATCAGGATGCTTTATTCCTTTCTGGAGCATTCCCTTTAACATTTTTATATGCTTATCTTTTTCATTTTCATAACCTTTTTCTTCTGTTTTCAAATCTTTAATCATTTTGGAAATATATTCACCTCCAAGAAAATGTGGGGTAAGGACATAATTTGCTCCGGATTTATACAGCTTAAGGGCCTCTTTTATCTGGTGTGCACGGACTATTATTATTGCGTCAGGATTTGCCAGTCTTATTGTCTCTATTAAAATAAGATTTGTCTCAAAATCAGGAATTGTTGAAACTGCAATCTGTGTTTTTTTCAGAGGCAGGGAATCCAGAAATTCAGAGTCAGAAACATCCCCGTAAAGCGTTGGAATCCTGAGTTTTCTCAAATCACTCACAATATCAGGATTAAAATCCACAACAAGATAATCTCTTTTTATTTTTTGAAGACTCTTCAGGATGCCAAACCCGATTCTGTTATACCCAAATAGTATTGCATCATATTTCCGGATTTTCTCTTTTTTATCCTTTGCATTATTTTTTTCAAAAATGCAGAGGAATCTGGATAGCCTGGAATAAATTCCGTTTGAATAGATTATAAAATAAGAGGAAATTCCTATTGTTATTATTCTGTAAGAGTTAATGTGGATAAAACCATTTTTTCTATATGGCCTAATGAAACCCCCAAAGTTAAAACAATAAGCGAAAATTCAGATATCTGTGCAAGAGTGGTTCCTACAAGGAAATTATTTCTTTTTGTATGCCCTGTAAGCATCATAAGAAACATTATTATGACTGGCTTAAAAATAAGAACAGCAACAGACAGGATAATTGCATTGAACGCAATCCCTCTTATTTCATTTAAAGGTATATTAAATCCAAGAATTATGAAGAATATTATAAGAAAGAAGTCCCTTAAAGGCCTTACCTTTGAACTTATTTCAGAAGTATAAGGAGATATTGAAAGAACAACTCCTGCAATCAGTGCTCCTATCTCAATTGAAAATCCTAAGTAACTAAACAGGGATGCAACAAGAAAACACCAGCATATGGAAAATAAAAATAACAATTCCTGCGATTTTGCAATGACATAAGTAAGTTTTGGGAGAATAAAATATCCTGCGGCAAATAACAAAACCAAAGCTCCCCCGCCTCCTAACAGGGTTCTCAATGCAAAGGAACTCCATTCTGAATTTCCCGCTGAAGAGGATATAAACATCAGAATTCCTGCAGCCACCAAATCCTGAATTATAAGAACTCCTATTGAAATCTTTCCATACAGGGAATCAATTTCCCTCTTATCAGACAATAGTTTGGTAACAATTATTGTGCTGCTGAACATCAGTGCAATTCCAATATATGAAGAGCTGATTATATTATATCCAAGAAGCTTGTTTGAAATCAAAAAACCAAGAATAAAAGTGAGGATTATCTGCCCCACGCCTAGAACAAAAGAAGTTTTTCCTATTCTTTTTATGATATTTGGATTCAAATGCAATCCAACTATAAACAGCAAAAAAGCAACTCCCAGATGGGAAAAAATGGTTATAATCTCCTGTGAATCCACAAAACTCACAACAAATGGGCTGATTATAATTCCCGCAATGATATACCCTATAATAATCGGCTGGTTAAAAAGACGGATTACAAATGAAACTAAGAAAGCAGTAAGCAGTATGACAGCCAGTTGAATAAATATTAATTCCATATTCCCTCTTTATAATAAAAGATAGACTAAAACATAATATAAAAGCTTTTTGAAAATATGATAAATTATAAGGATAAGGTTTTTAAACTAGTTTAAAATTCTATAATTACAATGCCTAAAGTAAGAGTAAAAATGAACAGCACAGATATAAACATGCTCAATGATATTTGTAATTCTATTAAAGACATAGCCCAGAAATCAGGAATAGCAATTTCAGGACCGGTTCCTTTGCCGACAAAAAAATTAAGAATAACAACAAGAAAATCTCCCTGCGGAGACGGAACTGCAACATTTGACAGATTTGAAATGAGAATTCATAAAAGACTTATTGACCTTCCGGCAAATGAAAAAGTCCTGCATCATATTATGCGTTTAAAAATACCCAAGTCTGTTAACATCAAAATAGAGATGAAGGATTAAAAGAATTAAATAATTCTTGGTTATATCTGCAACCCGCTGTCTTTTGGCTGTTTTGAATGAACATCAAGTCTTCCTTCTCTAAGGCAATCCCAGCAAACATGCACACTCCCGTCATCTTCCTTAACTATTCCTTTCCCCTTGCATTTAGAACATATTTCTTCTGTCATTAAAAAAGAAAGAAATGGCATTTTTTAACCTTAATTATCCTACAGGAGATATGTCATTATTTGCTGAAAGATTATTTTTTAATCTGAGTATATAAGAAGAATTTCCCTTAACTAGAAAAGTTGAAGGGTCTGTCTGTCCAATTTCCTGAATTAATTCTCTTCCAATAGCATTTACCCCCTCCCCCCGGAATAATTGATTTAATATTACTGGCTTGTCCCTATCTTCAAGATTTAATATAACATAAAAAGATTGATCTCCATTATAGCCTGCACAACTAAATAAACTGCCATGGTCATTAATTAAAAATTCTCCCAGCTTTGTTTCTGGTGTAAAAAAATCTCTCCTGAATTTTATTAAGTTTTTATAAAAATCCACCGTCTCCCCGTCCCACAAATCAAACCTCATAGGGTCTCTGGACTGAGCTACTCTGTCACTTCCATCATTATACTGTTTCATACCTATCTCATTCCCGTAATATATTAGAGGAACAGAAAGAAGACTAAATTGTAATGTCGCCAGTATCTTTTGTAAATTCTTACTTCCACTAAATCTCGGCAAATCATGATTATCTAACGAAACAATTGGAGAATACCCTACACTGGGTTTATGTTTGTTTCTGTGATAATATCCTATTATTTTTTTAAAGAATTCTTCTCTCTCCGGTTCTGTAGAGCTTTCTGAAAATCTATTAAATAATAGTGTAGGACTAATATCAAATTCTCCATCACATAATCCAAAGCAATCCTGTTCAGAGTTTTCAAAATCCCAGTTCTCTGTTATTAAATTAATATCTCCATGTTTTTTCAGATATTGACTTATCTCTGATGCCAAAAGCTTTGGTTGGATAAAACCGGAATCAAACCTCACATCATCAAAGCCAAAATTTTCTATCCAGTAATCAAGATTTCTTTTATGCCATTCCTTTACTTCAGGATTTTCCAGATTCAACAAAGGGCAATCAACCAGCCCAAAATAGCTTAGATATTCATGAAGATTAGCTTCCCTGATTTTTTCAGGATGTCCGGAGGTCATTTTATATGCAAGTTCATCAAAATAAGGTCTATAAATCGGATGAGATTCTATTTCATTTGTAAACAAAAACCATTCTCTATCTTCTGGGTTCTGGCTTCTGCTTTTTCTTTGAAATAATTCATGAGAAGAAGAAACATGGGTTGAAACATAATCAAGCATAACCTTTATATTTCTTCTGTGAAAATCTTCTATTAATTTCCTTAAATCCTCCTCACTGCCAAATCTGTGATTGACTAAAAGATTGTCTGTAGGATGATATGCATGATACTCTTTACTTTCATTAACAGGACTTAACAAAACATGGCTTACACCAAGATTTTCTATATGATTCATATGCCTCCTTATTCCGTTAAATGTTCCCCCAAGATATTTATCAAATCTCCCATTGTAATCAGGAGCAGAAATCTCCCTATGAAGAGTTCCATCATCGTTGTCATAACGGTCTATAACTATCTGATAAATAACTGAATTGGCAGGTATCATCTTTTTATTCTCCTGAACAGATTTAAATAATTATCAGCTTCCTTTTCTATTGTGAAATTTTCTTCCACTCTTCTCCTACAATCCATTGGAGAAATCATATCAATATTTCCAATAGATTCTTCAATGTTTTTAACGATTTCATCTTCATCACCAAAAGGAATAACAAAACCTGTTTTTCCATGTTCAACAAGTTCATTAATTGAACCCCTGTCTGTTCCTACTACAGGAGTCCCGCATGCCATTGCCTCTATCATAACGAGCCCGAAAGGTTCATTCCATCTGTTAGGCATTAAAAAAGCTCTGGCATTCTTGTATAATATTGTTTTTTGTACATTATTAACAGGCCCAAGAAATACAATCTCTCCTCTTTTGAGAGTCCTGTTCCCCGCATCAAGAGATTTTAAAAAATCATCCTTTTTAACCTCATTTTGGATTGATACAGACATATTTCTTGATTCTTCTATTGCATAAGTAAGAAAGGGCCCTACTTTCTCACTATAAAAATTTCTTGAATCCGAATATACCCTTCCTGCAATTATAAGAGGAATTCCTGATTTTTGCGAAAGTTTAATAGCTAAATCTGTTCCCTTAAGATCCGTAATTCTTCCAAGCCATAGAAGATAATTTTGTTTTTCCTCTCTAAACTCAAATTGTTCTATAGGAATACCATGATAAATTACTCCTTCTACTTTTATTCCAGCATCTTCCATTAAATTTTTTTGAGAGTTGCTTAATGCATGAAAATAAACATTTCTTCCGTCTTTTTCAAGTTTCCGGATTCTTTTTATTCTGCTTATTTTGTTAACATCATCCCCATGAATTGTTGTCAAAAAGGGAGTTTTTATATTTGTTTTCAGATATTCATCTCGAAATGCCAGACAAATATGGTCACATACAACATCAACATCATCAGTTAAAATTCTTTCTAAGATTTTAGATATATGGATTTTATCCTGCTGGAAATGGTACTTTAATCCAAATGAGGAAGTACATGCAGGAACACTTGGGAATAATTCACCAGATATCCTTGAATCCCCAGAAGCAGCAACTATAGAATAATTACCTCTTTTAGTAAATTCATCATCTAAATACAACGCCACCCTCTCTATAGAACCTTGGGTAATATCACTACTTATTGGATACCAAATGGGGGCTATCTGAAAAATTTTCATTTTTTAATATTTTTAAAATTTAAAATTAGAAAGGATAATGAATAGCATTTATAAATATTTTCATGTATTTAAACGAGTATAAGCGCTTTTTAATTTATGGTAATAAAAACACACAAACATTTAAATAATTCCCAAATTTATCTAAAAAATGGAAAAAGACATTGGAAAAATAAAAAAGAATGACAACACAGATATTGTAATAAGAATTGATGATTTTGGCGGAAGAAAAGGAATTACAATAAGAGAATACACCACATCAGACAGATACACAGGGTTTACTAAATCAGGAACAAGAATCCCTGCTTCAGAGTTTATTAATTTCAGGGAAGCAATTAATTCAATAAATATTGCAGACCTGAAAGAAGAAGAGGGAGAGAAAAAATCCGGAAAAGAACAGGAAGAACTTGAAGATTACTGAGAATTCTTAATTCTAAAAAATAGATTATAATTATACTTTCTTCAAAAGGTTTAAAAGAACTTTCTTCCAAATTAACATATGAAAAAAAGCAAGGTTATAACAATATTAATTATAATAGCCATACTCGCTTTCTCTGTTTATATTCTTCAAAAAGACAAGACACATAGTGATGTTAATGAAAGTTTTGCAAAATGCCTTGGAAGCAAATCAACAATTTATGTTCAGACAGGATGTCATGCATGCCAGCAGCAAAAAGAAATGTTTGGAGAAAATTATAAATATCTTACAGAAGTTAATTGTCTTGAAGAATCATTCAAGTGCAATATTATAGAAATACGTGCAACACCAACATGGATTATCAATGGAGAAAGATATGAAGGAATTCAGAGTATTGAAAAACTAAAAGAGATTACAGGATGTTAAAATGATTGAAACACTGACATTTACAAAACTAACTGCACTGGCATTAGCAGATGCTGTAAACCCATGCGAGCTTGCAGTTTTAACAATGATTCTTATTGCAATATTAATTCAAAATCCTGAGAAAAAGAAAAAAGTCCTGTATGCCGGACTTGCATTTTCAGGAGCAGTATTTGTAGGGTATTTATTCTATGGGGTTGTGATAATTCAGTTATTAAAAACATTCCATACCTTTATTACAAATTTTTCATTTTATTTTTATAAGGGACTTGCTATATTGGCAATGATTCTTGGGGCATTGAATATTAAGGACTATTTCATGTACCAGCCAGGAGGAATGGCAACAGAAATGCCAATGTCTATACGCCCAAGAGTCAAGCTTCTCATTAAAAAAATAACTTCTCCAAAAGGAGCATTTTTCATAGGGATTTTTGTAACGATTTTTTTAATTCCATGCACTATGGGGCCTTACTTTATTGCGTCAGGGCTTCTCTCTGAAATAAGCACTTTCAAGGCGGTTATCTGGCTTTTGTATTACAATTTAATTTTTATCATGCCAATGATTATCATAACAATTCTGGTTTATATAGGATTTACAACAGTCGAGGATGTTTCTGGCTGGAAAGAAAGAAATATCAAAAGGCTTCATTTAATAGCAGGGATTCTTTTGTTTGCAGTTGGGCTAAGTCTTCTGATGGGATGGCTGTAAGAAGTGTTAGTAATTAGGCATCATTTCATTATGCCCAAAATTTCTAATTTTGGAACACCCCTAAATTTTCAATAAGAAGGAAAAACTTTGTTGTGCCCAAACTGAATAATCAAATCTACTTTTGGTTTTATTTTTTCAATTCCTGTTGGAGTGTCACATGCCCCAAAACAGCTGCCAAGCCAGATTAAAAATTCAGTTTTATTGCTTGTCTGTTCTTCAAGATAATCAACAATAGAAGTTGCATATGGCTTCAAACCATCAGGGAACTGAAGCAAAACTATTTTTGCTTTTTTTTTCTTTATTTCCTTGATTATTCTTTCTAATTGTAAGTCATATGTTTCATTAATCTGAGTTATGCTTTTTTTCATGACAAATCAAGAATAATCTGTCTTTTATATTTTTTGAAATAACATATGCAAAATTTAAAAATCATATTATCATATAAGATTATGAAACAATCCATAAAAAGAGGGTTTAGTTTTGGCGTAACATCAGGGATAATAACAACTCTTGGTTTAATAATTGGATTGGGATATGCAACAGAATCAAAACTGGTAGTAATTGCAGGAATACTAACTATAGCAATTGCAGATTCATTTTCAGATTCTCTTGGGATTCATTTATCAGAGGAGTCCCAAAAAAATTCAACTACAAGAAAAATATGGACAGCAACAATATCCACATACATATCCAAATTATTTTTTACATTAACATTTCTCATCCCCTTCATTTTTGTGAATCTCAATACAGCAATCTATATTGTAATTGTTTATGGAATTATCATGCTAGGAACTCTTAGCTTCCTGATTGCAAAAGAGAGAAAAGTAAAACCATGGAAAGTAATATCAGAGCATATTATTATAACAATAATAGTCATAATTCTTACAAAAATTATAGGAAACCAGATAAATAATCTTCTTCTGAAATGAGAAAAACATCTTTTCAGAAAAAAGTTTATGAAATTGTAAGAAAAATTCCTGGGGGAAAAACAGCCACATATAAAGAAATTGCAGAAAAACTTGATACATCCCCGAGAGCGGTCGGTCAGGCATTAAAGAGAAATAAAGACTATAAAAAAATTCCATGCCATAGGGTAATAAAATCGGACAAAACTCTGGGAGGCTATAACAGGGGAATGAAAAAGAAAAGAGAACTATTAAAAAAAGAGGGGGCAATTTAAAAAACTAAAAAATTATTTCTCCTTGATGAACATTAATAAAATCAGAGCCATAAACGCAACTATTGACAGATAAATAAACATGCTCTGATAGCTTATGTCCCAGAAAAGTCCTGCAATAACACCTCCAAAGATATTCACGATTCCTGTAACAAAACTAAAAAATCCCAGAGCAGTTCCTTCTATGTCTTCGGGAGCCAAATCTGCAACAAATGCTTTTTGGGTAGATTGGGTAAGAGCATAGACCAGCCCATAGAGAATAAATAATAGAAGAAGATAGACAAAAGTCTGCAGGTAAATGAAACTTATAGTTACTGCCAAAAACAGGATATAACCCATAATCAGAATATCTTTTCGTCCGATTTTGTCAGATAAATTTCCAAAAGGAATTACAAAAACAGCATAGATTAGATTAAAAATTGCATAAAGAACAAGAGGCAGAACTATGCTTCCTGTAATCTCCCTCGCTCTCAGCAAAAAGAAAAAATATAATCCAAAATTAGCAAGTGCAAAAACAGAAGAGACAATTACAAAATATTTAATATTCTTACTGAGAGATTTTATTCCTGAAAATATACTTTTTTTTGTTTTCCTGAATTTTGGTTCCTTTACAAAAAATAATGGTATAAGTGAGAAGACAGAAATTCCTGCTGCAACAAGTATTATTGTTTTCATGCTGAGCTGAAGTTTCCAAAAAAGCCATATTACAATCAAAGTTCCGAAAATTCCGCCTGCTGTATCCATCATCTGATGAAAAGCAAATCCTCTCCCGCGTTTTTTTGTTGATTGTGCAATAAGGGCATCTCTGGGGGCATCCCTTAATTTTCCTATTCTTTCAAAAGAAACCAGAGCAACAACATACTGCCAGGAATCCACAACAGAAAGAAAAAATCTTAAGATTATTGAAATTAAATATCCCATAAAAATAAAAGGAGTTCTTTTTCCTGTTTTATCAGAAAGCCACCCTCCAAGAAGTTTTAACAAACTTGAAAGCCCTTCTCTCATACCTGAAATCAGTCCTATAGCAACACCACTCCCTCCCAATGCAGAAACATAAAAAGGCAATATTGGGGTAATCATCTCGCTTCCAACATCATTAAAAAAACTGCTTCCTCCCACAAGAAAAATATTTTTATTCCCGTTCTTATTATCAATGTGATTCAAATGCCTCTTTTTCATGTAATAATCAGGTTATCAAGTTTTAAAAAAGATGCTATTAAAGAATTTAATAAAAAGAATTATTCAGATAGAATATAGGTAAGATGAAAAGAGACAATTCCAGAACAGCCCGCACTGCAGTCATTCTGGGCAATGGTTTGCATTTTAGCATATTTCCCCTGTGATGTGTAAACTAAATCTGCCTCTGTGCTGAATGCAAGTTCATCATTTTTTGTAAAATTAAGGGCTCTTTTCGGGTCAGGGCAAAGTCTTCTTGTTCCATGCTTATTCACAACAAATATCAAATTTACTTCTTCCAATGAACCATCAAGATTCTTCATATTACTCATATTTCTGGTTAAATATCAATCTTTAAAAACAAATTTATATTAGAGAATATATGACGATAAGGCAGCCAATAGTAACTGTATGCGGTCATGTAGACCATGGAAAAACCTCAATACTGGATAGTTTAAGGGGAACATGTGTCCAGACTTCAGAATCAGGAGGAATAACACAAAAAATTTCCTTTACCTCCTACCCCATAGAACAGATAAAAAAATCATGCCAGTTAATTGAAAAATCAGGAATAAAATTAGACATTCCGGGATTTTTATTTATAGACACTCCCGGGCATGCAGCATTTACAAATCTAAGAAAACGGGGAGGTTCTCTGGCAGATTTGGCCATTTTGGTAATAGACATAAATGAAGGAATAAAACCCCAAACTTCCGAAGTAATACAAATACTGAAACTCCATAAAACTCCATTTATAATAGCATTAAACAAAATAGATAAAATATCTGGATGGAACAAAAAAGATGAAAATATAAAAAACAGCATAGAAAACCAGCCGCAAAATATAAAGCAGAATTTTGATGAAAAACTTTTCATGTTAATAGGTTCCTTAAGCAGTTATGGATTTGAATCAGACTTATTTTATAACATAAATGATTTCTCAAAAAAAATTGCACTTGTTCCGTGTTCTGCAAGAACAAAAGAAGGGCTTCAGGAGCTAATGATGGTTTTATGCGGCTTAAGTCAGAAATATCTCACAGAAAAACTGAAACTCGGAAAAGAAGCAAAAGGAGTTGTTCTTGAGGTAAAAAAAGAAAAATCAATCCATTACATTGAAGCAATATTATATGATGGGGAATTATCAAGGACAGATGAGATTGCAATTGCAAATTTCATAAATCAGGAGAATCCAATAATAACAAAAATAAGAATCCTTGAGGAAATTCAGCCTCTGTGCTCAAAATTCAGGGCAAAAGAGAAAGTAATTGCATCGACAGGGATAAGAATGCAGCTTATTGACAAAACAGAGGTTCTTCCGGGAATGCCTTTTGTTCTCTGCAAAAAGAACAGGGAAGAAATCAAGGAATTATTTAAAAAACAGATAGGGGAAAATATAAAGACAGACAAAAAAGGAATAATTGCAAAGGCGGATTCTCTTGGAAGCCTTGAAGCACTCTTAAGCTTGCTGAAGCAGGGCAATATTCCTGTAGTCAAGGCAGGAATAGGAAATATTAATAAAACAGATGTAATAAATGCGAAGGCAAACTTGGAAACAGATGAATCTGATGCAGTTATAGCAGGCTTTAATGTTGAAATTGATGAAGATGCAAAACTTCTTGCTCAAAATGATAAGAGAATAAAAATAATAAAAAATGAGGTTATATACAAGCTGATTGAAAACCTTGAAAAACTCAGAGAAGAAATAAGAAGAGAAGTAGAAAAAAGAAGACTTATGGAATTGACAACAATTTGCAAACTTACAATCCTTCATCAGTATATTTTCAGAAATTCTAATCCGGCAATATTTGGTGTAAGAGTTGAGGGAGGAAGATTGAAATCAGGGTTAAACCTAATAGACAATGAAGGAACAAAAATTGCAAGAGTGAAAAAAATTCAGGCAGAAAATAAGTCAGTTGAAGAGGCCGGAGAAGGGATGGAACTGGCGATTTCTCTTCCAGGAGTGAATTTTGAAAGGCAGCTGGATGACAAAAATATTCTTTATTCAGACATAGGTGAAAGCCAGTTCAAAAAATTCAGGAAAAACAAAGACCTTCTTTCACCAAGTGAGATAAAGACTCTTCAGGAAATTGCAGAAATCAAAAGAAAACAGAAACCCGAATGGGGTGTGTGATTGATTTTAAATTGACCTTTTGAATAATCTTTCAAGCAAAGCAATAATTTCTTCAGAATCAGAATATTTCATCTTATATTTCTCATATTGTGATTTTATCTTATTATTTATTTCTTCAAAATCTTTTCCTTCTTTTGCCAAAGCATAAAATAAAAAATTAATCGTTTCTGAAGTAAAAAGAGACAAACCATCAGCATATCTAAATATTTTTCCCTCTTCAGTTAATGGTTTTGCAGAAGAGCCATGATTTAAAATACAATCTTTTTCTGTATTATCAAGTTCAAAATTTTTTTCAAGGATATTTACTGAATTCAATGCATGATTTTCTTCAGAAATAATTTTTCCAATATCATGAACCCATGCCAAAGCAAATAATTTCTCTTTATCAATATCCTCCGGACATATAATTTTTAATATTTTTATTATAGATTCTGAATGTATTTTATTGAAATCCTGTTCCAGAACAGGCAGATTACTGAATTGGTTCAGTGCAAAATCTTTTGCATTATTTAAAGTCAATCTCATAACAGGCATAATTCAATCCGATTTATAATTTTTATTATTGAATAGTTATTACTATAAGAAGATTTAAATAAGATAATTCTCAAAAAGAAAAATGGTATATTTTAATGAACCAATTACATTAACAGGAATTTCAGAATATTCCGGAGACCTTGAAGATGCAATAGACAGATTTAATTTTACATGGGAAAAAATAGGCAAAGATTCTGTCAGTGTAAGTTTTTGCCTGTATGATAAAAATCCTTATCCATATTTGTTATTGGCATCACAAAGAACAGATGGAAAATTAACAGAAGGATTTAATTTTATATGGTCTGTTACATCATATTTGTCGGATATGAATGCCCAAATTAAAGAAAAATTTGAATTAAAAACAGGGATAAACTTAATAAAAACCCCTCCGGAATATCATAATTTTATGGATAATATTGGAAAACTATTTTTGCCAAAATTTGAAGAATCTGAAGAAGGAGCATTAAGATTATTGAAGGGAGGAATTTATGCTATTCCTATGATTATCATTAAAAAAGACTTCTAAAAAACTTTATAAACCAATTTCTCAATAAATTAATAGGTCTTTAAAATGGCATTCAAAATAAACATTGGAACAAAGGAAGGAAAAACATATCATTTTGAGCTTGAAAGCGAAGAGCTTACCGGAAAAAAGCTTCATGAAAAGCTTGAAGGAAAGGATTTAAAAAATGAGCTTGAAGGATATGAATTTGAGATTACAGGAGCAAGTGATAAAGCAGGATTTACTTCCATGGAAGAAGTTGAAGGAATAGGATTAAAGAAAGTTCTTTTAAGTTATGGGAAGGGGATGAAAAGAAAAATCAGAAAAGAAGGAAAAAAGAAAAGAGGCAGGAACAGGCCAAAAGGATTAAGATTAAGAAAGACTGTAAGAGGAAACACAATCTCACCAAATATTGTCCAGATAAACCTTAAAGTTCTTAAGGAAGGAAATAAAAAACTTTCAGAGGTATTTGAAGGGCAGGCTCAGGGAAAAGCAAAGGAAAACAGGAAAACAAAAAGGGCAAAAACTAAGGAAGAGGCAAAGCAAAAACCTGCTGAGACTCAGCCAGAAGAAAAGCAGGAAAAAGAGATACAATCTGAAACTCAGCAATAATTTTTACAGAGTAAAATACAAAAGTTCTCTAACCAAAATCTTATTAAACAAACTTATTCTTGAAGTTTTATGGCTAAAGGAAATTCAGATAAAAATATGGAAATACCAGAGCTTAATGTTGGAGTCGTAGGTCATATAGACCATGGAAAAACAACTCTCTTAAACAGACTTACAGGGAAATTTACAGACACTCATTCAGAGGAATTAAAGCGTGGAATAACAATAAAACTGGGATATGCTGATTTGATAATTTACAAAGACAATAATAATTTTAACATTGAAAAAAAAGGAACTCCTGTAAGGTATATTTCTTTCATAGATGCCCCGGGGCATGAAATGCTTATGGCAACCATGCTGAGTGGGGCTGCAATAATTGATGCTGCAATTTTGGTTATAGCTGCAAATGAAGGAATAAAACCACAGACAAAAGAGCATTTTATTGCGCTTCAGGCAAAAAAAATCAAGAATATAATAATAGTCCAGAATAAAATAGACTTGGTGACAAAGGAGCAGGCATTAAAAAATTATGAAGACATTAAAAAATTTGTAAAAGGAACAATAGCAGAAAACTCTCCGATAATTCCTGTTTCAGCACAGCAGGGGATAAATATAAATAAAATCCTTGAGGAACTCTGCAGACTCGAAATTCCGAAAAGAGATACAGAATCAGAACCAGTATTCCTTATTGCAAGAAGCTTTGATATAAACCGGCCGGGGACAGAAATCAAAAACCTGAAAGGAGGGGTTCTTGGAGGAATTTTAAAAAAAGGAAAATTAAAAGCAGGGGATGAGATAGAAATAAAGCCGGGATTAAATGTAAAAAAAGCAAATCAGCAGTTTTATGAAACAATAAACACAAAGATTCTCTCACTGCATAAAGGAAATCAGACAGTTGATGAAGTAACCCCTGGAGCAAGCATATCAATAGAAACAGGACTTGACCCTTTTCTGACAAAATCAGACTCTCTTACAGGATGTATTTTATCCTTAAAAGGCAGACTTCCGGACATAACACATACTATAAAAATAAAATCAGAACTTTTTAATCAGGTATTGGGTATTTCAGAACAAAAAACTGTTGAACCAATCAAAACAACAGAAATGCTGATGCTTTCTGTTAATACAACAATAACAGTTGGAATTGTTGAAAAAATTAAAGATAATGAAATTGAATTATCCCTGAATATCCCGATAGTTGCTCTTAAAGGAGATAATATAGGAATTGCAAGAAACATTGATTCTCACTGGAGATTAATAGGATTTGGGGAAATTTTATAAGATACAAAAATACTGAAAAGATATTTAAGTTTATCTGAACCCTAAGAGGTATGCCAATAAATATACCCATTACATTTAATAGCAACAGAATAAATACTTCCTTCAAAAAATTATATTTTCCATTAAAAGTATTAATATATGTTATTTGGATTGGACTTATTATTTATTTCTTGTATAAATATTCTCAATCAGGAAATAATTTTTCAATTACATTTTCAATGGCTTTATTTTTTGGTTTATTAATGCAAATTTATGATAACTGGAAAAGAAGCAAAAAGCAAAAATAAAAAACGAATAGTTTTTATAGTTACAAATCCAGATTATAATCATGAAAAAGATAATGGTGATGTTAATTATTGGAGTATTTATGACAAGTTTTGCATTGGCTGCTGAAACAGATTCAAGTCAGAATGATAACCAGTATCAGTCAGGGCAGGAGAATGAAAACGGAATACAAAATCAGGAAGAAAATCAAATAACAGATTCAAATCAAAATCGTGGAGTTTTAAGCCAATCACAGATAGGGGCAATTATAAGGGAGAGGAACAGATTAAGGATTCATGCAAACTCTTCTGAATGCCCTAATAACTGCACATGCCAGGGAAGCACAACAAGATGCCAGCTTAATGGAAACAGGGAAATGGAAATAGAGGCAGGAGAATCCGGGAATACTATAATACAGGTTAAAGGAATCCGGGCACAGACACAAATCCAATTATACAAATCAGACGGAAAACTTTATGGAGTTTTTAATGATAATGAAACAAAAAGAATTCTCTCTCCTGAACAAATTCAGGAAAGAATAAGGGAAAGATTAATGATAGAAAACTGCACATGCGAAAATATGCAATTGAATGAAAATGGAGAATATGAATTTCAGACACAGAAAAGAGCGAGATTATTTGCTTTATTTCCTGTAAATGAAAGATTAAGACTTCAGATTAATGCTGAGAACGGAGAGATAATCAGAACAAGAGCACCATGGTGGGGTTTTCTAGCAAGTGATATTAAAGAAGAACAATTAATGGGAAGCAATTGCGGAACAGTAACTCCTGGACAAAATGATGCCTGTTGCCAGAATAGGGGATATGATGCCTATGATTCAGAAGCTGGGGAATGTATCTTTCTGGAAGAATAAATATTAAATACTTCTTTTCATTATTAAAATCATGAAAAATCTATGCAAAATTTTATTTCCATCATTAATAATCTTATCTTCATCATGCTCACATATTAGCTATAAGGCAGTAACTTTAGGCTCAGTTTTTCCCGATGAACCGGAAAAAGAAGAATACATTGAATCAGATACAGATAATTTTTGGGAGAGATACCATTCCCATCAGGACTCTGTTTACAGAAATAAGGAAAATTGGATTTCTAATGAACTAAAAGAATAAAGAATTTATTTTTTGAATTTTATATAGCAAAGTTTATATTCTGTTGATATTGCCAAAGTAAAATGGATATAGAAAAGATAATTAAAACACAGTATGAAAGGGAATTTGATAGTATTTACAAAGACAGGGCAGGAGAATCATATGAAGAAACATTAGGAAGAAATATGATAAAATCATTACTTAAGGGAATTGCTGCATATACAGTTACCCCAATTATAATTTATTCAGGACTTAGTTGTTTCACAGATATATCCGAAAAAGAAAAAACGTTCTATTCTAACATGGGGAATATACTGGGAGTATTTTTTGCAATAAGATATTTAAGAAATGGTATTAGAACATCCAGAAATCATATAATAGAAGTGATGGGAGATGACTTAAAAAAACTAAAAAAGAAATATTATCCTGATGAATTAAATTCATAATATTCAGAGAGTTTGGAATAATTTATTCTAAACTTTTTAGCCCTTGCATTAATTCTTGATTGGTTTTATGCTCTTTAATTTGTTGCAAATAATTATCAAATTGTTTTTGTGCATTTGATAAGATTAATTTTCCAATTTCACTCTGATTATTATATATTGTCTTACCATTGCCTTCTATAATCTCTACAGAGTCTATCTTAAAATCATCATCATATATATCCCGGTATCTTATAATTTTATCATCAGACTTTATAACAGTCAGAATATTTTGGTCATATCCCAAAACTGATTTATCTTCCTCAAAGATCACATATTCTTTATCAATTTTACCAATATAACTATATTGAGAACCATCTGTTCCACACCCAGAAAACCCAGTAGCAAGCATACCTGCAAAAAGAATTGAAGTTAATGTTTTCTTCCAATCATGTTAAATATTATAGCAACAACTTTATAATAATTTATATCTATAAAAACATATTTTTATCTATTCACTCTTAATTTCTCCATTGTCTTCAGGAACTTTTATTAAATCAGTAACAAAATCTCCCTGATGCAGTTTTACAATTCTTACTCCCTGTGCTGCTCTTCCCATAATCCTTATGTTATTCAATGAAGTCCTTATCACCATCCCCTTGCCTGTTGTAATTATTATATTGTCCTTATCATTAACTGAAACAGCTGTAACAACTTCTCCTGTTTTTTCAGAAACTTTCAGATTAATAACTCCTTTTCCTCCTCTTGCTGTCTTTCTGTAATCTTCAACAGCAGTTCTTTTCCCATAACCATTTCTTGTAATAGTTAAAATTGCTTTTGTCTTCAGAATATCAAGGCTTACAACCTCATCATCTTTATGGAGCCTTATTCCTGTAACTCCATAGCTTGCACGCCCCATTTCACGGACATCCTTATTTTCAAATCTTATTGCCTGTCCTTTTTTGGTTGAAAGTGAAACTTCTTCTTCATCAACTGTTTCGACTCCTATTAATGCATCTGAATTATCATTGGGAAGATTTATTGCCCTTATTCCTGAAGCCCTTGGTCTTGAAAAATGCTTTAAAGATATTTTCTTGACAATTCCCTTTTTTGTGGCCATGAAAATATTTCCTTCAAACTTGTTAACAGAAATTACATTGGCAACTGTTTCATCTTTGAGGTTTAAAAGATTTATTATTGCCTTTCCCTTGCTGTACCGTTCTGATTCCGGAATCTCAAATGCTTTTATCCAGTAAACTCTTCCCCTGTTTGTGAAAAATAAGAGATAATCGTGGGTGGAGCAGGTTATAAGCTGTTTTACAAAATCCCCTGTTGCAAGATTACTTCCTATAACCCCTTTTCCTCCTCTCTTTTGCTCCTTATAAGATTTGATATCCATTCTCTTGCAGTATCCTTTTTCAGTAATTGTAATCACAACATCTTTTTTCTGGACCATGTCTTTTTCAGATATTTCCGAAATTCTCTGCAATACAGAAGTTCTTCTTGAATCTCCGTATTTTTTCTTTAGCTCATTAACTTCCCGGATAATTATCTTTAATACTTCACCTATATCTCCAAGAATCTTTTCAAGCCCGTCAATTTTTTGTCTTAATTCCTCTGATTCTTTTTTGAGCTTATCCTGTTCAAGAGAAGTTAACTGCTGTAATTTAGTTTCAAGAACTGCCTGAGCCTGTTTTTTTGTGAGGCTGAATTTTTTTATAAGTCCTTCAAGTGCTTCTGCGGTGTTTTTGGCTTTTTTGATTAAAGAAATGACGTCATCAATATTCTTCAGTGCTATTAACATTCCCTCAACAATCTCCTGCCTTTCTTTTGCTTTTTTGAGTTCGAATTTGCTTCTGTTTATAATTATTTTTTTTCTGTAATTGACATATTCATTTACTATCATAAGGAGATTCAGGACTTTTGGCTGGCCGTTTACCAAGGCGAGTATGTTTGCATTAAAGCTATCCTGCAATCGTGTGAATTTGTAAAGCTTATTGATTACAAACTTGGAATCAGTTCCCTTTTTTAGTTCAAGAACAATTCTTATTTTGCCTTTTGCAGATTCGTCTCTCAGGTCAGAAACATTAAGAATTTTCTTTTCCTGAATTAGTTTCGCAATCTGTGTCATCAGGTCAGATTTGTTTAGCATATAAGGAATCTCTGTTATGACAACAACTTCTTTTCCTTTAGCATTTTCAGTAGTGACTCTCCCCCTCATAATTAATCTTCCCTTCCCTGTAGAATAAAGTTCATTCATGTCTCCTGTAACATAACCGCCTGTCGGAAAATCCGGAGCTTTTACAATTTCACAAAGCTCATTTATTGTTATATTTGGATTTTTTATATATGCAATAATAGCGTCACAAATTTCAGTAAGATTATGCGGAGGAATGTTTGTAGCCATTCCTACGGCAATTCCGCTTGCTCCGTTAATAATAAGATTTGGCAGCTTTCCCGGAAGCAGTTCTGGTTCTTTCATGGTATTGTCAAAATTAGGAAGAAAATTGACAGTTTCTTTTTCAATATCTTCCAGAAGTTCAGAGGAAATAGGATTAAGCCTGGCTTCAGTATATCTCATTGCAGCAGGAGGGTCTCCGTCAATACTTCCAAAATTACCCTGCCCTTTAACAAGAGGATATCTCAGTGAAAAATCCTGTGCCATTCTTACAAGAGAATCATAAACAGCAGTGTCTCCATGAGGATGAAATTTACCAATAACATCCCCCACTATTCTTGCAGATTTTCTTGTCGGAGCTTTTTCCAGCCCGAGAAGCTTCATGGCATAAAGAATTCTTCTGTGAACAGGTTTTAATCCGTCTTCAATAGAAGGTAGAGCTCTTGCAACAATAACAGACATGGCATAGTCTATGTATGCCTTTCTCATCTCTCCGGAAATCTCTGAGTTTATAACTCCCTTCTCGCATTCTTTCATGGGATTATCGCATTTTTCCTGTTTTTCTTCTGGCATTTTATTTTTCTCCATTTCTCTGTTTTAATCTTCCCGCAATTAATTCTTCAAAATCATGGGTTGGATAAATTTCTACTTCACTATAAACAGCATTACAACTATCACATTTGTATGTTCCAACCAAGGCAATACCTTTATCTGTTCTAGAAAAATGTTTGAAATTATCGCAATCAGGACAAAAACCAATTGATTCATCCAGCCATCTTCTTTTGGCAATTCCAAGTATTTGTTCATCAGATAAGTTAGATAAATTTTTGGTCATTTTATATCCTTCAATTTTTTATTTAATTCTTCTATATTTTCAAATTCAATAACATAATCAGCAAGTTCATCAATATATGTTTTATCACGGATATCCTTTTTTATTACAACAATTAATCTCTTTTTCTTTGATAATGCATAACCAATTTCAATTAACAGACCTTCACTCCTTTTTTCAGACCTTATTATTGCCAAAAATGTATCTCTTTTATCAATTTCTTCAAAGGCATGAATTAACCACTCCTTCGCAGTTTTTTCATTTAATTCCTTTTTTGGGTTAATTGTGCAATAAGATTCATTTCCTGATTCACTAATAATATTTTGAATTTTAAAGCATTCTTCCTTTAATATATCTAAATTTTCTCCAGTTACTGCTTGTCCAATAAAGATTTTCATTTTTTATTCTCCTTTTTTCTCCATTATTTCCAGAAATTCATCTTCTGAAACTTCTTTTTCATCAACATTTTTTCCTTTCCATTTGCATTTCCCGCATTCCCATTCTCCTGTCCCTTTTCCTTCTTCTTTTCCAAGAACAACTTTTACATTATCACTTTTGCATTCGGGACAGATTTTTATGATATAGGTTTTTTCAGTTTTTTTCTTTTTCTTTATTCCCTTTGCTTTTTCATAATCTTCCTTGGAATCATATCCCTCAATAATCCATTCAGGCGTTGATAATTTTCCTTTCTTTGCCATTTTCAAATATCCAAATTGGCCTCCATTGCATTTTCCTGTATGAATTCCTTTCTTGACTGAACATCATCTCCCATCAGCATTGTAAATATTCTGTCAGCTTCAACAGCATCTTCAATGTAAATCTTCTTTATTTTTCTTGTTTTTGGATTCATAGTAGTATCCCAAAGCTGTGAGACATTCATTTCCCCCAAACCTTTAAATCTTGTAACCTGAGAAGCGCTTCCTAAATTCTCAAGAGTTTTCTTTAACTCATCATCTGAATAAACATAATAATCTTTTCCCTTTCTTATTTTATATAAAGGAGGAACAGCAACATAAATGTTCCCGCTTTCAATCAACTGGGGAGTAAACCTGAAAAAGAAAGTTAGCAAAAGAGTCTTGATATGCTCTCCGTCAACATCAGCATCTGTCATGATTATTATTTTGTTATACCTGAGTTTCTTGATGTCAAACTGCTCTCCGACCCCTGTCCCTAAAGCAGTAAGAAGATTTGCAATTTCCTCGCTTGATAATGCCTTAACAGGATTTGCCTTTTCAACATTAAGAATTTTCCCTTTTAATGGAAGAATTGCCTGTATTTCCTTGTTTCTTGATTGCTTTGCGCTTCCTCCTGCCGACTCTCCTTCAACCAGATAAAGTTCTGTCTCTTCTGTTTTTTTCCTTGAGCAATCAGCCAGTTTTCCGGGCAATCCAGATAAGGAAAATGCATTTTTTCTTCTGACCAAATCCTTTGCTTTTTTTGCGGCAAGTCTTGCCTTTGCAGAATCAAGAGATTTTGATGCAATCTTTTTTGCAACAGAAGGATTTTCTTCAAAATATTCTGAAAGAACAGAAGTAACAACAGAATCAACAAGTCCTTTAATCTCAGAATTTCCAAGTTTTGTTTTTGTCTGCCCTTCAAATTGCGGGTCAGGAATTTTTATATTGATGACTGCAGTAAGTCCCTCCCTCACATCTTCTCCCGATAAATTATCATTTTTAAGCATTCCCTTTTTCTTTGCATAATCATTGATAACCCTTGTAAGTGCGGTCTTAAATCCGGAAACATGTGTTCCTCCCTCAACAGTATTGATTGTATTCACAAAGCCGAATATATTTTCTGTATAGCTTGTATTGTATTGTATTGAAATTTCAAATATTGTATTTCCTTCTTCTCGCTTAAAATAAATCGGCTTGTGAAGGGTTTCTTTTGATTTGTTTATCCATTTCATAAATTCTATTAATCCCCCTGCATAGTGGAATTCAATAGTCTTGTTCTTGCTTTCATCATGAAGTATTATCTTTAAACCGGCATTGAGGAATGCTATTTCCCTTAATCTTGTTTCAAGAACAGAATAATCAAAATTAACTGTTGTGAATATTTCTTCATCAGGAAAAAAGGTTATTTTTGTTCCGGATTCATCACCCTGATATTTTCCGACAATTTTTAATTTTGTTGCAGGATTTCCCCTTGAATATTCCTGCTGATAAACCTGTCCGTCCCTTTTTATTTCAACTATAAGTTTTTTTGACAATGCATTTACACAGCTTATGCCAACACCATGCAATCCTCCTGAAATCATGTAAGATTTTTTATCAAATTTTCCTCCGGCGTGCAGTCTTGTAAGTGCAACTTCAACTGCGGGAATTTTTAACTGTGGATGCATATCAACAGGGATTCCTCTTCCATCATCTTCAATAGTTGCAGAACCATCTTTATTGATTGTAACATTAATCAGTTTGCAAAAACCGGCAAGTGCCTCATCAACAGAATTATCAACTGCTTCATAAATAAGATGATGCAATCCGTCTTTTCCAGTGCTTCCTATATACATTGCAGGCCTTTTTCTTACCCCTTCAAGACCCTCTAAAACCCGGATTGATTCAGCATTATAATCTTTTTTGTCAGCCATTTTAATATTATTTCCGATTTATCGTCGGAGAAACTCCTTAACTATAATAAATGAAAACCGGTTTAAAAACCTTGCTGCCAAAATTCACAGGTTTAAGACGTTAAAAAGGCATAATTTGAAGTTTATATTTTTGTAAGAAAGAATTTTAAATGATAATATTGAACAGTTGATATGGAAAAAAATAAAGGAATATTGATTACTGCAGTGATAATATTATTGATTTTTGTAATTGAATTAAATTTTATTCTTATTTACAGAATCAGCATAACAGGAAGAATTACAGAAAATAATAATCTATATTCATATACCAAAGCCATCTGCAATGAAGAAAATTTCTGTGAGGATTATGTAATCAGCTGCAATGGAAAAAGAGCAGTCTTAATAGCACCAACAGGATATAATATCTGCAATCCGGAATACTGGAAAGACCCTCGTCCTGAAGACCAAAGAAATCTTGAAAATTTATGTGAGGTATCTGATTAAATTTATCAAATTTATTAAATTATTTTTTCTTTTTTTCAATCCACTTAACTTTTCTTCTTTTAAGCTTCATATTTTTCCTGCATTTGCTGGAACATAAATAAACTATTTTCCCGTCAGTCTGGACAAAAGTTAAACCTTTTGGAAATTCATATTCCTTACCGCAATAAGTGCATTTTTGCATTTTAAGTATAAGCCCCTTTTGTAACTTTTGATTTAATTCTTCTTGCTTCAATTTCTGTTTCTCTTAATATAAGAATATCTCCCGGCCTTATAGGTCCCTTCACATTTCTTCTCATACTTCTCCCCTTGTCTTTTCCTTCCAGAACACTGCATTTAATCTGGGTTATCTCTCCCCTGAACCCTGTCCTTCCAATAATCTCTTCAACACGCGCAGGAACAGCGACCCCTAAAATCTTGTCACTTCCTTTAGTGCCCCCTTGCTTTTTTTCCTGCTGAGGTTTCTGTGTTTTGGCCATTTTATTTCAGAGAAGCAATTTCTTTTTCAGCATCACCAGACTCAGTTATTGCAACAGAAGAACATGCAACAGGAATTCCTACAGAAATTCCCAGTTTTTTCTTGTTATCAGCTTCAACACATTTAATTCCTTTCTCTTTGCATAAAAGAGGAATATGTTGTATAATTTCCTTGGGTTCAACATCAGAAGCATAAACAACTAGCTTTGCTGTTCCTCTCTCTATAGCCTTGGTAACTTCATTAGTTCCTTTTTCCACTTTGCCTGTTTTTTTTGCTTTTTCAATAATATTGTATATATCCATTTTTTAGTTTTTAGCAGAGGATTAGAATATCCTCCCATTTAGTTCATCGGATGTTTTAACAAGAAAAAATCGGTTTATAAAACTTTCTCAGTGAGATAACTGCAAGATTTATATAAAACTAAATCATGAATAAATATGAAAAAGAGGATAAAAACAGGATTAACTATCTTAATTCTCTTATTTTTTATAATTATATGGTCGGTATTATTGTATAATATTTCTCCGGTAGAAATTGTCCAGAAAATAGGTGTGGAAAATGGGTATATTATCGCATTTTTGATAGCAGTTATAGGAGGAATCTCATCAGTAACCGCATCCTCTTACTATGTGATTATAGGAACACTTACAGCAGGAGGGTTAAACATTCTTCTTCTTGGATTAATAGGAGGAGCAGGAGCAACTATAAGCGACAGCTTATTTTATTACATCGGAAAAAAAGGAAAAGAAATACATTCAAAAAAAACAAGAAAGCTGGAGAAATTTCTTAAAAAAATAATAAAAAAAAGCCCTGTATGGGGGATTTATCTTATAATATTTGTATACATCGGATTGACTCCTCTGCCAAATGAGATTCTCACTGCTTCACTAGGATTATCAGGATACAAATATAAAAAAGCAGTTTTGTTTATCTTTTTAGGGAATATTACAGGAACAATTGTCTTTGGATATTTGATATCCAAGGGAATATTAATTATTTTTTAAATTATTATTTCCATTTAACTTCAACTTCATCAGTTCTTTGTCTTGGTTTTATATCCAAATTCTGTGCTTTTTTTTCAGAGAATTTAATGCCTGATTTGAACATTATTTCTCCAAGATAGGCAATCATTGCCGCATTATCAATAAGCAAGGAATTTTCCGGGGCAAATAATTTTGCAGTTCTTTCTTTGCACATAATCCTGCACATTTCCTGAAGCCTTTTATTGCAGGCCACTCCCCCTCCAAGAAGAAGTTCTTTTTTTCCTGTATGAGCCAATGCACGTTCTGCTGTCTCAATCAGCATGGCAAATACAGTTTCCTGAAGAGAATAAGACAAATCTTTAAGGGAATATTTTTCAGAATCAAGTTTTTGTTTTAAATTTGTAAGCACTCCTGAAAAAGCAACATCCATCCCCTTGACAGTATATGGAAGTTCTATATAATTTTTTGAACTTTCTTCAGCCAGCTTTTGTATTGCAGGACCTCCTGGAAACCCAATTCCCGCATATCTTGCAAAACTATCAATAAAATTTCCGATGCCAATATCTAATGTTTCCCCAAAAATTCTGTATTTTCCAGAGGCATATGCAATAACCTGAGTATTTGCTCCAGAACAATAAAGCATCACAGGGTCTTTTGCTCCCGTAAGTTTTCCAATTTCCAGATGAGCAATACAATGATTAACAGGAATCAGCGGTTTTTTCAGTTTTGTTGAAAGTTCCTTTGCAAATCTCATTCCTTCCAGCAAACAAGGAGCAAGTCCTGGACCCTGTGAAAATGCAATTGCATCGATGTCTTTTTCCTTAATTCCTGCTGTATCAATTCCTTCAAAATAAATTTCATTCTTATTATCAGCATGAAACTTAGCCACTTCTACCGGAATCATTCCTCCACTCTCACTGGAAAAACTTCTTTTAACATTGCTCAGAACTTTCCCATTTTCAACAACACCAATACCAAATGTGTGCGCTGTTGATTCAATTCCTAAAATTATTGACATGCTCTATACAATAGTAATCATTATAAATAATTTTTTGTAAACACCAAAATGGCTGAACTCAGACTTGTGAGTGGAAAATCAGAATTCTTAAACAGAAAGCTTCCTTCCGGAAAAATAGAACAAATTTGCCTGTGCGAGTACAATACAGATTTTTCTCTTGCATGCATTTGTCAGGTTCATGGCTCATTGTTACGGGAAGTAATTGAAAATAACGGAGAATATGCCAGCGATGAAAATATTCAAAAATACAGAAAACAGGGAATGCTTGATAAAAGATGCAGATATTGTTATGCAAGAGGAACAGGAAGGGGAAACTGGGGAAAAGTAACCAGAAAAGAGATTGGAAATATAACAAGAAAAGAATTTGAAGAAAAAAGACCGCAGATAATAAGGCTTGGAAAAACTACTGAATGCGGACATCCTTTTTACAGGGAAATATTAATGAATTTTCTTAAGTTATGCAAAGAGTCTAATACAAGAATTATATTCCCGATAAAAACACTTGAATTTGATGAAAATTTGGCATTAATGCTAAGGGAAACAGGTTCTGTATTAAATTACAGTATATGTAATGATTCCCTAGAAGAAGGGGCAGTTTCACAAGGTTACACAAATGCATGGAGAATAGAGCAGGGAAGATTATATCATGAACAAGATGTTAATATAACATTAACACTTACTTGTGATGTTACCCAATCCATTGAAGAAAACGAGAAAAGGGGATTTACCATAAAAAATGCCATAAACTCCAGAACAGAAGGAATTACAGTAAGATTACTTCCTCTTCGTATAAATTCAAAAAAATTATGTTATGAAGTAACAGGAAAATCATGGCATGAAGTGGTTCTCCCCTCAGCAAAACAATGCAGCGGAACATTGGATTTATTTATTAGAGAACAAGAATGGCGTTTTGCAAGAAGAAAGAATAATGAGGTATATCCTTTATTCTTTCATCGGGATTTTCAAAAACTGGTAGAGGAGGGAATAGGTGTCTGCGGAAGAGTGGGAAATTATGAATATTGTGACAAATGCAATCTGTCAGGGAATATAAGAATAAAATTCCCTGTAGCTGAGATAATTCCTGTGGAATATACAAATAAAAAACCACGCACAAGAATAGTCCGGGAAAGAAATAAAAGAATACAAAGACACGTAAAACAGAATCAATAAAAATTAATTAAAAAAATAAAAAACAAGGAGATTTTACCTTTTCTTTTTAGTAACTTTCTTCTTAGCAGGTTTTTTCTTAGCAGCTTTCTTTTTCTTTTTTCCGCCTCTAGCCATTACTGCCTCGCACACATTTCCCTGTCCATCAACATAGTAAAGGTGTCCTGGCTTCCTCTGTATAACCTTTTTAACAACAATTTTTCCCATTTTTCTACCTCCTTTTTATTGAATATATAAAAATCACTCTTAAAAAGTATTTAAACCTTTCGTATCACCGACGAGAAGACCCAACATCAGTTTATATTTTTTATTAAAAGGAATTTCTATAAGCCGGTTAAATTGTTTTTTTGGCCTGACAGAAAAATTAAAAGGTTGGATAATCTTTTTTTCAATAATCCTGTTTCTGTCATCAAGCCAGACAGCAAGGAAAGGAAAAAACACAAAAAAGGAATGAATTCTTAATCTTACGGGATTCGGAAAATCAAACAACAGAGCATCAGCATTTTCTCTTTTCCTAAACATAAGCCCCGTAAATTTCCCAAGAGGGGAAACTTTTTTTATGTTTTTTATTTTATATCCATGAATATCTATTTCCATTTTTCCTCTTTTTGTATTCCTTAAACATAAAATTGACATTCTTTTCTGTAACCCAGTTATGATGCTTAAATCCCCCTCCAAAAGTTTTGGGAATATGCATAAGTTCATGAATTATCACTTTTGTTTTTTCTTCTTCATTAAGCTTGTCAAATCTTTCTGAAATGAATTCAAGAGCATAGAATGCCCTGACATTCAAAGCTTTCTGCATTAGTTTTCCGATTGTATGGCATCTTGCTATTGTCCCTCTTGAAGAAGTTCCGAAACTTCTGAAACATTTTATATTTTCAGTTTTAATGTGGGGGAATAAAGTTTTGGAAATCTCTTCTGCCTCTTTTTGGAGTTCTTCTGAAAATTCATAGTGCATATTTTATGTAAATAAAATTTGTTTATATAATTAATTATTAGAAATGCCGGATTAATTTAATATTCAATAATCTCTGCTGTCTTTTTCCTCGAAGTAAAACCGGTTTTTATTCTTACTTCCTTGGCTTTAAAATGTTTTTTAAGAAGTTTAATCAATTCATTGTTTGCTTTCCCGTCTTTGGGAAGAGATTTCAGCCTGACAGAATAACCTGTGCCATTCTTCTCAATGCTTTGTTCCCCTGAATTGGGTTTTACATTAATATTAATTATCATCTGTCCTCTGGTTTTTTATAAGGTCTTCCCAGTGCATGATAAATTTCCTTTTCAGTTTTTCCCGCAATTCTCCTTCCTGTTTTTCTGTTGAACAAGCCATGCTGTGTCAGTTTCATTCCTTTTAATCTTGCAACAACTCTTAATCCTATTCCAGAGCCTTTCTTGCTTGAGTATGCAAGAATTTCTGCACCCCACTCTTCAGGAACTGTATAATATAATTCAACTTTTACTCCTTCAATTCTCCATGTGGACTCATATTCTCCTCCCTGAAGATATTTTCCTTTTGTCTTCATAAAATCCACAAGTTTCTCCTTATTTTTAGGAATAATAACAATATCGATGTCTTTTGGATTTTTCTCCTTTCTTCTTATGCTTCCGACAACAAGAACTCTTCTGCAATATGGCTTTAATAATTTAACAATCTTTCCGGAAAGTGAAGTAACATGCTTTCCTCTTTTCATAAAAGAAATAATTCCGCAGAACTTATAAACTTTAACATCATATTAAAATAATGGAAGGGGTAAAAATAGAGAATATAGAACTTTTAACTCCGGAAGAAAGGAAAATAACTGAAGAACTGGTTAAGGAATACTATATTAAGATTAAAAGAAAACTAAAGAATTCAATTACATTAAAACTATATTTCAAAGAACATAAAAAAGAAGGGAAAGGAAGAAAAATCAGCATTAATGCAGAAGTAACCTCCTCCACAATAATGTTCCGGGCAAATGCATGGGACTGGGATTTGGCAAGAACAGTGCATAAAGTCATGAACAAAATATTAAGTGAAACAGAGCACAGGTTTAAGGCAAGCGAGCAAAAATAAATTATCTAGTCACAATCTCAAGAGCGTCTCTGTTTTTCAGAACATAATCTTTCCCAAGGGCTCTTTTGCTTCTTGCATCTATTGCCTTGATAAAATTCTTTCCGAAATCAGTATGAAGAAAATATGCAAAATCCAGTGCCGTTGAGCCTTCAGGCATCAAAAAACAATCAGGAAGAATATTTCCCTTGCTGTCTGCAAGCTTTGTTGCTCCTGCAGGAAATATTGCAAGGTACTTTAAAAGCTCAAAAACTGAAAGATTCAATATCTCTTGTACTCCTGTTCCGCCATAAACATCCAAAACATTTTTCTTGATTTTATTTAATGCCTCTCCTTGTTTATCAGTCAAATCTTTAATTATTTTAAACTTTTTTTCTCCAGGAATGTATTCGATTAATCCATGTTTTGCAGCTTCCCTTAATGCAAGTTCTGAATCAGCACTACATGGATAAATAAGATAATCTGGAAATTTTTCCTGCATTTTTTTTATGTTTTCCATAGAATTTTCCATATCTGCCTTGTTAGCTGCAATTATCATTGGCTTGCTTTTTTTTCTCAGCATGGACGCAAACTGCATTATCTGGTTTTCATTCCATTGCGATGGCTTCTCCTTAAAATTTATTTTTCTAAGAACACCTTTGACATCGTCTTCTTTGACTTTCAATCCGGAAAATTGTTTTGTTACTGCTTCTGCAAAATTTAAATCCTCAATCTCTGCTTTTCTTGCAAAAGTTTTCCATACCTTAATTAAAATATTCACATACCATTTATCCAGTTCCTCATCAAGAAACTCTATATCCCTGCATGGCTCATAATCTTTTGCAGGTTTTCCTTCTTCATTGGTTGTTCCTGATGCATCAACAATATAAATAAAAGCATCTGCCTGTCTCAAATCATCAAGAAACTGATTTCCCAGTCCTCTTCCTTCTGAAGCTCCCGGAACCAGACCTGCAACATCCATTAAATCAACAGGTACAAATCTCCAGTGATTAATGCAAAATCCGTGCCTTGGCATGCACTGAACACTGAATTCTTTGTCAATGCATTCAACTTTTACATAACCAACTCCATGATTTGGCTTTATTGTTGTAAAAGGATAAGAAGCAATATCAACATCTGCCAAAGTTGCTGCCTTGAAAAACGTGCTTTTCCCTACACTTGGTTTTCCTACAAGCCCCAATAACATTTTATAAATTATCCATAAAACTACAAATATTTTTTCTTAATTCTTGAATAGAATCATTATTAATAAGAATATAATCTGCCATTTCAATGCATCTTCTTAAATTTTGTTTGTTAGCATCATCAGAATGCATTTCTCTTTTTTCCTGTTCCATAAATTGCTGGAATGAAACAGCATCTTTATTAGAACCCCTATTAGTTATTCTGTTATATCTTATTTCAGGACTTGCATCAACAGCAAGAAGATAAAATCCTCCTTTCTTCCTGAGTGCAGTTACTTCTCCTTCTGTCCTTAAACTTTCTATAATAGGAAATTCAGCCCCTTCTCTTAGTGCTTTATTATATAAAACTTCTGCCAGATAGCTTGGAGAATTTTCAGTCCGCAATTCATTTGCCAGTCTTATCATTGCGTCTCTGTTAACTTCTTCCCCTTTTTCTCTCAATAATTCTCCCAAATATCCGCTTACAGAGTAATGAGTAAATCCTTTTTCTTTCAAAATCTCAACAACCGTTCCTTTTCCTGCCCCGTTTGTTCCTGTAATTCCTATTATCATAAAATATTGTATGGAAAAACCTTTAAATAGATTATTGAATAAAGAATTAAGTGAGCCTGTAGCTCAGCCAGGTCAGAGCACTGGTCTTATATGACTGTGATTCAGTTAATTTGAGTCATTGCATCTCATAGATTAGTCTAAGAGAGCCAGGGGTCCTCAGTTCAAATCTGAGCAGGCTCATCATAAAATAAAAAAGGAGGTAAAAATGGACTGCGGAAATTTTTTAGGGATGGCAAATGCCACTAACTGGACAAATATGCCGGATTGCTACAAGGAATTTATATCCGGAGGAGTAGTAGGAACCATTCTCGCAATAGGAATAGCAATTTTTCTGTTATTCATCTTAGCATGGTATGTTTATACTTCATTTGCATGGATGACAATAGCAAAAAAAATGAAATACAAAAGACCATGGCTTGCATGGATTCCGATTGCTAACATAGGAATGCTTTTGCAGCTTGGAAAATTCCATTGGGCATGGACATTTCTTATATTGGTTCCAATTCTGGGATGGGCAGCACTGATAGTATTAGCAATAATAGCCACATGGAGAATATTTGAAAAAAGAAAATACCCAGGATGGTTAAGCCTGATAATTCCTTTGGGAATACTAATGCCAAAAATCAGTGGAATAACAATGATAGCTTATTTGGTTATAATTGGATTGGTTGCATGGAAGGGAAGGAGATAGCAACCTTTCTTTTTTTTATTTATTTTTATTACTGATTATCATTATCTTTAAATAAGAGTTTTGGGAAATAATAATATGATATTTCCTAATAAGTCTATCAATTTAATAAAAGTAGCAGAATATTTTGGAGACTTGGAAAAGGTAATCTATAAATTTAATATTAAAATGATTCCTTATACAAAAAATCCTAAAAATATTAAAGGATTTATGTTATATGAACCACAATCTTATTTATTAACGGTTCATCAGGATAAAGATGATGATAAAACCGGATATAACCTTATATTTAAGATTACTTCACATTCCTCTGAATTTAACGATTTCGCCGGACAAGAGTTTACTCAAAAGACAGGAATAATATTAAGAGATGCTCCAGATTATTTATACAAATTCCTGCAAAATGATATGGGATTCCAACTTTGTGAGCAATATGGAGAAAAGGCTATGAGAATTCTAAAAGGGAATTTATAGAAACACAAAAAAAGTAAGTTTTGATTATAATTTTGACTCCAAAGATTTAAAAATAATCTTAAACTGGAAAGAATATGAAGAAGATGACAGAAAGAAAAGAGGCATGGTTCAGGATTCTTGTTGGAATAGTTTCAGGAATAATATTACATATATGGAAAATTTTAATAGGAATGCTTGCGATAGTAAACTGGTTCATTGTTGTATTTACAGGAAAAAGAAATAGAGAGCTTGCAGACTTCTCAGAATACTGGAATACAGAACTGTATAAATACTGCAGATATCTGACATTTGTATCAAATGAAAGACCTTTTCCATTTACACCGATGGAAAGAATGAGCAAGTTCAAAAAAAATTGAATTCTAAGCAATATTTATAAATTCACTTTAAGGAAAAAGATAATGAAAAAAGAAAAAATCCAGGAAATAGAGCAAAAAATTATTAAGATAGCAATAGAAATTGCCAAATCAGGAGAAGGGGCACTATTTGTTATGAACCTGGGAGGAAAAATTAATTATGAAAAATTAGTAAAACCAAAATTTACAGAATTTAACATTTTTGAAAAAGGGGCAGAAAAAACCCTGAAAGGATTGGCAGTGGTTGATGGCGCAATGATTATTGATAAGGAGGGGAATTTAATAGAATATGGAGCATTGATAAAAAAAACCCGGCCATTTATAGGATTTGGAACAAGACATGCTGCTGCAATGACTTCATCAAGGAATGGAAATGTATCTATTCTGGCTTCAGAAGAAGAAAGAAAAGTCAAAATCTTTAAAGATGGCAAGTACATAATGCAGATTGATGCTCTTCAAAAAAACATTGAAAAAGAAACTCCAGTTATCTCTAAAATTCTTGAAAGTACAGGAGCGGGAGTTATAGGAACAATAGGAACTGCAGTTGTTGCCCCGACACTGGGAATTGCATTAATACCTGGAATAATAATCTTTGGGGGAAGTTATTTTGCAATAAAATCCTTCCTGAAAAAACATATAAAAAAAAGATAATCAGTAGTTTTTTAAACTATTTCTGACAATTTTAATCATTGCCCCGTTCGTATAGAGGCCAAGTATGCAGCCCTTTCAAGGCTGTGACCCGGGTTCGAATCCCGGACGGGGCGTTGTCTTATTTCAACAATAAAACTTAGAAATCTTTAATAATCATTAAAAAAATGGAATTAAATGAAGATATTATTCATACATAAATATAATTTCATAGAGCCTCTGGGAATAATGACTCTCTCAGCATTCTTAAAAAAGCATAATCATCAGTGTTATTTTTTGGATGTAAAATTTGAAAAAGACATGAATAGTAAAATAAAAAAAATTTCTCCCGATATAATTGCATATTCTATAACAACAGGGGAACACCAGTTTTATCAGAAACTAAATGCCAGATTAAAAAAACAATTCAAGTTCACTTCAGTATTTGGGGGTCCTCACTGCACATTTTTTCCTGAGTTTATACATGAAAATGGTGTGGATATTATCTGCAGAGGAGAGGGAGAATTTCCATTTCTTGAACTGGCAGATAATCTTGAAAAAGGAAGGGATATTACGAAAATTAAAAATCTTTACATAAAAAAATCAGGAAAAATATATGAGAACGAACTAAGAAATTTAATTGAAAATTTGGATGATATGCCTTTTCCGGACAGGGAACTATTAAATGATTATAAACATTACAAAAAAATAAAGAGAAGATATATAATAACAGGGAGAGGATGCCCCTATAATTGCGCCTATTGCTTTAATCATTCATATAATAAATTGTACAAAAACAGGGGAAAGATAATAAGAAGGAGGAGTGTTCAGAATGTAATAAATGAATTAAGGATAATAAAACGAAAATATAATCCTAAAAGATTTCATTTCGTGGATGATACATTTATTCTTAACAGGGAATGGGTTATAAAATTTTTCAGGGAATATAAAAAACAAATCAGTCTTCCGTTTATAATTAATGTAAGGGTAAATTTAGTGGATGAAGAATTAGTTAAAGAAATAAAAAATGCAGGATGTATAACAGCAGTTTATGCTATTGAATCAGGAGATGATAATCTCAGAAATAACATACTAAAAAGGGATATTTCTAAAAAAGAAATAATAAATGCCGGAAGATTATTTAACAAGTATAAAATTGAAACATATGTTCAGAATATGATTGGACTTCCGGATGAAACACTGGATATGATATTTGAAACAATCAAACTCAATATAAAATGCAGACCTTCTTATGCATGGGTATCAATATTCCAGCCATATCCAAGAACAGATTTATGTGAATACTCAAAACAAAGAGGATATTTTGAAGAGAATATAAGCTCGTTTAATGAATCTTATTATTACAGGAGTGTTATGAAAATAAAAGACATAGGGAAAATAGAAAGACTGCATCATCTATTTTCATTAAGTGTTGCATGCCCGTTATTGATTCCGGTGATAAAACAGATGATAAAACTTCCGATGGATAATTTTTACAGAATAATCTGGGAGCTTCATAGAACATGGTGCTATTTATTCAGGGTTAAATGGATTTATCCAAGCGAAATATTAATTACAGAATAGATAAAAATTGAAATTAGAGTTTCTTTACCATATAAGTATTATTAAGTTTGTATCCGAGCTTTCTGTAATAATCCCTTACACCAACTCCTGAAATTATAGAAATAATAGAACATTTGTTTTTCACTGCGATTTTTTCTGCTTCCCCGACAAGCCATTTACCAAATCCTTTATGCTGTGCAAATTTTTCATTTTTCTCTCCAAACTTTAGCGCCTGACCATAAATATGGAGTTCGCGAACAATTGCCTTATCCTTAAAAATTCTCAGTCTTAACAGACCAAAAAGAACATCATCAGGATTTACAATTTCCAGAAAATATTCTTTTCCATTAGAAGCAGAATATTCTGTTTTTTTGATAAAAAAACCGGGATTGATATTCTTGCCTTCCCTCATGACAAAACCTATCTCCCTGTATCTTATTTCATCAAGTTTTATTCTTCTTTTTCTTAGCTGTTCCTCAATATCTTTCCTTAAATCAATTCTTTTTGTTCCTGCAACAATATATTCAGGAGGAATCTCTCTCATGACTCTCATAACCCTGCAGTATCTTGGAACTTCTTTCATCATTCTTACAAGAAGTTCCTCTATCTGCTCTTTTGAATAAGGCTCAAATCTTTTTTCCCAATACCATTTTTCAAGTTCGCTTTCAGGCATTACCTGACATGGATAAATTTTTAATTGGTCTGGCTTGAATCTTTCATCTTCAAAAAGCCTAATAAAAAGTTCAAGGTCTCTTTGGGGAGTGCTTTCAGGCAAACCGGGCATTATGTGATACCCAATTTTAAATCCTGCATTTCTCAGCCTTTCTGTTGCATTAATAACATCTTTAACAGTATGTCCTCTGTTAATTTTTTTATAAATCTCATCATCAATTATCTCCACTCCAAGTTCAACCCTTGTGCATCCAAAATACCTCATTTTCCGAATATCTTTATCAGAACAAACATCTGGCCGGGTCTCTATACACAAGGCAACACACCGATGCTGTGCTTTTTCATTAATTTTCTGTGCCTGAATCAAATCCCTGCTGTTTTTTTTATTTAATGCATCAAAGCATTTTTTGATAAATTCTCCCTTAAATTTTTTTGGATACTGGAGAAATGTTCCTCCCATAATTATAAGTTCAATTTTATCAGTGGGATGATTCATTGCTTCATAAGAATCCAGCCTTGCCCTTACTTGTTTATATGCATCATATTTGAGAATCATAGCTCTCATAACTGCAGGACTTTTAGGAGTATATGATTGAGGAACATTTAATGAAGGGCAGTATATACATGTCCCGTGTTTGCATTTTCTCGGAGGCAGCATTACCGCTATGGGAGTAATCCCTGAAATTGTTTTTGTCGGCTTGCGGACTTCATTTTTATTTGGTTTTAACATATATCTTTCTGTCAATAAATACTTTTAAAGATATTCTTGCTTCAAAAATTAAGATGGTTTATACTTTTGGTGGAAGAACTCCTGAAGCAGAAAATAAAACAGGATATGAAACTCCAAATCAGAATAATGTAAGTAAAGGAGATTATTTGATAGACATTTGTAACGGACAATCCATAATTTTACCAATTACTGAAATAAGGCCATTGGGATGCACTGGAAAAAATGAAGTAAGATCTGTGGAGAATAGATATGATAAATTAGTAATAATAACAAAAAAAGGGGAAATTCTCAGAGGAGAAAATGCTTCTAAACTAGAATTAGAAGCCGCGAAAGAGTTCCAAAAAAAGACAGAAGAACAATTGAAGAAAAATTTAATATAACTTTGGAATAATTAATAAAAATGAAATTATTGGAATCAATAGCAGGAATAAAAAGAGGAACCTTTAGAGTTATCAGACAGGATATCGATGATAATTATTCTGTAACTGCAGATAATATTACTTCTGAAAATGTTGCTATTGCAACACAAATAGATTTTGAGCACAGAGAAAAAATAAACAATGGTAACAATATTTTTTCCTCGAAATTTTATGTCTTTGACGATAAGGGAATTGTTATTTACCCAAAAATAAATGATACCGGAGGAGAAATATGAAAATAGGAATAATTGGAGGTTCTGGCCTGGATAATCCCGAGTTATTGGAAGATTATAAGGAGATAGAAGTTGATACGCCTTTTGGAAAACCATCCTCTCCGCTGACTGTCGGAAAAATAAAGGGGATAGATATTGTAATCCTTTCAAGGCACGGAAAAAAACATGAAATTCCCCCAACACAGATAAATAACAAGGCAAATATATATGCATTAAAAGAGCAGGGCTGCAAAAAAATAATTGCAACAACTGCAGTTGGTTCTCTGAGAGAGGAAATAAGAAGAGGAGACTTTGTAATTATCAATCAGTTCATAGACTTCACAAGACAAAGAAAGGTTTCTTTTTTTGAGAAATTTGAGTTTGGCGCAATGCATACTCCGATGGCACAGCCATTTTCAGAAAATTTAAGAAAGAAGATAATAGAATCCTGCGATGAATTAAAATTCAGTTTTCATGAAAAAGGAACAGTGATAACAATTGAAGGTCCAAGATTTTCAACAGTTGCAGAAAGCAGAATGTTCAGGCAATGGGGGGCAGATGTAATTAATATGTCAATTGCTCCGGAAGCGATACTCGCAAATGAGGCAGAACTGGAATATGCAGCAATAGCGATGTCAACAGATTATGACTGTTGGAGAACAGATGAAATTCCTGTAAGCTGGGAACAGGTAAGTGAAGTATTCAGTAAAAATGCGGATAATGTAAAAAAATTAATAATAAAAACAATAGAAAAATTCTCAGACGAGGAAAAATATAAAATAATAAAGAGCAGGATAAGAACAATTCCCAATTTTCCAAAGCAAGGGGTAATGTTCAGGGACATAACAACACTATTAAAAGACAGGGAAGGAATGAGGCAGGTTATGGAAATATTTTACAACAGATATAAAGACAGGGAAATAGATGTTGTTGCAGGGATAGAAAGCAGAGGTTTTATCATTGGAGGAATACTTGCTGAAAAGTTAAATGCAGGATTTGTACCAATAAGAAAAAAAGGGAAGCTTCCCGGAGAAAAAGAAAGTGAGGAATACATGCTTGAATACGGGACAGATAGCATTGAAATTCACAGGGATGCAATATCTCCAGGAGAAAAAGTTCTTATTATAGATGATTTGATAGCAACAGGGGGAACAGCAGAGGCTGCATGCAAGCTTGTTGAAAGGCTTGAAGGAAAAATTATAGAAGTGGCATTCATAATTGACCTTCCTGATTTGAAAGGAAAAGAAAAACTTCAGAAATATCCTGTTTTTTCAATTGTTGAATTTGAAGGGGAGTAAAGTGAATAAAGATAATATGCCAACAATAAAAGAAAAAAATCTTTTTTGGTGTTCAATAATGGCTAACACAATTGTTACATTAATAGCATCAATATTTATCGGTTCTTTTTTTGTATTAATTAATATGTTAAAATGGAACTTTATAAATATATTACTAGTATATCTCAATTCAGGATTATGATTAATTATTATAATATTTTATTCTAAAAGTAAGATAATATCTGTCAAATAAAAATAGATATTAACAAAAATCATTCTTCATAGAAAACAGTATAGGATGTAGTCCTGACAGTCACCTGCCTGCTACTTCCACTTCCGGGAATTGGAGGCATAAGTTGAGAATAAATAGCAGAAGTAATTTGAACATTTTCTAAATCCAGTTCTTTTTCTTCTAAAAAAGAACTAATCTCCATTCTAACTGTTTGTTCTGATGGCCCATTATCATTAGTGGAAGAAAATTCAAATATCTTTACACCTAATTTTCTTGTTAATCCCATAAAAGTAAAAAGTAAAGAAATTTATAAATATTTGTGTATATTGTTATAATTAAATAATCCAATAAAATGATGAAAATTCAAAGCCAAAAACAAGTCTGGAACAAAATTGCTGAGGAATGGTTTGAATTCAAAAAAAATCCGGGAAGAGGAGTTGAGGATTTTTTAAAGAAACAAAAGGGAAAAATACTTGATTTGGGAAGCGGTTCAGGAAGAAATCTTGTAAAAACAAAAGGGAAAATGTACCTTGTGGATTTCTCTGAAAAGATGATTAAACTTGCAAAAGAAAAAGCAAAAAAGGAGAATATAGATGCCGAATTCTTTGTGGAGGACATTACAAATCTCTCTTTTCCGGACAATTTTTTTGATGCCGCAATTTCAATAGCAGCCTTACATTGCCTTGATAAAAAAAAGCAGGAAAAGGCAGTAAAAGAATTATACAGAGTTTTAAAGCCAAAAGCACCCGCAAAGATTGCTGTATGGAATAAAGACTCCAAACGTTTTAAAAATTCTTCAAAAGAAAAATTCATTTCCTGGAGAGATAAGGGAAAAAGATATTATTACTTATTTAACGAAAAAGAAATACATGATTTGTTCAAAAAAGCAGGATTTAAGATAAAGAAAAAAATTGATTCTGATGTTAATATTGTTTTTATAGCAGAAAAATAGTTATTATTAAGGGGTAACAATATTTATAAACCAAAAATTACCTGTTTCTGTATGAATAGAAATCATTTGGCAAAAAGGAAAACTCTCGAAAGAATGGCAGATTTTATGCTGGAAGGTAATAGCTTTGAAGAAGCTCAGGCACTGGCAATAGCTAAAGATTTATCATCACAAGAACATCCTTATTCAGAAAAGTATGCAATATCAGAAGAAGAAGGACATCTTTCACTTATCAATACAGAAGGATGTGAACTGGCATGCATAGATTTTCATAATGATAATGATATGTTTGGAGAGCCTGTTATATACATGAATTATGCACTGTCCGGAGAATCTGGCAGGGGAAATTTTGGAGCATTGTTCAAAAGATTAAGAAGAATTGCGAGAGAATCCGGAGCAAAATATATTGAATTGGAAGTGGATGAAGATAATGACCGTGCAATAGGAATTTATGAGCATGTTGGATTTGAACTTCTTGGAACAGTCCCTAATGTATCAGGAAATTTTGACAGATTTTTAATGAGAAAAAATATGGATTATGATTAAAGCCTTTCTTTTATTTCTTTTTTTAATTCCTCAATAAAAACATCCTGTTTTATATTTTTCATTTTTCCAAGCTTTCTTACATTGATGTTTCCTTCCTTTTCTTCCTTATCCCCAACAACAATAATATATGGAATCTTCATCATTTCAGCTTCTTTTATTTTTCCGGGAAGAGGAATGCTTCTCAAATCACTGTCAATCCTTATTCCTTCATTTTCCATAATTTCTTTTAGTTTCTCACAGGCTTTTGTATTTCTGTCTGTAAAATTTATAATTCTTGCCTGTATTGGAGAAAGCCATGTCGGAAGCCTTCCGTTTGTATGCTCCAGCAGTACTCCCATAAATCTTTCCAGACTTCCGTAAATAACTCTGTGAAGCATTATGGGCCGCTTTTTTGAGTTGTCTTTATCTGTATATTCCAAATCAAATCTTTCTGGCAATTTTGCATCAAATTGTATTGTGGAACATTGCCATTCCCTTCCCAGAGAATCCTTAATCTGAACATCCAGGCTAGGTCCGTAAAATTTAGCTTCTCCGGGAGTTTCATTAAACTTAATTTTTGACTTATTCAATGCTTTTTTGATTGCTCCTTCTGCATTGTTCCAGTATTTATCGTCCCCCAGATATTTATCCTTCTTTTCCTCACTGCGGGTACTTAAGGTGAATTTATATTTAAACCCAAATTTTTTAAAAAATAGTTCAATTAACGAAATTACTCCGGTTATCTCCTGTTCTGCTTGTTTTTCATCTGTGCAAAAGATGTGTGCATCATCCTGAGTAAATTGAATAACTCTGAATAAACCTGCCAAAACTCCCGATAATTCTACTCTGTGAACAACTCCCAATTCCCCGACCCGGATTGGAAATTCCTTATAGGTTTTTGGCCTGTTTTTATAAACCAATATTCCTCCCGGACAATTCATGGGTTTAACCAAAAAGGGTCTTTTTTCATATTCTGTCTTAAAATTATTCTCTTTATACAAATCCCAGTGTCCTGAAATTTTCCATAGTTTTGAATCCATAATCTGGGGGGTTGAAATCTCTTCATAACCTGCTTTTTTATGTTCCTCTCTCCAGAAATTAATCAGTTCATTTTTTATTATCAGCCCATTGTTATGCCAGAAAACCATTCCAGGAGCAACATCATTAAAGGAAAATAAATCCATTTGCTGCCCAAGAATTCTGTGGTCATTAGATTTTAATTTTCTGGTATCAAGTTTTGATTTTGAAATTTCCCTCAAAAGAGTTTTATAGTCAATCTTTTCATCTTCTGAATCTTTATCTTTTTTTTCTGATTTTATCTCCCTGCTTAACTCAGAAAGAGGATGCCCCTTAACTTTTAATTCAAATTCCTTATAATAGCCAAACGGAGCCCTTGAAACATCAAAACTTTTCTTTAGTTCTTTTTCTGCATTTTCCAGTACTTTAATCGCAATATCTGGAGAAGCAAGATTGCTTGAAAGATGGGCATATGGATAAAGAACAACATTTTTCACATTAACCTGTTTTGCTATATCCATGACATTTTTCACAAGTTCATCAACAGATTCAAGAGTATCTCCTTTTTCAACAGCAGTAAGCACAACAAGCGGTTCATTAATTTTCTTTTCTGTTTTTTCCTTTTCGTTCAAATCCTCTATGCTTTTCAGGGCTTTTTTCAGAGGCTTAAAATTGATATAGTCACAATGAAGAGTTAATATTTTCATAGATAAAACAATAAAAAGGATTTTATAAATTTAATGCGGAGGCAGGAGAAAGATTTAAAAATGAAATGAAAGTTATCAATTAATTCTAATTTCTAGAAGGACAGTAAAATGAAAAAAAGATTTAAACACTTATTAGAGAATATCATAGAAGAATCGGTTGTAGCTTTGCTTCTGACAAGTTGTGCTGTCAGTTCAATAATAAAAGAAAACAATGAAACAAGACCAAAATATAATTACACCGAACATGGGGTTATGCCGGAGATAAGAAGTGCTTATCCAATATCAGATGGAGACCTTTTTTTATTTGATGAACAGCACCAGGATAGTTTATCTCATAAAGAAAATGAAAAAATTCTTTATAGTGAAGGAGATATTGAAAAGATAGCAGAAGTAATATTTACAGAAGCAGGAATATGCGAAGAAAGAGAGCAGATAGCAGTGGCATATACTATAATAAACAGGAAATTAAGTTCAAGAAGACAATATGGAAGAACATTTTCAGCAATTACTTCTCCTAAAAGATATAATGGAATGAGTAATCTGGAAGACATATCTGAATTAAAAATAATGTATCCCGAAAAATGGGATTATTATAAAAAATTAGCAAAAGAAGTATTAGACCATAAAATTCCAGACCCAACTAACGGAGCCACTCATTTTTATAAACCTTCAAGACACAGAGAAAATCCGGAAACATGGGATATGAAGAAAATGGAAGAGATAGGGAGAATAAGCATCAGTGAAGAAAACCAGAGTGTCCATAAATTTTACAGGGAAATATATTAAATTTCTATTTCACCAAGAAATTATCAAGTTTTTTTCTTGCTTCAATCTTTTTTTTCTTGTGCTCTTTCAGGAATTCATTGATTTTTTCAATGAGAATTTTTTTTAGTTCAGATGTAAGCATTTCTCCATCGCTGTATTTCATGTAAATCTCTCCGAGTTTTTTGTCATCAGGCTCAAATAAAAATTTTAGATACTGAAATGAGACATCAATGTCCGGATTTCCTCCTTTCTTCCTGTGCTCTTCAATTGTTGACTGCCCTCCTGAAAAAGCATACTTGTTAATTTTTCTTTTCACATCTTCAGGAGAATCATCAAGGCTTATAGTTCCGCCTTCAGAAGAAGACATTTTTGCTCCTCCCTGAAGTGATGGGAAAAACTTTGCATGAAGTGCTGCCGGTTTTTCAAAACCAAATTCTTTTGCTGTTGCAATATCTCTTGTAAGCCTGATAAAAGGGTCCTGGTCAATTCCGACAGGAACAACTGAAATATGTTTTCCCTTGTAAAACTGAGGAAATAATATGTGTGCTGCTTGCATTGCAGGATAAAAACTCCAGCCAATGTTTTTTTCAGGAGTCAGGCCAAAAGCTGCCTTTGCAGTGGAATAGGTTATTTTTTTTGCAATTCTTGCTGCATACTTGTAAATATCAGTATAAACAAAATCCTGAAAAATAAAAGTCTTCTCAGGATTAAACCCAAGGGCAATCAAATCAAGTATATTCTCCTCTCCAAATTTAATGGAGTCTTCAAAATTAAGATTTTCCTTTACATAAAATTTTTCATCATCTGAAACAGGAATAAAAACATTGCATTTAAATTCATCCTGAAGTGATTTCGCAACAAGAAAAGGGACAAGATGACCAAGATGCATTTTTTCACTTGGTCCCCTGCCTGTGATTACAGATACTTTCTTCCCTTTTTCATAAGCATCCAGCCATTTGTCAAAATCCCTGTGTGAAATATACAAACCTCTCCTGATTAAGGGGTGGCAGTTTTCCAGTTTTTTTCTCATACTTTCGGGAATTGGTGTTGTTCCAAACTGTTTGACAAGTTTTTCATAATTCAGATTTCCGGAAACTTCCCATGGGGTAACCTTTGCCTCTTTCTTCATCAAATAAGCAGGGGATTAAGATTTTTAAAAGTTGTTAAAGATTTAATTTATATATGCCAAAGTATTTGTAAAATAATGGAAAAGAAGGAGGTGAAACATAGAAGTCTCCTTAAGGTAGCGCTTATTGTAATCATAAGCATATTTATTGTAATAAGTGTAGGAGCCCAGGTATATCTTTATATAAATCTTCTTCTTGGGAATGATACTCTGACAAAGATTTCTGTTGATGAAAAACATCTTACTATGCGCCATGGTCAGGAAGAAAAAATAACATTTACTGCAACCCTGAGTTCAAATCCTTTTTGTGAAATAGATTGCGAATATAATTTTGAGGATTTAAGCAGGGGAGAAACAAAAGATAAGGGAAATTTCAGCATTCTTGTTATAAAACCTTTTGTAAAAGAGTATACAATAAAAGAAAACAGAATAGGAACCGGACAGGAATTGTACAGATTTGAAATAAAATGCAGAAGCAAACAGACAATATTATGCCGTACAAAGGGAGAGGACAGCATGGGGAATATATTGATAACAGTGGATTATAATCTGTCAGAAACAGATGAAGAAAATATTAATTTCCTGAAATATAATCTTGAAAGTATTTCAGATGAGTTGTATAAATTTGAAAGAAATTTTCAGGAGATAAACCAGACTCTTCCTTTTATCAGGCAAAAAATAATATTGGATATAAACAATGAAACAGATACATTCAGGGAAAATGCAGAATCATTAAGAAACAATCTGGAGGACTTAAAAAAATCATGGATGATGCAGGATTTTGACTTGTCTGGAAGAATTAATATTACAAAAAGAGAAGCTGAAAAAACAGAAGTAATGTTTAATGACTTATACTTCAAAATTATAATGCCAAAAGAAAAATATAATTCTTTTGTAACCGGAATAAATAAAGTCTATCAGGAAATAATGAATGTTGAAACGGATTATTATTATTATTATTATAATGAAAGTCAGGCAGAGCAATTCTCTGATATAATAAATAGCTTCAATTTAGAGGCTTTAAAGTTCAGCGAAATATCATCAATAGAGGAAAAGGAAAATCTCTATAATAATATCAGCCTGTTGTCTGGGGAAATTAATCTCTTGAAGAACAGTCTTTTTTATGAAAATGATTCAGAACATAAAAAATATTCTGAATACATTCTTACTAAATTAGATGAATTTGAACTAAGTACTATAATCTCAGAAAATATAACAGCCGACAAAATTATTTTTGGAGAACCGGTTTTAAGGTGTGACATGTTTGGAGAATATATGGAATGCTGCGATGAAAAATGCAGGAATAAAAATTATCCCATAATATTTGTCCATGGTCATGCATTCAATAAAGAAACCTCTGCTAATGCAATAACAGAAGGATTTAACAGTATACAGGAAGAACTTGAGAAAGAAGGATTTCTGGATGCAGGAGTTATTTCATTATATGCAAACTCAAGCAATGAACTTTCAAAAATACCATCCCCTATAACTCTTAAAGTAAGTTATTATTATGATGTTCTGAAACAGGGAGATAATTATGTAACAATTATCCAGACAAGAAGTGAAAACATTGATACTTATGCATTAAGATTAAAGGAATTAATTGATTCAATAAAGGAAAATACAAATAAGGAAAAGGTTATTTTGATAAGTCATAGCATGGGAGGGTTAGTATCCAGAAGATATATCCAGTTATTTGGAGAGGAAAGTGTGGACAAGATGATATTAATAGGAACCCCAAACAAAGGAATAAAAGGAAAAATCGCAGAATATTGTCCGGTAATTGGATGGGATTTGGAATGCAAAGATATGCTGTCAGACAGTGAGTTTATTGAAAAATTAAACAGCTACAAATCAGGATTAGAAATTTGGAATATAGTAGGAGATGGATGCAAAATGGAGGAAAAGACAGGAGATGGTATAGTATTAAAAGAAAGTGCTGTTCTGAAAGGCTCGAAAAATATAATTATAATGGGAGATTGTACTGAAATTGACAATCCTCTTCATCTAAAGCTGCTAAATCCGGAATACTATCCAAAAACTCTTGAAACAATAAAAACAGCGTTAAATGCAACAAAAAATTAACTTTAATGTCCAAATATTTATAAATAGGATTTAATTAAAACTAGTATAAAAACAGGGTAAAATGAGGGAGAAAATATTTTTTTTAATCTGCATAATATTCATGATTTCTTTTGTCTCAGCAGAGGCTCCTGTTCAGTTGGTTATAACGCAACAGCCAGATGCGGTTTATAATTTTGGGGATTCATTTTCTGTCCCATTAACAATAAAAAGTCTCGGAGAAATAACAGGAATATTGAAAATGGAACTGATTTGCAATGGAAAACAGGTTGATTTCTACAAAAATGGCGTAAAGCTATCCACCGGAGAAGAACAGAAAGAAAATCCGATACTTATTCTTACAAGAGAAAATATTGGATTTGTAACAGGAACATGCAGGATTAAGGCAACTCTTCAGGATAAATATATATTATCAAATGATTTTAAGATATCTGACAAGCTTATAATTAATCTGAAAACAGAAACGAGGGAATTCAATCCGGAAGAAGAAGTAATATTTGAAGGAGAAGTATTAAAGGAAAATGGGCAGGCTGTAAATGGATTTATAGAGTTAAATCTTAAAGAGGGAAACAGTTCCCAGCAGGAATATTTAGAGACAATAAGCAATGGGTTTTTTGCATTCAAAATAATTCTCCCAAAAGAAACAAAAGCAGGGCAATATCTTGTGAATCTGGAAGCATATGAAAAAGATAGTGCAGAAGAAAAGACAAACAATGGATTTATGGATTTTAATATAAGGGTAAACCAGATTCCCAGTGTCTTGGAAATAGTTTTTAATAATCAGGAAATAATTCCTGGGGAAAATCTTGTAGTAAAAGGGATTTTACATGACCAGACAGGGGAAAAAATTGATACAAGAGTTGTAATGACAATAAAGAATTCCAAACAAAAAATCCTGGAACAAAAAGAGATGGCAACAGATGAAGAAATGCAGTTCCAAATAAAATATAATCAGGCTCCTGAAAACTGGACTGTGTTTGCAATATCAAATCAGCTGACTTCAGAAAGCAGATTTCTGATAGGAACAAAGGAAGATGCAAGAGTGGAGTTAATTAACAAAACCCTTATAATAACAAATACTGGAAATATTCCCTACAATAAATCAATATCAATCAAGATAGGAGATAACTTCCAGCAGATAAATGCATTGTTAAAAGTAGATGAAACCAAAAAATATACTCTTAGTGCTCCTGAGGGAGAATATGAGATTCATCTGGTAAGTGATGGAAATAATGAAAAACTGGGGTCAGTGGCACTTACAGGAAAAGCAGTAAATATTGAAGAATACAAATCAATAGAAAAAATACTAAATCCGCTGGTATGGATATTTATAACAGCCATATTCGGATTTATAGCATTTCTATTCTTTAAAAAAGGATACAAAAGAAGTTTTTTTGGATACATAAGTTCATTTAAAAAAAAACCAGGTGAAATAAAGGAATCTTACACTAAAAAAGATAAAGACAGAAGCACTGCCGCATTAAGTTTGTCATTAAAAGGAGACAAGCAGGACTCAAGCATAATTGCAATAAAAATAAAAAATCTAAAAAATATAGAAAATACAGGCTCAGTCAGGGAAACAATAAATAAGACAATCAGCATTGCAAAAGACAAAAAGGCACTTTTATATGAAAATGGAGATTATTTGTTCTTTATACTGGCTCCGGTTATAACAAAAACATTCAGGAATGAAAAAAATGCAGCAGAATTATCAAAAATACTAAAAACTGTAATTGATAAACACAACAAAATTTTTCAGCCAAAGATTGAATTTGGAATTTCTGTAAACTACGGAACAATAGTTGCAAAACCAGAATCAGGAGTATTAAAGTTCATGACTCTTGGAACATTTATTGCAGAGTCAAAAAAAATAGCAACATTAGCCAATCAGGAAATTCTTTTAAGCAAAGAAATGAATAATAAGTTAAGAACCGCAGGCGGAATAAAAACAGAGAAGTCTATAAAAAATAATATGGAAACATATGAGATAAAAGATATGCGGGATTCAGAGGAAGATAAAAAATTCATAGGAAGCTTTCTAAAAAGACTGGAAAAATAAATCAATCCTGTTTGATTGTTTTAAGATAACTGTTTATAACAGCCCTCTTAACTTCAGGGTGTTTTTTTTCAAGTTTATCCAGAAAAAGATTAACAGGAGTTTTGTTTTTATTTAGGGTTTTATATTTTATTTTTTTAAGTCTTGCATAAAGAAGAATTTCTTCATCTAGAAAAAGGTATAGTGGCTTGATTATAATATTTTTTCCTTCTTTATTTAAAGGGGATATAAATAAAATATCCGCATCCTTGTTATTTATAAGTCCCTCAAGAAATCTTTCTGCTTCTGTATCAATATCAGAAGTCCGTGCAATTTTAACTGAATTTGATTTAATTTCAATCATTAATTTGTCCTTAAAACTTTCAAGAATATGCTTTAATACCTCTTTCTTAAAATCCCGGTTGTTACTTATGCTTATAACATCTCCGGGTTTTAGCAGACTAAATTTTCTGTTAGTGTAAAGAAATTTTTTTTCAAAATACCGGATAAAACAATTCCTGCAGAGTTTTCTCTTATTGGTAAATTCCCATACCGGATGGCTTTCGCAGAGTTTGCACATATTAAGAATAGAAAAAAAGAATATAAAAAACTATTTTTTTATTTTCCGGGAAGAGGGTTTAATTATTTCTCTGGTTTTTGACAGCTTTTCCCTGATATAAGAAAAACTCCAGAACTTCAATGAAACTCCGACCCCAAGAATAACCACTCCCAAAATAAATATCAGAACAAAACTGAAATAAGCATTTGACAAAATTGCTGAGAAAATATCCCTGGCAGTTTCATTTGATAATGTCTTAGTAACCGAATTAACCCAGATAAAAGGAAAGGAAGATATTATTATTAAAATCCCAAGAGAAATAGGAAGATTTTTTTTGTCTTTAAATAAAAAGAACATAATTAAAACAATTATAACAGAAAATCCAAGCAGGAAAAAAAATTTCCCTCTCAAATAATCCTTGGTATGTTTTGAGATTAAAAAGAATGGAACTCCACTATCAAAACAGGAAAAAAAGGCACAATCATATTCATTGTAATAAACATCATCTATAAGCTGGCTTATTTCCTCATCAAGAACACTCTCAGGAGTCCCTGAAAGAATATCCTCACAATTGACAGAAATATTGAAGTCATCTTTATCAATGGTATATTCTGTATTTTCATTCTCACAATATGTTTTCATAATCTCAAAATTTTCGCTGATATTTGAAGAATTAATGCTTGAAAAAACAATTTTTTCCAGAACAGGAGTAAGATGTTTTTCTATATTATCACGTTCCAAAGAGGAAGATGCAACAAAGAATATATTTCCCGTTACAAGAGAGAACAAAAGAATAATTATTGCAATAGTTAATAGCCCCCCTCTTATAAACCCCATATTAACCTGAATAAAACATATTTTATAAATTTAAGTTATTGCAATTACATTCTTTTTAAAGTTTCAATTCTTTTCTCAAGAGAAGGGTGAGTGCTTCCCATTCCCTTAAATGGATTTGCAAAGAATAACGGAGCAATAGCTTTGCTTACTTTTTTTTCAGGAGTATTTTCTTTCTCTATTTTTGTAAGCGCCCCAATCAGTCCAGAAGGATATCGGGTAAACTTTACAGCAGATGCATCTGCTGCAAATTCTCTTTTTCTTGATATTGCAAGCTGGACAAAATAAACTGCAATAGGAGCCAGAATTGCAAGAATAATTCCTATCAATACAAAAATGCCCTTGTTTTTGTCATCATTGCTCTTAAACCATAAGCTTCTCAAAAAAATCTCTGAGATTATTGAAATCATCCCCACCATAACTGCTGCCAGAGTCATATACCTTATATCATAATTTGCCACATGGGAAAGTTCATGGGCTAAAACCCCCTCTAATTCCTGCTTGTTTAGTTTTTCAAGTGCACCTGTTGTCATGCAAATAACTGAATTTTCAGGATTTCTTCCTGAAGCAAAAGCATTTATCTGATTGCTTTCCATGATATAAAGTTTAGGCATAGGCATTCCAGAAGCAAGTGTAAGCCCTTCAACAGAATTATAAAACTGCCTGTACTTTTCCCTTGAAGCTTCTTTTGCCCTAACGCTTGCCAAAGCTATTTTGTCTGATTTGTAATAACTTATTAGAATATAAGAAATAGAAAAAATAATTGAAATTATCATTATAAGAAAAAAATATCCGGGTTCAAAAGCCATTGAGATAACCCATCCAAATAAAACAATCACAACAAAGATTATGCTCATTAAAAAAAATGATTTTAATTTATTTCTGGAAATCTCATCCCTAAAATCCACTCGTTGAAACTGATTTTTCATGAATAATAAAAAGAAAAATACTTTTTAAATTTAAGGAAAATAATTTAAAAGTTAAAAATTAATTTATTTAAGCATTGCTGAAGTACTTCCTCCATAAGAGAGACCCCCATCAGTTACCAAACAACTCACACCACCATATTGACAACAAGAAGCTTCCATAAATGAACAAAATGAGGAACAGTCTCCGATTGACCCTCCAATACTTCCAAGTTCTTCTCCATTACAACCAAATGGAGAAACCCAGGTAGAATATGGATTTACACACGAACCTCCACTAACACAAATATTGCTTCCTCCACAAGATTCCCCCTGGTATTTGCATCCGGCAGTTGATGAAGGTTGATTAGGAATGCATGTCATACAAGAGAAAGATGTGCAATCTGCAAGTTGATTATAAGGACCATCCCAAGTACAAGATTGTGCTATAGAATAACACGCACCTGCACCATTGCAATATCCATTATTGCTCGTAGGAGCAGTATATGCATAACACTTTCCATTATAAGTATTATAAATATAATTTGTGCATGTAATAGAAGGACAATCATTTCCAGGGTCTGTTCCAGAAGCATCATTTGAACAGGTTCCAAGTCCATTTAAATTGCAGGATTTACAAGTACCACACGATGAGGTAGTACAACAAACTCCGTCAATACAATAACCAGAAGAGCATTCACTACCTAAAGAACATGATTGACCATTTCCTTTTAATGGGCTTGCACAATCACTAGGGCAACTTACAGAATTCTCACCGCAGTTACATTCTCCATCACCGCAATGAAGTATCCAATTCCCTCCAAAACAAACCTGAGTCCCACTGCATGTTCCAACAGAACGGCAGATTCCATCTAAACAACATGTCCCTCCAGAACATGAAACATCCTGTGGGCAATTTGAACAAGTTTCCCCACAATTAGGAATTCCATCACCGCAATGATTAATTAAATTTCCACCAACACAAATTTTAGTTCCACTGCATGTTCCAGAAGAAATACAACTTCCAGAAACACAACACCCTCCTGAAGCACATGCACAATCCTGGGCACAAGAAGAGCAAGTTTCCCCTAATTCTGCCTGACAAGTTTTATCACCACAATTATCTCCTTGAACACTTAATAAAGAGCAGGACATATTACAATAAGAACAACTGCCTCCATAAGAAGGAATGCAGGGAGTATTTGTATTCCCATTTCCATTGTCACATTGTTCATTCCCATTTTGTGTTCCGTCGCCACAATATCCTCCTAAAATTTGTGTGTATGTGCATCCACTTCCACAGTAAGTGCAATTCTCCCCATAGGAAGCAGAACACTGAGATTCAGGAGGGTCGCATTCTTCTCCGAGAGTTGTGTTTACATTTCCGTTTCCGCAGTCAGTTGAGGTTATGCATTCATCCCCATCCCATAAGCAGTAAGACAAACCGCATATATTTTCCCCGCAGTCTTCTTCTGTATTGTATTTGCTGCAAAGCATTGATGAGCATCCTGTGCATTTCCTTGTGAATCCTCCCTCATAATAACAGCTCCCTAGTGCATGACATTCCTGCCTTGAGCACATTATTCCGCATTGTGAGCATACCAAATCATCAGCCCCTCCTGCTCCCTCAAATCTGCATGCAGAGGTGCATCCGTCTCCTGAAACATTGTTTCCATCATCACACTGCTCTCCCATTTCCAGAATTCCGTTTCCGCATACAAAGCTTTCAACTTCTATTTCGCCTGACTCAAGTATTTTTATTCTGTCTGAAACAGACAGAAAAATTATTGTTCCTTTTGATTTTATTCCGGGAATAATTGATATTGTCTTTAATGTAAGAAATCCTAAGTTTTTGAAGAGTATATCGTAATTCTGTGTTCCTGTCTCTTTGATATCAGAAGCATTGAGTATAACTTCCTTGCTTGTTTCTCCATCATATAAAAGGAACTTAACCTGCTCAACATATTCCCTGTTTTCTGTTCCTTTCAGGGTTAAAAGAAGGTTGTTTTCCTCCAGTTTTACAGATTCCTTGTCAATCTTTAGTCCAACACTGTCTATTACCTTTGGCGTTATTGTTGAAATATTGTATACGATTATTCCCACAAGGAATACTCCAAAGAATATTCCAAGGATGAATAAGAAATTCTTCAGGAAAGGTGTCAGCCCTCTTTTATTCATCACAAAAAAAAGTTTTAAGAATTTATAAATTCTCTGATTAACAGATTAAAATTTAACTTTTACAGCCTCTCTTTCAGAAGGAGAAATCTTAAGATATTCTTTTTCTTTTCTTCCATAAATGCCTGCAAAAAGCTTTCCTGGCATTGTCTTGCATAAATTATTGTAAGTCAGGATGCTGTCATTATAATACTGCCTTGAGTAAGCAACTTTATCTTCTGTAGCACTAAGTTCTCTCTGCAATTCCAAAAAGTTCTCATTTGCCTTCAACTGAGGATAACCTTCTGCAATGGCGAATATAGTTTTAAGTGCAGATTCAAGTTTTCTGTCAGCCCTTACTTTCCCTTCAATATCTTTTGCTCCTACAAGAGCCTTTCTTGCCTCTGTTACAGCAGTTATAGCATTCTTTTCATGTTTTGCATATCCCTTAACAGTTTCTATTAAATTGGGAATTAAATCAGCCCTTCTTTTAAGCTGAACATCTATCTGGCTTAAAGAATTATCAATTCTGTTGGTTAACACAGCAAACCTGTTATAATAATATAAAAATATAGCTGCAACAATCACAACCACTCCAATCAAAACCCACCATATCATAACAAAAAAAGGAAAAATATATTTATAAACTTAACTAACTCTCTTTGAATATGGTTAAAATAGACGAAGAGAAATGCATTGGATGTGGTCTGTGTGAGAGCATTGCTCCCCAGATTTTCGAAATAAAAAACGGAAAAGCCCATGTGAAAAACCAGAAAGGCGATAAATCAAAAATAAAAGATGCAATTGATTCCTGTCCTGTGGAAGCAATAACCGAATGATTCTACTATAGAAATAAAAATATTTATTAACTCTTTTTTGTTTTTTTGTTTATGGAGAAAAAAGAGGTACAGGATTCTGTTCCGGATTTCATAAAATGGTTTTCTGAGATTGATAAAAATTCAGGAAATGTTGCAGGAGGCAAAGGAGCGAACCTCGCAGAGATTTATAATTTAAGACTTCCTGTCCCTTCTGGTTTTGTTATAACAGCACAGGCATATTCATATTTTATAAAAAAAGCAGGAATAGGTGAGAAGATAAAAGAGATTCTGGGAAAGATTGATTATGAGAATACAAAACAGCTGGATGACAGCACAAAAGAAATAAGAAATTTAATTCTGAAAGCAAAAATGCCTTCTGAAATGGAAAAAGAAATTATTGAGGATTATAATATTCTAAGCGAAGATAAAGGAAATTTTAGTTCTGCAATAGATGTGATTAATTTTCATTCAGAGCCTTCATTTGTGGCAGTAAGAAGTTCTGCAACAACAGAGGATTTAGCCACGGCAAGTTTTGCAGGACAGCAGGACAGTTTTGTGAATGTAAAAGGAAATTCTTCTCTAATTGAACACATAAAGAAATGTTTCGCCTCTTTATTTACTTCAAGAGCAACATATTACAGAATTAAAAAAGGATTCAAGCATGAACAGGCACAGCTGGCAGTAGTTGTCCAGAAAATGGTTGATAGTGAAAAGTCAGGAGTTATATTCACAAAAGACCCAGCATATAAAAGCAATAACACAATAATTGAAGCAGTCTATGGATTAGGGGAAGGCATTGTATCAGGAAAAATATCTCCCGATAAATATACAGTCTCTGAAAATTTGGAAGTTGCTGAAAAGATAATAGCAGAGAAAAAAATTGCAATAACACGCGATTCCGGAGGGAATAAACAGGTCGTAAAATTAAGTGCGGAGAAATCAAAGTCACAGGTACTAAAGGATTCTGAAATAAAAAAACTTGCAGAATATGGGCTTAAACTGGAAGAGCATTATCAGAAACCCCAGGATATAGAATTTGCAATAGAAAATAATGAAATCTATATTGTTCAGACCAGGCCGATAACAACAATAGAAAACAGATTTACAGAAATAAAAGAAATAAAAGGGGAAGCAATACTAAAGGGGATAGCTGCATCTCCCGGAATTGCTTCCGGCAAAATAAGAATAGTAGGAAAAATGGAAGACCTTCAAAAAATAGAGAAGGGAGATATTTTAGTTACAAAAATGACAAATCCTGATATGGTAGTTTCTATGCAGAAATCTGCAGGAATAGTTACAGATGAGGGAGGAATGACTTCTCATGCTGCAATTGTATCAAGAGAGATGGGAATACCTGCAGTAGTGGGAACACAGGAAGCAACAATTAAATTAAAAGAAGGAGAAATAATAACCGTCGATGGTTTCAGTGGAAAAATTTACATGGGAAAAGTTTCTGAATCAGTGGAAAAAGAAATTCTTCCTGTTGTTGAAACAAAAACAAAGATAAAAGTAACTGTAGATTTGCCAACATTTGCAGAAAGAGCTTCAAGAACAAAAGTGCGTGAAGTAGGACTTACAAGGATTGAAGGAATAATTGCAGAAAGCGGAAAACACCCTGATTATTTTATGAAAAAAAATCAGATGGAAGACTATGAAAAGATAATTTTTAGCGGAATAAAAGGAATTGCAAAATATTTTGATGAATTGTGGATTAGAACATCAGACATAAGAGCTGATGAATATGGCAATCTTGAAGGAGCTCCTGAAATCAAAGAAGCAAATCCTATGCTGGGAATGCACGGGATAAGACATGGCTTGAAAAACCCCAAAATATTAAAGGCAGAATTAAATGCATTGAAAAGAGTTTCAGAAGAAAATAAAAAAATAGGGCTTTTACTTCCGCAATTAATCTCTGTTGAAGAAGTTATTGGTGTTAAAAAAATACTTGGGGAAATTGGTTTTGATAATGCAAAAGTGGGAGTAATGATAGAAACTCCTGCCTCTGTGGAAATAATAGAAGAATTATGCAGGGAAGGAATTAAGTTTATTTCATTTGGGACAAATGATTTAACACAATATACTCTGGCAATTGACAGAAATAATGAATCAGTCCAGTATCTGTACAATGAGATGAATCCTGCAATTCTTCATCAGCTGGAAAGAGTTATAAGAATCTGCAAAAAATTTAATGTTGAAACAAGCATTTGCGGACAGGCAGGAAGCAGAAAAGAAATGGTGGAAAAACTTGTAGGATTTGGAATTGACAGTATAAGTGTAAATGCAGATGCTGCTCATGAAATATCAGAATTTGTGGCAGAGCTCGAGAAAAATAAACCGGAAAAAGAAGGCAGTGAATCTCCTAAAGAATCATCTGAAAAAGAAGACATTGAAGAAAACAAAGATGAAGAAGATAAAATAAGGGAAGATAGCAGAGAAAAAGATGCTGAAGAAAAGAAGGAAGATAAAGAAATATTTTATGAGCCACAGATTCCAACTCCGGAAAATCTTGAAGTGGAAGAAACTGTTGATGAAATAATTGACGAAGACTCAGTTAACGAAGAAATGAAATATAATAAAGAGGAAAAGGAAAAACTTGAAGAAAGGGAATTTCTTGATATTTTTTAAATCTAAGGAAAAAAATAATTATGAAAATTGAAGTTATCTACAGGAACAGGTTTTTGTTCCTTTGGATACTTTGCTGAAGCTGATTATAGAACCTATGTGGCCCGGATATGAATAACATGGAGGAACTATATTTGTTCCTTCTGCAAATCCGGAAACTTCACAGGTTGGTGAGCCTGTTTTTGAATAATGATATGTAGCACTACAAAGATATTTCTGAAAAGTCTGACCGCACTGCACAGAGGCTCTTGTACATTCTATCCCTGAATAAGTATCTCCGGGGCATAATACAGTACATTGAGTAAGAGTTCTTCCAACACAATCACCGGAACATGATTCACAATCACTGCCTTGAGCTGTACTTCCATCGCAGTTATAATCAAAGCTTCCGTCTCCCCTATCAACTGTAAAAAATCCTGTCTGACCAGGGCGAGCATCATAATTATAATCATAACAATCAACACCTGCCGATTGCTGAAAATATCTGCAGGATTTTGAACCATAAGAAGGAGCATATCCGTCTCCATCATAATCAGTATAACAGTATCCTGACTGGCATTCACTTCCTGTAGTGCATGATTGTCCAAACGATTTTAGTATAGTTATGCAATTCCCATTTCCATCACACTCTCCAGTTGCGCAGCTTGTTCCTGCAGGGTCATTGTAACATGTTCCCAATTGGCCTGCGATATTGCATGATTTGCATATTGCAGTACATGAATTTTCACAGCAATAACCATCTGTACAAAAGTCAGATAAGCACTGGCTTGAATTTGAACAGCTTTCTCCATTTTCCCTTAATGTCAAAGAGCAATCACCTGGACAGTTTCCAAATGTTTCTCCGTTTGAGCTCTGGCATGTTCCATCACCGCAAAATCCTCCGCGAACAATTATATATCTGCATGCAGGTCCGCAGTAAGTGCAATTCTCCCCATAGGAAGCAGAACACTGAGATTCAGGAGGGTCGCATTCTTCTCCGAGAGTTGTGTTTACATTTCCGTTTCCGCAGTCAGTTGAGGTTATGCATTCATCCCCATCCCATAAGCAGTAAGACAAACCGCATATATTTTCCCCGCAGTCTTCTTCTGTATTGTATTTGCTGCAAAGCATTGATGAGCATCCTGTGCATTTCCTTGTGAATCCTCCCTCATAATAACAGCTCCCTAGTGCATGACATTCCTGCCTTGAGCACATTATTCCGCATTGTGAGCATACCAAATCATCAGCCCCTCCTGCTCCCTCAAATCTGCATGCAGAGGTGCATCCGTCTCCTGAAACATTGTTTCCATCATCACACTGCTCTCCCATTTCCAGAATTCCGTTTCCGCATACAAAGCTTTCAACTTCTATTTCGCCTGACTCAAGTATTTTTATTCTGTCTGAAACAGACAGAAAAATTATTGTTCCTTTTGATTTTATTCCGGGAATAATTGATATTGTCTTTAATGTAAGAAATCCTAAGTTTTTGAAGAGTATATCGTAATTCTGTGTTCCTGTCTCTTTGATATCAGAAGCATTGAGTATAACTTCCTTGCTTGTTTCTCCATCATATAAAAGGAACTTAACCTGCTCAACATATTCCCTGTTTTCTGTTCCTTTCAGGGTTAAAAGAAGGTTGTTTTCCTCCAGTTTTACAGATTCCTTGTCAATCTTTAGTCCAACACTGTCTATTACCTTTGGCGTTATTGTTGAAATATTGTATACAATTATTCCCACAAGGAATACTCCAAAGAATATTCCAAGGATGAATAAGAAATTCTTCAGGAAAGGTGTCAGCCCTCTTTTATTCATATACTTCATAAATGATGAAACTTTATAAAGATATCCGGAACTTAAAGTTAAAAAGTTTTTTAAATCCGAAAACCCTGTTTTATATATGAAAAAAAATCCCCGCAGAAAATCTTCTCCTGTAAAAAAAACTATTGTTGAAAAGAGTCCAAGAGAAAGTGATATAGAAAAAGTTCTTGTTGAAAATTTTATAGCTCTTCAGAAAGTAATGACAAACATGGCAACGAAGTTTGATAATCTTTCAGATAATATTGCAAAACTTCTTGAAGTATTTGAAATATCTGCAAAAGCCCTTGCTGAAAAAGATTTTGAACAGCTGAAAGATTCAGATAATAAAGAGGTTCTTGAAAAATTAAATAATCTGCTGGAACAAAACAAGATTATTGCCAGAGGAATTACATTGATGGGAGAAAAAAATATCCAGCCTTCACAGCCTTCAAATATTCCTGAAAATCTTCCTCAAAGGAGAATGCCACAACCAAATCCAGGATTACAGGGATATCAGCAATCAAGAAGATTCTAAAATGTTAAACAAAACATCAAAGACATTCAGAACATTATTTCTTTTATCATTTACCAGAGAATTAATCAGGAATTCAGAAACAGCAGAAGCCATTGCTCTTAAAAAAAGACTGAGGGAAAAAATAAAGGAGAATGTTGAAAAAAAGGAAAATGAAGAACGATTAAAAAAGATTGTGGAAAAAAAAGCCATAACAGAAGAGCTTAAAGAAATCTCCAGGAAAAGAATTCCCGGAAGAATAACACGAAGAGAAATCAGAATTCCCCAGCCCATAGTTCCTTCCACAATAAGAAATATTTTTCCTTCTCTTGAAGAACAGCAGCTTGATTTGGGGAAATTAAATCCATTAATAAAAGACCCCACAGTAATTTCAATAGAATGTGATGGTCCTGATAAAAACATAATGATAAAAAGAATAAGGGAAGGAAAAAGAATTACAAATATTATACTTGATGAACAGGAAATAAAAGAGATAATAAAGACATTTTCAGAAGCAGCAAAAATTCCAAGCCATGAGGGAATATTCAAGGCAGCAGTAGGAAAACTGATTATCTCTGCTGTAATCTCAGAAATCATCGGAGGAAGGTTTCTGATAACTAAACTTTCCCCTTTTGAATATTATGGAAGATAAGATAACAAAACAGAAATTGAAAAAATATTTTGATGTAACAGAAAAAGCACTTAAAAAAGTAAAAAAAAATGTGATAAAAGGAAAAGAAAAACAGGCAGGAGAAATTTTTGAAATGGTGGAAAATTATCTTTCTGATGCAGGATATTTTGAGAAAAAAAAGGATTTTGTAAATGCATTCGCTGCAATAAACTACAGTCATGGGTGGATTGATGCGGGAGTGAGGCTGGATGTTTTTGATGTCAAGGATGACAAACTGTTTACTGTAAAATGAAGATATCTTCTTTTGGAATTTTATCCATAACTCTCAAATAACTCAGTTCTTCCTGTTTGAGGTATCTCTCATAAAGATTTAATTTGTTCCTTATTACATTAATAAAATATTCATAAGACCCATAAGGAGAAGTTACAATTTTCTTTTTTCCTTTTAATGGAAGAAGGAGCAATTTAGCTCCTTCCAGGAATTTGCCTGAGCCTTTTACATAAATTATTTTATTTTTGTATTTTCTTTCTTTTTCTGCCCATAAATTCAACATTCTTACCAATTCTCTTTCTGATTTTGATAATCTTTTATTTTTCAAAAAATTGGCGTAATTGAAAACAATATTTGCTAATGCTCCGCCTCTCCATTTTTTTTTAAATTTCAATGCCTGATTATAATCCGAGACAAAATCTATATAATTATTATTAATTGATTCCTTGCTGATTTCAATGATTTCACTTCCTTTTTTAATACCATCTCTCCATTCCTCTGTATAAATGATTCCTTTATCTTCAAATCTTTTTATTAGTTTAAACAATTGTATTATCTCAGGATATTTATTTCCTAATGGATTCTTTTTGGGATTAAGCCCATTCTTTTTTATTACAGAGATATATTTCTCAGAAGTTACATGATATATCTTTGTATTGACATATTTCTTCCAGAATTCATAAAGTTGTTTCTCATTCATGCTTTCTTATTATCTCTACTATTAATAAAAATATTGTTTCCAAAAATATAAAAACCTCCATGCATTTTCTTAATCATGAAAAAGAGGGTAATAGTAATAAGCCTTGGAGGAAGCCTTATAATTCCCAATGAGGCGGATGTTGTCTTTCTTAAAAAATTCAGGGAAGTTATAAAGAATAATACAGAAAAATATAAATTTGTTATTGTATGCGGAGGAGGAAGCATCGCAAGGAAGTATATCAATGCTCTCAGAGAGATAGGGGTAAATGAAAAACTGCAGAGCATGTCAGGAATTTCAGCAACACGAATGAATGCAAGATTCATGACTTATTTTTTCGGGGAAGATGCAGGCCAGGGTATTCCCCATGATATGAAGAAAGTAAGAAATATGCTGTTAAGAAATAATATTGTATTCTGCGGAGCTTTAAGATATGAACCAAAACAAACTTCTGATGCAACTGCTGCAAAACTGGCAAATTATTTCAAGACTGAATTCATAAACCTGACAAATGTCCAGGGACTGCATGATAAAAATCCAAAAAAATTCAAAAATGCAAAATTCATTCCTTTTATTTCATGGAAAGATTTTGACAGAATGGCCAACAAGGAAGAATACAAACCTGGACAGCATTTTGTTCTTGACCAGACTGCCTCAAAAATAATTCTCAAAAATAAAATAACAACATATATTCTCGGAAAAGATTTAAGACAACTGAATAGTTTATTAAAAAACAGAAAATTTACAGGAACTGTAATAAAAGGATAAAAATTTATTTAACCTTAAAGGTTTTTTTTCCTAAATTGCTGTAGTATTTATCCATAAATTCTTTTTCTGTTTCCTTTTTTTCCTTCTGAAGTATTTTTTTAATCCTTTCCTTTGGAATGGATTTTATGTTCTTTTGTATTTCCTTCATCTCCCTTCCTTCTTTTCCCCACTTCTCTATTCTCTTTGGAATTTCGCTTACTTTTCCCTGCCTCTTAAGGTCCCTAATCTCCTCTCTCTGTCTTTCCTGTTTTTCTCTGATGTTTCTGACAACTTCCTTTTTCTCTTTTTCAAACTGGCCTAATTTTTCCCTGAGTTCTTTTAATTCCTTATTTTTATCCTTTCTGAGTTTTTCCAGTTCCTCCTGCCTCATCCTTTCATATTTCTCTCTTTCTTCCTTTTCTTCTATCTCCTTTATTTTTTGTTTTTCTTCCAGCGCCTTCTTTATTTTTTTCTCATGTTCTCTAAGCACTTTCTGTCTTTCATTCTGAAGTTCATATTTGTATTGGGAAATAAGCTTAAGATTATTTGAAAGTTCATTTGCCTGCTGCTTTTTTAGATAAGAAACCTCTTCTTTATGCCTTACAAGATTAAACAGGAATATCAGTATGAACATTATGATTACAAGTATAATTATTATGAGATAATCCCCGAATTTGCTCAGGTTAACATCAAACCCCTTGTCTTTTATCTCAAAGAAATAGGTGGATGAGGACTTTGTAGTCTCATAATTTAAAGAGGTTATAAACACATATTTTCCGGACTTTATATTCTTTGGTATGTCAATAAGTTTTATTGTTGAAAGACTTCCTTCAATAATTATATTTTCCTGCTCTGAAACAATAGTTTCTCCATCAAAATTATCAACCATATATTCCACACCAACATTAGCGAGCCCATTGCTCATTAAATTAAAAAACTTGATATCCATCCCGATTTTTTCTCCCGGATGGATTTCCAGATAATTTGGAAGAGGCTTTTGGGTTATGGCAAATACTGCATTCTTGTCATCCACTCCCAGAATTACAGGAATTTTTTTGATTGAATCTGAAGTTTTAATTACCAAATTTCCAACATAAACTTTTGGCTGATGTGTTGGGTCACTGAAAGAAATCTGGACTATCTGTTCTTCATAGGGAAGCAGGGAAAATTTATTAAAATCTGCTGTTGCAAAACTGTCCATATGCTCAAAACTTATTTCAAAATCCTGTGTTTTTCCTTTGTTTGTTATTTTTATATTTTCTATGGATGACCCTCCTGAAGGAATATTCAATTTAAGAAGAATTGTATTCACCTCAAAACTGTTTTTGTTAAATATGCTGTTTGAAAAGTCGGATTTGAAAAAGAAAAAGAGAATGGATATTAAAACAAGAAAGGCGATAAGAGTGATTATTACAGAGTTTTTATTAATATATTTTCTGGCATTTCCTGAATTCTGCGACTTCTTCTTTTTAGATTTTTTTTTATTTTTCAAAATTATTTCCTCCTCTTTTTTCTTTTGCTCTTATTTTTAGTCTTAACCTTCTTAGTTTTAAGAGTTTTTCTTTTTTTATAATTTTTGATTATGAGAAAAATAATCAATAATACCGCAAGAAGAACAATTATTATTCCGACAAGGGTTATCTGCTCTTTTGTAAATCCTGCAAACCCTTCTCTCACTTTAAACTGGGAACTTGCAACAGCAACCCCTCCCGGATAAATTAATTCAACTCCAAGCACATAATCTCCTACCGGAAGTTCAGAAGTATGGAATTCTTTTTCGAATGTTTTCTTATCATAAACCATTATTGTTTCTGAATCCTCAACATAAATCTGCCCGTTAAAGTCTTTTATTATATAATTGAGGGTTACATCCATTTTCTCTTTTATTCCTGCCTGCAAAAGATTAATCTGTGCCTTGAGGTTTTCTCCAGGGGTAATTGTCTTTAATAAAGAGGGGATATTTATTCCTATATCAAATAAACTCTTGTCTGTCTTAACATTAATTACAACCAAAATCTCTTTTTGTGTATTTCCCGAAGATACAATTATTTTTCCTGTGTATATGCCAACTTCATTCGGAGATGTTATTGTGAATGCAATATCTGAAGTTTCTCCTGCTTCAAGAGTCATGCTTGCTTTATCCAAGAAAAGTATTCCATCCAGATTATCCTTTGAAATTGTAAATGTCTTTTTGCTGTTTTCCTTGTTTGTAAGACTTATCTGGCTGTGTTCTGTATAATCTAGGGAAATTGTTGTTTCATAAGTTGTCTTTCCAAGTTCAAAGTCCACTTTTGTAGGAGCTCCGCCTCCACCGCCTCCGCCACCAGGAGAAACTGGAGTTGGAGGAGAAGTTATAGTAAAAATTCTTGTTGAAGAATTTGCCTCATTATTAAATGAATCTGTGCAGTTAACACTCCAGGAATAACTTCCGACAGGAGTTGAACTAATAAATTCATTTATTGTACTTCCGTCAATAACTACAGAAGAATTAAAGTTAGCAATCCCATCATTAAGTATTAAAGAGCAGTTTATTGTTGTATCCCCTGCAACAAGATACTGGAATGTTGTGGTTGTGGTTGTGGAAGAATATCCATCTGCAGGAGACAATAAACTAATAATAGGGAAAATGCTCGAATTTACTGCAGTTACATAAAATGTCTCTGATGATTGGGAATAATTCTGTGTTGAAAAGTATAATGCGGTTACATTATAAGTTCCAGGAATTGTAAAATTATAGATATAATCTGCATTCTGAAGATTTGAACTCTGATTGATAATGGAATCATTTACATATAATGTAACATTCCCCTCTCCTGAAATTAATACTCCGACTAAATCAACTTCATCTCCTACAGTTATTGTTATATTATCCCTCGAATTATTTAAAGACAAATAAACAACTGAAGATGCAGGATTTATTTGAAGAATCAGGCTTGTTTCATCTGAACTATAATTCTGATTTCCTATAGCAGAATAATTAACAGTCCATGTACCTGCTCCCATAGTATAATTTGTTCCTGAAATTAGTGTTGTCCCATTCATTAAAATTGTGGATGCAGTATTATTATTCAAAATTGTTGCATTTGCCTGTTGTGGATATGTAATTGAAAGGTCTGATGAAACTCCATTTAATAAAGCAGTAATTGATTGTGTAGCTTTGTTTATTGTGAAAGGAATAAGAAGTGTTGCAAAAGTATAATTGTTATTTCCAGAAGTATTCCCAAGGTAATAATAATCTGCTGCTCCTCTAACAGTATTATCTGGATTATTTATTCCTGTCTGATTTAAATACAAATCGGCACTTAACTGATTTTCCAAAACAGTTGCATTAACATTAGTAGGAGATGAATAATATATTGAATTATTATAAAGCATCTTTATCTCACTATCAGACAACGCTCTGTTCCAAATCATTACTTCATCTATAGAACCATTAAAATCATTCTGTCCATTGGCTGTAGTCCCAATTCTTAAATTATTGTTATTAGGTGATGGGAAATTTCCAGGAGTTATGGCACTTGAAACATTTTTTCCATCCACATATATAACTCCCTCTCTAGTTTCATAATCAAAAGTAAATGCTGCATAATGCCAGGAGTTAGATGCTATCTCTGGCTGAGATAAATAATTAAAATCAAAATAATTTGAACCATTATTAATCTGGGCCCTTATACGATTGTTGTTTTCATATCTGATTAAATATGCCTGAGGACTTGCTATAACTTTTGAAATTAATTCTTGCCGGGTATTATTAATATTAGGTTTGAACCATAAGGATATTGTCAGACTTCTGGAAATATTTATGCTTGGAGAATTAGGTATTTGAACCCAATTATCATTTCCGTCAAACTCATAAGCTCCTCCAAAATTCCCTGTTAAATTGTATGTTGCTCCAGTAACTGTTCCGTTGTTCTCATTTCCTGAATAGTCAAATGCGTTGTTTTCAAATCTCCAATAGCCCACCAATCCTGAATTGTTAATGGAAGCGCTTCCATTAGACATTATCAAGTTAGGAATTGCTTTGTTTATGACATAGCTTCTTAATCCTGAAGTGTTATATCTGTTTAGGGTTCCGTTTCCATAAGCCCACCAGTAATAATTATAAGTTCCTGCAGATAATTCTGATAAACTATAATATGCATTAACAGGAAGAAATTCTGCTCCATTGGCAGTTCCATCATTCCCACCAAAGAAATCATCAAAAGAATTATCCAATGGATAATAACTGACAAGTCCGGTTGTATCTATTCCATTCAGTCCATTTATTCTGCTTTTATTATAGAGTTGTGTTACTTCTTCTCCGCTTAGACTTCTGTTGAATATGAGAACTTCATCAATGGTTCCATTCCAAAATCTTGCAGAATTAAATCCATCAATATTTCCAATAACAAATGTATCATTAGTTATTCCAACATAGCTTATATCCCCGAATACTTCAGCAGAATTTTTATTTATCCCATCAATATAAATATTCATCTCACTTCCATCATAAGTTCCTACAACATGATACCATTGATTAATAACAGGATTTATCCCACTATCTAACTGATGTGTCGGAGCACTATGATTTCCTATATCAAATTTGAATGTATTTCCAGATATTCCTAACCAATATCCTTCATACCCTGTAGTTCCATATCCTCCGATAAACTGAATTGCTTTATCTTGGTCAAGTTTTACCCATGTAGAGAATGTAACTTGGCTTGGTTTCAAACTTGCCACATCACCAGTATAAACATAATCATTCACACCATCAAATGAAACTCCTCCGGTGAGATTAGCAGTATAATTAACCCCATTAAATTCAATCCCTGCACTTCCATTTAACCTTGTTATTGTTGAATTGAATCTGTATGTTTCTCCTTGCAGATATTCTGAATTGTTTGCAGGATTTTCTGTTAAATCTGAAAATATTGGATATTCATCATCTGTTATAACAGTCACATTAATATAAAATATTCCTGAATTCTTATTGCCAATTGTGTCATTCACACTTATATTAAGCCAGTATATTGCAACTTCATCGAGAGGAGTTATATTTGTTATTAATCCGTTTGTTGAATCTATTGAAAACTGTGTTGTCTGATTCAAAGAATAAGATTGCACACCAACTCCCGAATCTGTTGCAGTTATGCTATTAGAGAAGGAAGTATTAATTACATGGATAAAATTCCTTAAATCTGAAAATGAAGGAGCAATTGTATCTAAGGTAAAACTAACTCTTGAAAAATTTTCATTTTCAGAGATATCATTTGCATAAACAATAATTGTATTGCTTCCTTCGCCCCATGTCTGCCCTGTAATATTTGCTCCGCAGGTTATTGAATTGTTAGTCGCTCCTGAATTGCTTGTCCACCAGCAACTTCCCAAGTTAGAGTCTGAAACAGAATAATTAATTTCAAGATTTGTATCTGTTGTATTTGTAGAATTTTCAGGAGAAGTAATTGAAATCAAAGGATAGGTTGTATCTAAAGTAAAGTTCTCACTCAATCCAAAAGAACTTTGTGATAAACTGTCATATGCCTCAACTTTTATCTTATAATTTCCGTCAGAAACACTATCAGTTACAGGATTTAAAATATATCCCAGATTTAGAGAATTATTCTGAATGATTGTTTTTATGAATGTTTCATTAGGATAAAGAAGAGAAATATTATAATGTGTTATAGTATAGTCATTAGGAGATAAAGAGGCTGTATAATTTATGTTTACATTTCCTGAATAAGACTGGTTTGTAGGAGAATACACAAAAGGAGATGTTGGAGGCAAGCCAGATAAATCAATTAAATCCTGTCTTAAAACTGAACAGTTGCTGCTTGAGAATGTATCATTAGCACACACATAATACCATAAACTGTCTGTTCCGCTGTATTGATGCAGATGGGAATCCACTGTTCCTGAAAAATTGCTCCATGCCAGTCCGCTGTTTGAACTTGTTTGTATAGTATTTGCCCCTGTTACATTTGATATATAACCAACACTCCATGTGTTTCCTGCTCCTGCAGAACCTCTTATTGCAAAATAAGAAGTTGGAGTTATTTTTACAGTTCCGATTGTTCCATCAGTTGTGTTTATTGAAAAAGGAATCAGCATATGACTGGAATACTGGCTATGAGTATGATTGAAAGAAGTTCCAGGAGCAAGAGTATAAAAGTTTGTGCAATAATCAGAACTTAATATGCTTCCAGAAGTATAAGAAGAGTTGCAATAATAAATAACAGAAGATTGAGTTCCAGAACTGTTCATCATAATTTCAAACTGATTATATTGGCTTGAATCTGACACATTGAATAGTCTTATTTTAACATAAGAGGTTCCTCCTATTAAAGAATAAATGCTATGAGGGGTATGTTCCATTTCCTCCTCCTCATAATTATATTTTGCAGGATAAACAATATTATCTTCAAGTCTGAACAGGAATGTCTCTGAATCAACTGATGAATAACTCTTTGAAAAAAATCCAGAGTAAGCTGTTCCATTCACATAATAATCAACATTTGAGGAAGTTGAGTTTGTCTTGTAGTATATTTTCACAGTTGATAGATTAATATTGCTGTCAGATATATTGTAAGTTATATTCATAAGCCGTGAAAAAATATTTGCAGAATCCAAATCTGAAGGATACTGGGAATTAAATAATATGTTTGGAGGAGAAGTATCAATTGTAAATGTTACAGAACCACTTCCCAAGAAATTTTCAGTGTCATTTGCATAAACAATAATTGTATTTAATCCCTCGTTCCATGTCTGCCCTGTAATATTTGTTCCGCAGGTTATTGTGTTATTAATTTCTCCAGAATTGTTTGTCCACCAGCAACTTTGTAAGTTTTCATCAGGGTCTGAAACAGTGTAATTAATTTCAAGATTTGGTGTTGGATAATCTGAACCACCTACAGGATAAACTATGTTTACAGCAGGAGCCTGATTAGAAGGAAGATAGTCAATGCTTAGACTATTTAGACTTGGAGTTGAAGTATAATTGGATGTTGTTAAAAATGTTCTGTACTGGAAATATCTGCTTTGAATCTGTGAAAGATTTGCAGGAGGATTCTGGAAAAAAGAGCCATAAACATATATCTGGTTGCTTTTTTCTCCTAAAACATACCAGTTATCATCTCTGAAATACAAATCTCCCAAAACACTATCTTCAGGCAAATTAGCATTACGAGTATAAGTAGATGTAGAAAAATTAGAATCATATTTGTTAACATCATTTGCATTAGGAATCCACCAGGAGCTTCCATTTCCAAATATACCTACATCAGAATAACGAGCCTGAGTAGTCCAATTTTTTCCGGTATATACCCATGAACTGTCATATTCATAAATCCTGTCTGAATCTATTCCAACAATATACCAGTGACTTCCATTCCAGTACATTGATACAGGATTTCCATCTTGGGCTATGGAATAATTCACACCAAGATAATTCCATGAGCCGTCATATTTGTAAACCTTGTCTGTTTCATTTCCAAGAATATACCAGTTATTATCAACATAGGATAATGCATTAGGGCTTCCTTCCCCGACATTAATGCTCCAGTTGTTTTTTGCATAAGTCCAGTTGGAATAAAATTCATAAACCCTGTCAGAATCCATTCCAACCATATACCATCTGCTCCCATTCCAGAAGATTCCTGATGCACTAAGGTCATATCTGCTAAGATTATATTTTTCCTGTGTATAATTCCAGGACATTTGGGGGTCTCCTTTTCCTTCCCCAAACCAGCTGTCATCATAACAATCAGCATCATCACAATTCCTTACCTGAACCTTCACATCCATTCCTTTGAGAACATATATATATGCCCTTGTATCACTTCCATCAATTATCCAAAAATTTCCATTATATTCGGCGATTCCAGTAGGGTTAAGGTTTTGAGAAGAAGTTGCAGTTCCAAGATTTAATCTGGGTCCCTCTGTATCTTCTGAAAGCTCATTTACAGGAAAAGTAACAAGATTATTATTATCATTAGTAACCCAAAAATATCCCTGATAATAAATTATATTTTTTGGCCTGTGCCCTGTGAAATGTCCTATACTAAAATTATTTGCAAGAGTTCCATTCGGATAATACTGAAAGATTTGATAAGTGGAATAATCAGTGGTCCATAAATAATTATTATAAGAGGTTATTCCATATGGAGCCCCATTTCCAACTGCAGCAGTATCAAAACTAAATCCGGAATAACTTCCGTTTGGATAATACTGATAGACTTCATCCTGAGAAATATCAGTTACCCAAAAAGTATCATTATAAGCAGTAAGAGCATATGGATTGGCATTTCCGCTTGAATTTATCTCAAAGCTAAATTCAGAATAGCTTCCGTTTGGATAAAACTGAAAGATTGCATCATAACTATCGTCCAGCAGCCAAAAACTTCCATTATAATATGTTATTCCACTATCTCTGGTTGAATATAAAACATTTTTTGTATTAGAATAATCAACATTTAATTGTGGCAAATTTTCTGTCCAGCTTATATTGTTCCAGATTATATCCTCTCCTGCATCTATTATCTCTGAAGTATAAATCCCAAGAGGATTATAAATTCCATATTTATAAACAACAGGTCCCTGCCTGTCTACCCACCAGTTTTCTCCGTCCCAGAAAAAAGCATTAGTCTGATCAGAACCCTGAAGAGTATAATATGTATTTGTATAGTCCCAGTTTGGTTTATATTTATACACCCGGTCATACTGCTCTCCCAATGCCCACCAGTTTTCTCCGTCCCAGAATATGTCTTTTACATAATTATCCTGACTTGACACAGAATCAAGACTACCAAGAATATATGTCCAATCTTCAGTAAATGACCAGACTGCTTCATTGTTATCAACTACCCACCATGCAGTTCCATTCCAGCATAAGTCTGAAATACCTACAACATAACTCCCTATATTGTAACTTGTTATTGAATTCCAGTTGGAATCATACATATAAATTCTTTCATTAGTACTTCCTGTTGCATACCAGTAATTATCTTTCTTATAAATTCCAGTTATAGATGAATCTTGAGTAAGAGTATAATTCACCCCTGTATAACTCCAGTCAGAATTAAATTTGAGGACTACCTCCTGATAATCGAGCAACCACCAGTTTTCTCCGTCCCAGAACATACCATCACTGTAAGAAGCCCCGTATCTGCTGACGCTTATCCCTGTATAATTCCATTCCAAATTATCTTTTGTTAAACTTATATTATTTATTCCTTTAGTAAGATTATAATTTCCAGAAGCCCAGTTGTTAAAAGTTCCATTTGAACCAGCAAATAAACATCCATTATTCTCATCACAGGCATAGCAATTCCATTTTATATTTTGATAAAGATAACCATTTTCATGCAAATCTTTCGAAGGAAAATACCCCTCTCCGGTTTTTCCTGAGAGTGACTGGGTTTCAACCGGACTCCAAATTCCATTTGCATCTGTATAAAGAGTAATGTTTGTCAAATCAAAATCAACTGATATTGCAGAACAGTTAAATGTTACATTTCCATTGTCAGTTGTATTTATGCCTAAAGGAGAATTTAATATTACAGAAGGTTCTGTATATCCTCTTCCAACTTCAATACTTTTCAGAACAGGAATTTCATCAGATTTTTCATCCCCAATAGCGAAAAATGCTTTGTATTGTAAATATCTATTATCTGGGGTGATAGTTGAATTTAGGATTAAAGGAGATGAAGCATAATTAAAATAAGTATTTGAAGTATTGCCCGGACCTACTAATATAGCTCCGCTGCAATTAAGAGTGTCACAGCTTGCCACCTGAAATTTTAAAATCTGTGTATCAAAAGAATAGGAGTAAATTTTTCTTAGACCAGCATCTATCACATACATTTTTGTTCCGTCTGATTTAAAGAACATACCATAAGTAGTGCTACCTCCAACATAAACAGAAATAGAATCATAACTCGCAGTTGCTACATTCCATGGAGTTGTGAGAGAATATTGATGTATGTTTTTAGTTGAATCTATTGTATACATTTTTGTCCCTTCCGGACTGAAAAACAAGTCATAAGGAGAACTACTCTGGTCTGACAAGCTAAAAGAAATACCATCCAAAGTTGCAGTAGATAAATTCCAGGGGCTGGATAGAGTATACTGGGAAACATTATCATAACTATATCCTAATTCATACATCTTTGTTCCGTCTGGCTTGAAGAACAAAGCAGATGGAGAAGCATCTTTAGCAGATATATTTACCCCGCTATATGTTGCACTTGATATGCTCCATGGAGTTGACAAAGAATATTGGTATATTTTAACTCCGCTAATTCCTGTTTCATACATCTTTGTTCCGTCTGGACTAAAAAACAAATCATAAGCATTAGTGTCTTGTGTAGAAATGCTTATACCATCATAACTTATAGTTGTTATATCCCAGGGAGTAGACAAAGAATATTGATAGAATTTATCATCCCCGTAAGAAACTACATAAATTTTTGTTCCGTCTGGCTTGAAGAACATACCAAAAGAACCACCAATCTCCGGAACTGATGCCTCAACATGTTCATCACTTGCTCTGGAAATGTCCCAGGCAGAACTTATTGTATATTGATATATATTATTTCTATTATCTCCAAGTATATACATTTTTGCTCCGTCTGGCTTGAAAAACAAAGCAGTTGGTTCAGAATCTAAAGAAGAAATATTAAGAGAATATGAGCATGAAGTAATGTTCCATGCATCTGAACAGGTGTATTGGTAAAGTCTATTTAAACTATCTCCAACTTCATACATTTTTGTTCCGTCTGATTTAAAGAATAAATCTCTGGAAGTAGCATCTTGGGTTGGAATAGAAACAGAATCATACAGGCATGAAGTAATGTTCCATGCATCTGAACAGGTGTATTGGTAAATCCTGTCTGAAGTATATGTAAGAGTATATATCTTTGTTCCGTCTGGCTTAAAAAAAACGCCTTGAGTTGCACCACTGCCTGCAAGCGAGGAAGAAACAGAATCATACAGGCATGAAGTAATATTCCATGCATCTGAACAGGTGTATTGGTAAATCTTGTTTGTACTAGACCCTACTTCATACATTTTTGTTCCGTCTGATTTAAAGAATAAACCAGTAGGAGCAGAGTCCTGTGATGAAATATTAAAATTATTATTGCATGAGCTAATGTTCCATGCATCTGAACAGGTGTATTGGTAAATTTTATCACCACTAACTCCTGTTTCATACATTTTTGTTCCGTCTGATTTAAAGAATAAACCAGTAGGAGAAGAATCTTTTGTAGAAATATTCACTCCGTCAAACTGTGCAGTATCTAACTCCCAGGAAGTATTAGTTGAATTAAAAATTCCTGAAATATCAAAACTGAAATTCCCCCAGTTCACAACATCTCCTGCATCTAATATTTTTGTATAAGTCCCAAAAGAACAGTATTCATCGGTATATTCATAAACTCTGTTTGAACCATCGCCAACCATAAACCAGTTGCTTCCATTCCAGAAAATATCTGTAGGCGTTGAATCTTCTACAGAATAATGTTCATTTTCAATATAACTCCAGTTAGAATCATATTTAAATACAGTATCCTGATTGCTTCCTACTACAAACCAGTTAGTGCCATCCCAATAAAATCCGGTAGGAGTGTTTTCCTGTGAAGAGACAGAATAGTTTACTCCGGTATAAATCCAGTCAGAATCATATTTATATACCGTATCACTTCCATATCCAATCATAAACCAGTTGCTTCCATTCCAGAAAATATCTGTAGGCGTTGAATCTTCTGAAAGAGGATAATTTATTCCAGTATAATTCCAGGAGTTATTATATTTATACACTGTATCACTTCCATATCCAATCATAAACCAGTTGCTTCCATTCCAGAAAATTCCTGATGGGTTTGTATCCTGACTTACAGAATGAGAAATTTGTGCATAAGTCCAATTAGGATAGTATTCATAAACTACATCATGCTGATACCCGACCATAAACCATCTGCTCCCATTCCAGAAAATGTCTTGGGGATTTCCATCCTCGTTATTAACCGGAAAATAATTTATCCCCGAAAATAGATTATATAAAAGAGTAACATTGTCTCCGATTTTTGTTGTATTGACAAAAGTTCCATTCCAGTCAGCGCTGAAATTTGCAAGTATTTGAGGGTCGATAATATAATCAAATTCCACGCCTGAATTATCTTCTGAAATAATTTTTAAATCAAAAACTTCAAAACTTTGATTTTCAGGAAGATTCTCAAGATAAACTTTATACCAATTTTCTTCTGCAATGTTTTCAAAAATTGCAAGAGTTTCATTCCCATTTTCTGTATAAACTTCAATTGAAGAAGGAGTTGTATCATTGGTATAATTGAAAGTCCTTGCATATATTGTTATGTCTTTTGTATTATCCAAAGGTTCTTCAAAAGTAACTCTTACGTATTCCCCATTATTTATTGTCTCACTCCATATGTCATCCTGCTCTCTCACTTCTTCATAAATGTCACTAATAAATGTTTTATTTTCATCTAAATGAATCGCCTTCTCAATATAAATCAATTCATAAATCTGCTCACTCAAATGAGGCACATTCCACTCAATGTAATCTATAAATCCATCTTCATCAAAATCAAAAGCCTCAAATTCAACTTCAACTTTAACAAAATCTGAATTTAATGAAATATTTTTTTCATTTTCTTTCTGTAATTCAGAAATATTCTCGTTTTCAGTTGATGTTTGTCCTGTAATTTTTCCGACAATTGAACCTGTAATTGATAGTGATAAATTTTCATCTGAACTTTCATCAATCTCTTGTTGTTCTGGCTGATTTAAAGACTCATTAATATTTGTTGGTTCTTCAATTGTCTGGTTGGAAATAATAGTCTGATTTGACTCTTCTGTAATATCTTCTTCAGATTCCGGAATTGTAACATTCTGTTCAGGAATTTCAGCTTGTTGTTCTAAAGGTTCTTCATTAATCTCTTCCTGCTCTTTAATTAATTCTTTTTCACTTACATAATGATAAAGTCTTATTTTTTCCGAGTTCTCTATTGAAATATTTTTATCTGTGATTATTGTATAGGCAAGTATATTTGAATAATTAAGCTCATCATCTGCTGAAATCGTAATCTTCTTTCCATCTCTTCCAGTAATCTTCTCTTCTATGACTTTAGGGGCATCTGTGTAATACTCCACTGCGATATCAGTCTCATTTGTTTTTTCTGCAATTTCTGAAACTTCCACAATTTTTTCTGTTTCTGATTCTGTAATTAATTCCTGTGTTTCTGCTTCTTCCTCAGAAATTGCTTTTCCTGTTATTCCTAAGTTTGTAAATTTTTTCCAGAGTTTATACAAAAAACCATTCCCCTCATTGGGATTAAAAGAAACCATTCCGGTAATTTTTCCTTCACTAATATCTTTTCTGCTTGTTTCATTTATGGTGTTTTCATATTTATCAATCTCAGTAAGAGCTTCATCCACTTCTTCTCCTGTTTTTATTGTTATATTTGATGCTGTTTTTGGGATTGAAATAGTTACATTATTCTCAGTTACATTCTCAAGTTCAATTGACTTTACCCATTTTACGGGCTTTCCGATTATTGCTCTTGCCTGTCTTGTCTTTAATCTTTCTTCTACAAGCCCAGTAATATTTTTCTCTATGGTAATATTCTGTGTAAAATTTGTTTCAATCGTAATGTTCTGTTCAGTGATATTTGTTTCAGTTATTGTTTGATTAATTACCTCAGTAATATTAGTCTCATCAATTTGGGTCTGATTTTGTTCTGGAATTTCTGTTGCATCTGTTACAGAAATCTGTTGTGATGCTGAAGCAATTTCATTTCCTTCTGAAATTAATTTTAATGTAAGTGTTCCTTCTTTGGCTTTAAGATTTAATTTTGAAATATTAACTAAAATTTCTTTTCCATCAACTTCAGAATAATCTGTTGTAACAACAATCCTATCATTCTGCAACATAAGACTAATTTCGCTGCTGTTAAGTATTTTTGAGTCAGAGTTTATACTTCCTTCCTTGACTCTTACACTCTCTCCATCCATAAGAGAATAAATAAAAGGCTCATCTTTTTTTACCCTTCCAGATATTTCTGTTTGCATATCTATAACTCCTCCAGTAATAGAGGAATCTTCTGGAGTAACTTCTGAATCCTGTTCTTGTTCAGAGATATCATTTGTAATTGGTTCCTCAGTTTCTTCCTGAACTTCTGTCTGCTCTGAAATTTCTTCATCTTCTGATTGAGATTCTTCTGTTTCTGAACCGGATTGAAATTCTTCAGTATTCATATCCTCTGATTCTGATGTTGTTCCTTCAGATTCATGTTCATTTGTTAATTGTCCTGAAATCTGTGCATTAGATGAAGAATTAGAATTCTGATTTAAATCTGATTCTGTCTGGGAAATATTCTCAGAATCATTTAGAGTAATCTCTGGAACTTGCTCCGGTTCTGCTTCTGGAGTTTCAGGAATTGGGGATTCATAATCCTGTTCAGTTTCATTTTCAAGAAGTAGGGTAAAATAAACATAAGGAAAAATTATTTTCTCCTGAATTGTTTCATCAGATATAAGATTTGAAATTAGAAATTCAGAAATTTCTCCTGAATTATTAACAATAAGTTTTGCATCCTCAGAAAGAAGTTCCCCATTTAACAGGGATAATTTTATATTCCCGTTAACAGAATCCCCCTGAATATAATAATTTTCAATGCTTAATGAAATTTTTCCGGTCATGGAAAAATTAACAATGAATAATAACAAAAAAATTGCAAATACTCCCAACCCAAATAAAAAAAGAGGATTTATTCTGTTCCCGGCATTTTTTTCTTTTTTATCCTCAGAATGTCCAAGATATTCTGTTATTACCTTACCATTTTCTTTTCTGCTTTTGTAAGAATAAGGGCCATACGTCTTCCCATTACGTTTGATGTATTTTTTATAAACCATATAACCTCTTTCTCTCCCTTTTTTTTAATAAAAAAAACAGGTAGGGTAACTATTTAAAGCTTGTCCTGAAATATAAAGTATAAAATATAAAGTATAAATTTATAAGTTATATTCTTTAATATATACTATGAAGTATAAAATAATCAAAGAGGAGAATTTTGAGAAAGCGAGAAAAGAAATAAAAAACAGGAAAGGCGATGAAAATATTATTTTTTCAGGAGAAAATGATGAAATAAACAGAAAAGTTCTGGAAAAAGAAAAAATAGATATTCTTTTACTAAATCAGGAAGGAAGAAAAGATTCATTAAAACAGAGAAATTCAGGACTTAATAGTGTTCTTGCAAAGATTATGAAAAAAAACAATGTTATGCTTGGGATAAACATGGACGAAATCATAGAATCAGAAAAAAAACAAAAATCAGACATTCTTGCAAGAATAAGGCAGAATATAAAACTCTGCATAAAAAATAGACTGAAAGTAACAATGATTTCTCAAAAAGAAAAAAATAAAAGGGATATTTATGATATAAAGTCACTTGGAATAATTTTGGGAATGCCCACATGGATGATTTCTTCTGCAAATTTTATAAATAATCAATAAAGTTTTTAATGCCAGATTGCTTATCTAAAAGATGAAAAATCATAATACAGAAAAAATTTTGGAATCCTTAAGCCCGAATGAAAGAAAAATAATTCCTTTTCTTAAAGAGAAGGATGTAAATGACATCTGCAAAAAGAGTTCTATGGATAAAACATCTGTTTTGAGAGCAATGGAATATCTTCAAAATAAAGGAATTATAAAAATATCCTATGAAAAAAAGAAAATAATAGAAGTCGGAGTAAATGGGGCATTATACAGGAAAAAGGGCCTTCCTGAAAGAAGGCTCCTGAATGTTCTCAATGAAAAAAGAATTCTCTCCCTCGGAGAAGCAGAAAAGCAGGGGAATTTCTCCAAAGATGAATTCAGGGCTGCAATAGGTGCACTGAAAAAAAAGGCAATGATTGAATTAAAAAATGGAAAGATAATTCTTAATGCAACAAAAGAGGAGATATCCAAAAAGATGTTTGAGGAAGTTTTGCTGGAATCTCTTCCAGAAGAATACAATATGCTTACTCCGGAAAAGCTTCATGCGCTGAAATCACTGGAAAACAGGAAGGATATAGTACAGATAAAAGATGAAAGAATAGTAAATTTTGAACTTACTGATTTTGGAAGAAAAATAACTGAAAAAGGAGTAAAAGATGATAAACTTATAGAGCAGATAACTCCCGAAATTATAAAAAAGGAAATATGGAAAAATAAAAAATTCAGAAGATATGATTTAACTTCTCCTGTTCCTGAAATATATGGAGGAAAAAGGCATTTTGTGAATCAGGCAATAGATTATACAAGAAGGATATGGACAGATATGGGATTTAAGGAAATGGCAGGAGATATTCTTGTAAGTTCTTTCTGGAATTTTGATGCCCTTTTTACAGCCCAGGACCACCCAGTAAGGGAAATGCAGGATACTTTTTTTATAGATAAAAAAGGAGAGCTTCCTGATAAAAAAATTGTTGTGGGGGTAAAAAAAGCGCATGAAGAAGGGGTAAATGGAAGCAAAGGATGGAGATATAAATGGGATGAAGAAGAAGCAAAAAGAATGGTGATAAGAACTCATACTACCTGCCTATCAAGCCAGACTCTTTCAAAACTAAAAGAAGATGAATTGCCTGCAAAATTTTTCGCGGTTGGAAAATGTTTCAGAAATGAAACTCTTGATTGGAAACATGGATTTGAATTCAATCAGACAGAAGGAATTGTAATTGATAAAAACGCAAATTTCAGGCATCTTCTCGGATATTTAAAACAGTTTGCAGAAAAGATGGGTTTTGACAAAATAAGATTCAGACCTGCATATTTTCCATACACAGAACCAAGCATTGAGGGGGATGTCTGGGACGAGGAAAGAAAAGAATGGGTGGAATTGATTGCAGCAGGAATTTTCCGTCCTGAAGTTACAGAACCTCTCTTGGGAAAGCCTGTTACAGTATTGGCATGGGGACCCGGTCTTGACAGAATGATAATGAAAATAAACGGGTTAAAAGATATCCGTGACATGTACAAAAATGACCTAAATCAGCTGAGAAAAATGAGGTTTTTAATGAAATAAAATGGAAATAAATGAATTCAAAAAAGAAGTATTAAGAACTTTCTCAGAAATGGATGAACTTCCAAACAGGACTAAACATACAAAACAAAGTGCAGTAATACATTTAATTGAAGAAATTGGAGAGATAGCAAGACAAGTTACCAATGAATATCACAGACCTGAAAAGTTCAATAAAGAAAATTTAGGAACAGAAATTGCAGATGTAATGATGTTTATAGTATTATTATCAGAACTTTATGATGTAGATATCTCAAAAGAGATGGAAGATGCTGTAAAAAGAGTCAAATATAAAACAAATGAATTAAAAAATAAATAAAAATGGCAAATATAAAAATCCCGAGAAAACAGTTTGAGAGGGAAATAGGAAAACTTGATGGGAAGATGCAGGAGAGAATTGCAATGTTTGGGACAACTCTTGAATCTTTCAATGATGATGAAATAGAAGTGGAGATATTTCCTGACCGTCCTGATTTGCTTTCTTATCAGGGATTTAAAAGGTCTTTTCTTTCATTTCTTGGGAGAAAGCCGGGAATAAAGGAATATAAATTAAACAAGCCGGAAAAAGATTACAAAGTAATAATAGAAAAATCTGTAAAAGACATTCGTCCTTATACCGCATGTGCAATAGTAAGAAAAATAAAATTTGATGATGAAAAAATAAAGGAAATCATTGACATCCAAGAAAAAATTCATTCAACAATAGGAAGAAAAAGAAAGAAACTTGCAATAGGAATTTATCCTCTTGAAAAAATAAAGCTTCCGATAACATTCAAAGCCTTAGAACCTGACAAAATAAAGTTTATTCCGCTGGAGTTTGAAAAGGAAATATCCGGTCTTGAAATACTGCAAAGACATCCAACAGGGAGGGAATATGCCCACTTGCTTGCAGGAAAAACAAAATTCCCAATATTTATAGATGATGAGAATAAGATACTCAGCATGCCCCCCATAATAAATTCCCATCTGACAGGAAAAATAACAGAAAAAACAAAAGATGTATTCGTTGAATGCTCTGGCTTTGATTTTGATATTCTGAAAAAATGCCTGAATATAATTGTTACAGCACTTGCAGACATGGGGGGGATTATCTATCAGATGGAACTTGAAGGTTTAAATGAAAAAACACCAGACCTTTCCCCTGAAAAAAGAAAAATCTCTGTTGAAAATGTAAACAAGCTTCTTGGACTGGAATTAAAGGAAAAAGATGTCAAAAATCTTCTTCAGAAAATGGGGCATAATTATGTTAAGGGAAATGTGGAAATTCCTGCATGGAGAGTGGATATCCTCCATGAAGTAGATTTGATAGAGGATATTGCAATAGCTTATGGTTATGAAAATTTTGTTCCTGAACTTCCCGAGATATCAACTATTGGTGAGCAAAATCCAGAAGAAATAATAAAAAGGAAAATATCGGATATACTGACAGGAATAGGAATTCTGGAAATATCTAATTATCACTTGACAAAAAAAACAGACCAGTTTGTAAAAATGGGCATTCCGGAAAAAGAGGGAAAAGATTTTATAGAGATAGAAAATTCAAAGACAGAATACAATATTATGAGAAAAAACCTTTCTCATTATTCATTAAAGATATTGTCTGAAAATGTTGATACAGAATATCCCCATAAAATATTTGAAAGCGGAAAAATATTCACCAAAGATGGTGAAAAAGACCACCTTGCTGTTGCAATTTCTCCTGGAAATTTTACTCAGGCAAAACAGATTCTTGAATATTTGTCAAGAATGATAAATATAGATATGAAAACAGAGGAATCTGATGAATTTCCTTCTCATTTCATAGAGGGAAGAGCAGCTGAAATTTTTATAGGAAATAAAAAAATAGGATATCTGGGGGAGATACATCCAAAAATACTGAAAAACTGGAGATTGAAAATGCCTGTGGCACTTTTTGAGATTGAATTGGGAGAAATTTATAAAAAATTAAAGAGTTAATAAAATAGTCAAAACTGAAAGTTTTGAGATTTATTTGAGAACTTTTTCAGTTATGTTTATTAATTAATTTTCGTTCTCCAATTTATGGAACAAAATAAAAGATTGGGTGGTTGGCAATGTTGGGTTGATTTTTACGAGGATTATGTAATCAAAACTCCAAAAAACAGAGAAGAAATAAAAGAAAAAATTGAAAAATTCTTAAGAAGGAAAAACAAAATTGAAGAACTAGATAAAAGAACTAACAAAATGATTTCTGATATAAAAGAATCTACAAAGATTATTAAGAAATCAAAAATTCCCCGAAGCGAATTAGCAAATTTAGAATTTATTGGAAAAGGAAAAATAAAACAAAAAAGAGTTGCCCCTTTAGATGAATTTTTAAAAAAATTAAATGAAAAAGAGAGGTTTAAATTAATTGATAAGATTATAAAATTTTTGTTAAAACTTTGGTCTTATGGAATTCATGAGAAAACATTCAAATTATTTTCAAACTTAGGAATTGATGAAGATAATATTGTACTAATTGATGTTTTTGAGATAGCAACAAATAAATCTAAAGTCTTAAAACAAATTAAAAAAAAGAGTTGGGAAAAAACAGAGAATTATAAAAAATATCTTTCTGAAAAAGAAATTAATTATTTGATTAAGAAACTAAATAAAACATTAACAATTGAAAATTTAGATAAATATTGGAAAACAAAATGAAAAAAAGATTTTTGGGAGAAATTTATAAAAAAATTTCATAAGCTGAGTATTCCGTCATTAGCTAAATCACTTCTTGTTTCAGAATTGTATATAAGACTGTCAGCATCCTCATAAAGCTCAATGTTTCCGTTATCCTTGTATTTTATTTCCATATCACTTCCTGAAAATTTTATTGCTATCACAGTGGGATTTTCACTTTCGAATATCTTAATATTGTTGATATAAAGCTTTTTAATTCCGTCAGCAAAAAGATATTCTATATTCCCTGATTTCTTCTTCATAAAAAATGCCGAAGCATCAGTCTTTATATTTTCCACCTCAATAAGAGTATTATTCGGATTAATAAAAGAGAATGCACTCCAATCAGCCTTATTTATTTTTAAAACATCCATCCCGTTTATATTTTCCTGAACAATCTGAGGGTAACTTCTTCCTTCAGAAGGATAAAGCATTGACAAAAATCCAACATTTTTTCCTGTTTTAATCACAGACATTGAAGTATGTTGCTGAATATTCTGCCATGAATTGCAATGAACATTTTTATTGAAAGACACAGGGTCTCCTCCACTATTAACAACATAAGCAAGCAATCCAACATTGTTTTGTATCCATTCAGCCCCTCCCTTAATAGAGTATTCATTAAAACTATTAGTTCCTTCAAGACCGTTTCCATGAAGAATCCATTCATAATTTATGTTTGATTTGGAATTCAATAAATCAAAAACCAGAAAATATTCTTTATCAACAAAAAGTATGCTTCTGTCATATCCATTTTTATCACTAATTTTCCCATAATCCAGATAATCAGTTGAAAAGAAATCAGAATCAACCCCAAACCCTTCTGAAGAGAGCTTTCCATTAGACAAAACAACATTATGACTTTCAGGCTTGTTTACTTTGCCCCGGTTTTCCCAGTCGCAATATCCAGGGTCTAGAGCAAGATATTGCCCATAAGAATACATAATAAAACTCATGACATCAGGATGCTCATGTAAAAATCCCCCATTAACAGCTTTTCCATATTCTCCAAGAAATGCCAGATAAATTGCATTATCACTCCAGTTATTTCTAAAAATTATCTGTCCTGCTCCGGGAAGGTAAGATATCGGATTTGTATCAGGAGTTTTCTCTCCTATTGAGTCATCATAATAACAAATTGAATCTACTCTGTAAACAGTTGGAGGAGTATTTGCATAATAAGTCTTCTCCCAGAGCCAGTTTCCCTCTGCATCATCTAAATATCCTGTAAAAGAATAACTTGAATCCATACTGGAGTCATCAAAAGGAGGCATTGCACCATTTGGCATGGCAATATTAATAGCCCAGTATAAGATTGTGTTTCTTAATTTTGGAACTGAAAGCCAGTCATGCTCTGCATTTGCATTCTGCATTGCCCTCATGAAAGGTATGGCAATATTAAAAGAAAATCTTAGATAATGAGGTCCCTCTGCCCATCCGCCTTCCCAATTATGTACAATCTGATAATCCATTACTTCCCCAATTCCATCGTAATGCATACTCACTCCTTTCATGTCATTTGCAGTCTTGCTACTGAAAATGCCCACTATTCCTGTAAGAATCTTCCATCCTAAATCAATAACACTTCCTGCAAAACCGAAGGTTGTTCCTCCATTCATTGCATCATTAAAAAATTCATTATTATGCACAACAATAGAAGCAAGAGCAACAGAAGAATATCTTCTTATATGCTGATTATTTTTTCTTGTAAGGCTGTCCCCAGACTGTGCTACTGCTTCTATAACAGTAGTTTCTGCAACCTGTTCAATTTGATTATTAAGGCTATTCTTTATTTCTTTCTCACATGCATAGCATGTTTTACAACTGTATTTTATGAATAAAAATTTCTTGCAGTTGCATTCATAACCACAGGATTTTATTTTTTCTTTTTCAAAATTATATCCCTCTCCTTTCAACATATCATATGCTTCGGAAAAATAAGCCAGTCCGTCTATGTCCTCAAAATGTTCTTTATCATAATCTCCTGATTTGGAAGAGAGAAGCAAATCTCTCGCTTTGTCCCCGTAGTTTTCCTCTTTTTCAACAGCATAGACAAATGCCAGAGCCTTTGCATACATTGCTTTTTGAAAACGTGTAAGTGTTGAAATATCTGCATTAACACTGTAAGTTTTTTTGATATCATCATACCATGTCTTGTAAGGCTCTCTGGTAATCCTATTTTTTATAATATTGATATCAGTATAAAGAACAACAGGATGTTTTTCCGCAGGAAGGGAATTTACATAAAATTCTTCTTCCCCTACAGCGGGCTTTTGAACAGAAAAATCCTTTTCTTTCATATATTCAAAAGTTTCAACATTAACGCTCGAGGAAGATATAAAAGGGAGCAGTCCAATTAAAAATACAATAGAAAATACAATCAACCCCTTTTTAATCATAGTCCATATAAAAATAGGGGGATATAAAAATATTTCTATCCGAAGTATCCCTTGTTTGTGGATTCTAATTTATTATCCCAGTTATCTTTGGCTGTCTTAATAATTCCTAGCCATTTTCTTTTGAAGTCTTTCCAGAATTCAAAAGTGCTTTTGATAAATTCTGCTTCTTTTTCCTCAGAATATCTTATGTCAATCTCAAGGAGTTCAAGTTCAATTTTCATTAAATCTTTGTATAAATTTTCTATTTCTTTTTTTTCATTCGCTGTCAAAGCCTTGCATAATGAAAAAATGAATAAAGGAGCATTTGTCGGATTAAGAAGACTCTCAAGAAATCTCATATAATTTGAAATTCTGTCTGAAATAAATTTCCTTATCTCTCTTAGAAGAAAATCAGTCTCTATTTCAGAAATTCTTTCTATCTGAAAATCTTCATTAAAATCTCTGAATTCCGGAAGCCCGTATTTTTCTTTTAAAATTTCATAATCTTCTTTGAGATTTTTAAGATTAGACTCATTCTCTTTCTGCTTTTTATTTTCCATAGAAAATGTTAAGAAAAAGCTTTTATAAAACTATTTATCCCTACAATAGGATAATGTCAATGCCTCAGTAGCTCAGTCGGTAGAGCGTTACCTTGGTAAGGTAGAGGTCCTGAGTTCAATCCTCAGCTGAGGCTTATTTTAATTGTCTTTACTGCTAGTTTATTTAAGGTAAAAAAGAGAAAAATTCAGAATAGTGAAAAATATTCTTGTTTAGGTCCTAATGATAACTTATAGGTTTTAGCATTTTGCTTAAGACATGCATATCTCTGGTAATTAATTAAAGAATTATTTCCTAAAAAGTCTCATAAGGAAAAGTATCAGAAATACTATAAGAAAAGCTACAGCAATAAAACTAAATACCCATGTAAGCATAAAAAACAGGTTTACCAGTATCGGCGCTGTAACCGCTTTTAATAAAGCCAGCGATATTAATGTCAAAAACAGGAATATTAAAAGATTTGAAAAAACAATTTTAATTTTTCTTTTGCTTGCTCTCACTTCTCTTTTTTCTGGGGAATTAATTTTTTTTCCTTTTTTTAATTTCCTTTTCACATTCTTTTTTGCCATCTGAAATATATAATTGATTATAGTATTTAAAACTTGCTAAATTATGAGGATGGAACCCAGTCCAGTTTTATTATATCTCCTGTCAGAGAGTATAAATTTGATGATAAATTATTTATCCATGTAAGATATAAATCAACAAAATTAACAATATTTTCCTGTTTATACATTGCAAGATTATTATTGCTTACAATGAATAATGCCCCCATTATTAAGAAAACCATCAGAAAAAGAAGAATTCTCATTTTATCCTTGTTGAATTTTTAGTTGCCCAGTCCATGTTTATTGCATTACTTGTTATTTCTTTAATATTGGAAAAAGCAGAAACCATCCAGGAAAAATATAAACTGCCTGCCTCTTTCACTCCTGAAATGGATTTAAAATCAACATTGTTCCCTTTAAACACATAAGCTGCACTAAAATAGAAAAAAAGAATTGCTCCAATCAGAAGAATAGCAAAAAGCTTGTGCTTTAATCTCTTAAACTCTATAAACATCCAGATAAATGCAATCAATACAAGAACAATTATAAAAATAAAACCAATCATCATAATATAGTGTAACTAAAAATATATATAAATATTTCTATGAATAGATTTTAATAGGGAAAAAATCTAATAATTTAATCAAAAGCCCTGTAGTATAGTGGTCAAGTATACGGCCCTCTGGAGGCTGTGACCCAGGTTCGAATCCTGGCAGGGCTATTTTTAAAAAAAGAGGAAAATGAAACATCATATAAGGCAAATACATAAAACTCTCCATAAATATTCTCCGGAAGCAACAAAAAAGGCAAAAAAGGCATTTCATATAAAATATCACAAAATACTTATATTAACATTCTCCATAATAATTTCATATTTTATTTTTAAAAATAACAGCATAGCTTTTTTTATTGAAAATCTTCAGGGGTATAGTTACATAGGGATTTTTATTGCAGGGATGCTTCTTGCAATGGGATTTTCTGCCCCTTTTGCTGTTGGTTTTTTTATTGTATCACATCCAGAAAATCTTATTCTGGCAACAGTTATAGGGGGAATTGGTGCATCAATTTCAGACCTGCTCATATTCAAATTCATAAGATTTTCTTTTATGAATGAATTCAATGAGCTGAAAAAAACATCTGCAATAAAAAAAATAAGAGAAATTTTTAATAACAGTCTCAGTATTCGGATAAGGCATTATTTCCTTTATGTTTTTGCCGGAATAATGATAGCTACTCCTCTTCCTGATGAAATTGGTGTTTCAATGCTTGCAGGACTGACAACAATAAAGCAAAAAGTTCTTGCGATAATAAGTTTTATTCTTCATTTCCTTGCAATTTTCATAATCCTAAGGGCAAGCATATAATTCATAAAATTTAAATAGATTAAATTGTTAATGATAAGATGGACAATGAAATCGGAAAGGTTTCTAGTTATTTCAGCCATGTGGATGTTGCTGCAATAAAACTTACAGGAAAATTAAAAATTGGTGAAAAAATCCACCTAAAGGGAAATACCACTGATTTTGAGACAAAAGTTGGAAGCATACAGATAAACGGAAAAGATGTAAAGGAAGCAAAGGCAGGAGACCATATAGGAATAAAAGTTCCTGAAAAAGTCCGTCCCAATGATTCGGTTTTCTTGGTGGAATAAAAGTAGAATACTTTATAAAATAATTCTCCCTGATTTTTTTTAGAAGCTAAAGCCCCTGTAGTCTAGAGGCCAAGGACACCACCCTCTCAATGCTGGGATTTAATCGTTGAGATGATAATCTCAGTCCTCTAAGGACAGGCAATTTTAATCTCTTTTTCAAGAGATGGAGAACGGTGGTAACCCGGGTTCAAATCCCGGCGGGGGCATTCATGCGTAATTTAGCCAACCCCCATGCGGGTAGTAAAAAACAAAAATCTAAAAAATAAAATGGTAAAACATTGGTCTGATGATATTGTAGATAATATTGTTGGAGCGTTTAGAGTTTTTGTAGTCTCTGCTTTAGTAATTTTTGTGGCGCTTGCAGTTGCAAAAGCATTATATCCTCCATTCCCTTTGGATAATTCTTCCTCGGGAATTGTTGCTGTCATCTTAGGTATCTTTTTAGTGCTTATCAAATATATCAAAGGAAAAAATAAATATTAAGATTACTACTTTTTCATCTCTAAATATCTTTCAATAATCCATTTTGTTCTTTGAGAAATTCTTATCTTGCTATCAGGTTTCCAATAATCAATATGTTTTATTTCATGCCTTGGTCTTGCATGACCATAAGTATTTATGAGAAAAACTTTGGCATGATTTTTCACACTTCCTTTTTTTGTGTGCCATCTTCCTCCATGATAGCTAAACAAATAAGTTCTTTTCTTAGTTTTTAATCCAGTTTCTTCCATTAGCTCTCGCATTACAGCATGTTTTCTACTTTCTCCATCATCAGCACCACCTCCAGGAAGAGTGAAAACTTTTCTTCTGCCTGCAACAACTAAAATTCCCTTAGGAGTATCAACAAGGGCAACGCCTTTTCTTCTTATCCTCGTCATTTTAAGCCTCCATTGAAAAGAATTCTCTTGGTTTAAATCCAAAAATCACAGCGATCATATTATTTGGGAAATAACCAATTCTTCTATTATACTTGCTGACTCTTCTATTGTATTCTTTTCTCTCGTGCTTAATATCTTTTTCTACTTGTTTGATTTCATTTTGATAGTCTCTAAAGTTTCTGTCTGCTTTAAGCTTAGGATACTTTTCCATTACAACCATCAATTTACCGAGAACTCCTTCCAGAGCATTACTTAGGTTAACTTTATCATTAACACTTTGTGCCTTACCCCATTGAGATCTCAAACTAGTAACTTCTTTAAGAGTTCCAGATTCATGTTTTGTGTACCCTTTAACACTTTCTGCTAAAGCTGGAATAGTGTCATATTTTCTTTTCAAAGCAACTTCAATATGTCCCCATCTCTCATCAACCTTAACTCCATTATATAGAAGAAAGTTGTAAGTTTTGACTACCCAACGAATTATAGCAATCACTACAATAGCACCTACTACAAGTCCGCCAATTAGCCACCAATTCATTTTTTATCCTCCGAGAATTTAATTGCCTGCTTATAATTCTTTTCAGCAAGATTTACAGCAGCATTAACATTAAACTTTGATATCATCTTTTTGATGGCTTCTTCTTTTGTCTTTAAGTCGTTGACTAACTTATAGATTTCAACAATCTTATCTTCTTTCTCTGAAAGGTTAACTTGTATCTTTGTCATCTTATTATACCTTGTTATATTATAATATATAGTATAATATGGTGCTATATAAACCTTTCGGTTTCCATTTTATAACAAAAATAGAAAAATAAATAAACTCCGACGACTTAATACAATTAACCATCACAAAAAGAGGAAAAGCAAGAAGATAACTTGAAGAATAGATGAGGGGGCAACCCCCTCCTGGGGCATTGAACATCAAACCATGCCCATGTGGAGCATTGCCAAAAAAATGGCAAAAGACCACCCCCGGCGGGGGCGTTTGCATATTATTCTAAAAAACATCTATACGTCCACCATATAGGAATATTTATAAATAAGGTAGACGTATAGAATTTATGGCGTATACTGAAATAAAAGAGAAAAATAAAAGAAAATATTACTATAGGGTAAAGTCTGTAAAACTAAATGGAAAGGTAAGTAAGGAAAGAATTTATCTTGGAGTTAATTTAGGAAAAAAGGAACTTGAAAATAAGGAAAAAGAAGCAAATAAAAAATTAAGCATTTTTGATATTGCTCTTACATCAAAAGAAGAAAAATTTTTAGAGAAGATTAAAAATGATTTTTCAAAAGAACCAAAAGAGAATTATCAAAATCGTTATGAAGTTTTTGCTTCTTTATTCACTCATGATTCTACTGGCATTGAAGGGAATACTTTAACTTTTGAAGAAACATCTCATTTGCTTTTTGAAGGTATTGTTCCAAGAGAAAAATCCTTAAGAGAAATTCATGAAGTTTTAAATCATAAAAAAGCATTTGATTTTATGTTGAATAATAAAGGAGATATAACAAAAGAATTTATTCTTCAATTACATGCTTTAATTGTAGCGAATACTTTAAGAGAAGATTTAATTTCCCAAACAGGAAAGTATAGAAGAGTTCAGGTTTTTATTGGAAGAGATATTCCTCCAAAGCCTTGCGAAGTTCCAAAACAAATGACTACTTTATTAAGATGGTATTCTACAAACAAAAGGAAAATTCATCCATTGATTTTAGCTTCTCATTTTCACACAGAATTTGAAAGAATTCATCCTTTTGTTGATGGAAATGGGAGAGTTGGAAGATTATTAATGAATTTTATTCTGTATAAAAATAAATATCCTATGATAAATATCCCAAAGAAAAATAAATTTCAGTATTATGAAGTTCTAAAAAACGCACAACATAAAGGAAATTTAAGGGGTTTTGTAAAGTTTTTATTTGATATTTTAAAGAAGGAAGAATTAAGATTTTGAAGGAAGAAATATTCATCATTACAAACATCTATAGAAAATATAAACAGAAAAGAAGGTCGGTGAGGTTCACCCATCGAAATAGACATTTTGACAATGTCATCGGAGGGGGCGTTTTTAATTTTTAATGAAAGATATCAAAAATACGTGCTATTTCTAAAAGAATTTATAGAGATAGATTCAGGTAAAAAAACTAAAAGGTTTATAAATAATACATCAAGTATTATTTAAGGTATTACCTAAAAGAATATAAAATGGAAAATATGAATAAAATTGAAGCGGAAAAAGAATTATTAAAATTAATGAAAAGTAAAGGATATAAAAAAATTTCAGTGAATATCATAAAAGAGACTCTAAATTTAATAGATGATTATGCAGAAATAGTCGGTATAAACAGAAGTTTAATAATAAACTCCATACTACAAACCGGATTTAATCATTATTTAGATTTAGTTAAGGAAGGAGTGGATAGAGCTCTAAAAAAGGGATTAGAAGATGAAAAAGATAGGCCACAATTCATCAAATTCAGAAAAGATTTAAAAAAATTTAGAGACAAAAATCCGGTATTAAGAAAGAAGAAATAAAAAATTAAGTTAAAGAGACAACTTCTGGAGTTAAGGATATTAATTATACCACGGGCACATTCTCTTTATTGTTCTGAGATAAATTTCTCTGGGAGGGTTTTTAATGCAATAACCCTCAAATTCCTTTTTCATTTCATCCTTTGTTCGTGGTTTGAAATTTGTATTATTTAAAGCATTGCTCATCTCTATAAAACAATCCGGATTTTTTAGGGCTTCTCTCCCCATCATTACCCCTTTTATTCTTTTTTCCTTTTTTATCCTGAGAAAATCCTTATAATTATTTATTCCTCCATTTATGACTATTGGAATTTTAAATTCCAAAATTTTATCCATAAGAGAGTAATCGTATTCTTTAAAGGATTCTTCCCTTGCATGCTTGAAATGAATAACTATTTCAGAAAAATTTTGGTCTTTTATTTTCTCAAGTTCTTCAAGCAAAATAAAAATCTTTTTGTCAATTAATTCCTGATAATTCAAACCCAGTCTTGTTTTTATGCTGATTTTAAATTTATCCTGTTTTAACAGTTCGTTTATTAGACTTGCAACTTTTTTCGGCCTTTTAATTAGTGCAGGGCCCTGACCGAGTTTAATTAGGTTTGGGGAAGGGCAGCTTAAGTTTAATTGTAATCCGTAGATATTATCTTTTTCTGGAGCTGCTTCAATTTCTCTTGAAAGCCTCCCAAGAAATTCAGCACATTCTTTTTCCTTGCATGTTGCAAGCTGAACCCATTGCCTCTGGTTCTCAATTTTAAATGTGTCTACTTCCTTCCAAGCTTTTGTTCTTTTTATTAAATACTCCATTGAAAGAACTCCCGTATAAGAATCTGTAACTCCTGGGAACATCTTTCTGAATGCCCAGCATGAAACATTTTCCATTGATGCGAGATGAAGGTCCATCCTCAGAAAATATAAGGAAACTATAAAAATGTTTTTAGGTAGAGTGTTAATTATTCAATCTTTCTTGTAATTCTCCAGCAATATCCGGATAAGTTGCCAAAATTTTTAGTCCTTTACCTCTTGTTTTCTCATCAGAACTATTTAACAAACCTGATAATGTCCTAAATCCTTTTGAGCTTCTTAACATGTTTCTTGCCCAAGTTCCTTTATCTTCCATTCTTTTCATTAAATTTTCATAAATCTCTGGTGAAACAACGCCCATTTTAGCTAAATAATCCCATGAAGTACAGTTAAGAGGAACAAGACAATGCCTATTTAATCCTAATTCACGGATAACATCCACACCATCTTCCAGTCTATCAACATAAAAGAAAATATCTTGCATATCTCCTCCAGCATTTTTAATAAAAGGAACCCAAAAATCTCTTGGACTTGAACCTTCATTGTTTAAATCAGCTACATGAACAACCCTCTTTCCATTAACATCTGCACCAAGAATTTTTCCATTTTTATATATCATGGCATGACTTGTCCCGATTATTGTTGCAAGAGGCATTGAAAACATCCAGTCACGAGTTTCTCCTCCCGAAATTATGTTAAAATTGTATGTTACAGACTTGATAATTAATCTTTGCATATCCCTGCATGCCTCAGAATAATCTTCACCATTTGCCATAACAGCCGCACTCTGAATATAATATGGTCCTATTTCGCCGGAAGTATATGGAAAAAAACTGTCTGTAAACTGAAATCCATTATTAAGAACAATTCTTCTCAAATTTCTTATCTGAACTGTTTCAGATTCTCCATTCCCCATATTCTTCCTGAATCTAAATTATATTTAAACTTTCTCTATGTAAATTCATTAAAAAAGAGTAATAAAAATAAATATGTGATTCGGGAGAAACTTCATCAGCAAATTATTTAACAGGCATCTGGCTTAATTTTGCATGATAAAATCCGAGAGAATGGAAGAAGTCATGCAGATTCTTGAAAAATATTTTGATTACAAAGAAAGAACAACACTAAACCGCATGAGAAAAGAGAATGAAGATGCATTCAAAATATTGATTTCATGCCTTCTTTCATTAAGAACACAGGATAAAAATACAGAGATTGCGTCAAAGAGACTTTTCGAAGTTGCAGACACCCCGTCTCAAATCATAAAATTACCTATAAAAAAACTTGAAAGGCTAATTTTTTCTTCAGGCCATTACAAAAAGAAATCCCGTGTTTTAAAAAGTGTATCAAAAGAGATTCTTAAAAGATTTGATGGAAAGGTTCCTTCAACAAGAGAAGAGCTTCTTTCAATAAAAGGCATTGGTCCAAAAACTGCAAATATAGTCCTAAATTTTGCATTTAATCAGGATGTTCTCCCTATCGATACTCATTGCCACAGAATACCAAACAGGCTTGGATGGGTTTCAACAAAGACTCCTGAAAAAACCGAGGAAGAACTCATGAAAATACTTCCAAAAAAATACTGGAAGGAATTCAACGGAATTTTTGTTTTATTTGGAAAGACAATATGTTCTCCAGTATCACCAAAATGTTCTCAGTGCCCTGTAAGAAAATATTGCAAAAGAATTAATGTTACAAAGAGCCGATAAGCATTAAGTTTAAAAACCAAATTTTTCTTTTCTAAATCATGAAGCGTTCAAGCAGAAGATGGAAAAAGAAAAGGCAGATGCGCTGGAAATGGCAGCGTAAGCGTCTTAGAAAGGAAAAGAGAAAGAGAAAATTAAGAAGGTCAAGATCCAAATAAATAATATTCTAACTTTTATTACATAAATCTTTAAAAGCAAAATTGGAAATATATATGGATGGGGAGTACAATTTATAAGGGAGGTGCAATCAGCCTTGAGTACAATATTAAAGGAAAGCTGAACTTCAAGGAAACCTTGATTGCCTTAAGATGGTGAGTGAAATCTGGACAGAAAAATACCGCCCTTCTAAATTTCCAAATCTTGTGGGGCAGGATGAAATAATCAAGAGGATTTCCTCTCTTACAAATTCTCTGAATATACCTCATCTGCTCTTTGCCGGACCGGCAGGAACAGGAAAATCAACACTGGCATTAATTGTAGTAAAAGAACTTTATGGCCAGAATTGGAGAGATAATTATCTTGAGTTAAATGCAAGCGATGAAAGAGGTATCCAGATTGTAAGAGAAAAAGTAAAAAATTTTGCAAGAACAAAATCTCTGGGAAATGTTCCTTTTAAAGTAATTTTTCTGGATGAAGCTGATGCTCTAACTCCTGAAGCCCAGCAGGCATTGAGAAGAACAATGGAAAATTATTCTTCAACATGCAGATTTATCCTTTCATGCAATTATTCCAGCAAAATAATAGACCCGATTCAGAGTAGATGTGCAATATTCAGATTTAAACTTCTTGAAAAAAAGGACATTGAAAAAGTAATTTATAAGATTTCTGAAAATGAAAAATTGACTGTAAATCCAGAATCAATTGAAATTTTGTATGAAGGAAGTGAAGGAGACTGCCGTCGTGCGGTTAATCTTCTTCAGGCAACTGCTTCTATTTCTCCAAATATAACCCCTGAATTGGTATCAACAATAATCTCAAATGCAAAACCAAAAGATATCAAAGTTGTTCTGGATTATGCACTGGCAGGGGATTTCCAGAATGCAAAAGAAAAACTTCTGGACATAATGCTTAAGGAATCTATTTCAGGACAGGATGTAATAAAAGCTATCCAGAAAGAAATATGGAATCTCCAGATAGAACCTGAAATAAAAGTAAAACTCACAGAAAAAACAGGAGAAGTTGAATTTAGAATTGTAGAAGGCAGTGACCCTTTTATACAACTGCAGTCTTTAATTGCAAGTTTTGTGCTTGCAGGCTTGGGGAAATAATTATTTCATAAAATGAAAATAATGATTTTATGCAGCAAACATTTTTATAATAAAATTCCTGAAATAAAAAAAATTTTAGAAAAAAGAGGACATAAACTAAAAATGCCTAATTCATTTGATGAACCATTTGCAGAAGAAAGGATAAAGATAATGAGTAAAGAAGAACATATAAAATGGAAAAGTGATATGATGAAGAAAGATGAAGAGAATATAACCCCTCAAGATGCAGTACTTGTCTTAAATCTTGAAAAAAAAGGTATTAAAAATTATATTGGAGGAGCAACTTTTTTGGAAGTTTATATGGCATGGAGAATGAACAAAAAGATTTTCTTTTATAACCCATTACCAAATTGCAGCTTCACAGATGAATTGGTTGGGATGACCCCAATAATATTAAATGGAGACTTAACAAAATTAAAATGAGCCCGTGGTGTGAAAAATACAGGCCATTGTGCTATGCAGATGTAAAGGGACAGGGATATGCAGTAGAAAAGATAAAATCATTCATAATCTCATTTGGCATAGGAAAAAAATCGCTGATTCTTTACGGACCTCCTGGAACAGGCAAAACATCTTTGGCACATGTTGTTGCAAAAGAGGTAAATTCAGAAATTTTCGAGTTGAATGCTTCAGATTTAAGGAACAGAATAAAACTCCAGGAAGTTCTAAAGCCCGCAATAGAACAAAGGTCATTAACAAAGGAGAGAAAAATAATTCTTGTTGATGAAGTTGATGGAATTTCAGGAACAGACCGGGGAGGTTTATTGGAACTTCTTGCCCTGATTGAAAAAACAAAGTTCCCTGTAATAATAACTGCAAATGATATATGGGACAGAAAATTCAGCCTTTTGAGAAAGAAATCGGAAATGGTGCAGCTGAAAGAAGTGGAATACAAAATAATCAAGGATATTCTCATAAATATTCTAAGAAAAGAGGGGCTTTTTATTAATAATGACATACTTACAAGCATTTCAATAAAAGCAAAAGGAGATATAAGGGCAGCAATAAACGATTTGCAGACAATTGCTCACACCCCATCTTCTGAATTGACTCCTGAATTGTTTGATGAAAGAAACAAGGAAACAGATATATTCAATGCGCTAAGATTAATTTTTAAAAACAGGCCCGCAAAAGAAATTCTGGAAATATTTGATTCAGTAAACATGCCCCTTGATGAAATTATTTTATGGGTTGAAGAAAATATCCCTGCAGAATATCACGGAGAAGAACTTGCAAAGGCAATCCACTCCCTTAGTCAGGCAGATTTATTCAGGGGGAGAATTTACAAAAAGCAATACTGGAGATTTTTGGTTTATGAAAACATTTTATTGAGTTATGGAGTCTCTGCCTCAAAAAATCCCGCAAATCAGGAAAGAGCAGGATTTACATCATATAAAAAACCAACAAGAATTTTAAAAATATGGATGCACAATCAAAAAACACAGAAGAAGAAAACAATTGCGGAAAAGTATGCAAGATATGTTCATGTTGGGATAAAAAGAGCAATGAATGAATTCCCGATAATAAGACAGGTAATAAATTCAAATCCGTCAATAAAAAAAGAATTGAAGCTCAATGAAGACGAAATAATCTATCTTGAGAATTCTAATTAAAAATAATGAATATTAGATTAATCTATTATTTTTCAGTAATCTCCCAAACATTACTTCACCAATAAGAATAGCTCCGCCAATTCCAACAGCAACAGAACTAAAATTATCCATATTAAACACAGAGTGATAAATTCCTGCAGAACCAATTAATATTCCAGCACAGTCCCCAGCAATCTCAATTCCATAGGAAACTATATTTATTAATTGAAATTTATTTTTTCTATTAATATTATTTGCTATGTTAAAATCATATATTACTCTTTCATTTATAGGTTCTACAGCCCTAATCAAAGTGTATTCATTAGTAGAACATGGAACTCTATAAACAGGATGTTGATTTTGAGGAAGATGCCCAAAACAATGTGTTAAAATATCTTTATCAGGAAAATATCTATTCTCTGCAAGAAGTAACATTTCATTTGTATCTGTTATCCTTTTAAGCATTATAATTATATAAAAAAAAGATATTTAATTATTTATATAATTTATTATTTAACAACTTCCTCCGGAAGAAGTGGTTGAAGAACTTTCTAACTGAGTGGAACATTCTGCCGGAGTGTTTTCAAATGCAGAACAAATTGTCTGCTTGTAAAGTTCAGAATCTCCATATTGATAAACATTTGAAGATTCAACTCCGTTAATTATTAATGTAGGACTTCCTGACACTCCTGCTTCATTGCTTGCAGTTGCCTCTGCTTTCATCAAATCCAGACCATCATCATTTGCACAGGTTTCAATAACATTTGCATCAATACCATTTGCCAGTGCAGCTGCTTCCCAGCAACTTCCATCACTTCCGCAATTTTCATTAACATAAGTCATAAAATTCCAGAAGGCAGGCATTCCATAATTATTCAAAACGCAAACTTCTCTTACATCCTGGTCAACTTCAGGCTGTCCATGTAAGGAATCAACCACATCCCCGCTTACAGAGACAATATAATGAATCTTCCAGTCAACTTTGTCTTTTAATAGATTATAAACAGGCAGCATTGTATCTTCTGCCACATTTCCATAAGGACAAAAGCTCATAACAAAAAGTTCAACTTTTGGTTTTTCTGATTTTGGTATCTCTACAGGAGAAGAATCTTCAAAAACTAAAGACTGAAGAGAAGCCATATATTTTCCATCCATTGTAACATACAAGGGAATTGTATTTTCCTGATATTCAACATCAACCCTGTAAAATCCATTATCTTTTGTAACATCCAGCAGTGTAATATCCCCCTGAACATTTCCGACAAGAAATTTCATCAGATTTGCAGCAGCAACATCTTTGCTTACATTTCCTGTAAATCCTCCTGAAAAATTAGCGAATATTAAAAATAAAGCCAGAATTCCCATAACAATAGTTGATATAATCCACGGATTTCCCCGTATTTTCTCAAGCATTTCCGGTTTATTGTATTGTTTAACCATTACTTCCTTATCTTTTTTCTTGCCTTTTTCTTCTTCTCTTATCTTCTCTTTTCTTTCTTCAATATCACTCTCATCAAAATCATCATCCATTCAAATCCAATGAATAAATGTTTTTTAAACATTTTGGTAAAAATAAATAACCAAATAATTAAAAACATCTTATGCCATTTATTTCCGGAGGTGCAATCAGCCTTGAGCACAATCTTAAAAGAAGGTTGAAAAATAAAAAAGAATGATATCTATCAGCCATGAGCAGTTTTTCAGTGGGAAGTTGAAGGTTAAGAAACCGGAGGTGTCTATCAGCCATGAGCAGTTTTTCAGTGGGAAGTTGAAGGTTAAGAAACCGGAGGTGTCTTACCATGCCTTATGATATTACAGTTGGAAGAAATGAATCAGACAAGAAATCTTTCGGAAACAGGGGATTGATTTTTCTTGGAAAGGGCTATGTTCATATGGGGCAATATACCTCATTAAGCAATCCTATCTTCATGGATGTGGCAAGAAGCCATGTAGTCCTTGTGGCAGGAAAGAGAGGAAGTGGAAAATCATACACTCTTGGAGTTATTGCAGAAGAATTATCCAACCTTCCAAAAGAGATAAGCAGAAATGTTGCATCACTGATTTTTGATACAATGGGTATTTTCTGGACAATGAAATTTGAAAATCAAAAAGACAAGGAACTTCTTGGAAGCTGGAATCTGCAAAGCAAAAATCTTCCTGTAAAAGTTTTTGTTCCTTTTGGTCATTTCCAGAACTACATAGATAAAAGAATTCCGGTTGATGAAAAATTTGCCCTTGATGTCACTGAAATGAATGCAGAAGACTGGGTTTTGACTTTTGGTCTAGATTTCATAAATCCTGTGGCAGTATTAATTGAAAGAATAATAACGAGACTGAAGAAAAAAGGAAGATTCAATATAAAGGATATTATAACAGAATTAAAAAAAGAGGAGCAGTCTTCGTCTGGAAAAAATGCTGCAGTTGGATTATTTGAAGCAGCAGAGACATGGGGAGTTTTTGCAGAAAACATTGAAGAAGCAACAAAAGTTGAAGACTTAGTGAATGCTGGAACAACAACAGTTATGGATTTAAGTGTTTATAATGCAGTCGGAGCATTTAACGTTCGCGCTTTGGTAATAAGCTTAATCTCAAGAAAAATATTCAATCAGAGAATGATTGCAAGAAAAAAAGAGGAAATAGAATCAATTTCTCAGGGACTTGATTATCTGACAGGAGAGGAAAAAAAGGAAAATCCATTGGTCTGGATTTTTATTGATGAAGCGCATGAATTTCTTCCTCTGAATGAAAAAACAATTGCAACAGATGCACTGATTCAGCTTTTAAGGGAGGGAAGACAGCCCGGCATTTCCCTTGTTCTGGCAACACAGCAGCCGGGACAGATACATACTGATGTAATGACACAATCAGATATTGTTATAGCTCACAGAGTAACCTCTGCTCCTGATTTAAAAGCATTGAATTATATAATGCAGTCATATCTTCTGGAATCAATTAAAAGATATATGGATGAGCTCCCGGATTTAAAAGGAAGTTCAATAATACTTGATGACAATTCTGAAAGACTCTATCCCATGAGAATACGCCCGAGATTTACATGGCATGGCGGTGAGGCTCCGACTGCAGTAAAGGCAGAAAAAAAGTTGTAATTTTAGAATAGTAAAATTTAAATAATCAGATGATTAGAATTATGAATGACAGACTTATATTTTGTTGAAGGGAAAGTTATACCAAGAAGGTATAATGGAGAAAAGCCTGAAATGGATAAATATTTGTCTGAGTTAAGAGAAGAAACAGAAAGAGAAGCAAGATATCTTACAAACTTATTATAAATAAATTTAACAGGAGTTCAAATGGCAGAATGTGAAGCTTACAAAAACGGAAAAACTGTTACATACAATCATCCCAACAAAGGGAATATGGTTTTATGTGATGAGAATTGCCCCCATGAAAATCAGAAAGGATTTCTATATTTTCATGGAAAACATGGGGTTTGCAGAACAGACGGACTTGTTGATAAAACAGAAGAGTCTTTGTAAAGTTAAAAATAGAAGAATGTGAATCTGTAACACAAAAATATGCAGAGAGAACCGGATATTAACGGGATTATAAAAATCTACAAAACTATAAAATCCACGCGGAATCTAATTTTATAGGGAGCAATTTCCCCTGCTGCTTTTGTATTTAATATTTTAATTTTCTTCCTGCATTCTCTTGCCTCTTTTTTTATTTTTTCAATAATTCTTTCAGTTTCATCGACTCTGGAAAAATCATAATAATAAATTTTTGTGTTTTTTTTGCTGAGCATGAATGCCTCTTTCAGGAAACTGTCTTTTAATTGGGGGCGGGGCATTACAATAACATCAAATCTTTTTCTTTTTTCTGAAAGCTTTTTTGCAATTTTTTTAATATCTCCGTTAACCAGTTCAACTTTATCTTTAACCTTATTTAGTTCTATATTCAGTTCTGCATATTTGTTTGCATTTCTGTTTAGTTCATTGGAATAAACTTTTTTGCATTTGGAATTTTTTGCTATTACAATGGAGAAAGGAGCAACTCCTGCAAACATAACAAAAACTTCTTTATTTGGCTTTATCATTGATGCAACATCTTTTCTCTCATTGCTCAGTCTTGGAGAGAAATAAGTATTATCAACATTAAACCTGAAAATACATCCATTCTCTCTGTAAAGAACTTCCTTGGTTTTCTCTCCCGCAATATAGATTGTGTGAGGTTTTCTTAATCTTCCTTTGACTTTTTCAGTTTTTTCAAGGACAGTTTTTATTTGTCTCTGTTCTTTCATAATTTTTTTTGCAAATTTCTGCTTATCCTGTGTTTTAAAATCTCTGGGAAAATTGACTATTGCCACACTTCCAAGGATATCAAAAGCACGTATCTTCATTTTACATGGAAAGCATAGAGGTATAAAAAAGTTTATAAAAATGATAATCATTAAAACTCCATGGTTGAAATTTTAGATTACATAGACCCTCAGTCCATGTTTTTAATGCTGATTTTCCTGATATCTTTTGTAATGCTTCAGTTTTCTTTATCAAGAGTATTTAAAAAAAGTCCGCAGACAGGTTCTATGATTGCGATTCTGGTTTCAATACTGATTACTTATGGTCTGTATTACATAGGGATAGATTTTGAAGGATTTGCATTTGATTTAGGTTTTGACATGGATATGGTAATACTTGTATCATCAATACTTATCCTTATAGGTTTTATTTATCTGTTAAAAAAGGTGGGATTTGGATTAACTCTTATAATATTGGGAATTGGGATAATAGGGATAAGTTTCTTTGCCTATGAACAGACAATAACTGCAACTATCGGAATTGTAATTCTTGTTTTAGGGGTATTCTTCTGGTGGAGACGTAAAAAAAAACAAAATAAAATTCCTAATGTAAATTATTCCAAGATAAATAATTCTTCACTTCCAAAAAATATAAAAAATCCGGGAAGAAAACTTGGAATGTCTTTATTTTTAATAACTGTTGGAGGGATTATACTTGTTGGAGGATTAATTCTTGCGAATATTATTGTTTCTGTAGTCGGGGGTGCATTATTGATACTGGGAATAATAATTTATATGGCTGGAGGAGTTTTCCACTTGTGGGATAACAAGCAATCCTTCAAAAATAACAGAAATTTTCCAAGCAATCCTGCAGAAGCAGAACAAAGAAGAAGATATGGTATAAATCTAAAGGAAAGATACAGGGAATTTAATGATGCTGAAGACAGGGCAATAAAACAACTAAGGCACATTCCGAGAGGTTCTCCTCAGGAAAAACAGATTGAATCTCTGTTAAAACAATATGAAATGGGAAGAAAGCAGATAGAATATGAAGCAAGAAGACTAGGAATTAGATTATAATTAAAGATAATAATCCTTAAAAAAACTATTTCTGAATTGTAATTCATGCCAAATGTAAGTTGCAATAAAGATAATAAGTATTGGAACAAAATAATAATTTCGGGAAAAAGAATGAAAACACTTCTTGCAACTGCCCCCAGAAATAATAATCCGGATAATAATATTAAACCAGAAAATCCAAAAGACCCTGAGATTTTATTGAGAAAATGGTCTGGGAAATACATAAGATATCTAAATGGAAAATGTGATTATGTATTTTTTGAACCAAATATAACAATGTCGCATCATAACGAAGTAGTATGTTACATGGAAGAGATAAGAAACCAGATTAAAAAACATTCTGACACAAAAAGAGTGGAAAAGATAATAAGAATAATTGAAGAATCAAGAAATACAGATTAAATCCAGTTTCCCAATCCTCTTTGTTTGGATTTTTCATGTGCAATTCTTAGCTTTTCAAGCTGTTTTTCAACTCTTTCTTCAGAAAAGTCATGCTCTTTCACAAGTAGTTTTTTTATTTTCTTTTCATCTATTTTGCCAAACTTAAATTCTGAATCCACAACATTCGGTTTTTTAAAAAGCTGAAAAATTTCCTGCCAGTCAAACTGGTCTTCTTCCTTCTGATTTTTCATCTGTTCTTCAACACTCTTAAAAATTAAAACAGGCTGTTTGTATTGCTTGACTATCTGCAGTGCCTTTTTCTGTCCGATTCCAGGTATTCCTTTGGGATTATAATCTGTGCCTACAAGTATTCCAAGACAAATTAACTGCTCCAGATTTATTCCAAGTGAATTCAAAACTTTTTCAAGTTCTATGATTTCTGGTTTTATTTCAACCCATCCGGAAAAGGTCTTTCTTTTTCTCGCAAGGGTAAGATTTTGAATTAACCTCTTTGCCCCAAAAAGCAGAGAATCATAATCCTGGCTTGCAGAGGCAAAAACATCACTCTTCTTTGTTAAATATGCTGCTTCTGATTCCCCTTCTCCTGGTGCCTGAACAACACATATTCCCATTGCCTTTAAAAGTTCCTTGCTTTCCTCAATCATTTCATTATTCAGTCTTGTTAACTGACTGGAATATCTTTTCATTGCCTCCAAATCTTCCCGGTCTTTTGCAGTTTCATACCTTTCTCTGGCAAGCTCTCTTGCCTCTCTTCTTTTTATCCCTGTCTTGTATTTAAGTTCAGGAGGTTTTCCGTCAAAAACATAAACCATTTTAATTCCTTCCAAAAGAAGATTAATATTTCTGTAAAATATTCCTGAAAGATGGCTTGTTACTCTCTTTTTATTATCCATTAAAGGAGTGCCGTCAGGTTGCCTTACAGTGGAAATAAACTGATATAATGTATTGAAAGCATCAACACAGACTATTTTTCCTTTTAGCTGAGAAAAGCTAATTTCTTCTCTTGGAATAATTTCTCTTATATTCAAACCCATATTTTAACTAAAAATGAAGAATTAATAAAATTATCTTAAGAAAGGGTTTTTTGCCTCTTCTCTTTTTCTCATGTTTTGAGCCAAAATTAATCTTACAGTCTGTGGACAATATTTTAATCCCTGGAACCGAATATCTTTTCTAACAACCATACAACAATTCCATGCTTCTCTATTGCTGTTCCTATTATATTTAGGGATAGGATAATCTGTGCGTGCTAATTCATCAAGTTTTTCATTTATTTCCTCTGTAGTTATTCTTTCTCCTCTATCCAGTTCAGGGAATCTTGTCAATGCTATTTTTGTACGTTCTTCCCATAATTTTATTTCATCATCTTTGTCAGATAAAGGAATTTTAATAGAGCGAGAAGTATTAATTCTTCTTAGTGTATGTTCGGGTCTGGGATTTCTATTTTCATCAAACAAAGATAATTGACCTTCTAATCCATTTGTTCTTCTCATATTTTTACCCCTTTAAAGGGGTATATAAAGTTTTAGGTGATATGAATATTTTTAAACAGGAAAAATTTAACATATAGCCATGACTGTTGAAATATTAATACGATTTATTGTGATTTTTCTTATGTCTTTCATATTTGGAATAGAAAGACAATTGTCAAACAAACCAATCGGATTTGGAACATTTATTTTTGTATCTGTGGGTGCATGCACTTTGGGAGTTTTGTCATCAACACTCTCCCCGGATAATAGTCTTGCAATAATCGGAGGAGTTGTTACAGGAATTGGTTTTTTAGGCGCAGGAGCTCTGATAAAAACAACTGACAAAATTTTCGGATTTACCACTGCAGCAAGCATATGGATATTTTCTATAATAGGATTAACAATAGGACTTGGGGAATTCGCCATAGGAGCTACAACTTATTCAATAATATGGATAGTAATAATAATAGACAATTTTTTTGAATTGAAGGGAATTGGCTCTTACAAAAGAAAAGTAACCATATATACAAAAAAGCTGGTTAACAAAGAAGAAGCAGTCTCTGTTTTCAAAAAGAATAAATGGCGGCTAATAAGCTTTGAGATTGATAAAAATAAGAAAAAGAGCGTTTTAATCTACCTTGTGAATACATCAAGAAGCTATGTAAGTGAGCTAAGGGAAAAACTTCAGGAAAAAACATGGGTGGAATCATTCAGGGTAGAATAATAAAACTTTAAATAATTCTCCGGCTTTCTGAATAAATGAAAAAAGAATTTATCCCTGTAGATTATGATTATTTTGACTGGCATGGCAGAAATTATGCAAAAATTATAGGAAGGGATGAAAAAGGAAAAAGAATTTGTATTGTAGACTCATGCGATGTATATTTCTGGGCAATTCTGAAAGATGGTCTTGACGAAAAAAAGATAAAAAAATTAATAGATAAAATAAACAGGATACAGCTTGATGTCAAAGGACGCAATACCAAAGTTGAAAAAACAGAACTGCATAAAAAAAATTTCCTTGGAAGAAAAGTAAAAGCATTAAAGGTCTTTGCAACAAACTACAAGGATTTGCATGACATTGCAGGCAATCTGGGAATGCCTGAAATTGAAAAAAGGCGAGGTTATGACCTTGGGTTTATAACACATTACATCATTGAGAAGAAAATAATTCCATTAAACTGGTATGAAATAGAAGGTGAAATACTGGATAACTCAGATGAATTCGGAGGAATAGGGAAAAATATTGATGTTGATTTATGCATGCGTCTTGAAAAAGCAAAAAAATTGGACAGGCAGGAATTCACCCCAAAGATAATGGCCTTTGATATTGAAACAGATGAATTGAAAATAGGGGAAGGTGAGATTTTAATGGTCTCCCTTGTTTCTGAAAAATTCAGGAAAGTAATAACATGGAAAGATTCCTCAAAAATAAGCGAAAAGATGGATTACGTGGAATATGTAAAAAATGAAGAAGAGCTTCTTGAAAAGTTTTCAGAATATGTAAAAAAGGTCTCTCCGGATTTTCTTGCAGGATATTTCTCAGATGGTTTTGACCTTCCATATTTAAGAGCAAGAGCAGATAAACTGAAAATAAAATTAAATCTTGGTCTAGATGACAGCCAGCCAAGATTTTTCAGGGGAATAACTCCCACATGCAGGATTAATGGAATAGTCCATGTGGATTTGTTAAAATTTATTCAGACAGCCTATTCCCAGTATATGCAGTCAGAAACCCTTTCATTAAATGAAGTAGCAAATGAATTTTTAAATGAAGGAAAAAAGAAATTTGAATTCAGGCATTCCTCAAAACTTAAAACTGAAGACTGGGAAAGTTATTTTGAATACAATCTTCAGGATTCTGTATTAACATACAACCTCTTCTTGAAATTCTGGCAGGATATTATTGAATTTGCGAGGGTAATGCAGGAACCTGTTTTTGAAGTTTCAAGAAATGGTATGTCAAAAAATGTTGAGTCTTTTATAATCCATAATCTGGATAGGTTTAATGAAATCCCTGAAAAACGCCCGACACACGGAGAAATAGGGGAAAGAAGATATCGGGAAAAGTATGAGGGGGCATTTGTATTCCAGCCCACTCCAGGATTATATGAAGACATATGCATTTTTGATTTTACAAGTATGCACGCAAGCATAATAGTTTCATACAACTTATCAAAAGCGACTCTGCTTGAGAAAAAAAAGAAAAATTGCATAGAATCCCCTGAATTTGAATTAAATGGAAAAAAAAGAAAATTTTATTTTTCAAAAGAGAAAAGTTTTTTTCCGGAACTTCTTGGGGAAATTGTTGGTTTAAGAAAAAAATACAAAAAAGAGCTGAAGGAAAAGCCAGATGCAATAAAAAAGGCAAGAAGCAATGCATTCAAATTGCTGGCAAATGCTTATTATGGGTATATGGGATTTTTCGGGGCAAGATATTACTCCATTGAATCTGCAGCAACTACGCTTGCATTTGTAAGATATTATAATAAGTGGACAATTGAAAAAGTAAACCAAAAAGGATATAATGTAATATTTGGGGATACAGACAGTGTTGGTTTTACATTAAATAAAAAATCAGGGGAGGAAACAAAACAGTTCCTTAAGAAATTAAATTCTGAACTCCCGGGCATAATGGAGTTAGATTTAGAAGGATTTTTCAAAAGAGGTATCTGGGTCACAAAAAGAACAGGGGAATTTGGAGCTAAAAAGAAATATGCCCTGATTTCAGAGGATGGAAAAATTAAGATTCGTGGTTTCGAGACGGTAAGAAGAGACTGGTGCAGGCTCGCACGAAATGTCCAGAATGAAGTTTTAAAAATGATTTTAGAGGATGGAAATGAAAAAAAAGCAATGGATTATGTAAAAACTATTATCAAAAAAATAAAAAATAGGGAGGTTGACAAAAAACAGCTTATGATAAGAACACAACTGAAAAAATCAATTTCAGAATACAAGGCTATTTCCCCCCATGTAATAGCAGCAAGAAAAATGCAGGAGAGAGAAATTCCAATAGACCCTGGGAGTTTAATAGAATATTATATTTCAGAGACAAACGGAAAAAAAACAGAATTAATAAGAGAAAAAGTAAAACTTCCTGATGAAAAAGGAGAATATAACATTAAATATTATCTGGAAAGGCAGATTCTTCCTGCAGTTGAAAACATATTTCAGGTTTTTAAGATAAACACGAAGGAAATTGTTGACGGGAAAAAACAGACAACATTGGGGGAGTTTTAAAAATTAAGCACCTATTAAAACATCCTCCATTGAATATACTTTCCCTTTTTCCCCTGAGGCTGTTTTTTTATTAAGAAATTCCACAGCATCGAGTGTTCCTGATGCATAAATATTTCTCCCATTAATATTATGTGTAAACTGAAATAATACATTCCCGTCCCCTGATTTTAAAGTATAAGTATGCCATCCATGCCCTGAAAGATATTTTTCCGGGATGCCCATCCGAATCTGTGCTTCAGGCTCTCTTATTTTTATTATCTGACCTTCATTGAATGGGATTCCAAGTGAATTAAAATAACCAACCATGTCTTTGGCAGTTCCGCTTGTGTCTTTTTTTCCTTTCTGATGGCTTTCAGTAATCTCTAAGGCATATCCGTTAAATGCTCCGGGAAATGTTTCTGCTGCATGCCTCATCATTGATTGAAATGCAACAATTTGTTTTGCCATATTGGGGGCGATAACAGCACAAATTTCAGAACCATTAACTCTCTGATGCAATGAATTTCTGCATCCTCCTGTTGTTCCCATAACAAAAGGAATATTATTTGCACAGTAAAAATCAGCATTGTCATTTACTGCATCAGGCTGGGTAAAATCAACAGAAATAAAAGGCCGGTAACCTCCTAATTGCTCCAGATTATCAAGCCTTTCACCAGGCCTTATAAGAGTCATGTAATTCAGTATGCCCGATGCTTTCCAGTTTTCTTCGATATCTCTTGTTATTTCTTCTCCTGTAAGAGAGAAATGAACCAGTTCAAATTTAGTTCTTCCTTTTTCATTGCAGCTTCCGGATAATATGCAATTAACAACCTCTGCCGCCATCTTTCCAGGCAGACCGTTAACCATTACTTTTATTGGCATTTATTATCAATAAGAAAGATATTTTTAAAAATAGTGGCATAAGAAAAAATATATCTGAATAAGTAAATATGAGAAAATTTCAGGATTTTATTTCCACATCAAGCCCGTGAATTATTTTCAATATTAAATTAATGATTGGGGTAAAAACCAATGCTGCAACAAACATAAAAATGCCATAAAACAGGGGAAGGGTCAAAAGGTTAATCCAGTTAAATCCTAATGATGCTATATCTATAGACGAACCAAGATATTTGGAGAATATTCCTCCGAGAATGCCTCCCAATATTGCAGCAATCAATCCTATGGCTATCCCATATAGTCCCATAAATGTAGCCATGCTCAAAACTCCAAGCCTCTTTATTTTTGCCATAATTTGTTTAATAAACTTATATTTATAAAAGTTCCTTTGCTTTTGGAATTATGATAAATAAAAAAAATAAACTATCTGAAGCAAAGCCATTATTTATTGAAAGAATGCAGAAACTTCTTCCTGGGGAAAAAGATTTCAAAAGCTATCTGAAAATCCTGGAAGAATACCCTGTAAATTCAATAAGATGCAATACATTAAAGATAACTATAAACGAATTAAGAAAAAGGATGGAAGAAAAAGGATGGAAAGTAAAACAGCCATTCAAAGATTTTCCTGAAGTTATGATTATTGAATCCAGTCTCGCCCCGGGGGAATTAGGACGCTCACTGGAACATCAACTTGGTTATTATTACATTCAGGAAATATCAAGTATGCTCCCTGTTTTTATTTTAAAGCCAAAACCAGAAGAAACTATTCTTGATTTATGCTCTGCTCCTGGAAGCAAGACAACCCAGATTGCATCTTGCATGAATAACACAGGAACAATAATTGCAAATGAAGTAAAATTCGGAAGGATAAAAATACTTTCCACAAATCTCCAGAGGTGCGGGGTTTCAAATTGCATAATAACAAAAAAAGACGGAATTTCTCTCTGCACAAAATTTGAAAAAAAAGGGATAAAATTTGACAGGATTCTTGTTGATGCCCCATGTTCTGGAGAGGGAACAATAAGAAGCAGCCCAAAAACATTAAGAATGTGGAATATAAAGGTCATAGAAAGTCTTTCAAGACTTCAAAAAGCACTGATTTCCTCTGCAATAAAAATCCTGAAAGATGATGGAACTCTTGTTTATTCAACATGCACCCACTCTCCCGAAGAAAATGAAGAAATTGTTGATTTTGTCCTTAAAAATTTTCCTGAGATAAAAGCAGAGAAAATATCTCTTCCGTTAAAAACAAGAGAGGGAATTAAAAAATGGCAGGGGGAAGAATATCTTGAGGATGTAAAATACTCCTGCAGGGTCTATCCTCAGGACAATAACACAGAGGGATTTTTTATTGTTAAATTTAGGAAGATTGAAAAATGATTCCAATAAAAATCTTGAACCAAAATGAGAAAAAAGAAATAGAAAAACAGCTGGGAGAGCAGTTTGGAATAAAAAAAATTCCAGATAATCTGCTGAAAACAGGTAAAGAAAGATTTGTGATATTTACAGGGGACTTAAATATATTCAAAAAAATTGAGGAAATGACAAATATAGAAGGAGTGGGGGTTTATTTTGGAAAGATTGCTGATGCAAGCAACCAGATAAGATTAAGCATAGAAGGCACCCAGATTATGAAAGAGCAGATAACCAAAAATATTTTTGAGCTTAATGAAAGCGAAGCGGAAAAATGGATGCACGGCCAGCAGTTGGAAATCTCTCTTGGAAAAAGGGAATTTGTCATAATAAGACATAAGGATGATTTTCTGGGAACAGGAAAAGCATCAGAAGAGAAAATAGGAAACTTCATTCCGAAAAATAGAAGACTTAAAAATAAAGAAACATAATAAAATTCATTCAAATACAGAAAAATGAACCAGAAACAAATTGAAAATTCATTGAAAGCGGGAAAAATTGCCTCGCAAATAAGAGAGTATGCAAAATCAATAATCAGGAAAGATATGCTTCTAATTGAAATAGCAGAAAAAATAGAATCAAAAATAGAAGAACTAGGAGGGAAGCCAGCATTCCCAACAAATCTTTCAATAAATGAAATCGCAGCCCATTACACTCCCTCATATAATGATGAAACTCCTGCAAAAGGTTTGTTGAAAGTGGATTTTGGAGTTCATATTAACGGGTGGATATCAGATACTGCTTTCTCAATAGACCTGGAAAATAATGAGGAAAATAAAAAACTGATAAATGCGACTGATGAAGCACTGAAAAATGCCTGTGCTATCGCAAAAAAAGGTATGCTAACTTCAGAGATAGGGAAAAAAGTTCAGGAGACAGTAGAATCTTATGGATTTTCTCCGATTGTGAATCTCTCAGGACATTCAATGGAAGAATATGATCTGCATTCAGGAATTTTTATACCAAATATAGATGACAAAAGAAATGTAAAAATGACAGAAGGACTTTATGCAATAGAACCATTTGCTACTTCAGGTAATGGAAAAATTTATGACGGAAAGCCTTCAGGAATATATATTATAAGCCAGATTAGAAATGTAAGGAGCTCAATAGCAAGAGAAATTCTCGACTTTATAGTTGAAGAATACAAAACACTGCCATTTTGTTCAAGATGGCTTGTAAAAAAATTTTCAACAAAAGCCCTTTTTGCATTAAGGGAACTGGAAAATTCAGGAGTAATAACCCAATTCAATCAGCTAATTGAGGTAAATCACAAGCCAGTATCACAATCAGAACATACAATATTAATAACAAAAGATAAAACACAAATAACAACAACTACCTGAAACCTCTTTTACCATTTGGAATTTGAGATTTTAGATTTTCAAGGCATTCAGGACAATATCCATGACTTCTTTCATCCTCTCTGTATAAAGCATCAAGTCTGTCATAATAAAAAGAATTATCCTGTCTGGAAAGCCATGTTTGCGGAGCTATTTTTATGCTTCTGCATTCCGAGCAGACTGTTATAAAACCATTCAATGTAGTTTGATTCATTATAATTATTTATAAGTTTAATTTTTAAAGATAACTGTTAATTAGGCTGCATAATTAGGAGCTTCAATTCCTGATTTTGCATTCTTTAAATAATTCTCTTCCACTTTCTTATATACTTTTATTGTGCTCTCGCTGACACTTGGCTTGATTTTGTTAAGTGCTTCTGTAAAATGTTTTTTCTTTACTTCCTTGGACTCCATATTTTCTCTCAATGCAAGAAGAGCAGCTTCCCTTACTAATGATTCAATATCTGCTCCAGTATATCCTGCTGTTTTTTTGGCAAGTTCACTAAGATTTACATCTTTTGCAAGAGGCATTTTCTTTGTATGAATTTTAAGAACCTGCAGTCTCCCTTCTTCTTCAGAAGCATTTATTAAAAGAATTTTGTCAAATCTTCCTGGTCTTAGCAAAGCAGGGTCAATCATATCCGGCCTGTTAGTGGCTCCTATGACAATAACATCTTTCAAATCTTCCAGCCCGTCCATCTCGGCAAGCATTTGATTTAATACACGTTCAGTAACTTTTGTTCCTGATTCAACTCCCCTTTTTCCTGCCAATGAATCTATTTCATCAAAGAAAATTACGCACGGAGCAACCTGCCTTGCTCTTTCAAAAACCTTTCTCATTCCTTCTTCTGATTTTCCTACCCACATACTCAACAGGGAAGGCCCCTTAACCTGTATAAAATTTGCTTCTGATTCTTTTGCAACTGCTTTTGCAAGAAGAGTTTTACCTGTTCCAGGAGGTCCGTAAAGCAAAATTCCTCTTGAAGGTCTGATTCCCAGTCTTGTAAAATTTTCTGAATATTTTAAAGGCCATTCAACTGCTTCTTTTAATTCCTGTTTTATAGTGTCAAGTCCTCCTACATCTTCCCAGTTAATATTGGGAGTTTCAACTAAAACTTCTCTCATAGCAGAAGGCCTTACTACTTTTAATGCATCCTTAAAATCTTCCTGATTAACGACAAGCTTCTCAAGAATTTCCTGGGGTATTTGCTCCCCTTCTTCTAATTTCATTTTAGGAAGGAATTTTCTTAAAACATTCATAGCAGATTCTTTTGTTAATGCTTCAACATCAGCCCCGACAAAACCATGAGTTATACTTGCCAGTTCATTAAGATTCACATCTTTTGTGAGAGGCATCCCCCTTGTATGAATTTTAAGAATTTGCAGTCTTCCGTTTTTATCAGGAACATTTATGGCAATTTCCCTGTCAAATCTTCCTGGTCTTCTTAAAGCAGGGTCTATGGCATTTGGCCTGTTAGTGGCTCCTATGACAATAACCTTTCCTCTTGATTTAAGACCATCCATCATCGTAAGTATTTGTGATACAACTCTTCTCTCAACTTCTCCCACTGCTTCTTCCCTCTTGGAAGCAATTGAATCAAGTTCATCAATGAAAATAATGGCAGGAGCAGTTTTCTCTGCCTCGTCAAAAACATCTCTTATCTTCTTTTCGCTTTCTCCATAAAACTTGGACATTATTTCCGGACCATTAAGAAGAATAAAATTAGCATCACTTTCAGTGGCAACTGCCTTGGCCAAAAGTGTCTTCCCTGTTCCGGGAGGTCCGTGCAATAAAACTCCTTTAGGAGGTTCTATCCCAAGCTTTTCAAAAAGTTCAGGATGCTTTAAGGGTATTTCAACCATCTCCCTTATTTTTTTGACTTCTTCTGTCAGCCCCCCAATATCCTCATAAGTAATCTCAGGAATTTTTTCTTCTGAAATTTCAACCGCCTTTGGACTTAGAGTTAACTGAGTATTTTCTGTTATGATTACAGGCTGATTTGGAGATGTGTTTACAACAACAAATTTTATCTGCGAAACTCCCCCTCCAAGCTGACCGAAAAAGTTTCCAAATTCCTCTCCGAAAATTCCTCCGAGTTCATCTCCCAAACCCATTTCTGAAAATAAGTCTCTTCTTCTCTGAACTCCCCCAAGAACAACAATATCTCCTTTAAGAACCGCTCTTCCAAGAAGCCCTCTCTTCAAGCCTTCTGAATCACCTTCAACTCTTATTCCTTTCTGTGCAGGAGCTATGATAATTTTTTTTGCTTCCTTGAATTCAGGCTTTGAGACAGTTACCAAATCACCTATCCCTGTTTTTGCATTTCTTCTTAATATTCCGTCAATTCTTATTATTCCCTCTCCTACATCTGCAGGATATGCCCTGTCAACAATTGCGACGGTTTCCCTGTTTCCCTTTATTAAAATAACATCTCCTCTTCTAACTCCGAGTTCTCTCATTATTTCAGAATCAATTCTTGCTATTCCCTTGTAGGCATCATCCTGCAATGCTTCAACAACCTTTAACTGAGTTTTATTTTCTTTTGCCATTTTTTATTTTATCTCTTTTATTCTTAATTTATTTTCTTTTTTAATGTTTCCAAAATTCAATGATAGTTTTCCCATCTCTTCAAAGCATAACTGCACCATATCATTCATCACTTTTTCCTGTTCCTGCATAAATGAAACTATTTCTTTGGGAATGCTCACGGCATAACTGTTGCCAACAAGCCTCATTTTAACATGAAATTCTTTTTTTCTCAGGCTGATAAACTTACTGTACTCCTGTTCATCGGCAGGATGAATAATTACCATACTGCATTTTGGGCATACAACCGCTCTCAAAAGAAAGCCATTCTTTGCTATTTTTGCTTTCTGCATTTTAACATCGCATTTGTTGCATAAAATTGTATTGTCAAAAATGTCTGTCATATTATCTTGTTATTATTTTCTGCCTTATTATTTGCTGTTTTTTATTTTTGATTTAATGTTAGTATAAAACCGGCTTCATTTTATTGAAGCGAAGCCGGTGGGAAAGGAGGTGAGTGTATACTCATTGTATATACTGATAAGATATACTATTTAAACTTTTTGGTGATTTTGGCTCAGTCTCTAAACCCTGAATATGTCCGAGAAGTATTCTCTTGTCCGAAATATGTCTGAAAAGCAATTTTTTAAAAAAATTAATATTTACAATAACATCTACCCTCAATTATTGTATAAATTTCTCCAGAACAGTTTTTATCCAGTGGAGAGCATTTAAGGTAACTAGTATGATTTGTTCTATTAGTCTCTTCCCAAATATAAATCGGATTTTCTTCTCTAGTATCCCACATGCAATCTCTTTTACAATCTAATTCACTATCTGAAGCCCAACTTCTTACATTTTCTCCATTTTTGTCAAAGGGTTCTCCTTTGACTGCTTCATTTGTTTTTGCTTTAATTATATTAATTCCATTTCCATAAAAAAGCCATATTAAAAAAACAATTGTTACTCCAACTGCGAAAACAATAAGGATAGTTCTTAGAATTTCTCCCATTCCTCGCTTGTTTTCTATCATGTACACGTGAGTGAAAAGTGATTAATAAAGCTATCGCGTACCTGTAATGTATGAGAGCTCGTTATGTAAATGTGTCAATTCCAGAAGAACTTGCTGAAAAGATTGATGAGTATATTGAGAAGTCTAAGCTCGGTTATCGTTCTCGTGCTGAGCTTGTGATTGAGGCTGTTCGGCAGTTGATGAATTCTCCGAAGAAGAAATAGAATTTTCTGAAGGTTTAATTCTCTTTTCTAATCTATCAAATAAGTAAGATATTGTATTTAGAATATCCAGACAATTTTTATCTGAGAAATCTTTTATTCTTATGCCTCGAGTAATGCTAGTATGACTTACTGCGGGATTTTTAAATCCCTTCATAATTCCTTGAGATAATAATTTCTGTCCCTCTTCCATGTTTTTTTCATTTTCATTTGATTTTTTTGTTATCCAAATCACTTTATGTTCTTCTTTTCCATAAGATTTTTCCATTAGTTCAAATCCGTCTTCAGAATATCCACTGATTTCTTGAACATATTCGTTATAAATTTGAACCGCCTCTCTTGTTGCCTCTAAATATTTGGCATCAAAAAACTTTTCTTTTATAATTTTATTTTCCTTTATCTTTTCATTCAAATTTCTCCATAATACAAATTCTGCATACTCTGGAGCTAAATCATATATGATTTCTGAGACTTTTACTAATTCTTCTCTTTCTATTTTTTCAGTTTCTCCTAACATTTTTGTAAATTTGGCAATATTCTTTTTTAATGTTGGATTATTTTTGTTGCTTTCTCTCCATGTAATTGGATTTATATTAAACTTTTTTGAAATTTCTCTCTTTGTCTTTTCTTCCCACAATTTTCTCCAATCATCATGAATAATATTAATAGTTTTTTCAAAAAATAATTTTAATTCTCTTAAATTTGGATCGTTCCAGTTTAAACTGCTTCTATTGGTCGCAATTACATCTGGCTTAAAATCATCAATAAAATCTATTTCTAACCACCCAGTTAAATATTGGTAAAAATGACTTGACCCTTGCTTTGGAAAAAACTCTGGAAGATTGACCAATTTTTTTCTGGAAAAAAGTGTCACCCCCCTTAATCTTGGAGGAACTGGTTTATCAAATGTAATTATTTCCCCTTTGATGTTTTTTACAAAAGGAAATTCTTTTGAAAGCTGCATTTTAATTGCTTCTCGGGGAAATTTCCAAAAAAATTCTTTTTTCTTACCTGGAACATTGTATCTTAAACTATTGTCTATTTCTGTAAAATCTGCATCTGATTCACATTTAATAAAAACTTTAAAGTCTGTATCAAAAATAAAATAGTTTGATATATTTTTTTTAAAAGATTCTATATCAAATTCAGTTTTTTTATGAATTTTTGTAAGCGTAACTGTTGTGCCATCATCTTCATCTGTTTCTTCTTCATTAAATTTTGGTTTGTAAGAATCTCCTTCTGGAACCTCTTGAATTGCTTTCCAATCCATTTCAAAAATGATTTTTTTACCCTCTTGAACTGTTTCAATAATTGCTTTATCTGCAATACCAAAAAAAGCTAATTTTCCAAGACCCTTTTTTCCCATAGGTAATCTGCCACATTTCTTAATGCAGTCTGGTTCAGACTCTCTTCTTTTTCTTCCTATTTTTAGGTATTTTCTCTGTATATCCTCAAAATTCATACCAAAACCATTATCTTTTATCTTTATGGTTTTATTTTCATTATTTCCGATTAATTCTATCCAAACTTTTTTTGCACACGCATCATAGCCATTAGCAATTAATTCTGAAATTATTGGAGGAATTGTAGAATAAAGTTTTGCCCCCAAGTCGTCAATTACCAGAGGATCAAATGTCATAATGAGTTTTCTTTCTTTAATGTTTTCTTCCATTGATTTAGCAAGAAATCAAACTTTTAAAATATTGCCCAAACACTTCAGAGAACTTTACTGGCACAGCATTTCCTACCCATTTAGTGGATTCAGTCAAATTTCCATAAAAAATATAATCTTCGGGGAAAGTTTGTATCGATGCGGCTTCCCGGACAGAAATTCCTCTATTCTGAGTAGGATGTGCAAATCTGCCATTTGAGATACTAGTACATTTACAGGTTAATGTTGGAGAGACATCATCCCATTTCATTCTTCCATAAACATCCCCATGCCCAATATGATTTTTATGACATTCGAGCACTAGTTCTTCTGGCAAGTCTTTTCTAGAACCACCATTTTTTTTAATAAATTTCATCCTACGCTTATTAAGTTCACTTAAATCTCTACACGCATGATTTGGGATTTCATCATGCTTTTTTCCAGGGAGTATTTTTGGGAACTTGCTAATCGCATCTTTTACAGTAACAAAATTCTTCTTATTTTCTTCTATCCCATGAGTTGGTTCTGGAATTTTTACTTTATATTTTTTTGAAGCAATCAAAACTAACCTAGTTCTTTTTTGAGGAACTCCATAATCTTTAACATCTAACACTTTAACATCATAATTATATCCTTCCTTTTCTAAAATAGAAATAAACTTTTCAAAAACAAGTTTACCTTTATTATTTTTTAATCCAGGAACATTTTCCATCATAACAAAATCGGGTTTTGTTTCTTTAATGAGTCTCCCAAATTCCAACAATAAAATTTTTCTATCGTCATTTTCTATAGATTTATTATTTATCAAAGAAAAGGGCTGACATGGAGCACAACCAGCTAATAAAAATAAATTTTGTTTTCTATCTATTCCCGAAATTAAATCCTCTTTTTCTAATTTAGAAACATCTACACAAAAATATTCTGATCCAGGATTATTTTTTTCATAAGTTTCCTTAGCTTTTTTGTCGATATCAAATCCTCTTAAAACATCTATTCCTGCTTCTTTTAACCCCCTCGTCAATCCCCCTGCTCCACAAAATAAATCTACTGCAACTATATTCTTTTCCATTTAAAATCTCCTAATACTCCAATATTTTTTCCCATTGTATGTTTTGTATAAAACAACTCCTTTTTTAGAAAGATTATATAAAATTGTTTTTGTAGTATTCCAACTCATATTATCTGCCCACTTAGAAATTTCATTTATCGTCGCCCATCTATTTAATCTATACATAGCTCTAATTACTCTTTTCTCAGTTCCAGTAAATATTGTTTTAGCGATTTTCAAAAACCTCGAATATAATTTTATTATTCTCTTTGTCTAATGTTGCTTTAACCCTTATTTCTTTTTTATCAAATTCTAAAAAGTCTGAAAATTTCTTTGGGATATTTATTTTATATTGATTTATTTTTTTGTCTTTAACTTTGTAATTATTTTTTACCAGAGGTACATCCTTTGTTTCCAACTTAGGAGATTCTGTTTCTTTCTGGAGTTTTTTCAACTCTTCTATTTCTTTATTGGTAAGTTTGTTCACCATCTTTTTATGTTTAATTAGTACTTATAATTAAGTATCAGTACTAATATATAAATATATCGATTATTAAAAAGTACTAATAATTATTCTTTAGTACTAAAACATCGCAAGGTTTATAAACAGCAAGAATGTTTAATTAGTACTAATAACCCATTAGTATTAAACTAAAATGGAAAATCAAATGTTTATTCAAATTGAAGCAAGAAACTCTTTAGAAAAAGAAAAAATGAATTTTCTAAAGTCTATGTGTTATTTTTTAGATAACATTGACTTAGAAGAAGAGCAAATTAATGGGAGACCAAAAACCAACCCTCGAGAAATACTAAAACATTTGTTAGTCATGTCCTATAACGCTATGAGTTACCGAAGAGCTATTAGTGATTTGCAAATATTAAAATCACTTGGATTTATTGAAGATGTTATTTCGCGTAGCACATTAAACGATTATGCAAATAATGAAGAAACCATTCTTCTTTTGGAGAAATTAATTCAAATCTCTTCTACATTTTTCCGAGAACAAGAAGATACTTTAATTGTCGATTCAACATGGTTTGGAGAAAAAATGTATACTGGTGGGCATAAGCAAGTTCATGGAAATAAATCAGGGCTAACAAATACTAGAAAGATTCATGTAGGAATTTTAAAAAGTTCAAAAGCTATTTGCTATGCAAAAGCAACTACTGGAACAATGCATGATTGTCCAGCTTTTGAAAATCTTCTAATAGAATCCTCTAAACTTTTCAATTTCAAATATTGCCTTGGAGATAAAGCTTATTGTTCAAAAGAAAATTATATTCTTTGTAGCGACCTTAACATAAAAGCTTATCTGGATTTTAAGAAGAACTTTAGAGCGAATAGAGGAAAAAGTGCTCTTTGGAAAAATCAAATAAATATTTGGAATAACCAACCAGAAGTCTGGCATGAAAAGTATAGATATCGTGTAGTAATAGAAGCTGTTTTCTCTGTTATTAAGAAAAAACATAATAGTTATTTAAGATCAAGAAAACAAAATTCGAGAGATGTAGAGATGTTGCTTAAATGCCTTGTCTACAATCTCTCTTTAATAGGAAAACACCTTAACCTTTCGGACACTTTAAGGACTTAGTCGGTGATTTTATTATTCAAAACCCTTAAAAATAAGGTAAACTTTCTCTGAAAAAGATGTGGAAGAAAATTAATCTTGCAGTTTCATTGATTGTAGGAATTGTGATTTTTATAATAACACTTAGATATTTTGGATTGGAATCTATAAAAATAATTTATGAGAATATAAATCCTGTTTATCTTCTTGCTTATGTTCTTTTTACAGTTTTGGTTTTTGTATTTAATTCCTGGAGGCTTCAGGTAATTTTAAAGGCATACAGAAAGAAAGTTCCTCTTCTTACACTTATAAGGCAAAATATCGCAGGTTTTGCTATGGCATATGTAACCCCTTCAGTAAAACTGGGAGGAGAGCCTCTTAAGGCATATATGCTGAAAAAAGAGAATAATATAAGACTGAGAATTGGAAGTTCTGCAGTAATTATAGACAAGTTTGTTGAAATTATAGGAACAGTTTTTGTTGGGATTATCGGATTGGTCATTCTTTTTTTCATACCCCAAATACCGTCCAACTTGAAAATTGCGCTTGGAGTGATAGTGATTATAAGTTCTGCAGTTCTTTATTTAATATATTATAGGACAATAAAGAGAAAAGGAATTTTTACAAGTTTATTCAGAATTTTAAGAATCTATAAAATAACAAGATGGAAATTCATTTTCAAAAAAATGGCTGCTGTGGAATTAAAAATGCATAAATTTTTTACTTCAAATAAAAAAGAATTTCTTATAAGTTTTCTGCTTTATATAGCTTATTTTGCCATAAATATAATTGAATTCAAATTCCTGTTTCTCAGCTTTGGAATAAATGTTTCAGTAATAGAAATAATTTTAACAATTGTTGTAATAGGGATAGTAAATTTCATTCCTGTTCCTGCAGCATTGGGTTTTCTTGAAATAAGCCAGTCAGGTTTGTTCAGTCTGCTTAAAAATTCGGCTGGAATAGGATTGGCATTCAGCCTGATAATCCGCCTAAGAAATATTATTTTTACAGTGATTGGTTTTGGAATAATCTCTCATTTCAGCGGAGAACAGCTAATAAACCGAAATGGAAAAAGATAAACCAAACTATTAAAAACAATTATTGCCAATAAAAAAATATGAAGATTGAGAAATTCTGGAAAAAATTCTGGCATCTATTATGGGTAGATGAAAGCTGGAAAGGATGGATATTTGCTTTTATAATTCTATTTATATTTACAAAATTAATTTTCTTTCCTGTATTAAATCTTCTGACAGGAACAGCAATGCCTCTTGCAATTGTGGAATCATGCAGCATGTACCACAAACCAATAGTTCCTTTCATCTATAATTTTGATGATTGGTTTTCAAATCATGAGGAAAAATATTCCGAACTTGGAATAAATAAAAATCAGTTTGAAAGTTTTTCATTAAAAAATGGTTTTAGCAAGGGAGATATTCTTTTTGCTGTGAAAGCAAAACCAGAGACTCTCAAAATAGGTGATATAATCATGTTTCAGACAACAAAAGAAAATCCATTAATTCACAGAATAATAAAAATAAAAAAATCAGGGGATGAATATATTTTTACAACAATAGGGGACAATAATCCCTACAGTTTCAATGCAACAAATAATCCATACTGGATAGATGAAATCAACATAAACGAAAATCAGCTGGTTGGAAAAGCTGTTTTCAGAATTGCTCCTTATCTTGGATGGGGAAAATTAATATTCTTTGAGGCATTCAGGACATCACAGGAAAGAGGTCTTTGCCAGGAAACCTGAAAGCGCAAATTTTAAAAGATAATAAAGTTTAAAAAGAAAGTTAAAAGAGGTATAAAATGGAATTTTGCCCTAAATGCGGAAGTGTTCTTATTCAAAAAAGAAAGAATGATGGCTGTGCTAGATGTGGTTATTCTGCAAAAGGAAAAATAAAACTTAAGTTGACTGAAAAAACAAATGCCGATGGAAAAAAGGAAATTGCTGTAATAAAACAGTCAGATACAGAAGTTCTCCCGGAGATAGATGCCTCTTGCAAAAAATGCGGACATAATAAAGCTTTTTTCTGGACTGTGCAAACACGCTCAGGAGATGAAGCAGAAACAAAGTTCTTCAAATGCACAAAGTGCCATAACACCTGGCGTGAATATAGATAAAGTTTTAAACAATTATTTTCTTTATTAAATAACTTAATCAATTTCGAGGCTCTGTAGCTCAGCCTGGTTAGAGCACCGGACTCTTAATCCGGGTGTCGGGGGTTCAAATCCCTCCAGGGCCATTTTTACAATTGCAATAATTCTCAATAAAAAATAAATATAATGGGTTCTTTTTGTTCTTATGAGTTTAACACTGGGTGAGAAAGTGAGAATGGAAGGTATGTTCATAAAAGATGAACTATATCAGGAATCTTCAGGAAGAATTTATACAGTTGTTGGCTCTCCAAAAAAGATAAGAAAAGGAAAAAATGTTCCCCCCGAAGCATATTCATATTTGATTCAATATGAGGATTCAGAAAAGCCGGAAACAGCACTAATAAGAGACCATGAGAATGATGTTTTAATATCAAACAAAAGATAATTTATCTCATTACATATTCCATCCATTCCTTTAAAGAAATTTTATTGGGAGAGAATTCTCTTGCAGATACCTGAATTTCATCACCTCTGCATTCAAGAATATATTTAAGATAATTATTGACAACAGGGCATCTTGAAAAATCAACTTCTCTCTCCGGCTCCATAATACAAGAAGAAAAAGTCTTTACAGCCAAGGCACATTGGTTTCCAATGGAATCTGTCATGCTAAGAGTATATTCAGAAAGACTAAACCCATAAAAAGGGCATCTTTTTCTTCTTTTTAATTCCACTGCCTCAACTTCCTGAATATTAGAATCAAGATTTTCCATAAAGAAAAATTAATTAAAAGAGTTTATAAGATTTATTAAAATAAAAAAACAAAAAAGAAATTAACAAATAGAGAAACTGTTTCTCCTTTCCGAGGGGCAGTATAGGCTTATTTGATGAGTTTCTGAATGTTTTCTATCGCTTCAGCAACTTCATTACCTTTCTTAGTTAGCTGTATCAGTTTAATTCGCCCCTTTTTTTCAAAAACAACTAACCCAAGCTTTTCCAAAGTTTGCAGTATTTTCACTGCATGGCTGTAAGTGCAATCAACTTCCTTAGCCAGAACACTGCCATATCTCATCCGTGCTTTTCTTTTCAGAGAGACAAGCATCAAAGCTGGCTTTCTCCTGAAAAATATATCAAAATTGTCTTTCATATTAGAGATATGTTATTTAATGTATATATCCAGATAGTATAGTCCTTTTAAATCTTTTGGAAACCATACTTTAGAATAATTTATTAATCATCAGTAGTATAATTTTAACATAAAATGCTGGGAAAAAAGACAAAGATTCTTGCAATAGGGGACATTCACGGGGATTCAGGTCTTGCAAAAAAGCTTGCTGAATTGGCAAAAAAAGAAAATGTGGATTTAGTAATATTGGCAGGGGATTTTACATTATTTGAAACCTCAACAAAAAACCTGATAGGTCCGTTTGCAAAAATAAAAAAGCCCGTATTGCTTCTTCATGGAAACCACGAGACATTTGCAACATCAGATTTCCTCACTCAAAGCTATCCTGATACAAAAAACATTCATGGATATTCTTTCATAAAGGATAATCTTGGAATTTTCGGTGCAGGAGGAGCAATTGGCTTTAATACAGATGAAAAAGAAATATTTGATGCATTAAAAAAAGGGCAATCCTCATTAAAAGGAGTTGAGAAAAAGATTATGGTAACACACATGCATCCAAAAGGAAGCAGGTCAGAATTTTCAGGATTTGAGGGAAGCAGTTCAATAAGAAAAGCAATAAAAGAGTTCAAACCGGATTTGCTGATAAATGCGCATATTCATGAGGCAGGAGGCATTGAAGAAAAAATAGGGAAAACAAAAGTTATCAATGTATCAAGAAAAGCAAAAATAATCGAGATTTGAGTAAATTTAAAAACATTCTGCATGATAAAGAATTATGCCAAGAAAAAAACAAAAGAAATCAAAGGAAGAAAAAACAGCAGAAGAATTTTTCCCTGTGGATGAAGAGGATTTAAAGTATGCTGTTGAAAAGCCTGTAAAAGAAATGGAACTGGAAACCGTGGAAAAAACAGGAAGAGTAAAAAAGGCATACAAAAGAAAAACCTCTGTAAAAAAAGCACAAACACGCAAAAAATCTTCCGGAACTTCTTATAAACCATCCAAAAAAGCATTTAATAAAATAAAGGAATATTCTCCTCCGGAAATTTCTCTTAAAAAAAATGGGTATGAGCTGATAATAACAGAAAAACCGCAGGCAGCACTTAAAATAGCAGATGCATTGGGAAAATCTGCTAAAAAGAATAATCATGGAGTTCCTTATTATGAGGTTCAGAGAGACAGCAAAAAGATAATAGTTGCATGCGCAGTAGGGCACCTCTTCACATTAAAGCAGGAATCAAATAATTCTCTTCCTGTATTTGATATAAAATGGGTACCAAATTTTCTTGTAAGGAAGGCAGATTTTACAAAAAAATATTATGATACTCTTTTAAGTCTTGCAAAAGGTGCAGGAGCAATAACAGTAGCAACAGATTATGATATTGAAGGGGAGGTAATCGGGCTTAATGTAGTGAGGTTTATCTGCAATCAGGCTGATGCATCAAGAATGAAATTCTCAACGCTTACAAACAATGAACTAAATGAAGCATATGAAAAAAAATCAAAAAGCATTGACTGGGGGCAGGCAATTGCAGGAGAAACAAGGCATTATCTGGATTGGTTTTATGGAATAAATCTTTCAAGAGCATTGATGAATGCAATAAAAACAACAGGAAGATTCAAGATAATGTCAATAGGAAGAGTCCAGGGTCCTGCACTTAATCTTATTGTCCAAAAAGAAAGAGAAATACAGAAATTTGTATCAACACTCTACTGGCAGGTTTTTATAACAGTAAAAAATTCCCATGAGATTGAATTAAAACATATAAAAGACATAACAAAAAAATCAGACTTAGAAAATTTTGAAAATCTGAAAGGAAAAACAGGGATTGCTGAAACAAAAAAATCACAGCAAAAAATCCCTCCTCAGGCTCCATTCAATCTTACAACATTGCAGACAGAAGCATACAAGTTTTATGGATTTACCCCGTCCAGAACACTGCAGATTGCACAGTCATTATATCTTGGGGGTTTAATCTCCTATCCAAGAACTTCTTCACAAAAGCTTCCTGCGGCAATAGGTTATAATGAAATCCTTCAAAAGCTGGCAAAAAAATATAATGTTGCGCATTTAATCAAAAGAAAAAAACCGATAGAAGGGAACAAATCAGACCCGGCCCATCCTTCAATATATCCTACAGGACAAAACTCTGATTCACTAAGCAAAGAGGAAGAAAAACTGTATAATTTGATTGTTAAAAGATTTCTCTCATTATTCTGTGAAGATGCAGTAATAGACAACAAAACAATAAGAGTAAATGTTGATAATTTAATATTTAGTACAAGAGGCTCTGAAATAAAAAATAAAGGCTGGATGGAAATTTATCCGACAAAAATAAATGAAAAAGATATTCCGGACTTGGAAGGAGAGGTAAAAGTAATAAATTCAAGAACAGAGGAAAAAGAGACACAGCCGCCAAAAAGATTTTCTCCCGCATCAATTGTATCTGAGCTGGAAAAAAGAAACCTCGGAACAAAAGCAACCCGTGCAAATATTCTTGAAACTCTGTATGACAGGGATTACATAAGGGAAAAGAGCATTCAGGCAACACCATTCGGAGTATCATTAATCTCAACTCTTGAAAAATATTCCCCGATAATAATTGACGAAAAGCTGACAAGGCATTTTGAAAAAGAAATGGAATCAATACAGGGCTCAAAAAAGTTCCAGACTGAAAAAGAAAAGAAGATAATTGATGAGGCAAAAATAACAATAACAAAAATTCTTGATGGATTTGTAAAAAATGAAAGAAAGATAGGAGATGATTTACTAAAAGGAAATGATAAAGTTATAGAACAGCAGAGAGAGGAAAATACCCTTACACAATGCCCTGTTTGCAAAAAAGGAAATTTAAGAATCCTCTACAATAAAAATTTCAAAAGATACTTTGTGGGCTGTTCAAATTATCCTGAATGCAAAACCACTTTCTCCCTTCCCCCTGGCATGATAAAAAACGCAAGCAAATCCTGCGGGCAATGCAACTTTCCAAAGCTTATAAGAATACAAAAAGGAAAACGTCCATGGGAATTCTGCTTTAATCCTGAATGTCCGAGCAGAAAGCAAAAAGAAGAACAATAATTCTTAAAAAAAAGATTTAACCAGGTTAAAAATGGTTGCAAAAACATCTGAAGGGAAATTTAAAAAAGAATTATTTATAGATGGAAGAATAAGTTATGAAAAAGAATGGGAAAGAAATATGGGAATAAGACCTAAAACAAAAACCGAGATAAAAAGGGCAGAGAAAACAGATAAAAGAATAAAAGAGACTCATACATTTTCATAAGCAAAATAACTTTTTATAAAAAAAGATATAGTATCAAGAATCTTAGAATTATTTAAAGTAATTATTTATTCTAAGATTCTCCATTCTTTCAGATATTATAAACCTCATCGTGGTGTTTATATTTTTCAATTATCACTGTTTTTCTTTTCTCATCAATTGAGTAAATAAGTACATAATTACCAATATGAACTCTCCAAAAATTCTGAAGTGGTTTTCTTAATGATTTAAAATGATAAGGATTTTCCCTTATTTGCTTTATTTTCTTGCTTATATAAATTGAACTTACTCTGTCTTTTTTGGAAAGTTTTTTGAGAACTTTTTCTGTTTCTTCTTTCACCTCAATAGAATACATTTTTATTTTAAATTAAAATATTTATCCCAGTCATCAATTTTAATAACTTTTCCACTTTGACTATTCAAAAGTTCTTTGATAAATTCAGGTCTTAGTTCAGGCTCCAGCATTTCTCTCCCATAAAGATTCAGAATCATGTTAATAGCATCACTTTTATCTTTCAGATTTTCTTTAGCTTTAACTATGTTAAGGATTCTATTTGCATTTTCATCAATATTGACAATTGCTTTTACCATATTAATACCAAACTAATACCATATTAATATTTATAAATTTTTCTAAATTAATTTTTAGTACTAAATCCACCCTTTTTTTCTGATTCCCCTGTTTGTTATTTCAAAAGAAAATTCTTTCTCCGGCATGCTTCTGTGTTTTCTTAAAATAGCTTTTCTTTTCCCCTTTTCATTCTCCAGTTCAATAATGCATTTGCTCCAGTATTTCAGCAAATCCCCTCCGACTAAATTAACCTGTTTCTTCACTCCTTTCTTTAATTCTTCCTCAGATAAAAATTCAGAATAAACCTGGTTTGTTATTATTATTGGTATGTTCTGTTTTCTGGATATTTCTGCAAGAATTCTCATCTGCTTTGCCAGCTCACGATTAATCTCTTTAATTTTTTCATCATCTTTTTTCACATCTCCAAGTTCTAATCTGTAAAGCATAGTCATTCCATCCACAATTATTAAAGAAACATGCTCTTTCTTTATCTTTTCAAGAATTTTGTCAAAATCTTTTTTTTGTTCTTCAAAACAGGTAGGCTTCATAAGAAGAATATTTTTCAGGAATTCCTCATAATTTGCTTCCTCTCCTATCAGCTGTTTTACCCTCTCACATGAAAATCCTCCTTCAGTATCAATGAACAAAACCTTGTTTCCTTTTTTGGCCTGACTGCATGTGACAATTGTTGTAAAATTTGTTTTCCCGCTTCCTGCAGGACCTGCAATCATTGTGATAATATCTTTTTCATATCCTCCAAAAAGCCACTTATTTAAGTCATAGCTTCCTGCAGAAATCTTTCTCTCTTCAGCCATTTAAAAAATATGCTAAAGAAGTTAATAAAAATTTATATAATAAAAAAATAATCCTCCTGATATGAATTATGATGAAACAAAAAGGAGAATATTCTCCAGAAATCCTCCTTCCATAAAATCAAAACTGGAATTTTATGTTTTGTATGAAAAAGGATTTTTTGGGAACAGGGCAATGGCCTGGAAAACCTATGAAGAAATTATTGAAAGCGGGTGGGGAGGACAGGTATGCATGAGGGCAAAAAATGGGACACAAAGAAAAAATGTTGTTTATAATATTGATTTAGAAAAAGTTCCTGCGACAATAGAAGAATGGAAAAAATTGGGAATTCAGCAAGAAAAAATTTCTTTTAACCAATCAATGCCTGACAAAGATCTTACAATTCAGGGAGAATTAATGAATTCTGAAAGGGGATTATATCTTCTCTATACAACAGTAAAAAAACCAATGAATCTTGGATTAAGAGAGCAGGAATTGTATGCAGAAGGCATGAAAACTAATTTAATGTTAAAGAGTTATCTGTCCCCTTCAAGTTATGAAGATATGAAAATTTTACTGGAGATGTTTCCTGAAGATATAATTGAATTCTCATCTTATCGGGTAAATGTAGGAAATATTCCCGGAAGAAACACAGTAATCTGGGAAGTCAGAAATTTTTAATCACTTCAGTTTTTTGAAATCAGTCTCAAGCTTGTCAAGTTCTTTTTCTATCTCTTTTACTGCATCACTAACAGCTTTTTTTGCAGTCTTTCCTTTTGTCTTAACCAAAAGAACAGGATTTTTTGTTGGGTGTTCTCTTCTCCATGCAGCAAAATTCACACTGTCATCTTTATTAAGATAAACCCTTAAAATCTCTGCTATGGTGATGTCGCCAAGCTCAACTTCTATTTCATCTTTTTCCGCTCTTAAAATATTAACATCCATATTAAAAAGTCTTAAAATTAGTTTATAAAGATTTCCTCATCTTTTTCTTCCGGAATTTCCCCGTTTTTTGTTAATTTTTTTCTTACTTCATCCATTAATCTCTGCATTTTATTTCTTTTATTCTCTTTCTCCTTTGCATCTTTTATCTTTTTCAAGTCTGCAATTGTAAGATTTTCCATGGTTTCTTTGTCAAATTCAATAATTCTTGCAGGTTCTATTTTTTCAGAATTTTCTCCATTAAGTTTATTTGCCTCAAGATTTTCCGGAGATTTTTCAGAATTTCTTCTTAATTTTACATTTAAAGAACTTTCAAGCTTATTTATCAGCCTGTAATTATCCTGCGGAAGAATTCCTCTTTCAGCCATTCTTATGGCAGTCTCTGCCTCTCCTATTAAATCAGCAAGCTGTTTTTGCGTCAGATGTTTTTTTCTCCTTGTCCTCATAATAATCCAGTGGAAGTTATCGACAAGTTCAACCTGTGGATTTTCCATTTTTTGGGTTTTTGAAAGATAATTTTTGTTTATCAAATCCCTCAGGGAAATATCTTGCTTGTCAATATTTTCTTTTCTTGTTTTTTCTATCTTGTTTATCTCAATCTGCATTGAAGCCCTCTGTGAAAAGCTCTGCTTTTGCTCGCTTTCCTTAAGCTGAAAAGTAGTTGGTTTTTTTATTATAGGAATTCCCTCTTTCATGGCACATTCACTGCAGATTTTCTCGATTCCCTCTTTTGTAATCGCATCATACAATCTCACCTTTTCTCCAGAAATTCCGCATATAAAACATTCGGACATAAGAAAAATAAAAAGAATTTATTTTTAAGGATTTAGGTTATTAATTAAGATATTTTAATATGTCCTCTTCCTTTTGAAACCCATTTAAGAGGTACTTTTCGTCTATAAGTACAGAAGGAAGATAAGTTATATTATAGGTTCTTAATTGTGTATCCACAATATCCAGCCCTATATCTCCTGCAATGGGTATAAGAATTATCTGGTTTCCTTTTTCTTCTTTTATCTTTTGAAGAGTCTTTGAAATTGAGTCCTGCTCTGCCTCTTTAACCAAGTCATTTGTCTGTGAATAAATATAAACAACAGTATGAAAAGGTTCATTGCATTTATTTTTTAACAATATGCTGTTAAACCACAACTCTGTTTTCAGAAGAACATATCTTTTCTTTTCAAGTAAAAGCCCTTCTGAAAGGTCATTTGCATCTTCATATTTCTGAATCAGCAATCCCTCATTATAAATATCATCTGCGAAGATAAGATTCTGGTTAATTGCTTCCCTGCACAGAGATTCATCCATAACCTGATAATAGTAATTCTGAAGTCTTAAATCCATTCCCCTTACTTCAAAGTCTTTGTAATCAGAAATGATTTCATTTGTTCTTGAATATTCAATCAATACTCCCAGCAAAAACCCGATTAAAAGTATCAAAAGGGTAAAAAATAGGGTTTCTATAAATATTCTGTATTTGCTCTTTACTATTTCGTGTACCATCCAATTTCTCTCCTCATTAACTTGTATATTGATATAACCAGCGGAATCATATACAAAGGCCTGTATAAAAATATGTATTTAAAGATTGTTAAGATACTGTTCTCTTTTGATTCATGCAGTGCAATTTTATGATATAAAAAACTGAAAAAGAGGAATGTAAGACCAAGTATGAGCATTATTGTTATATGAAAATTAAAATCAAGATACAAAAGAGGATTATATCCTTTAATAACATAGGGTGTTGCGAGAATATAAGGAAATATTGCATAATAAAAAAACCTCAAAATCAGGAATATCCCAAGAAAAGACAGAACAAATGACAATGAAACATAAGTAATCACAAAATATCCAAAAAGATTTTCCTTCAAAAAATAATTTCTGTATTTTTTTAATGTCTGGAAACCTCCTATATTCCATCTTATCCTTTGTTTAACCCATGCTTTAATTGAGGTTGGAACATTGGTATAAGCTATTGCAGTATAGGACATTTTTGTCTTATAGCCCTTGCTCATAAGATTCCATGTAAGCTCTATATCTTCTGTTATTATTTTTGTATCAAATCCCCCTATCTTTTTTACTATGCTTTTTTTGTATACGCTTAAAGGTCCATTGGTAACATAAACACAGTCAATAAAATCAAGAATTTTTCTGCTCCATGCAATAACCCTGTAATCAATATCCTGAAATTTCTCTATGAAATTTTTCCTGTTTCTTACCAGAACTTTTGAGGTGACTGCAGCCATTTTCTCATCATTCTCAAAATAACCAACCATTTTTTTAAGAGAATCGGGAGCAGGATAAGAATCAGCATCAATTACTGCAATGAGCTCTCCTTTGGCTATTCTTATTGCCTTATTTAAAGAATCTGCCTTTCCGGAATTTTTTTTGTCAAGTATTGTTATTTCATTATGTTTTTCTGCAAATTTTTTCATTATCTCCAGAGTTTTATCCTTTGAACCATCATTAACTAAAAGTATCTCTTTTTTGCCTTTGGGATATTCCACTTTTAAGAGTGATTTTATTGTATCTGCAATTGAATCCTCCTCATTATATGCCGGAGTTATAAGAGTTATTGGGGGAAATTCCTTTGCTTCAGGATAATCATAAATAGTTTTTCCATACCTGATTTTTAGAATGAGGAAAAGTAAAAGGAAGTAAATTCCGAAAAAGAACATCACACTATAAACAATAACAATTGACTCCATAATACTGCTTAATTTGTTTCTTTTAAAGAATTATTATTCTCGTTTATACTAAAATAATCATGAAATTCATCACTTAAGGATAAGTCATGAGTATGCCCTGCTTTCTTCTTTTTGATTAATCCAAGGTCAAAAAATTTTTTTATGTGGTCATATGCTTTATTCCCCCTTATTTTTATTATTACAGACTGCTTGATTGGCTGTTTATAGGCAATAATTGCGAGGGTTTCCTGCTCAGCCTTGCTGAATTCAGAACTCCCTGTGGCAAACCTGTTTATGATATAAGTATATTCTTTTTTAACATCCATCTTCCACAATCCGTTTTTCTCAACAATCTCTATGGCAGAATCACTTTGCTCATATCTTTCCTCAAGTTTTTCAATAAGCTCCCTGATTATCACCGGGTTTAAGTCGGTATAGGATATTAACTGCTGCATATTAAGAAATCTTCCTGAAACAAAAAATGCTGCCTCGAGTTTTTTCAGGTCCTCTTTTTCCTTTGCTTCATCTATTTCCTCGGCTGTCTTGCTTGTAACGTCCATTTTTTATTTCTTTTTTCTGATTATATTTTATATCTTAACAAGGCTCCTATCCCAGAGATGTTATAAAATTGTTGCCCTTCTTCTGTATCTATAGAAATAATCTCAATCTTTGAAGAAATATCCTCAGCCATTTTTGTTAATTCTTTTAATATTTCTTTTTTAACTTTTTTGGATAAAAGAAGAGTATCAACAGCCCCCATTTCCAATGCCTTTTTAACATTATTATATTCATAAGTTGCCTTATCCGGATTTCCCCCCAAAGTCTCAAAAAATCTTTGCAAAAGTTTTTTTTCATAAACAATTTCCTGTTCTGCAAGCAAATCCTGGGATTTTTCCACAATCTCTTTTAATCCAGACTCGTCAGCATCTCCAATATCAACCCTGCCTATAATTTTCTCCTGTAACGGAGTCACAAGATAATTTCCTTCAACAAATTCATCTTTTGTGGGAATAGGTCCTCCGACAATTATGCCTTTAAGTTTTTTCATCTCAAAAAAATTCTTTTTCATCTCATCTGCAATTCTTTTGTAAAATTCTTTTGTAAGCCCTTCCGTAATTCTGTGAAATCGTTGTGAACTCTGGCCTCCTGCCCTTACCTTGCTCGGAACACCAGAAGTCATTTTCTGGATAGTTTCTATTCTTTTTCCCACAAGCAATCCGATAGTTGCCTCCTTCCTGTCCATAACCAAAAGGCCATAAACCTCATTGACCTCCAGTATTTCCTTTAAGGCATCAAGAACAAACTCCTTGTCACATCTGTAAAGTCTTGTCTTTAAAGGCTGTGGCGGTTCTATGCTCCACAACTGCAAATCCTGCTGCCCCTCAAGTTCAGAAATGTTTCCGCAAAAAACAGCCATTCCATTCGGAGGGGTTTTTTTAAATTCTTTTAAAAATCGGACAATCTTTTCCAAAGCCTCAGTAACATTTTTTCTTGTTGAGCTTGATTTGATATTTTTTGCAGTTGATTTTTCTGCTTCCAGCTGCCTTTGTGTGGCATTCACATCGTAACCTGCCGGAATATAAACAGTTACCAGTTCAGTATGCCTGCCTTTTATCTTTTCTAATATACTCAAAAGTTCTTCAAGCTCTGCCTTTTTCCCCTCATCTGTTTTCATATTATATTATGCATAGCAATCAAATCTCTTTTATATCTTTGCAATTCATTTGGAATTTTAATACTGATTTCATCCCTTAAACTTTTCCCATTTTCTTTTTTTGTCTTCCATATCTCTGAATTGAAATTCACAAGCCTTTGAATTTCTTTAAAATCAAATTTGGCTTTTTCATGTTTTGGCCATTTTTCTTTTAATAAGTCAAATCCTTTTTCTTTCATAATTAAAGAAGTTATCTGGGGATTTATAGGATAAAGTAAGGTTAAAAATCTTTCAAGCAGAAAATGAAGAGTCCATTTTGCAGAATCACTTTCTTCCTTGGAAAAATTTCCTTCCTGATTATATGCTCTTGCTTTAATCATTTCAACATAATTTGAAGCAAAAATATCCCAGACAAATTTTCTCAATTCAACAGCAGGATGATAAAAATCATAAATATCATAATTTTCTTCGCAAAATTTTGTAAGATAATTAATATAATCAATAAATAAACTATCAGTGGGAAAAAGTTTTGGTTTTTTATCGGGTTTTTCAAATAGTATCACAAATTTGGAAAGATTCCAGATTTTATTCAGCGTTTTTAATTCTGCTTTTATTCTTTCCTCTGAGCATTTTAAATCCTGTTTTGATAAATCTCCTTCAGTAGCTGCCCATAATCTTACCGCTTCTCCTCCATAATTCTTTAAAAGGTTCTGGGGGTTTATTACATTTCCCTTGGATTTGGACATTTTATATCCCTTTTCATCAGCTATATGCTGGTGAATCCATACGTCCTTAAAGCACGGTTTTTTTGTTTCTAAATACCCCCTCAAAACAGTATAATAAAGCCATGTTCTTACGATTTCTTTTCCCTGAGGCCTTAAGGAACATGGATAAGCTTTTTTGAAAAAGGAATTATCTTCATAATATTTTAAAATGGTTAATTCAGAAATTGAAGAATCCATCCATGTATCAAAAACCCTTGTTTCTCCTTCCCATTTCTCTTTGGGAAAATCTTTTACAAGTCCTTTTTTCTTCCCATCCTCATAAACCTCAAAATCCATTCCGGGTTTGTTTTTCCATGGTTCATGATATTTTCCTTCTTTTCCCAAAGCGACAAGATTGCCTTTTTCTGATTTCCAGATAGGTATTGGTGTCGCATAAAATCTTCGTCTTGAAATTGGCCAGTCAATACTTATAGAATCTATCCAGTCAATAAGGAGTTTCCTGGCTTCTTCTGGAAAAAATCTGATTTTATCAGAGATTTTTTTAATCTCTTCTTTAAATTTAATCTGCTTGAGGTAATATTCCTCCATTTCAATAAATTCTATTTCTGCTCCGCTACGTTCTGAAACAGGAGTTCTATGAGTAATACTTTCCTGTTTAACAATTAAATTTTTTTCTTTTAATTTATCAATAATCTTCTTTCTTGCATCTCTCACTTTCAATCCTTCTAAGAAACCAGAATCTCTGTTCATTGTCCCGTCTTTGTTTATTGCAATTACTGGCGTGATATTCTGCTCACGAAAAAATTGGATATCACTTAAATCTCCTGCAGAACACATCATGACTAATCCTGTTCCCTTTTCAATATCTGCCAGCGAATGAGGCTTTATTATAATCTCCTTATTAAATAAGGGGGAGATTGCTGTTTTTCCTTTAAGATGCTTATATCTCTTATCATCCGGATTAAAAATAATCATCCCGCAGGTGCAGATTAATTCCGGTCGGGTAGTTCCTATTATAATTTCCTCCCCTGTTTCTTTTACTTTCCATTTTATGTAATTAAAAGTTGAAGGAATATCTTTGTATTCAATTTCAGAATCAGCGATTGTTGTCTGGAGTTTTGGATCCCAATTATTAATTCTTGTATCCTCATAAACAAGTCCCTTTTTGAATAAATCAATAAATGTAGCCTGTGTTATTTTTCTGTATTCGGGAGAATCTGTTTTGTAAACAGAACCAATATGATTTCCTTCCTTATATGAAGTAAAAGAAATGCCAAGTTTCTCAAAAGTGTCAATGGATTCAACCCCTGCTTGCTCAAGAAGTTTTTTGCAGTACTCAATAAATTTATCCCTTCCAATCTGAAATGGATTAACTCCAAACTTTTTCTCAGTAGCCATCTCAATAGGCAATCCATTGTTATCCAATCCTAAAGGAAATATTATCTCAAATCCTTTCATTCTTTTATAGCGGGCAAAAAAATCCATATAACAATAAGTAACTGCCTGCCCTATATGAATAGGAGCATTTACATATGGAGGAGGAGTATCAATAGAATAAATCTTTTTGGCTTTTTTATCAAATCTGAATAATTCTGATTTTTTCCACCCGGAAGTAATCTCTTTTTCTGTCTCAATTGTCCAGTTCTTCTCCATCTCTAAAAAACAACAAAAATATTTATATACCTTCCCCTTTTATTTAAAATATGGCAGAAGGAGTAAATCTTCCGGGAGGTTTTGGGGGATTAACGCGTTTTAACGAAGAATATTCAAGCTACATAAATTTAAAACCAATGCATGTAGTTTTGTTTATAGTGCTCATAGTGGCATTCAGAATAGCGCTTCCGCTATTTTTCTAAAATGAAAAGATAAAATGGGAAATACATTTGAACTTAACAATAAGCAGATACAGGCAATGATGAAACAGATGGGAATGTCTCAGGAAGAAATAGATGCCTCAAAGGTTATAATTGAAAAAAATGACAGTACAAAAATAATTATTGAAAATCCCTCTGTTACAAAGCTAAATGTTAAAGGACAGATAAGCTTCCAGATTATGGGAGATATTAAAGAGGAAGCAGGGGAGAAATTCACAGAAGAAGATGTCAAACAGGTCATGGAAAAGACTGGCTCAACAGAATCACAGGCAAGAAAAGTTCTTGAATCAACAAATGGAGATATTGCTGAAGCAATTCTGGAATTAAGCGGATGAAATTTATTAGTTTCTTTTTCTAATTTTCCTGACAACCCAGAAGATTAAACAAACCCAAAGATACATCCATAAAAATTCAGAAAACCAATAGATAACTGAATATAAAATAGCCCAAATCAAACCTGTTGGCAAAGAAAATGTAATATAATATAATAATAATCCGTAGACATTTAAACATCCAAATCCGACCTCACAAAGCCAAAATGACAAGAATATCCCAAGGATTGTAAAAAATATCTTCCACTTTGTTAGTTTAAAAAATCTCTCCATCCCATCTCTAATTAATATAATTCTTATTTAAATAATTACCGCACCACCAACAATTATATTAATCAAAATAACCTCGATTTCTGATGGAAAAATTCATGGAATATATCAAAACAGCCGAAGATAAAATACAGAAAGTTGACCATATGATATACATAACATTCCCGTTGATTAAAGATAAAAGGCTGTTATTAAAGATACTTTCTGAACTGAATATAATTATCCTCAACATCCTTAATTCAATCCTGCAGTATGAATATATCTATAAGAGAATTGAACTTTCAAAGGATGCCCGAGAAAACCTTGAAACATTTGTCAGTTTTTGCGTTCCAAGATACAAGATAACAGAAAATGAACTAAGGCTGATACTTGAACTTCTTGACCTTGGGGAAAAGCATAAAAAAAGCCCGTTTGAATTCATAAAAGAAGAAAGAGTAATTATATTATCGGAAAATCTAAAGCCTTCTGCAATAACAGTGGAAAAGGCAAAAGAGTTTCTTCTCATGGAAAAATCGCTGATTAAAAAGACAAGAGAGGTCATAAAGAAGTCATTTTAAAGGGAAAAATATAAAAATATCAAAATGTTGGTAAACTATACTTCTAAAAGAGGATTTTAGTTGAAAAAAACAAAATGGAAAAGATTATGCAGGAAAAAATAAGCGCAGACCACTTGCTTTATGTCAGTCTCAAATACACAAAAACGTGTGATGTTATTCTTAATCTGATTCTTCGCTGGAGAAAAATGATTGAAACAGCAATTGATAAAATACTCGAGCGTGCAAAAAAGAAAAAAAAGATTTCAAGCATTCCTTCAAATCCTGTAAAAAAAATAGATTTGATAAAACAGCTATTCAAAAAAGATAAGGATTTCCTTAAAGTTATAGAAATGTATGAAATGTTCAGGAAAATTGAAGAATTAAGAAAGGAAAGAGTGGGAGAATTCAGGAAAAATGTAACACTAAAAGTATTTTATAAAGGAGAGGAGATAAATATAAATCTTGAAAAGCTTAAGGAATATGCTTCACTCTTAGAAAAATTTATAAGCACAACTAAACACTTTCTTTCATCTTAAACCGAGAAGGTTTTTAAAACAGAGAGATTCTGTTTTTAATAAAGTTACAAAATGTCTAGGCTGATAGTAATTACATCTGGAAAAGGAGGGGTTGGAAAAACAACAACAGCAATAAATCTAGGTGCTGCTATAAATTATTTTAATGAGGATGTTCTGATAATAGATGCTAATCTTACAACACCAAATGTTGGACTGCACCTTGGTTCTCCAGAAGCTCCTGTAAACCTCAATCATGTCCTTAGAGGAGAGGCAGAGCCATTTGAAGCAATATATGAACATGAATCTGGAATGAAAATAATGCCGTCATCATTATCAATAAAGGAATTAAAGAAAATAAAAACAGATAAATTAAGGAATCTAAAAAAAGATTTTAAGAAACTATCAAAAATTATAATACTTGATAGTGCTGCCGGACTTGGAGAAGAGGCAAATTCCGCAATAAGCCTGGCTGACGAGGTAATAATTGTAACTAATCCTGAAATGCCTGCATTAACAGATGCGTTAAAAACAATAAAACTTGCACAGCAGATAAAAAAGCCAGTAATAGGAGTTATTGTTACAAGGGTTAAAAAAAATGATATAGAAATGCAGCCCGATACTGTCAAGGAAATGCTGGAAATTCCTGTTCTCGGAATGGTGCCAGAAGATATTTGTGTTCAAAAATCATTAAGCATAAAAAATCCGGTTGTACATTCTCATCCAAAAAGCAAGGCTGCACGTGCCTACAAAGAAATTGCTGCGCGGCTTCTGGATGTTGAGTATGATTCTGATATAGATAAAGAATCATGGTGGGAAAGGTTCAAAAAAAAATGGGTGGGAAAAAAATAATTATCTCACTCTGCTTCCCAACTCAATTTCATCATCAGGGGTAATCAATACAACTTTTTCTTCTTTTTCATTAACTGCTGCCAATAACATGCCCTGACTTTCAATTCCTTTCATTATTCTTGGTTTTAAATTAACAAAAAGTATTATTCTTTTATTCAATAAATCATCCTTTCCATAATATTGCTTCAGTCCTGCACAGACAATCCTTTTTCCCAAATCCCCCAAATCAACTGTAAGCCTGTAAAGCTTGTCAGCATTTTCAATATCCTCAACATCAGTTATCTGCCCTACCCTTAAATCAATTTTGCACCATTCATCAACTGAAACAATTCCTTCCATTTTATATCTTATTAAACAGGATTTCTCCTTTTTTAATGTTTTTTGAGCTGAATTGTTCTGTTATTTTCTCACTTGTTGATGGAATAAAAGGAAATAATAATTTTGAAATTTCCAAAATGCTTTCTTTAAGCTCAAATAAAACTTTCCTGTCCTTTGTTTCCCAGGGCTTTTTTTTCTGGACATATTCATTGCATATGTCAATAAAAGCAAAAATTTCATTAAGTGCCTTGTCAAGTTCAAAATTATCCATGTGTTTGTCAATTTTTTTAAAATTTAATCCTTTAATCAGTTTGTTTTCTGTTTTTTCAGTTCCGTTTTTTTCAATTAATCCTGCTACCCTGCTTACTAAATTTCCCAGTTTGTTGGCAAGTTCATTATTATGCCTGTCAATGAGAGCCTGTTCTGAAAAATCCCCGTCTTCTCCAAGAGAGATATTTCTAAGAAGAAAATATCTAATACTATCTGCAGGATAAATCTCGACCAGTTTTGATGGATCTATAACATTTCCCAAACTTTTGCTCATTTTTTCTCCAGTCTCACTTCTAATAAAACCATGGACAAATATTTTTGGTAATTTAATATCCAAAGCCATTAACCAAGTCCCCCAAATAACAGCATGATGCCAAATTATGTCAGAGCCAATAACATGCAAAGCAGGCCAAAAGTCTTTGTATTTCTTATTTGGATAATCTACGCTAGACAAATAATTAACTAATGCGTCTATCCATATTGCTACAACAAATTTTTTATCAATTGGAAAAGGAATTCCCCAATTAACTTTTTCTCTAGTTAAACTCAAATCATGCAGAGGTTCTTTTAATCTGCTTAAGATTTCATTTCTTTTTTTTGAGGGTTGTATAAAATCAGGATTTTTTTTAATATATTCTGTAAGTTTTGTCTGATATTTGCTCATCCTAAAAAAATAACTTTCCTCTTCTAAAAATTCTGCTTGTTTATTATGTATTGGGCAACAACCATTATTTAATTCTTCTTTAGAATAATACGTTTCACAATCACTACAATAATATCCATTATAAGTTCCTTTGTAAATATCTCCTTTTTTGAATAAATTATTAATCATTTTAATTACAACATCTTTATGTCTTTTTTCTGTAGTCTTAATAAAATCATCATAAGAAATATCATAATCTTTGCATAATTTCAGGAAAAAAGGTTCCAATTCATCAACAAATTCTTTTGGAGTTTTTCCAGCTTTTTTAGCGTATTTTTCTATTTTACTTCCATGACAATCTAATCCTGTAGAAAAATGCACTTTTTCTCCTTTTTTTCTATGATATCTAGCAATTACATCTGCAACAATCTTTTCATAAGTATGTCCAAGATGAGGCTTGCCAGAAGGATAATCTATAGCTGTACTTATTTGGAAAGTTTTACCTGTTGCCATGTTCAATATTCCTCTTAATAATATTATTTTCAGCCTTTTTTAAGGCTTTTATTTTATTTTCATGTTTAAGATATGGCTTAATCAAGTTAAATAATTTTAATAGAGAGTCCTTTCTACTAATACGTATTTGAAGATAATTTTGATTATACTGATATCCTTGAATATTAGACAACCCTTTCCTATTATCAGATATTGGAGAATTACAATTTACCCCAAATTTATTAAGAGATGTAAAAATATCAAATAAAAAGTCTTTATTATAATTTCCAAGGGAGTAATATGCCATTCCATTACTTATGCCAATACATCCTTCTGCATCAGTAAATCCTGCAAGAAAAGCAAAAAATAAGGAGTCCTTTTTTCTAATCCAAGAAGGAATTTCTTTAGGTAATAAAAAATCAAAAGAATCATTAAGAAAAATTTGAATATTGGTTTTATTGTTTTTTGTTTTTTTAATCCATACTTTTCCATAATTTTTGAACAAATTATTAATTAAATCTATTTGTTCTTGAATAGTGCTTCCACTTGCAACACAAATAGTTTTACTATTAGGATAAATTTTTCTTACTCCTAAATCCCCTATTCTAAATCCAATTAAGTATGCCTTTTCAATTAAATCTCCTGAAAAATCTTTTCTAAAATTAATTATATGAGAATCTGCCCTATCCCGTGTAAGTATTCCAAATTCCTTTAATTTTCTATAAATGGTCCCTCTTGGAATTTTAGTTATTTTTTCAATTTTCCACGTAGAAAATTTTTTGTGGATATATAAAGTTTCTAATTGTTTTTTTGTGATATTAATTCTTTTAACTCCTGGCAATCTTCTTTTTATCCCATACTGAATTAATTTTTTCCATACAGTTGCCTGACAAACTCCTAATTTTTTAGCGATTTGGAATGTAGTAAGTTTTTCTTTTTTATATAGATTAGATAAAATCTCTTTAGAAGTATAAACCCTTTTTGACATAAAAATAATTAAATAAAGCATCTATATAAACATTAGTAACATTTATAGGATAATAAATAATCAATTGCAGTGGTAATATAAAATTTCTTTCCCATGAATAATCCAGAAATGGAGAATATAAAAATCTAACCTTTAGAAATTAAATAAGACTGATAATCCTCTTGGAAATTGTTCCCTGAGATTCCTGTCTCTTCTGAAATTAGAAGAACGATAGATGCTTTCAGGAGATTCTATCTTACCCTTTTCTGAAGAAAGCGCAAAGAGAGAATAATGCAATCCTCTTGAATTCCTAATTAATCCGCTGTCTATTTCATTAAGATCATCAACAGGAGCCAGCTCAGTATAAATCTTTTGTTTTATTCTCTCAGTTTCCCGCGGGTCATTTATTACAAGAAAAACCCATCTGTGTCTCATAGAAATCTGCTCTCCAGGGTCTGTTTTCATATTATATCTTATTTGTCTTTGAATTTCTCTTCCCATAACATTTAAATTATCAGATATTTTATAACAATTATTACGTTGTGAAAATTACATTATAAAATATAAAAAAGAGATAAAAAATGAATGCAGCATTAATAGCACTTATAGGAGTTTTGTTTTTGATTATAAATTATTTTCTTTATGGAAAGTATATTGAAAAAAAGATTCATCCGACTTTAAAAAAAACTCCTGCACAGACAAATAAGGACAGAACAGACTACTACCCTTCAAATAAATATTTTTTATTTGGGCATCACTTTGCATCAATTGCTGGAGCAGGTCCGATTATAGGCCCGATTCTTGCCGTAAGCTATTTTGGATGGTTTTTTGTTGTTTTGTGGATTGTGCTTGGAACAGCATTCATAGGAGCAGTCCATGATTATTTATCATTAATGCTGTCTGTAAGAAATAAAGGAGAGGGAATTGCAAAGATAACCGAATCCTCTTTAAACAGGCGTTCAGGAAAAGTTTTTGCCATAATGATTTATCTTACATTAATGTTAATAGTAACTGTCTTTTCAGTCTCAGCAGCAGATTCAATAATTGCCCAGCCATCGCTTGTCATTCCCATAATTGCAATATCACTAATTGCAGTTTTCCTAGGCCTGGCGGTATACAAATTCAAAAAAAATCCTTTAATATCAACGATAATAGCATTGATTTTTGCTTTTTTCTTTATGTATCTGGGTTATAAATATCCTGTAGTTCTTCCATTTTCTGAATCAGCAATAAGAATTTTCTGGATAACAATTCTTATAGCTTATGGGGCAGTCGCATCTTTGATTCCGGTATGGGTTTTTCTTCAGCCAAGAGATTATCTCAGTTCAATTCAATTAATTATATTTTTAGTCCTGGGATTTCTTTCTGTCTTCATTGTTAGGCCTGTGCTAAATGCCCCGCAGACAATTCATAGCACATTTCCTGTATGGCCGATTCTTTTTATAACCGTAGCATGCGGGGCAGTATCTGGTTTTCATAGTTTAGTTGCTTCAGGAACAACTTCAAAACAACTTGCAAAAGAATCTCATGGGAGATTTATTGGATATGGGGGAATGATTGCAGAAGGACTTCTTGCATTACTGGTAGTATTATTTGTTTCTTCATTGTCATGGAATTCTGGAAGCTTAAATTTTATCTCATCACTGGAGGAAAGCTGGGTCATAGCATTTGGAAACGGATTCGGGAATATTGTATCAAAAATTGGTGTTCCTTTTTTGTCTTTTTCAATAGTAAGCCTTCTTGGTGCATTTATGGTAAACCAGTTCATTCTTACCTCTCTTGATACTTCGACACGTCTTTCAAGGATGGTAATTTCAGAGACATTCAAAAGCAAAATTTTCAAAAATAAAGCATTCGCAGTATTAATCACCATAATTCCCGCCTATTTGCTGGCTGTAACAAACAGTTATGCCCAGCTCTGGAGATTATTCGGGAGCGCAAATCAGCTCATTGCAGCAATCGCATTGATAACCATCTCTGCCTACTTCATAGAACATAAGAAAAATATAAAATTTCTTATTATCCCTACAATATTTATGATAATAACAACAATATCTGCCCTTATCTATGGCCTGTTTAACAAAGAAGGATACCTGTTTACAGGAAACTGGCTCCTTACAATAATCTCGGTTGCATTGATTATTCTCGCATTTATTGTATCATATGAAGGATTTAGTATAATAAAAAACAGAAAAAAATAACCCAAAAAACTTATAAAGACGTCGCTGTTAATTCTATCATGTTTGAGAAGAAAAAATGCAGTAAATGCAAAAGCAATGTAAAAAAGGACTTTGATTTCTGCCCCTATTGCGGCAACAGGATTAATTTTGATAGTGAAGACTGGGGCATGCTTGGAAAAAATGATTTTGTGACAGACCAGAATCCTCTCGAAGGTTTGTTTTCCGGGGGTATGCTTGGAAAAATGCTTGGGAATACATTAAAAATGCTTGAAAGAGAAATGCAGAAAGAAATGAAAAAAACTCCTGAAGAGAATCTTACAAGAACAAATTTTGAATTATACATAAATGGAAAAAGGGTAAATCCTCAGAATATAAAAGTTACAAGACAGCCAAAAACGGAATATCCTGAGAGAGAACTGAAAAATGATATAAAAACAAATGAATTTTCAGAGGAAAAATTGAAAAAACTTTCAAAGCTTCCAAGACAGGAACCCACAACAAACATCAAAAGACTGTCAGACAGGGTTATTTATGAAATAAACATTCCAGGGGTGAAATCAATAAAAGACATATCAATAATCCAGCTTGAGAACAGCATAGAAATAAAGGCAATAGGAAAGGACAGGGCATATTTCAAATTAATCCCCTTAAATTATCCCATAATCAATGAGAAATTTTCAAGAGGAAAACTTGTTCTTGAACTTGAAACAAGGAATTGATTTCATAACTTTTATAAAGAATTTATCTTTGAATTTTCTATGAGGCTGTAGCTCAGCCAGGTTAGAGCACTGCTCTGATAAGGCAGGGGTCCACGGTTCAAATCCGTGCAGCCTCATTTTATTTTAAATGACAAAACTAAGGTTATTCATTAAAAAAGATTCTGAATTAGTAAGCAAATTACTACTTTCTGTTTTCCATGAATTCAATCTTGATGGAGTTTCTGAAGAAGGGATTAACTTTTTTGATGAAAACCATTTTCCTGACAAAATCAGGAAAGATTGGGCAATTAGATATGCAGTTATCGAAAAAGATAAAAGAATAATGGTAGTTCAGCCATATGCATATTCTTTGGTTGCAATTGAAGGAGATTCAATTATTGGTGCAGGAAGAGCCAAATATGATGGATGGATTACACATTGTTTTGTAAGTCCTGAGCATATAAGAAATGGAATAGGCAAAGATTTAATTGGAAGAATGGAGACATGGATATCCAAAAAGCCTGAAATTAATTTTATAAGATTAAATGCTTCTCCTTTTGGTCTTGGATTTTATGAACATTTAGGATACAAAAAAACAACAGGGATAAGAATATATCATGGACTGCCCATTTATCCAATGAAAAAATTAATCAGATAATTTTAAAAATAACAGAGTACTCTAAATAAAATGGAAAAGAGGTTAAAGACATTCCTGATTATCGGAGGAATTATAGTAATAGCCTTGGGGATAATAATGTGGGGGTTTCCAAAATATAAAGTATATGCAAGAGAGCTAAACGGAAAAGCCCAGTTAAAAGAAGCAGAATGGAATAAACAGGTTGCAATTGAAGAAGCAAGGGCACAGAAAGAATCGGCTACTCTTTTAAAGGAAGCCGAGATAATAAGAGCAGATGGAGTTGCAGAAGCTAACAGAATAATTGCAGGGAGTATAACCGAAAATTATCTTAAATACAAATTTATTGAAGGATTAAATGATGGAAACACAGAAACAATTTATGTTCCCACAGAAGCAAACATACCAATCTTGGAAGTTAAACCATAATAAAAAATAACAATTAAAAATCTTACAAAAGGTTTTTAAGCCATTTTTCTGTAAAATAATCATGGTTAAAGGATTTTATAGTTATATTGCAAAAGCCTGGAAAAAGCCGGATAAAAAAACTTTAAGGGAAAGAATGGTTGCATGGAGAAAGAGCGAGGCAGTCACAAAAGTTGATAAACCGCTGAGATTAGACAGGGCGAGAAATCTTGGTTATAAAGACAAGGCAGGATTTGTTGTTGCAAGAGTAAGAGTCAAAAGAGGGGGTCATAAAAGAACCCGCCCTAACAAAGGAAGAAGAAGCAAAAGAATGCATATAAGAAAAAATCTTCAGGTAAATTACAAATGGATTGCAGAATCAAGAGCCCAGAGAAAATTCAAAAATCTGGAAGTTCTTAATTCATACAATATCGGAAAAGATGGCATGCATTATTTTTATGAAGTAATACTCATTGATACAAATAAACAGGAAATAAAAAAGGATAAGACAATAAACTGGATCTGCAGTCCAAAAAATAATAAAAGAGTTTTAAGGGGATTAACATCTTCTGCTAAAAAATCAAGAGGACTAAGAAAAAAATCCAAAGAATTAAAAGTTCGTCCAAGTCTAAGAGCACATAGCAGAAGAGGAAGATAATCTTTTTAAACTATGCAAACTATAATTTGTTATGAAAAGAGGAAACAGGCAAATTCCAATTCTTATAATGATACTTTTTGCAGGCATAGCATTGGTATTTCTCAAAGTGAGTATTACCGGATATGTAGTAATATCAAATCCAACATATTGTGACGGAGCTGATTTGGATAAAAATGGAAAAGTCAATGATGTGGATCTCCTGCTTTTTAATTCAAGTTATGGAAGGACAGACTGTAGTTCTCCAAGCTGGTGTGGTGGAGCAGACATTGACCAAAACAGAAGAGTTGATTTTACTGATTTTAGTTTTTTTAGTCAAAGATATGGGAATAATACATGCCTGGGGGTATGTTCAGTCTCTGATGATTGCTATGGAACATCTGTTTGCATAAGTGGGAAATGTAGAAAAGAAGCAGACTGGTGTGATGGAACAGATTTGGAAGGAGGGACAAGAAACGGGAAAGTAGATTCTTCTGACAGATATTTATACAATCAGGTATATGCTTTCAATTATGGGAGGACAGACTGCAATTCTGGAAATTCCTGGTGTGACCTTGGGGACTTGAATAAAGATGGAAAAATTACTTTAATGGATAAGACAATATTTGATTCCAATTATGGGAGGACAGATTGTGGAATAGTTGAAAAAAGATATTATTGCTCTGTCCCTTATGGTCCTCAGGGGGAAGGAATAGAATTAGGTCCTCTTGCATATACTTCTCCTGGAGATGATGTTGTTTCATGGACATATGAAACAAATCCAAACATTCCTTTAGAACCATGCATGTGGAGATGCATTTCAGGATATGAAAAGGATTCGTCCAGAAACGCATGTATAGCAACAGGACAGCAAACACAGCCTTCCACATATTGCGGTAATGCAAATGGAAATTCATTTACTTCCCAGCCGGGTTCAAATTTATGTAATTCAACTTTAAACGCACAAATTGAAGGAACAGTGCAGTCTACCTCTGCAGGATGGACATGGACATGTAAAAATGCAGCAACAGGAACAACATCAGTATGCAATGCAGTAAAAATAAATCTTTGTACTCAGAGGGGTTATACATGTGGAAATACTAATGAAAGTCAGGACAGAAGCCAGTCCTGTGCCGTAATAAAAATGGAATGGGATGAAAATTCAACGCTTGATTCCTCCTGCAGCACACAAAATAATATTGGCTGCTGCAAACCATGTTCCTATGGATTTAATGAAACATCAAAAAAATGCTATACTGAAAGAAAAAAATGCTCTGTCTTAAAGGGAGATATTTGCAATGAAGAAACAGAAACCTGTTCAGGAACATATTTTAATTCACTGGATGAAAACTGTTGTGATAGAGAATGTGTTTCAAAAAACATAGTTGATTTCAGGCCAACAGCAACCAACTTAAGAAGAGGATATACAACAGAATTAAGAAAAAATACAGACACAATAAGATTTGAGGTAGATAATAAAGACCATAAGCTGGAAGTATTGGAAGTGACAGAAACAACAGTAAAAATAAAAATTTCATCTGATACAGTCACAGAAACATTGAAAGAAGGAGATACAAGAAGATATGATCTGGATAACAATGGATATTATGATACAAAAATAGTTCTGGATGAAATAGTTGATGAAGATGATGGAATTGTTGAAATAACAATGTATTCTATAAATGAAAAAATAACCACAACAACACAAACCCAGCAGAAAGATGATAACTATCAGGCTTCAAATGCCCAGACAATTGAACTTGGAGAGGAAGAAAGCAATTCCTGGTATTATCTGATTTTCCTGATTGTAATATTGGTTGTATTCGTCGGAGTTCTCCTTTATCTGGCATACAAAAAAAACAGATAAAAATTAATTAATACCAAAAGATTATTTTGTGCTGACTTAATATCACAAAAGGTAAGTTTAAATAATATTTTTTGTTTGAAAAAAGATGGAAGGGGGGATATTCTATATCATAGCAGTAATAGGATTATTGCTTATTACAATTGGAACGTTGATGATACGTAAAATAAAAATCAAAAGAAAATATATCTATATTTTATTAATGGCCGGGGGAATATGCCTGGAAATTTATAGCATTTATATAAAGGATTTAATTTTTATAATATTGCAGGGAATATTTATAATATCTGCAGGATATGGATTAATTAAAACAGGTAAAAACAGAAAATGAGATATTCAAAATTAGTAGAGGTGTATGAACAGCTTTCTTCCACAACAAAGCGCCTTGAAAAAATAAAAACTCTTGCAAAATTTTTTGAGAATCTTAATGAAGAAGACAAGGAAGTCCTTTATCTTTTGCTCGGTGATATTTATCCTGAGTATGATGAAAGAAGAATAGGAATAAGCAATCAGCTTGCAGCAAAGTCAATTTCAAAAGCAACAGGAAGCCAGGAAAAAAATGTTATTAAAGAATGGAAAAGCCTTGGTGATCTGGGGAAGGTTGCTGAATTACTCACAAAAAATAAGAAACAATCAACACTCCATTCGCATATTCTTACAACAGAAAAAGTTTTGGCAAATCTAAGAAAACTTCCAGGACTTGAAGGAAAAGGAACAGTAGAAAAAAAGATTTCATTAATAACAGAACTGTTGACATCCGCAAATCCAAAAGAAGCACTGTATTTAACAAGAACACTTATAGGAGATTTAAGAATAGGAATAAAAGAAAGCACGATAAAAGAGGCATTGTCTTCTGCTTTTTTTGAAAGGGAAAAAGAAGCATCAAAAGCAATTGAAGATGCTCTTAATAAAACAAATGATGTTGCAGTAGTTTTTGAAATCGCAAAAAAAGGAAAACTGAAAAATTTTGAGGGAGTTGCTATGGAAGTTGGCAAGCCGTTAAAAGTCATGCTTGCCCAGAAAGCAAAAACAATAAAAGAGGGATTCAAAAAAGTAGGAAAGCCATGTGCAATAGAATATAAATATGACGGATTCAGAATGCTTATTCATAAGAAAGATGATAAGGTAATTCTTTTTACAAGAAGACTTGAAAATGTTACAAAGCAGTTCCCGGAAGTTGTTGATTATATTAAAAAATACGCTAAAGGAAAATCATTTATTCTTGATTCCGAAGCAGTTGGATATGACAAAAAAACAAAGGAATACAAGCCATTTCAGTATATAAGCCAGAGAATAAGAAGAAAATATGATATTGATAAACTGCAGAAAGAGCTTCCTGTAGAAATAAATATATTTGATATATTATATTACAATGGAAAATCAACTATTAATGAACCATTCAGAAAAAGGTCAGAGATTGTAAGAAAGATAATAATAAACCACCCCTATAAAATAATTCATTCAAAGCAGATTATAACTTCTGATGAAAAAAAAGCAGAGAGATTTTATAAAAAAGCCTTAAAGGACAATCAGGAAGGAATTATGTTTAAGAATCTTGATGCGATTTACCAGCCTGGCAGCAGAGTGGGTCATATGTTAAAGCTAAAGCCCGAAGAAAGAGACCTTGATTTGGTTATTGTGGGAGCCGAATATGGGAAAGGAAAAAGAAAAGGATGGCTGAGCAGTTTTATTCTTGCATGCCTTGATGAAAAGAAAGATAAATATCTTGAAATTGGAAAAGTGGGAACTGGAATAAAAGAAAAGCAGGATATGGAATCAGGAGGGATATCTTTCACAGAACTTACAGAAAAACTCACTCCACTGATTACAGAAGAAAAAGGAAGAAATGTAAAAATAAATCCAAAAATTGTTGTTTCAGTAACATATCAGGAGATACAGCACTCCCCGAATTATTCTTCAGGATTCGCACTTAGATTTCCGAGATTTACTGCAATGCGTCCTGATAAAGGTCCTAAACAGGCAAATACCCTTAAGGAAGTTGAAAAGGATTATGAAAATCAGAAAAGAAACTGGAGATATGGTTAATCATGTGCAAAGCCCTTCCCAGAAAAACCTTTATAAACTAATTTCACCAATATTTAGTATTTAAAAATAGCAAAAATTTGCAGAATCCCAATGGCCAAAACAGGAAATAACTATAAAGTTCAAAATATCGTCGCTACTGCTTCTCTTGGAAAACCGGTTCCTTTAACAAAATTGGCAAGAACTCAGCCAAACACAGAGTATAACCCGGAAACCTTTCCTGGGCTGGTTTTGAGAATAAAAGAGCCAAAATCAGCAGTTCTTGTTTTTTCTTCAGGAAATCTCGTATGTACAGGAACAAAATCAATAGCACAGGTAAAGCAGGTTATCAATGAGGTAATAAAGCAGCTAAAAAAAATAAATATTAATATAACTACAAAACCAAAAATAACTGTACAAAATATAGTTGCATCAGGAACAATTGATTTGAAACTCAATCTTAATTTCCTTGCTTTGGAAATGGAAAACACAGAATACGAGCCTGAGCAATTTCCGGGGCTGGTATACAAGCTTATAGAGCCAAATGCAACATTCTTGTTATTCAGCAATGGAAAATTAGTATGCACCGGAACAAAAAACAAGCAGCAGCTTGAGGAATCAATGACCCAGCTATCCAAAAATATAAAGAACATACTTAAGAATTACAAATAATCTTTCTTTTACAACAAATTATAAAAACAGCCTGTATTTTTTTCTTTTAATTAAAAAGCAGTTGTTTATATGGAAAACAAAAAATCAGAAGAATTCTTAATTGAAGCAAAAAATTTCTTTGAATCCTACAAAAAGCAGATTGGAGAATCAATAAGGAAAGGGACTAAAGTAATAGAACTTGATTTTCAGGAGCTGACAAGATTTTCCAGCAGGCTTTCTGATGAGATTCTTGCAAGTCCGGAAGAAATGCTCAGACTTATGGAAATTGCAGTGGAAGAATCAGGAATGATAGAAAATGCAAGAATACGGCTTGTAAACTTCCCAAAAGTCCATCACATAAAAATAAGAAATATACGTTCAAGAAACCTGAATGAATTAATAACAATTGAAGGAATTGTTCGTCAGGCATCAGATGTGCGCCCGCAGGTAGTAAATGCAAAATTTGAATGCCCAAGCTGCGGAACTATAATATCTGTTCTGCAAATGGAAAAAAAGTTCAGGGAGCCAAACAGGTGCTCATGTGGAAGAAGAGGAGGATTCAGATTAATAAGCAAAGAGATGGTTGATACTCAAAGACTGGTAATAGAAGAATCTCCTGAAAGTCTCAGTGGAGGAGAACAGCCAAAAAGAATGAATATTTTTCTCAAGGAAGATTTAGTTGAACCAAAAATGGAGGAAAAAACAACTCCTGGAAGCAGGGTTCTTGTAACAGGAATTTTAAAAGAAGTGCCTGTTCCGCTTCATACCGGAGGACTTTCCACAAGATTTGAAATTGCAATTGAAGCAAATAATCTTATCCCAATGGAGGAAACATTTGATGAATTAAAGATAAGTGATGAGGATGAAAGACAGATTCTGGAACTGTCTCAAGACCCAAACATATATGAAAAATTAGCCAGAAGCATTTCCCCAAGCATTTATGGTTATGAAGAAATAAAAAAATCCCTTGTTCTGCAGCTTTTTGGAGGTGTAAAAAAAGAACATGCAGATGGTTCAAAAAGCCGTGGAGATATTCATATTCTTCTTGTAGGAGACCCCGGAGTTGCAAAATCAGTAACATTAACATTCATGGCAGGAATTTCTCCCAAGGGAAGATATGTTGTAGGAAAAAGCACTTCAGGAGCAGGATTGACAGCAACTGTAGTAAGGGATGAATTTCTTCGTGGTTGGGCACTTGAAGCAGGAGCAATGGTTTTATCAAATAAAGGGCTTGTCTGCATTGATGAACTTGAAAAGATGGACCCGCAGGACAGAAGTGCAATGCATGAGGCAATGGAACAGCAGACAGTAACAATAAGCAAAGCAAATGTTCAGGCAAGCCTTAGGGCAGAAACATCTGTATTGGCTGCAGCAAACCCCAAATTCGGAAGATTTGACCCATATCAAAGCATTGCACAGCAAATAGATATCCCGCCAACATTAATCAACAGATTTGATGTTATATTTACATTAAGAGACATTCCAAACAAGGAAAAAGATGAGGCAATCGCAGAGCATGTTCTCAAAGAACATCAGAGAGCAGGAGAGATAATGCTTATAGACAGGGATTTGTTCAGAAAATATGTGGCTTTCTCAAAACAAAAAATATCCCCGATACTTACTGAAGAAGCAATAAGAGAACTTAAAGAGTTTTATGTAACATTAAGAAATGCCCCTGTTGCAGGAGAAAGTGCACTAAGGCCAATACCAATATCTGCGCGTCAGCTTACTGCATTAATAAGAATGTCAGAAGCATCAGCAAAAGTAAGATTAAGTGAAAAAGTTACAAAAGAAGATGCAAGAATAGCAATTGAGCTTATGAAATATTATCTCATGCAGGTGGGTTATGATTATGAATCAAAGACTTTTGACATTGACAAGATTACCACAGGAATAGCAACAAGCCAGAGAAACAAAATAATTCTTGTAAGAGAAACAATTTCCAGGCTGGAAAACCGGCTTGGAAAGTTAATTCCTGTTGAAGAAATTGAAAAAGAGCTTGAGGGGAAGCTTACTGAGCTTGAAATTGAAGAGGCAATAAACAAGTTAAATACCTCAGGAGACATATTCAAGCCAAGAAGAGGATATGTGCAGAAAACTTAATCATATAATTCAGAAACCATTAATCTGTGATAAGCCTTGCCAAACTTATCAAATTCAAGTCCTTTTGATATTAATTCTTCCTGAATTAAATCTTTTCTGCTGTCAACATATTCTACCATAAAAGGCACTCTGTTCTCTTCCCTTGACCTTAAATTTAAGTTATTTGCTTCTGCTGCATTTTCAACAAGTTTTGAAGTTAAATTAGAATGACCAATAAATAATCTTGAACCTGTATTCTTTGCAACACTTGCAAAAAATGAAAAAGCCTGCGGAAAAACCTCACAGATTCCTGGGATATACATTGGAGCACATAAACTGACGCATCCTTCAGCATCATAATTTATAAGAGTTTCAGCAGAGTTTCCAACACGCAAATCAATAGTATGCTTTCCAAAATCAAAGCGAGCACCATATTTATGTGGTTGTTGTTTTACAGCAGATTCATCAAATGAATTATTTAAAGTGTAAGAATAAAGTGACTGATTTAAAGCATCAGGATTTAAATCTGAGAAAATAACAGTCTCTGGATTCAGATTTACTGCGCCATAATTTCCCAAAAAACCCACTCCACATCCCAAATCAATTATTTTTTTGGAAGTTACCCTGCTGTTCTTTAAGTGGTTTGCCAGAGCAAAATGATTAAAAGTTGGATTCGGATAAAATTCAGATTGCCTGCTTAAAACTTTTACTCCCCCATATTCTATTAAAAAAGGGCCTTCTGCCTTTTCTAACATAAACAATAAGTCAGGGTCAATACTATCTCTTGGATTGGTGATTTCTTTTTCAAAATCAAATCCAGATATTCTTTGTTTTTTTAAGTCCTCTGAAGTGACAACAATAATCTCCGCCATATTTATGTTACAAATAAATGTTTTAAAAAACTTTGGGTTTGTTTGGTATTAAATTCATAAATCTTTAAAAATGCCTTTAGGTTTTTTCAGTTATAAAATAGGTATCCATATGGCAGAACAGGAGTCTCAATTCAAAAGAAATATTGCATATAAATTAAGAATCGGAGATATCCTGGTTGGACAGCCTATAACAGACAATGAAAGATTTTCTTTTCTTGAACTTGGAGATAAAAGAATTATCAGAGTAAATGTTATTGGCAATGTGATTGAGAGATATGAAAGCGAGGGAGAGAAGCAATATTCATTTATAACCATTGACGATGGTTCCGGGCAGATAAAGGCAAAAGCTTTTGGGGAAGATGTCTCAAAATTTGAAGATGTTCCAGAGGGGCAGACAATTTTAATTATAGGAGTTTTAAGGTATTTTAACAATGAAATTTACATAAGTCCTGAAATAGTAAAAAAAATAGAGCCGCAATATCTTTTGGTAAGAAAACTTGAGATAGAAAAAGAAAAAACTATTAATACTCCTGTAACACTGGAGAAAGACAAGATAATTGCAATAAAAGAGAATATTCTTAATATAATAAAAGGAGCAGAATCGGAGGGAGGAAGTGATGTCGATGAGATAATAATGAAGATAAGAGATACTTCTCCCGGAATAATAAATCAGGAAATAACAAAGATGCTTGAAGAAGGGATTATATTTGAACCAAGGCCGGGAAGATTAAGATATTTGGGATGATTAAGGATAATCAGAAGGTAACTCGGGATAATAAAAATTTGGAGGCTCAAACCAAGTTTCCATTTTTTGAATGATATCTTCAGGGATATCCCAGAGTGATAATTGTAGGCTTTTCAAATTAGCTTCTGTACTAATTTTATCATAAGGCACTATCGGAAAACCTAATGCAAATAACATACTCTTCAAAAGAATTGGGTCAGAACGCCATTTTCTTGATTTCCACTCAAAGAAAAATTCTTTTTCCTGAACCCTTTTCCAACGAAGTGATTCACAAAAAAGTGGCTCGTAAAACAAATGAGCAACCTCATGAAAAAGTCCAATATCCCTAAAATAAGGACAATCTTTAAGAATAGATTCTTGAGGAACATCAATCCTAAATGTTCCTCGTTCAATCTCTCCACAATAAAACCCAAAAGAACTATCTTCATCCGAAGAGAATATTTTCGTTCTTTGAGTAATTTTTCTTAAAGAATTAATATCTAAATCATTCTGTTGAATTGTTTCAACAATATTCCAAAACAATTCAAATTTGCATCCCTTACTATACTTATCTGTCCACTCTTTAAAACCCTCTTTATTTTGACTAATTAGATAAGAACAATAGAAATCTAGATATCTATAAGGAAGGTCAACACACTCGTGTTTTTCACAATCCCTAATCTTAAATGCAAGAGCCCCTTCACAAAAATTTAGTTCTCTTTCTTCTTGTTTCATAAGATTATGGAACTCTCTTTCATATCTTATACGAAATTTTTTAAATTCTTCTTGGTCCATAAAAAAACAAATTTTATATAAGATTATAAAAATTTGTATTCAGAATTATTTTTTCTTTTTCTTATTCCACTTTCTGTTGGCATAATAAGCCAGCAGGATAAGGGCAACTAATCCCACAAGGGAAATAAGAAATCTGACCCAGTTCTCAGTATACTGCCAGTACCCTCCGGTTCCGTAAAGAATTGTCCCTACTCCTCCCCCCATTAAGCCGGCTCCAACAGCATCAAGATTAAAAACCAAAGCTCCCAAAGCGATTATAATAATTCCCAGAGGGATTGTTATCAAAAAGATATTTCTCCTGAAATTTTCATATCCTTTATCATATTCTTCTCTGCATGAATAATCCCTGTCGCAATATCCTGAGATTTCTTCGGGTTTAACACTCTGGTAAGAATTCCACTGCCCGCCTATAGCCTCGCATTGTTCCTGTGTTTCAATTATCTCCTGTGTTTTGTATTCCCCGCAAAAATCTTCATAAACAGGTTTTGAATAAAAAGTGTTTATTCCATAAATTACAACAGAGATTGTAACAATAATTATAGCAATCCCCAAAAGAAAATTTTTTATAAGCATGAGATAAAAAAACATAAAACATTTATAAACTCTTCCCTGTCTTTTAAGTAATGGAGAGTTATGAAAAATTACTTGATGAAGCTTATGTAAAAATAAAGCCGGTAGAAAGCAAGGGGGACAGATTTGAAATCCCAAAAGTGGAAGGGCATATTGAAGGGAAAAAAACAATAATAACAAATTTTTTTCAGATTGCAGATTATATAAGGAGAAATCCGGAACATTTCCAGAAATTTTTGCTTAAAGAGCTGGCTGCATCAGGGCAAATAGAAGGAGACAGGCTGGTTCTGAATATAAAAGTTCCATCTTTAAAAATAAATCAGAAGATAGAAGAATACCTTAAGGAATTTGTTTTGTGCAGGGAATGCGGAAAACCGGATACTGAATTAATAAAAGAGGACCGATTTGCTTTTCTTCACTGTCTTGCATGCGGGGCAAAACATTCTGTTCATAAAATATAAGGGTTGCACAGCAATGTTTAAAAGACAAAATTTCCTTATCAAATAAATAAACAGGAGGAAAAAAATATGGTAACTGGGAGATGCATGGGATGTAAAGAGCAGAAAGAAATGAAAGACGCCAAAATCGTCCAGACTGCAAGAGGAGGATATATGGCAAAAGGAAAATGCAAGATTTGTAATACATCCATGTGTGCAATGATGTCAAAAGACAATGCTGAAAAAGCAATAAAAGCCGGTGAAGCAGAAAAGTCTTTTTAACTAAAAATTTTATTTTTATTTTTATGATGATATTTGTAAAAGTTCATAAGTCATACAGAGATGTTGTTGCTATCTGTGATTCTGACTTAATCGGGAAGAAATTTGAAGAAGATAATTTTCAGTTGGATGTAAAAGAAAGCTTTTTCAGAGGAGAGGAAATCTCTGAAGAAAGTCTAAAAAAGATAATTGAAGATTATTCCAGGGAAGATTCTACATTTAATATAATAGGAGAAAAATCTATAAATGTTGCTCTCAAAACAGAGATAATAAATAATGAAGGAATTAAAAAAATTCAGGGAATTCCGTTTGCTTTAGTTTTAATGTAAAATGTATAAAAAAAACAATAATTCAAATACTTCTCAGGAAAATCAGCCAATAAGGGTAAAACTACCCAGAGGAAAAGAGGTAATTGGAATTATAGAGCAAAGACTTGGGGGAAACAGAATGTCTGTTTCATGCACTGACAAAATAACAAGAAACTGCAGGGTTCCTGGAAGATTAAAAAGAAAATTATGGCTTCGTCCTGGAGATGTTATAATTGTAGAGCCATGGGAATTTGACAATGAAAAAGGGAATATTATGTTTAAATATACCCCAACACAGATTCAGTGGCTTAAGAATAAGGGATACTTAAAAACAGAGGAAACAGAGTTTTAATATTAAATATGCCAAATAGGAAATAAATGCTTTTAAAGAAAAGGAATTTATATCCTCTATGGGAAATAATTCAGGAATGAGAAAGTTTCTAACCATTTCTTCATTTACATTAGCTAGTCTGGTTGCTTCATGTGATTTTAACAGTTCTATATTCAATCGAAACCATGCAGAAACCATCCCGGTTCATGAAGACACTTTTTTCAACCCCATAGGAAGGGATAAGGAAGATGATGGAATATATTTCTCATCAAAATTAGGAGAAGAATTAATTTATATAAAAACAGACCCTTCATTGAATTTTGGGATTGAAGCAGGGAGAACATACTCTGAAATTGACAGTCTGGAGATAACAAAAAAATCAAAAGTGGTATTTGACTCAAGAGATGTTTACACAATCACCGGAATAATCATAAAAAGATAATCAAAAGACTTTTAACATCTTCCTTACTTTATAACCAATGATAAAAATATATTCGGAAAAACTCCCGAGAATTCTGAAGAATAAAAAAAGACTTGAAGAGAATTTAAATGTAAAAATAAGCAGCAAAGGAAGGGAAGTTTTTGCAGAAGGCATTCCTGAAAATGAATACATTGCAGAAAAAGTAATTGATGCATTAAATATGGGTTTTCCTTTTAGGGAAGCAATACTCCTAAAGGATGAAGATTTTGTTCTGGAGATTATATCTATAAAAGATTATACAAAAAGAAGGGATTTGGAAAGAATACGGGCAAGAATAATAGGGAAACAGGGAAAAACAAAAAAAACATTAAGCCAGTTAACAAAATGCTTTTTTCAGGTAAAGGATAATGAAGTTGGAATAATTGGTTCCCCGGAATATGTAGAGAATGCGCATGAAGCAGTCATTTCAATTATCAAAGGGTCAAAACAATCAAATGTTTACAAATATCTTGAGAAACATCAGACCAAACCAGTAATAGATTTGGGGCTTAAGGAATAACAATAATAACCTTTAAATAACAAATTCCATTAAAATTTTTAAGTCCCGGTAGCTCAGTTGGTAGAGCGCACGGCTGTTAACCGTGAAGTCGCTGGTTCGAGTCCAGTCCGGGACGCTTTATTTTCTAAACATTTTTATATCCATCTTCCCTGTTCCAATTATGGAACTTAACAAGGCAATAACCTCCAGGCACAGTGTCAAGAAATTCAAAAGCAAAAAACCAGACTGGAGAACTATTATAAAATGTATTGATTCTTCAAGATATGCACCCATGGCCGGAAATAATTTTACATTAAAATTTATTCTTGTTGATGACAAGGAAAAAATAGAAAAAATTTCAGAAGCATGCCAGCAGAATTTTGTGGGAGATGTAAATTATATTGTAGTAGTCTGTTCCAATCCTTCACGTCTGGTAAATGCATATGAAAAAAATGGGAGAAAATTCAATAAGCAGCAGGCAGGGGCTGCAATAGAAAATTTCCTTTTGAAAATAGAGGAGGAAAAACTGGCAACCTGCTGGGTGGGATATTTCATTGAAGATAATATAAAAAATCTTTTAAAAATTCCAAAAGAAGTGGAAATTGAAGCGATTTTCCCTATCGGTTATGAACTGGAAAAATCTTATACAAGAAAAGAAAAAACGGATTTGGACAATATTCTTTTTTTCAATGAGTTCAAGAATAAAAAAATGAAAAAACCCCACAGGGTGGATTAATTAATCAGAACCAAGATAAATTCCATTAGAGTAATCCGGACTTCCTTTTCTTATTGAATTAATTATATTAATAAAATCATCAAATTCATTCTCATTTAAAGTTGTTTTTCCTCTTATCATGCTGACCAAACCTTTAACGCCGACTTTTTTTGGGGTTGTTAAAAAATATTCTGCAACTAATTCAACTCCTTTCAGAGTATATTGAATCTCTCCTGAAGAGGTTTCTTCTATTGAAAGGTTATCTTGATTTTCAATATAAAAATCCAGATGTGTAGAATCCAGCCTGTTTACTAAATCTGCAGAAAGCCCAATAGAAATTTTATCTTCTCCGGAAACGTTTCTCCATCTTTCGGAAATTGTTCCTTTAGACATTGGAAAAGCCATAGGCTCTCCAAAAATAATAACTTTTTAAAGATTATGATAAAAAAAGAAAAAACCCGGAAAAATCTCCGGGGATTATAAAATTAAAAAATTTAACTCCAGACTTCTATACCTAAGTCTGAAATCTCTCTTGCAGCAGGAACTGATCTTTCTTCATTTCCCTTACCCAAAACATAAGGAGAATGAACTCCTGTCATGATTGTTATAACTCTTACCTTTCCGGTAAAGTTCTTGTCTATTCTTGCACCAATAATAACCTGTGCTTCTGGACTCAAATTTTCTGTAACAATCCTACCAATGTTATCAAACTCTTCAAGTTTCAGGTCAGACCCGCAAGTTACATGTATCAAAGCTCCGCTAGCTCCTTTATAATCCACGTCAAGTAGAGGATGTGTAAGGGCTTGCTTTACAGCTTCGTTTACACGGTCTTGTGTGTCTGCTTCACCAATACCAATCACAGCAACACCACCATTCTTCATGATGGTTGAAACATCTGCATAATCCAGATTAATCAAACTTGGAAGAGTAATTGTTTCAACAATACCCTTAATCATTGTACTAACAAGCTCATTAGCAACTGCAAATGCCTGTTCAATTGGTAATTGTCCAGCAATGTCAACAAGCCTTCCATTATCAAGAACAATGCATGTATCTGTAACTTCTCTTAATTCCTGAAGCCCAAATTCTGCCTTGTCTATTCTTGCTTTTTCACATTCAAAAGGCATTGTTACAACACCAATGACAACTGCACCAGTTTCTTTTGCAAGTTGAGCAATTACAGGAGCAGCGCCTGTTCCGGTTCCTCCACCCATTCCAGCAACAACAAAGACCATATCAGAGTTAGCTACAGCTTTCTTAATATCAGAGATTGCTTCTTTTGCAGCTTCTTTACCTTTTCTTGGCAAACCACCGCAACCCAGTCCTCTGGTAAGTTCTTTACCAATAAGAATCTTCTCATCAGCTTTAGTAACACTCAAATGCAAAGCATCTGTATTTACCCCAAAAACTGTTGCTCCATTAATTCCTTTGTTAAAAAGCCAGGTTATAGCATTAGAACCACAACCACCAACACCAACAACTTTGATGTTCGCTTTTCCTGCTCTTAGCTCTTCGAAGTTGATACTATGGGTAGAAACATTATCTATTGCCTCTTTTGCAAAATCTAAAACCATTTTTTTTACCTCCTTTTAATTCTATGAGTTTCTCTAAAGAGAAAACTTGGTTATACAAATAAAAAACTCTTTAAAAATATATTTATACAAAAGACAATATTTTTTCGTTTATTTTTTACAAATATTTTTTCAGCCTTTCAATCTTTTCCCAGCTTTTTTTAAGATTTTCATTGCATCTTTTAAGAATAATCTCAAGGAATTCATTATTAACCAGCAATTTCCCTTTATTCATTAATAAAAATTCCAATCTTTCTGTCCCGTTAAGCTCAACAATAAACCTTTTTCCTGTAGCAATTATTCCTGATTTTTTCCATCCTGCAAGTTTTGCTTTATCGAGAATATTCTGGGCATCTTCCAGTGTTCTGCAGGCAATATGAAGTATGCATGGTTCCTGCTTGAATTTTACCATTTCTGCCTTGGAAACTTTATCAAGGTCATTTCTTAATCTTTTAAAACCAACCAAATCATGATAAACCAAAATAAAAAGCCCCCCTCCTTTTTTCTCATTATCAAGCATAACAACAATTCTTCCTGAACAGGAAGATGTTGTGTAATAATTATCTTTTTTATTTATCTTTTCGCATAACTTAAGAATCTTTTTGTCCCATTTTCCGATATGGGATTTATCTGACTTGGAGAGTATATCATGTTTTCTTTGTAAAAAAGTATCTTTAGGCATATTATTTTAATTCTTCTTCGAAATCGTTTACAGAGACATATTTTAAATCCAGACTTTTATTAATTTCAGGCGGGAGTTCTCCTGTTATTAATTCCTTGATTATATAAACGGGTTTAGGTTTAAACCATTTTGAATAACCAATTTCAAATAATCCTCCGACAGCATATCCAATGCATAATAAGATATCTGTCTCCTCATTAAACTTTTCCGGCTGGTTTCTCCATGTTCCACAACTAATAATTTCTCCGAGTTTACTATTCACCCAGCTTATCCCGAATTCCTTGTCTTCCATAGGTATAATTTCCCAAATTTTCTTTCCTTTATTTTGAAAGTATTGATTTGCAAAAAATTCTGAAACACTTCCTTTATCTGGAGTTATAACAATCTCATTTCCAGATTTAGCTATAATTTTTGAGAGTTGAATCAAAATTGGTTTATAATTTTGATTTACTTCTTCAAGATAATCCAATTTGCTTGGTCCTATAATTCCTATTCTCATTTTCAGTTTTTCTCCAGTATATGCGCATTGATTCCGTTCTCCCTGCATAGTTCCACAAAATATTTTGCATCTTCTTCATTCCCAATAACACTTCCATAATGCATGGGAATAGCAATAGAAGGTTTTATCATTTTTGCAGCTTCAGCAGCTTCTTCCGGAGTCATTGTAAATCTTCCTCCGATGGGGAGAAGAGCAATAAACTTTTTTTCACCATTTCCTCCATGACCTGTAAGTTTCTGCATTTCGGGAATTTTGTCCGTATCTCCTGCATGATAAATCATGACATCATTCATCTTAATAAGATAACCCACCCATCCTTCTTCCTTTGAATGAAAAGGTTTATCCGTATTGTATGAAGGGAGTGTAAGAATCCTTGCTCCGGGAATATTAAATTCATTATTGGGCTCTACAATCTCCATCCCTATGGGCATATCAAACTTTGTTATCTTACTCTGGCAGTCTGCAGTAATGAAAATTTTTGTTCCCTCTTTTACAATCTTATTCATGTCAGCAACACTGCAATGGTCATAATGGCTGTGCGTTATAAGAATTATGTCTGCCTTTTCAAGCCCATCCCTGATATTGTAAGGGTCTATGTAAATTATTTTTGAGTTTTTTATCAAAAATCCTGAATGCCCTAGCCATTTTATCTCCACATCTCCAATATTCATAAAAACAAAAACCAAGAAATGCTTTTAAAGATTTTTATTCAAATTATTACTTTTCCACATGCTGGCTTTCCCTGTCTTTAAAAATTCATCAAGAATTATAAGTTCATCATAAATCCCTTCAATTAAATCATAATCTTTAGCCTCTTCAAGATTAACCCAGGCATATTCTGTCAATGCACTGCAAAGCTTAACTTGTTCTGTTTTTGGCCTTGCCCATAAACTTACAATCAAACAGGGGATATTATCAGGGCGAATGTAAACTAAACTGGTTACATACCCGATATTTTCTATTTCCAATGCAACTTCTTCAGAAATTTCTCTTTTCAATAAAGCCTCAAGAACATTATACCAGTGAGAAGAAGTGTCTTTATCTCTAAGAGCATAATCAAGAACTTCCAGTTTTCCTCCTGGAACAGTCCATCTTCCTGGAAATGCTTTCTCCCAGTCTGCCCTTTTTGTTATCAGATATTTCCCTTCATTGTTGACAAGAATTCCTGTAACAACAATATAATGGAGCTTATTTTTATCATAAGACATGATGTAAATTTACCATAATCATATTTAAATAGTTCCTCAAAAAGTTTGACTTATGGAAAAAACAGAAGAAAAAATATTGAATCTTTTTGTTTATAATGATAAATTAAGATTCAGTGAAATTGAAAAACAGGTAAAAATCCGTTCAAATAAACTTTCTTATTACCTCAAGAAATTAATAAAGGAAAATGTTCTAAAAAAAGATGGAGAATTCTATTTTTTAAACAGAGAATCAGAATATCTAATCCCTTATATTGATTCAAAGATTTCTGTTCTTCCGGTTATATTAATAGCAATAACAAAAGGAGATAAAGTATTTTTATATAAAAGAGGCAAGCGTCCTTATAAAAATAAATTATCTTTGCCTGGAGGAAGAATGGTTGTAGGAGAGGATATAAAAAATGGAGTAAAAAGAATAATGAAAAAGTACGGGATTAATGCAAGGCTGAAAAAAGTTAATTCTATTTCACTGGAGCAGGTCAAAAAAAATAAAAGGATAATTCATTCTTTCCTGTTAATATTTGTAACATCTGCAACAAAAGATAATATTGAGTATACAAATGTAAAAGGAAATATTGATGATATAATTCAGAGCGATTATTATTTAATAAAAAATGATATTAATAAAGAAATAAAGATAAAAAACATATCCTCAAAAATTTAAAATATTTTCCTTGAACTTTTTGAAATCCTTTTTCATAATTCTCCCTCCTGCAGCTGCCGCATGTCCTCCTGCATTGGAATTCTTCAATCCTTCTATTCCTTTTTTAAGCAATTTACCCATATCTTCATTTTTGGATTGGTTTCTCGCATGAATGGTAATGAATTCTCCTGAATTTCTTGTGATTATAAAAATTCCTTTATCATCCTCAAGAGATATTAATGTTGACAGAATAGCCCCTATATCAAATTTTGAATTAAAAGTAAAGAAATAGATTTTCTTTTCTGGATAGAACTCTGATTTTTTTCTGAAATTGCTAAGATTTTTATTAATCTCCTTTTTAATAACCCCTGAATATCTGCTTAGTTCCCTTATTTTCTTGTTCTTAATTTTTAGATAAACTTTGTTTAAATTCAGATTTTTAGATTTATAATAAATTAAAGCAAAGCTGATTATATTCTCAATCTTTCCGGGATATGAATCAAAAATATCTTTGGATGTTATATCAGGGCAAAGTCTTTTAATAAATTCAAGATTTTCTCTTTTCTTATAAGACATATCAGAAATCATCGCAGAAGAAATAAGCCAGGCCCATTTTTTTCTGTCAAATAAATTATCCCCAAGTTCATAAATAATAAAAGATGCACAGTCAGAGGATTCTGTTTTGAGTATTCTCTGTTTATTCCTTAATCTTGGATTCATAGGATGATGGTCAATAAGGAAAACATCAAATTTTTTTCTGAGTTTTTCAAACCCTTTGGAATCTGTCTGGTCTGCTGCAATATCCAGAATAAAAATTTTATTTATATTCTTTTTATCAAGTTCATGAGTGATTTCCATAAACATTCCGTTTTTATAATCCAAAAATTTTTTTAAAGAATGCCTGATTCCTTTTGATTTAAGAATCTCCTCAAGAAAAACGGCAGAAGCAATTCCATCAAGGTCATTATGAGATAATATTGCAACACGGTCTTTTTGTGATATTCCTTCAAGAAAATCAAGAAATTCTTTTTTTGATCCTGAGAGGAATTTCATTTGATTAATTTCTCAACCTCTTTTCCTGCTTTAAATAATTTCCATTCCTGGAATTTATCGGCCAAAATTTGCATCCCTACTGGAATTTCATCAATCTTGCCGCAGGGGACAGAGACAGCACAAATACCTGCTAAGTTTGCAGGAACTGTAAGAATATCAGCAGCATAATATTCTTCAACAGAAATTTTCTCCCCTATTTTCCATGGCAAGCGAGGAACAGTGGGGCAGACAATAACATCTACCTGTTTGAATGCTTTCTCAAATTCCTGTTCTATTAATCTTTTTGATTTTAACGCCTTATGATAATACCGCCCGCCATATTCTGCCTTTGAAATTTCACTCCCTCCCAAAATTCTTCTTAAAACCTCAGGTCCTGCACTATCCTCAATTTTTTTGCCATATTTTCTTCCGTCAAATCTTCTTGTTCCTGAAAAAAATTCCACATAAACCAGGGGATAATAAGTTTCAACAGCCAAATCAAGGTAATCTATTTTTATTTTTTTGAGAATCCATTTATTTTTTTCAGCAATCTTTTTAATTTTTTCCTCAATTAAATTTTTTATTCTTGCATCAACATTTACACCAGATAGGTCAAGAAGTCCTATTGTTTTTATTTTTCCTTCTTCTTTTCCATTTTCGCTTATTGAGTCAAATTTATCCTTTCCTTTTATAACATTAAATAAAAGTTCGGCATCTTCAACATTTTTTGCTATCGGACCTATCTGGTCAAGACTCATGCTCAAATCAATAAGCCCATATCTTGAAACACTTCCATAAGTGGGTTTTAAACCAACAACACCGCAATGTGATGCCGGATTTCTTATGCTCCCCCCTGTATCACTCCCCAGAGCCATATCGCACATTCCTGCAGCAACAGCAGCAGCACTTCCGCTTGAAGAACCTCCCGGAATAAATTCCAGGGCTTTAGGGTTTTTTGTGGGCATAAAAGCGCTGGTTTCCCCGCTTCCCCCGCAGGCAAATTCATCCATATTTGTCAGTCCGATAATAATCCCGCCTTCATTTCTTATTTTATTTATTACCGTAGCATTATAGGGGCACTTATAATTTTCCAGAGTTTTTGAAGCGCAAGAAGCATTCATTCCAAGAATATTGATATTTGCCTTTATAGCAATAACTTTTCCGGCAAGTTTTCCATTGCTTTTTTTAGATTCTTCTTTTGCATCTGGGTTCATCTGTAAAAAGGCGTTTATCTTTTTCCCCTGCCGGTCATTTTTCTTAATTTCATCCAGATATTTTTGAAGATTTTGGGAAATCATTCTAATATCCCCCCAACTAATTTATTTACATATTGCATATCTGCATCATTTGTCAGGACAACATCAAAATTCTGTTTATATTTTTCAATATTTTGTTCAACATCTTCATTAAGAAAACCAATTTTTATTAAGTTATCATAATCAAATCCTTCAATCATCCCAACATCTCCAATTGAATCTCCCATTAAAATAACATTTTTTCTTTTTTCAATATTTGAATAAACTGCCTGCTCTGAGAGAGATATTTCTGTTTTATTAAAAGTATGAATTATCGGCTCTTTAATATGAAGTGCTCTTCCTTTTTTGTCCCATTCATAAAGATTAGAAATAACAAAAACATCCGGTAACAATAAATTATTTTGTCCGAGGTATTCATTTAGCATGTCTCCGGGAGCAGCAGACATAAAGACTACTGGAATATTATACCTATTAAGAAAACTCAAAAGTTCCAGAGAACCTTTTCTAAATTTTAAGGGATTTTCTCTGACAACTTTTTTTATTAATTCTTTTGTTAATCCCATTCTTGCAATTAAATCAAAATGTTTTTCCCACCATTCATGCATTTTGTCTTTTTTTTCATTTAAGGGAATATTCTGATCAGTTTCAATTGGTCTGTAAATATCAAATAATCTGTGGGCCTCATCAAAATATTCTTGTCCGAGATATTTTGGATTGCTTCTAAGCTGGGAAATTACTGTGGCAGTTCTTTTCCCTTCTCCTGTAAGTCCATAAGTAATTGTCCTGTCAAAATCAGAAAGAATATGCAATTTAGCTGCTCCGTCTTTAGTCATTGCCTTTTTCTTTTCCTCCAAATCTTTCTCATCGGAAATAATTACATTTTTCATTCCCATCCGCCCTTCTCTGCCATAATAAAATCATCATTTTTATCTGGAGCATTTTCAAACATAATCTTCCTGTCAATTTCTGATTTCTTTTCTCCCCCTTCTTTTCTCTCACATTCATCCCGTTCAATAACCGGCTCAGAGATTTTATCTGAAACTTTTTCCAGTTTCCTAGAAAAGGAATCCATTATTTTTTTTGATTCTTTTTTGATGTCTTCTTTCTCCCTTTCAGATACTTTATGCCATAAAAAATCTGCCATAACCTACAAAAGAAGTTAGGATTTATAAGATTAATCTATTTTCTCAGCACTTTTGTAAGTTTCCAGAAACATTTTTTTCATAACTTTTGCAAATGATTTGTTTCTTATTAATAAAGTAATATTGGATTTAATCAGTCCAAGAAGAACTTCATCATCATCCTGTACAGAAAAAGCAAAACCATCATTGTCCATCTTTTTTATGTTTTTATTTACTTTCATCCATTTTTTTATGTCTTTTTCAGTTTCCTTGTCATATCTTGATAACACTTTAATATCAACTTTTTCTCTGAGCCTTTGTCTTAATTTCCTCAAAGAATCCGGACGAATTTGTGAAGTCCATTTTATGCTGTATGCATATTTTTTTGGAGTTTTCATTTCATCAGCAAGCTTCCAGAAACCTGCTCTTCCATGACCAATTGAAACTGGATTTTTATCCTTGATTTCATAAAATTCCTTCATTTTTTGAATCATCTCCTGTGCATTATCAAGTATCTTCTTTTTGTTGTCAATTATCTTTTTAAGGGAATCAGGATCAGAAGGAATAAACTTTTTTGTCTTTTCAGGAATAATTTCAACTAACCCTCGGTTTTGCCCAGGCTGTTCTTGAATCAGGAAACAGGGAATTATGTGAAGAAGTTCTGACAAAAATAGAAAAAAGAATTGAAAAAGATATTAATTCTATTTGATAAACTTAATATTTTTAACCTTTCCTTTTCCGTCATCAATTTCAACAACTGCAGCCTTTCCGTCAACTGCCGCTCCGGGATTAAGGACAATGGTCTTTCCTAATTTATCTTTTCCAGGATTTTCATGAAAATGCCCTCCAATTGCCAGAACAGGCTGATATTTTTTCAAAATCCTTCGAAACATCTTGCTTCCAAAATGTCTGCCTCTGATTCTTTTGTCTGCCTTTGAGTGTATTTTATCCAAAATCCCCTGAGGAAGAATATGTGAAACAAAAATAATTTTTCCTTCGTTGTTTTCTTTTCTGAATCTTTTAAATAAATTATCCAACTTTTTTTTGTATTTTCTGTATCCTTTGCTCTTAACTCTTCCTGGAGCAGAATGCCCCCTCGCTCCGATGAAAACAAATTCTCCAAACTTAAAATAAGAGTAATCAAAACGGTTAATATTTTTATATCTCTTCATAATTTTAACAAAATCATCTTTTCTTAATTCCCCTTCCTTCCAGAATTTTTTCGGAATAGTGGTTTCATCATCAGAATCATCAGGGTGAGGGTAATCCATATTTCCAAAAACAGTAAAAACAGGGACAGAGAGTTCATTCAATTCTTTCAAAACTTTCTCTCCCCTCCTTAAATCCTCTTTAATCAGCTGATTATATTTTTTCTTCCCGATAACTTCATCAAGCCCTATATCTTTTCCATAACAGTATTTAAACCATAATTTTCTATAGTGAAATGGAAGATAATCCCCAACACTCACAATTAAATTAATATCTTTTCCTTTTGCAATCTTTTTCAATTTTGAGGGAAATTTTCCGTGAAAATCTCCTATAACCAAAATTTTCATAAGAATAATTAATAAAAAATATTTATAAAACCATCTAATAGAAATTTTAAGAAATGAATATCAAATATAAATTATCCTAAGGCGGCAGATTCTTCATGATTTATCAGAGGAAGAATAATAGTATGATAAAATGTCTGGTCATCTTCAAAATTTTTGGCAGTTTTCTGGACATACCATATCTTTCCATTGAAAATAAGTTCATTCATTCTGTAGCCAAGCCCGGTAATATTGTCTGCTGTATGTAAAACTACTGGAATATTTGATTCTGATAAACTTTCTAATAATCCGGAAGTTTCTATCCTTATTCCCTCTCTTGTAGGAATATGTGATTCAGATAAAACACCATAATTAGAACCTTTTAGTCTTGCTATCTCTTCTTGAGCCTGTTCATAATTGATTGCAAAATGAATCTCTTCAGGATTTTTTCCCATATGCAAAAAGCTCTGTCTAAGAAATTCATTCCCTGCTTTATACTGGTCAATAATCAAAATATTTCCTTTTTTCATTTTTTATAAAAAATAGCGTAATAATACTGGCAAAAATCGCTTTTTAAAGTTTATGTTTGCAGTTTAAGGAGTCAGTCTGTCTCTGTCCCTTGGAAATAAAACTGCCTCTCTTATATTATTTAACCCAAGAATCTGCATAGTTAATCTTTCTAAACCAACCCCCCATCCCGCATGAGGAGGAGCACCATATCTGAAACTGTCAATATAAGACTTGAAATATTTTGGGTTTAATTTTTTCGCTTTTAGTCTTTTTTCGAGCAACTCAGGAATATGAATCCTCTGTCCTCCGGAAGAAATTTCAGCCCCATTATAAATTGCATCAAAACCTGTGCTTAGTTCTTTTTCTTTTGGCATAATATAAAATGGCTTTCCCGATAGTGGCCAATCATGAACAAAAACAATAGTATCTGGAAAAAGTTCTCCGAGCTTCCTTTCTGTTTCTAAAGACAAATCATCACTATTTGTCTTTATTTTATTTTTTTTCATTAATTGAGAACATTCATTAAAAGTGATATATTTGATTTTTGGAATTTTTAATTTGACATTTAATAATTCAAGTTCCTCTTTTCTTTCTTCAGTTATTTTTTTGATAATATACTGAACACATCTCCCTAAAACATCCATGACAATAAATTCATCAGCAAAAGCCATTTCAAAATCCAGCTGCCTTGCTTCATTCAGATGTCTCACAGTATTATGCTTCTCTGCCCTCCATACAGCAAAAATTGCAAAAACTTTTTCCATGGAGCATGCAAGCATTTGTTTATATAATTGGCAGCTCTGGCTGAGATATGCCTTTTTTTCAAAATATTTAACTTCAAACAAATCAGTTCCTCCCTCACTCGAAGAAGAGATTATAGAGGGAAAAGCGCATTCTATGGCATTCTCTTTAATCATAAATTCCCTGTAAGCATTCATCATTGTTGATTCAATTTTAAAAATAGCCTGAATTCTCCTTCTGTGCAAATCCAAAAATCTGTAATCCAGTCTTTTGGGAAGTTCTGTTTTTGAAAAGTCAGAGACATCAATAGGCAGAGAATCTGCTTCTGCAAGAACAATAATTTCCTTAGGAATAATCTCTTTTCCATCAGGAGCCTGTTTGCTTTCTTTTAATTCTCCTTTTACATAAATAACAGATTCAGATGAAATTTTGTCAATAACCTCAAAAATTTCTTCAGAAACTTTTCCCTTTACAGCAGTAATCTGGATTATTCCTGAAATATCTTTCAGAAGCAGGAATCTTATTTTCCCTAATGCACGTGTATTATAAACCCACCCTACAATTTCCACGCTTCCTTTTTTCTCAAAAACATCTTTGATAAGTGTTCTGTTTTTGTTTAATTTCTCAAGATTTATCTCCATTATTATATTAAATAGAAGTTATTTATAAAAATTTGTAATGATTCTCAGACATGTCTTTTGATTAATTCCATAACCTCTTTTCCGGATATTTTCCCCTTGAACTCATTCATAATCACTCCCATATAAGCATTTCCGGAAAGTCCCGGTTTTTCCTTGATTAGCTTGACTATTCTTTCTTCAATAATATTGGAATCTTCTTTTTTGAAAACAACAGCATCTTTTGGATTTGTTCCTTTAGAAATCCTTAACAGGATTTCCTTTATCTGATTTTCAGAAATTTTTTTGTTTTTAAGGGATTCCAAAACAAACACCATGGCATCCTTATTGAGGAATTTTTCAATTCTTTTTTTCTCAATTCCCTCTTTTTTTGCTATTTCCTTGGGGAAAACAAAAAGAATCTTGGCAATAAGATTTGGGTTGTTTAAAATATTTAATAACTCCTTGAATTCATCAATTTTCTGCTCTTTGAAAAGAAGTTTAATCATTTCCTCCTTAAGTCCTTTTTCTTTTAACTCTCCTTCAATTTCATCTTTTAATTTTGGAAGAGTCTTTTTTGCTTCATCTATCATTTGTTTTGAAATTTTTAGCAAAGGGAGGTCTGTTTCAGGATACATTCTTGCACTTCCGGGCATAGGCCTTATGAATTCTGTCTCCCCGTTCGGCAGTGCCTTTCGGACTTCAGAACCTGTCTTTTTGTTTTTTATGTCTTCAATCTGCCTTTTAATTTCATTTTCTGCAGTTTTTACAAACATCTTCACATCCTGAAATCCTTTAATTTCAACTCTTTTATGCCCTTTTACTGAGATATTAACATCCTGTCTTATTGTTCCAATCCCTCTCCGAACCTTACAACTTCTAAGGATTTTTCCAATGTGCAATGCAACTTCCCTTATCTGCTCAGGATTCCTAATGTCAGGGGAAGTAGCTATCTCTACCAAAGGAATTCCCAATCTGTCCAGCCTGAAGATAACCTGGCTGTCTGTCCTTTCCACAATTCTTGCAGCATCTTCTTCTAAACATATGGAATCAATTCCAACTCTCCCGCTGGAAGTTTCAACCCATCCGTCTTTGGCAATAAGAACACTTCTCTGAAAACCGCTTGTATTAGAACCATCAATAACAGTTTTCCTCATTATTTGTGTTATGGGAAGAATTTTGCAGTTTAATAAAGATGAAATCTGTATGCAAATTTTCAATGCTTCTTTATTTATTTCATGAGGAGGCTCTTCATCAAGTTCAACTAAACAAGTTGTGTCATATCCCTGATAAATAAATTCCTGACCGAGAGAAGCCTGATATTCTGCAGCAATGTCTATGCTTCCTTCCTCTCCTGCAACAGGGTGAAGTTTTCTTGTAACAACATAATCAGGTTCCTCGCCTCTCAAAACACTGGGGCAATTACAAAAAAGTTTTTTTGTATCCAGCTGCTGATGAATTTCCAATCCCGATTTAAATCCAAGCTTTTCATAATTAATTTCTTCATCCATAAAAAAAACAGGGAAGGATGGTTTATTAAATTTTTTAAATATCTTTGTTCCAGTATTTAATAAGACTCCATTTTGGTTCAATGACCTGATAAATCTCTCTGGCAAAGAACAAATCTACCCATCTTCTTTTTTCTCCAATTTTTAACATAGGGTCCAATACATCCCGCTTATACTTCCAAGCATGTTCAGGAATTACAGTTGGATTTACAATTTTAAAATCCAAATCACTTGTATCATTATTCCATCCTCTTTTTTCTGCATGCGAACCAATCAAGAAAACGTTTTGAATGTCCAAGAAATCTGAGACATCAAAGAAATGTCTATCACAAAATTCAGGCAAATTATTTAGATAAATCCCCTTAGCTAAACTTAATTTTTGTAAAAGTTCTACAGTTGGTTCTCCCTCATTTGTTAAATATCTTGGATTAGGCATTTTATTTACAGCTGTTTAAAACCTTATCAAGGGAAACATTTACTTTTCCAGCCATATAAGTATAAAATTTTTTTTCCCCTTCACTGACAAAATGACTTCCTTCTGAGTTTCTATCTTTATATCCGCAAACTGCATCTTCAAGAAATTGATAATATGTCATTCTCTCTCCTGCTTCAATAACTGGCAATGGAATTCCATAATGGTCCAAGAGAATATCCTGAAAAGTTCTTGCAGTTCTACCATTTCCATCTAAAAAAGGATGAATTCTCACAATATTAAAATGAGCATAAAATGCAGTTTCCATATTTTCAAAGATATTATCTGAAGTCAAGTGCTCTTTTATATTTTGAAAGAATTGAGGGATTTCCATATTTTCTACTTTCCAAGGATAAGGAGGCATAAAATCAGAACCAGTTATAAGAACATTCACATCCCTATAATCTGCTATATGTTTTCCTTCATAAAGACATGGCATAATTTGATATGCTAGATTCCTTATAAAAGATTCATCAATATTTTCAGGATTAAAGTTTTGTTTTCCCCACCTGAAAGCATTTTGTATATTCTTGATTCCATTTTTAATATTTCTATTGTTTCTTGGAACATTATGGGGTATGGAACAATGAGGATTTTCTATTCTGTAAGATTCTATCTGTGCATTTTTCTCTATAGCTTCTTTTTCTCTTTTTTGACAGGCTAATAAAAAAGAATGTATCTTCTTTGGATTACGAACTAATTTAATCTTTTTTAAGATTTCATTCGAAAGCTGATTTGGAATGCATACCATAACCTTAATTAGTTTTTTTATTTATAAATCTTCCTATTTGTAACCTCTGGTCAATGACAACTATCTCTAAAAATACATAAAAACGTTTATAAAAAAACAATGCAATATTCTTTAATGAAGAAAAAAGAGGAGAAAAAGAAAGCTGCTAATTTAAATGGTGATGAACATCCAATCTTCAGGAGTCCTAGGACATTTGGGCAAAAAGCCGCAGACGGGCTTACAGGTTTCGCAGGAAGCTGGACGTTTATAATATTGTTGTTTGTAATATTAATTATATGGATGGCCGTAAATGCCTATTTTTTAGTTAACTATGAACTTGGAAACCCTTTTGACCCATATCCATTTATTCTGCTAAACCTTATATTATCCTGCCTTGCAGCAGTTCAGGCTCCGATAATTCTGATGAGCCAGAACAGGCAGGGGCAAAAAGACAGGCTGAGAGCCCAATATGATTACGCGGTGAATAAAAAAGCAGAAAAAGAAATACAGGAAATAAAAAATATGCTTTCAAAAATGAAGAAAAAATAATTATTCTTCAAATTCTATCCTACCATTAAACTCACGGGCAAAATTTTCCATCATTTTTTCCCTGATTTTTTCCTTTGATTTTGCCCATTCATTGTGCCCCAAAACCCATCCTAATTTAACAAAAGCTGTTTCTGCAAGCATGTCTTCAAGATAAAGAACTCCGGTTCCCATTATCTCTCTACCATTTGAATAAACCAGAGGGTCAACTCTTCCAAAAATGCATTGGCTGACTGCGCAGACAATCAGCCCTTTATTCTGAACTTCTTTCAGTTTTTTTGTCCATCCATGTCCTGAACGCATTGTTGCAACATGCCCCAGAGCACCCATTTCAATTACAACCCCTTTGTACTTATTTTTGACATAATAGTCAAGAATATCTGGATTTTGTCCGGGATAAAATTTAACAAGTGCAATTTTTTCTTCAAATTTGTCGTCTACCTTAACTTTTTGATTATTTCTCAGATTGTATTTTGAAAGTCCTTCAACATAATCAGGAGATACTTTTGCAAATGGACTTGCATTAACAGATCTGAATGCATCTCTTCTTGAGCTGTGAAGTTTTCTTACCTTTGTTCCGGGCATTGCATAACAAAAATCATCATTGCTTGTGGCATGACCCACCAGCATAACCTCTGCAATATCGCTTACAGCAGCAAGAGCCGAACATTGAAGATTAAGATTTGCATCGCTGCTTGCCCTGTCAACACTTCTCTGGCTGTATGTAAGAACAACAGGCTTATTCAGATTTCTTAAAAAAAAACTCAGGGCTGAAGAAGTGTAGTGCAAAAAATCAGTTCCGTGTGTTATGATTATTCCTTTAATATTATTGTCATTCAGCAAATTTGCAGCAGTTCTTGCAATCTTCTTCCAGTCTTTGTAATCCATATCTTCTGAAGCTTTCATGAAAGGGACTTCAATCTTCAAAACATTGACTTTCTCAAAAAGCCCGGGATAAAATTTAAATAAACTCTCAGGGGAAGTAAGCCAGTCAACTCCTCCTTTTTTTGGATTTAAACGTGCAGCAATAGTTCCTCCTGTGATTATCATAGCAATATTTGGTTTTTCAGGGTCATGCTTCATTTCAATTTTTTCTTTCTTTTCAGTTCCTTTTTTCAAAACTTTAAAATCAAGAATGTCCTTTGTGTTAATGCCGATATTATATCCGGAATCCAGTTTCAGCATTATAATCCCCTTTTCTGTCTTTGGAGTTTCAAGAAGAGTTCCCTTGTATTCTTTTTTCATAAGTTCTATCTCAACATAATCTCCTGAAGATGCATTGACTTTCATAAAAACAAAATGAAGCAGAGATATAAAAATCTTCCCAAAACTTAATAAATTGCCTCCTCTTTTATCAGTCATGAGCAGTAATTTAGAGGGAAGGTTAAGCGAAGGAAACCGAGGAGGTGTCCTCGCATGACAAAAATAGGTCTGGAAATTCACGGGTATATTGATACAGAAGAAAAGCTTTTTTGCACATGCAAGGCAATTCATGGAACCAAATTCGCAAAGCCAAATACAAACATCTGCCCGATATGCACAGGTCAGCCAGGGGCAAAACCTATGCTTCCAAATTCAAAAGCTATTACAAAAATAATTCAGATTGGATTGATTCTTAATTGTAAGATAAATGAAAAATTAATTTGGCAGAGAAAACATTATGACTGGCCTGACCTTCCAAAAGGATATCAAAACACAATATCAGGAACTTATGCAATTCCTGTAGGAATTAGCGGAAATTTTCAGGGAATAAGAATAACAGAGGTTCATCTTGAGGAAGACCCTGCAGCATGGAATCCGCAGACAGGAGAAATAGATTACAACAGAAGCGGTTCGCCATTAGTTGAAATTGTAACAGAACCAGATTTTAAAAGTTCAGAACAGGTTATCGGCTGGCTAAAGCAGTTAATTCACACGCTAAGTTACATAAAAGCTCTTGATAAAAACGCAGGAATAAAGGCAGATGTAAATGTTTCAATAGAAGGGGGAAAGAGAGTTGAAATAAAAAATGTAAACTCACTAAAAAATATAGAAAGAGCAATAAATGTGGAAATAGAAAGGCAGAGAAAAGACCTGCCAAAAATTCAGGAAACAAGAAGATTCAATGATAAAAAAGGGATAACAACTCTTATGAGGACAAAGGAGCAGGCTGCAGATTACAGGTTTATCTCTGACCCTGATTTGCCTGCAATAAAAATTGAAAAATCAAGAATAACTGACTTAAAAAATTCCCTCCCTGAAACTCCTCAGGAAAAATTATCAAAATTGATAAAAAAACATAAAATTGAAAAAAAACATGCAGAAATCCTGACAAAAAAAATAGATTTGGCAGAATTCTTTGAAAGAGTCATAGAAGAAATTCATCCAAAAATTGCAATTCCATGGATAACAATTGAATTGCAGAGTCTGTTAAATTACAACAAAAAAGAACTGGACGAAGTTGAAATAAATGTTCAGCATTTCATAGAATTATTAAAACTTGTTGAAAGCAGAGTTATTACTGAATTAAAAGCCAAGGAAATTCTGAGAAGCTGGATTCCAAAATCCTCCTCTCCGAAAAATGAGGCAAAAAAGCAGTCTAAAATTTCTTCTGAAAAAGAAATAAGGGAAATAATAATAAAAATTATTAAAAAAAATCCGCATGCAGTTTCAGATTATAAAACAGGAAAACAGGAAGCATTAAATTTTTTAATGGGGCAGATTATGAAAGAAAGCAGCAAGCGTGCAGATTATAAAATATCAAAGGATATTCTTAAAGAAATATTGAAAAATGAGAACGTTTAAACTGTCTCCTTCAAGCCTTAATTTGATGAAAGATTGCCCAAGATGTTTCTGGCTTACTCAGAATGAAGTATGGAAGCGTCCTGACAGTATTTTTCCTTCTCTTCCTTCTGGAATGGACCGTATTCTAAAAGTCCATTTTGATAAATTTAGAGATAGGGAAATTCTCCCACCTGAACTTTGTGAAAATGATAAATGCGATGGGATGAAACTTTTTGGTGATGAGGAAAAATTAAAAATGTGGCAGAATAACAGGAGAGGCATCGTATGGAATGATAAAAATGGAAATATCCTGAAGGGGGCAATAGATAATATTCTTGTAAAAGGAAAAAAGCTTGTTGTTCTTGATTACAAAACAAGGGGATATCCGTGCAAAGAGGATACTGCGGAACATTATCAGGAGCAGCTGGATATTTACAATTTTCTCCTGAGAAAAAATGGTTATGAAACAGAGGATTTTTCTTTTTTATTATTTTATATTCCAAAAGAAGTTACAGAAACCGGAGAAGTAATTTTTGATACTACTCTTACAAAAGTAAAAGTATCTGTGGAAAATGCAGAAAATCTTTTCAACAATGCAATAAAACTTCTGAACGGACCATGCCCTGAAAAAGGCTGTCAGTGGTGCGAAAGATTTTAAAAAAGATGGGTCTGGGAGGACTCGAACCCCCATCGACAGGGCCGAAACCTGTAATCCTATCCATTGAACGACAGACCCTTAAAAAAATTAATAAACCATGTTATTTATACTTTAGTATTGTTAATATTAAGAGAGGAAAAATGAACAGTTATGAGCAGAAATTTAGCGGGAAGTTGAAGGCCAGAAAACCAGAGGTGTCTTACTCATGGAATTAAAAAAACATCATAAAATAGTAATAGGAAGTCTGAGTTCCCTGATTATAATCGCGCTGGTTGTGAATAGCGTATGTCTTTACCTGTTGTTTGTAAAAGTTAATGTGGATTATTCAATGTTGAATTCAAAAATTTCAGAATTGCAGGCAGATACTCAAAGCAAGTTAAATGAACTTACAAGCAGTTTAGTGGAAACGCAGGAATCTCTTGGAACTCAGTTAAATGAACTAAAAGCCTCTGCAAGTGCTGATTTCTCCGGAATAATAGATGATTCTGTTAATGCTGTGGTAACTATAAAAACAGACGTTGCACAGGGAACAGGATTTATAATAACTGAGGATGGGTATATAGTAACAAATGCTCATGTTCTCTCAGGAGGGCATAGAGTATGGGCTCTGACCTCAAACCAGCAGACAATAGAAGCAACATTTGTAGGTTATGATTCAGAACTGGATGTTGCATTGCTGAAAATTTCCGGAGATTATAATTATCTTGATTTGGATGATTCAGACAATGTTCAGGTAGGAGAAAAAGTAATTGCAATCGGAAACCCGTTAGGATTGCAGTTTTCTGTAACAGAAGGAATTGTTTCAGGAATCCACAGAACAGGTATCAATAACAGGGATATATACATACAGACAGATGCTTCCCTCAATCCCGGAAATTCAGGAGGGCCATTAATAAACAAAAGAGGAAATGTCATAGGAATAAATAATTTCAAGGTTGGAGATGGAGAGAGCCTTGGTTTTGCCTTGGAATCAAATTATTTAGGCAGTGCTATAAACAGCATCTCAATGAAATCATTAAATCAGACACTAATAAATTAAAATGCAGAATAAAAAAAAATCAGAGGAAGGATTAACAATAAAGAAAGAGGAAAACTTTTCTGAATGGTATCAGCAACTGATTATTAAATCAGAATTAGCAGATTATACAGATGTTTCAGGGTGCATAGTCTTCCGCCCAGGATCTTTTCAGGTTTGGGAAAAAATAAAGGAAGAATGTGATAAAAGATTCAAAAAATTAGGAATAAAGAATTGCTATTTCCCTTTATTCATCCCTGAGAAAGCATTTAAAAAAGAGCAGGAGCATGTGGAGGGATTTATTCCAGAAGTTGCATGGGTTACACAGGCAGGCAATACAAAATTAAATGAAAAATTGGCAATACGCCCTACTTCTGAAGCTATAATGTATGAATCTTTCTCAAAGTGGATTAGAAGCTGGAGGGACCTTCCATTAAAATATAATCAATGGAACAATGTGGTAAGATGGGAATTCAACAACCCTGTGCCTTTTTTCAGGACAAGAGAATTTTTATGGAATGAGGGACACAGCGTTTTTGCTTCTGAAAAAGAATCTTTAAAGGAAGCCTCAAAAATAAAAAAAGTATATGAAGAAGTTGTTGAGGAATTTATGGCACTTCCGGGGATATATGGAAGAAAGACAGAGAAAGAAAAATTTGCAGGAGCAGTCTTTTCTGAGAAAATTCACTACATCCTTCCAAACGGAAGGGTAATAGAGGGCCCATGCTTTCATCATGACGGGCAAAATTTTGCAAAAGCATATAAAATAAAGTTTAGTGATGAAAACGGGAAAGAAGAATATTGCTGGCAGAACACATATGCAATTTCCACCAGAATGCTTGGAACAATGTTTGCAATACATAGCGACAATAAAGGAGTAATAATCCCTCCAAAATTGGCAGAAAATAAAGTAGTAATAATTCCAATATTATTTGATAAAATAAAAGACAGAATTATAAAAGAAGCAGAAAAATTAAAGAAAATATTGAAGGAGTTCAATCCTATTCTTGATGACAGGGAAGAATATTCTCCGGGATGGAAATACAGTGAATGGGAATTAAAGGGAATTCCTCTGAGAATTGAAATTGGCCCAAGGGAATTGGAGGGAAAACAGTTAATAATTGTAAAGAGAAATAATGGTAAAAAAAGCATTATCCAAACAAAAGATGCAAAAAAAGAGATAAAAAAAATTCTTTATGAAATGCAAAAAGAACTTTATGAAAATGCAAAAAAGATGATGAACTCAAATATTGAAAAAACAGAAGATAAAAAAAAGCTTCTTGAATTTATAAAATCAAAAAAAGTGGTTATGGTTCCGCTTTGCTCTTCCGCAAAATGTGAAGAAATATTGAAAGAAGATACAGGAGGAGCAAAAGTTCTCTTTATAGACCCTGAAAAGACATCTGTAAATGGAGTAAAATGTATAATATGTAAAAAGCCTGCAAATTATTGGGTTTACGTTGGCAAGACATATTAGATACTGACGAATAATAAGATTCTTATCCTTCTCATTTAAAGCTAATTTTCTCTGAGACAGGCGTTATTCAATTCGTCCTCTAATCTGAGAGTAAGTTCAATAAGCAAACTTAACTCCTGCTCTACAGCTTCCTGTTCCATTATTTCCTCCTTCATTTTTTTGCCTTTTTTTCCTCAAAATCCAGAAATCTCAAAGGCCGAATTAACTAAGAAGATATCCTTAATTTAATTCAGCACAAAGAGAAAAACTGAATCAAATCAAGGGAAATTTAATCGCAGTATAGACTAAGCCCAACTTACAGTCATTCCACATTGTAAATTCATGCCTAGCCATAATAAACTAAAGAAGTCTTTATTTAAAAGAATTTCTATTCTGCAAGTTTAATGAGATTTTCGCGAAATCTTTCCAGGTCTTCTATCTTCACCTGTGCTCCTACAGCATCCTGATGCCCCCCTCCTGTAGCATTATCCAGTTCCTCTATTGAATTTAAAATTAAACTTCTGACATTTTTCCCGCGGACAGAAATATTTGCCTTTGCTCCTGCAACATAAACAACAACAATAATTTTCTTGGGAAATTTATAGCTTAGTTCATTTGACAAATCAGCGCTTATGCTTAGGTCTCCCCCATATTGAAAAAAAAGAATCTTTTCTGTATCTTCTTCTATGAACTCTGCCTTCTTCAATAATTTCTGGTATCTTGAATCTATATGCTTAAACCTTTGATGCATACTAAAGTTTTGAGAGCTTTCCCTTAAAACATCATATGGAGAAGTTGTTTTTATTAAAAATCTCAGCATATTGATAACATTTGTAGTGCGGTCTTTTAATGCAAAACTAAAAATCTTTGCTATTTTTCCTATATCTGACTTATAAAAAATATCAAATGCATCCTTATAAGGGGCGGAAAGTTCGGAGTATTCTTCCTGAAACTCTGTATAAAACTCAGGAAAAAATTTATCTGAAATGCACCCGACAACAGCTATCCACAAATCCTCCGGTTTTTTTGTTATCTGATAGCACCAGTATGTAACAGGCTCGTTGCTTTTATCTTTCCCATTGAAGGGATTATAATAATAAACAAAATCTGGAATTTCCCCCTGAATATCATGATGGTCTATCCATACCAGAGGAATATTATGCTCTTCTGCTTCCTTAAGGAAATTTTTTGAAATGATGGGTTTATCGAGTACAAAAATATAATCTGCATTCAATTCCTCTACTTTTCTGAAATAACCGGCATCAAGGTCGGGAAAAGATTTTATTGCAATCCCTTTTCCTCTTCCCAGATACTTTCTCAGTAGAAGAAAACTGCATAATCCATCAGGGTCATTATCAAAAAAGAACAGGGGATTCTGGGATTTTTCAAGATGTTGTTTTATTTCATTCAGCTGTTTATTATTTAACATTTTAAATTTTCTTTCCGACCATGATTTTTTCTTTTAAATTTTCCAGTTCCTTGTTAAAAAATTCAAGATATTCCTTTTTCTTAAATATCTTTAATAAAGATTCTTCATCTGCATTGAATATTCTGTCAAGAGTCTTGAATGTACTTATCAATAGTTTGATATCTTTTTCCAGCAGTTCTGTCTTTCCCAAAATTCTTAATCCTCTCGGGGAAATGCTTCTGTCATGAAGTTCGTCAAAGAGCATCCTCGATATATTCTGGTTTTCAAGCAAAAAGTCAAAGCCCATATTCTTAAGCATAGTTTCTGCTCTTGAATATTTTGAACCAAAATAATCCTTTAATATTGAAGACTCTTCTTTATTCAAATTCTTTGTTAATTCTTTGAGTCTCATGCTGACAATAATTCCTTCTTTTCCAAGTTCCATAAGATATCTTTTTACCATAAAAGAAATCCGGTTAATCATCTCTGCTCTCTGAAGAACAGAACAAACATCACTTATTGTCACAAGATTATTAACTTCAAGTATATTTAAATTAGAAATCAGCTCATTAAATATTTCTTTCTGCTTTTCCAGAATTTGAAGAGTTTCTGCAGCCCTTCTTAAAATTTCAGAACTTTCCTCCAGTTCATATTTCAAATCCCTGTAATATACTGTAACTTTCTTTTTCCTTTCTGAAACAGCTATAACAATGGCTCCAAGCTGTTTTGCAGTTCTTTCTGCTGCTTTATGCCTTGTTCCTGTTTCTTTTGTCTGTATCACAACATCTGGAACAAGAAGGACATTTGCATAGATTATTTTTTTCATATCCTTTGAAAGAATTATTGCGCCATCCATTTTTGCAAGCTCCACAAGCCTTTGCGGGCTGAATCTGCATTTAACTCTGAACCCCCCCTCAACAATATCATATATTCCCTGTTTCTCTATAACAATCAAAGCTCCTAATTCAGATTTTAAAATATCCTCTATTGCAATTCTTATTGCTGTTCCGGGAGCAATCATTTTTATTATATCCACAAGCTCGAGATTCTTCTCAGGTTCCTTTTTTTTGCTTGAAATTTTTTCCTGAGGAGCCACTTCTGATTCATTAAAAGAAGAATTATCATTTTCCATAACAAAAATAAAAATCTCATATATTTAAATTTTCTCTGAATTTGCCGTATTTTACCGGATTCCTGCATAAATGAGTGGTAGGGCAATAGTAGCATCACAAAAAACATCAATAAAATCTGCATTTGGGTTCATTTTCCCCCATGAAACACCTTCTCTCAATGGAGCCCCAGAACTTCCCCCTGTTTCACTTCTGTCTGTGGTAATCTGTATTCCATAATCTGCTCCTTTTGAAAACTGCAATGCCTGTTGTATAAAATTTTTTGGAGTTCCTCCGCACACATAGATAATTCCCCTTTTTTTGGATGTCCAGGCAATGTCTATTATATCTTTCAGGTCAGAAAAAACATCGATATGAGTTTTTTTGCCTTCTGAAATTCTTCCCCACATCATCAAACCAATCCCGGAATCAGCAATTCCTGGGCAGAAAATTGGAATTTTGTTTTTGTGACATTTTTTCAGGATTCCTTCCCTGGGAGTTAATTCCCCGAGTTTCCATAAGAATTCTAGGATATTTGTGCATTTATTTAACTCTTCAAAATTCCTTATAAAAAAATCTTCTAATTTCTCATAAACCTCATTTTTCATGTAAACATTATATATCCTGTCAATACCTCTTTTATTCAGTTCATTGTCATCTGTTATATCTTCTCCATGATAGTGTTTCTCTCCAAGAGATTCAATCAGGTCGTGAGTCAAATTTGCTCCTGTTGTCACAAAAACATCTGTTTTATCAAGAATATCAAGAATAACCTCTTTCATACCTGAAGGAACCATTGCTCCTGCAACTCCAAAAAAAATCCTGCATTCTTTGTCCTCAAACATCTTTTTCAAGATTTCAGAGGCCTTCCCTATATTCCCTGCTCCAAACCCCATTCCTTTCATTCCGCTAACCAATTCAGATACTTTCATTTCTTTCTTTATTTTTACAGGGATAATCTCTTCCATAACATATAATAGAAAAAAAAGGTTTTAAAAATATATGTAAAGGATATTTTCCACAAACAAAATGTTTTTAAAATTAAAAAGGCAGTCATTCATATGAATAAATGGGTTGAATTGTTACTGGGATTGATTTTGCTTATAGGAGCAATCCTTCTAGCTTGGTATTCACAGACCTGGGTATTTCTTGGGAAAAATCTCAATTTTTGGAATGCGGCATGGATTTTTCTTAAGGGAGGAATATTCTGGTTTGTTGTAATGATAGGGGTGCTTTTTATAATGCTGGGTATCAGTGACCTTAAAGATTAGAAAAAAATTTAATTCTTATTGTTTTATTTTTAGTATGCTAATAAATTAAAAAGAGGATTATATGAATAAAAATCTACAGGACTTATGTGTAAAATGTAAGGGAAGAGGTTATTGTGGAAAGCCCTGCCCAATATTACAAAGAATAAAAGAATTTCTTCCAAAATCAGAGACACATTTTTCAGGAGCAAGTCCCCCTGAAATTTTTGTGGGAAGATATGGATATCCAAACATTAACACAGGGATATTATCCCCCCAAGGATATAAAGATTCTGAAGAATTTTCATCATCGGAACTATGGGTTAAAAAAAATTTTGATATAGGAAAAATACTTGAATTAAGAGGGAGATTAATTTACGGGCAGTTTAAAAGCAACATAAAAGATGCGAGAAGCAGCAGGAAGTTTATTACCGCAATGCAGGAAATCTCCCTGAGTCAAAAACCTGTTTCCGCAGAATTTTTTCTGAAAAAACCTTTGAACTTCAGAATCCAGCTGGATAAGCATGTGTCAGTAATAGGAAATCCTGCCCCGTTAAAATATGTAAGACTTGAAGAAAATCCAAAGACAAATCAGAAAATAGAATATATTTCATCAGATAATGACTTGAAAGCGGTTGAAGGAATGAAAGAACTGTATAAATTAAATATCTCGGTGGAAAGTATAATAAAACTTCTTTCAGCAGGAATGCTCGGAAAAAAAACACAGAGAATTTTCGTCCCTACAAGATGGGCTATCACTGCAACAGACGATTCAATATCAAAAGACCTGCTTAAAAAAATAAGGCAATATCCGGAAATATCTGAGATACAGGTCTTTTATTCTGATTACGTTGGAAATCATTATGAATTCATCCTTCTTCCTGAAAAGTTTTCCATTGAAGTAATTGAAGCAAAAATATCAGGGAGTGTATGGAATCCTATTGGAAAAAATACATATTTCTCAAGGGATTATGAAGGATTTTTTGGAAGAAAAAAATATGCAGAAGAGGTAATGGGAGCTTATTATGTAAACAGACTTGCAGTGTGTGAATATCTTGAGAAAATAAAAAAACAGGCAACAGTTCTTGTTTTAAGAGAGTCCCGTCCTGAATACTGGGCTCCTCTGGGGGTGGGTATTCTGAGAGAAGCAAGCAGAAAAGCATTTCAGCAAGTTCCTGAAAAGTTTAATACAGTAAAAGAATGTTTCGAGAAGATTAAAACAAGAATTTTAATAAATACAGAAGAATTTTTAAAACGGTCTGAAATCATAAAAAATTACGGAAAACAAAAAAAATTAACATCTTTTTTTAAATAAAAAATAAAAACAAAAAAATAAATTATCTAAATACTTTAATCAAAGCATAGATACCGCACAAAGCAACTATATAATAAATCACTGCAGGCAACCAACTTACAAAACCCAACAATCCTTCTACTGCATTCCATCCTAATTCAGTCAACCCCCAGTTGATAGCACCAATAGCTGCTAAAACCAATGCCAGCTTTTCATACCAAACCATCTTTTTATACCTCCTTTTTGTTAAAGTTTAAATTAAAAAAATAAAAAATAAAAAAAATAGATTTATTTCATAAATCCACCGATTACAGCTAAAACACCGCCGATTGCTGGTAAGTAATAATCCATTCCCCACCATTGGCCAATTACTGCTACAACACCACCAACAATTGCTAACCACATTCCCCATTTAGCCATCTTGTTTTACCTCCTTTTTTATAATATTCATAAAGATAATAATAAATCCCCCTATATAAATCTATCCCAAAATAATGATTAATGTTCCTTCTATAACCGCAGCAATTATCAAAAGAGGAATTACGACAAAAATAAAAACTCTTACTGAATTGAAAAAAATATCGAAAAATTTTTTCTTTTTATTTTTTTTGAAAAGAAAAGTTCCAAATTTTAGGCCCATCCCCAGTGAAATAAAAACAGCAGGGAGTTCGAATATTCCATGAGGCAATAATTTCCACAAAACAGAAAATCCATTTTCCTCAACACTCAATAAAGCAACAAAACCAAGGACATACCCGTTTATTAAACTGGATAGTATCGGGAAAATTCCGAAAAAAATCCCAAGAAAAAGACCAAAAAAACTGCTTTTTAAATTATTCAGAAAGATAAAATTAATCATTTCCAGCTGATTCATCCCCTCAGTTTTTTCAAAAAGATTTTTTACAATATCCAGAATTTCCTGCCTGATTTGTTCTGGTACAGGAACAAAAAAACCTATAAGGGAAAAAAAGAAAAAAATTCCTATTATAAAAAAGATGAATTTCTTGGTTTCTTTTAGATAATCCCAGGATAACTTATAATTTACTGAGAAAAAGTTTTCTTTTTTAATTGTTTTTGTTCTTGCCATCATGAAAAATATCTGCTTATCATCCTTGTCTTTTTTGGAAATTTATTTTTTAAATAGAATCCATAAATTATTCCTGCCAAAAAACCTCCAAGATGAGCACTATTACCTATGGGCAATCCTGCAAAAGCAGACAAAACCCAGAAAAAGCCCAAAAAGAAAACCATAGCCATCCACATTGGCATAGGAATGATAAAGTATACAAGAACTTTCATACGCGGAATCAAAACAGTTATTAAACCAGCCAATCCAAAAATCGCTCCTGAAGCTCCTAATGCAAAAATTTCCGGACTGCCAAAAAACCTTGCTCCCCAGGAATAATCCTTAAATAAAAAAGACAATAAGATGAAGAATAAAGATGCAAAAATTCCTGCAATAAGATAGAATAACAAATATCTTTTTTGGCCCAAAATCTTCTGAACAAAACCTCCGATAAATGACAGAGTTATCATGTTTACAAAAATATGCCAAAAATATATATGGGAAAACATGCTTGTAAAAATAGTCCATAAAAACTCTCCATGAATAAAAGATATCGGCTGTAATGCAAAATATTTTATGAAGTTTTGATTTATCGAAAGAGCTATTAATATAATGACCCACGAAATGATGTTTGCGAGAATTAAATAAGTATTGGCGCTGAAATTAAAAAATCTTCTGTCTTTTTTATTGTTTATCCGATAAACATGAACCATATTTACTTTTTAGTATTTTTTTTTGTATTTAATTTTTTCTTTTGCAAATTCTTGGTTTTCATTTCTTTTTTTACTTTTTTTGGAATTTTATTTGAGGTTTTCTTGAGCCTGCTTATTTTTTGTGCTGGTTTCTTCTGAGGTTTTTTCCCTGTTGGATTTTTTTTATCTTTTTTAGGCTTATTTATTTTCTTTTCTTTGGTAATTAGTTTTTTCTTTTCTCTTATAGCAATTTTATCCTTTTCTTTAATTTTATTCTGCTTTTTTGATTCTTTAACTCTTTTTTTCTCTTCATTTTCTTTCTCTTTACCAATTTCTTTTTCCAAGGAATCCAAATCAGATTTAATTTTTTCCATATTTTTTTTGAATTCCCTGAGAAGCTTGGAATTATCTTTAACTTTAAAAACTTCTCCGCATTCGCTGCATGTAAAATCATGAAGAAGTGCATTCTCTTCTGTAAACTCGATATTGCATCTGTCACAAACATAAAAAAGTTTTGTTTCTCTGCTTTTTATCTGAGAATTCAATTGTGTGAGTTTCTTAGTTAATTCTGTTTTTAAAAATTCAAGGGATTTTAATATTTCAATTTTCCAGAAATAAGTATACCATCCCTTCTTTTTATCTTTTTTTCTTATTGAAGAAACAAGGCCATAATCAGAAAGCCTGTATAATAAATTCCTGGTCTGATTAATGGTCATATCCAGTTTTTTTGCTATAATGAACTCATTTACATTTTTTTTCCCTGCTAATAATACAACAAGTTCCTTTCCTGGTTTCCCGACGATGAGAGTTATTACCTCTTCTAGAAATTCTTTTTGCATTTGAGATTAAAAAAATACCCAAATAAATATCTTTCGGTATTATTTATCTAAATAGTAAATTAAAAAAGATTTTTAAACCTATGTTATTTATTATATACATATCAATTTATATTTTAAAATGGGGTGGTTTGACAATAAAGATAATAAAAAGGGAAAGATGGAGCCTGTTGCTTCTCCGGAACTCCCGGAACTTCCTGAATTGCCCAGTCTGCCGGATATGGAAGAAAATGAAGAAAGAAAAGAAATACACCGCCTTCCAAGCTTTCCCTCTAATGCTCTTGGAGATAAATTTTCCCAAAATGCTATAAAGGAAGCAGTTGCTGGGGAAGAAGGTGATAGGGTTTTTGATGCAGATGAGTTTGTTCCGTCAAGAATGGTGGGAGATATGCAAATGATGCCGCAAAAACCTATGAAAATTAAGCAGAAAATGCCTATGTCCGGAAATATGCAAAAAGGATTCGAAACAAGACAGTATCATTATGAGGAACCAGAAATGCAGGAAATTCCTTCCCAGTTTTCAGAGGCCGCAAGGAAAGTAAAAAGAGCTGAACCATTATTCATAAGAATTGATAAATTTGAAGAAAGCCTGGAATTATTTGAAAAAATAAAAAATAAAATATCCGAGATAGACAAGATGCTTCTGGAAATAAAACAGATAAAAGAAGATGAGGAAAAAGAAATAATCTCATGGGAAAGAGAGATACAGGTAATTAAAAAACAAATTGAAAAAATTGATGAAGATATTTTTTCTAAAATAGAATGAGTGAAAATTTTGTTCATGTAAAAGTTGATTATAACGAAGCACTGGAATCAAAAAAGAGTTTGTTATCTCTTGAAATGGACCTTCTCAGAATTATCAAATCAATCAGGGCATATAAACAAATAAGGTCAAAAGAATTAAAAGAGAAGGTAAAGTTAAGCAAGAAAATAAAGGAAAGTCTGGCTGATTTGAGAAAAATTCACAGAATTTTTCCAAAAATAAAAATTCCCCAGACTCAGGTCAATAAAAAAGTGGAAAAAGAAAGTCCAGAAGAAAAGAAAAAAAGAAAAAGGGCAGAAAAATATGATATAACTATAGAACAGGAACTTCAGGATATACAGAAAAAATTAAGTTCTTTAAATAACTAGAGAAATATCAAAGATTTTTTAAAATGCTTTTTCTTGGATTAAAATATGAACAGAAAAAAATTAATAGATGGTTACCTCAAATTCTTTGAATCAAAAGGGCATGAGATAATTCCTTCATCTCCCTTAATACCTGAAAATGACCCGACTGTTTTATTTACAACAGCAGGAATGCACCCCCTGGTTCCTTTCCTTACAGGACAGCCCCATCCTCTGGGAAAAAGGCTGTGTGATGTCCAGAAATGCATAAGAACAGGAGATATAGAAGAAGTGGGTGATGAATATCATCATACTTTTTTTGAGATGCTTGGAAACTGGAGTCTTGGGGATTATTTCAAAAAAGAGGCTATTGAATTGAGTTTTGAATTTCTTACAAAAATCTTAAAAATCCCAAAAGAAAAAATCTTTGTGACATGTTTCGCAGGAGATAAAGATGCAGCAAAAGACACAGAAGCTTCTGGAATCTGGAAATCTCTCGGAATTAAAAGCATAAAGTTTCTCCCAAAAGAGGATAATTGGTGGGGTCCTGCAGGAAAAACAGGCCCATGCGGCCCTGACACAGAAATGTTCGTGAATAATACAGAAATATGGAATGATGTATTTATGCAGTATAACAAAACAGAGAATGGAAAATATATCCCTCTAAGTCAAAAAAACGTTGATACTGGAATGGGTGTTGAAAGAACTATCTCAATCTTGACAGGAACAAATGATGACTACAAAACAGAATGCTTTAAGCCTATAATTGAAAAAATAGAAAAACTCTCCGGAAGAAAATATGGAAAGGAGAAAAACATAACAAGAAGCATGAGAATAATTGCAGACCACATCAAGGCATCTGTTTTCATACTTGCGGAAGGAATTGAACCTTCAAACACAGAACAGGGATATGTGTTAAGAAGATTAATAAGAAGAGCAGTAAGATATGGAAAAGATATTGGGATGAATAAATTTGCAACAGATTTAGTTGCTCCTGTTTTTGAAATCTACAAGGAAGATTATCCTGAACTGAAAAAAAATGAATCTTTTATCAGGGATGAACTCGCAAAAGAAGAGGAAAGATTTGAAAAGTGCATTGAAGAGGGTTTAAAATTATCTGAAAAAATATTTGAATCTAAAACACCAATTAATAAAAAAAAGTTTTCAGAATTGATGAAAGACCAAAATAAATCTATTCTTATTGGAAGATTATTTGAATTAAAAAGAAACAAAAAAAATTATTCATTAAAAAACCCAAAAATTGCAGAACAGGAGATTGACAAAGCAACCATTACTGGAAAAGACAGTTTCTTACTGTATCAATCATATGGATTTCCTCTTGAAATGATAAATGAATTAGCTATGAGTAAAGGATTATTAGTAGACCATAATGATTTTAAAAAAGAACTTGAAAAACATCAGGAACTTTCAAGAACAGCATCTGCAGGAAGATTCAAATCAGGGCTGGCAGACAAGAGTAAAGAAACAACAAGACTTCATACTGCAACACATTTGCTGCTTGCAGCTCTTAAAACTGTTCTGAAAGATGAGAATATAATGCAGAAAGGAAGCAACATAACATCAGAAAGACTAAGATTTGATTTCTCTTTCCCAAGACAGCTGACAAAAGAGGAAATAAAAGATATAGAGGATTTGGTTAATGCTCAGATACAAAATTCCTGCGAGGTATGCAGGAAAGAATTAACTCTTGAAGAGGCAAAAAAGAAAGGAGCAACAGGTGTCTTTGAGAAAAAATATGGGGAAAAAGTTTCAGTTTATATAGTGGGAGATGAAGAAAAACCTTTTAGCATGGAAATATGTGCAGGCCCCCATGTAAAAAATACCTGCGAACTTGGAAAGTTTAAAATCCTAAAAGAAGAATCTTCTTCTTCAGGAGTCAGGAGAATAAAGGCTGTTCTGAAATAGATAAAATTATAAATACTAGAACAGCGTATTTAATCTATGGATTCGGGGAAATATTCCGGGAGTGCTGTATTAGGGCAACATAGTCCCGATGATTTCTATAATGAAGGATTTAATCCTGATAAGTATCAGGAAGATAATAATATGGCAATAGGCAAAGAAAAAAGAAGGGCAAATTTTAGAAGAAACATTGCAGATATTATAACAATAACAGCATTAATAGCAACTCTCACAGGAGAATTGATTATTGGGGGTATCTATTTATATCAAAAAATTCCAGAGATACAAAAAACAATAAAAACTTATAGAATGCCCCGCAATTTTTAAGGAATATTTCCAAATTTATTCTAGGTAAATCCCCGGCTTTCCCGGCTTTGTTTTTGAAGAAACTCCTTTAGGGTCATATTTATCCTTTTCATTTACTGCAAAAATTCTTATTTCAAGGTTTGTCTTTTTTTCCAGAGTCTCAGTATCTGAATAAATTTCTTTCTCTTTTGGAATAACATAAACAAATGCTTTTCTTGGTTTTTCTCCTTTTGCAGAAAGTATTTTTAAAATATTATTAATATCTTCGCCGAGTTCATTGATGCTTTGCTCCTGTTTCTCAAGATTTTCATCAATTTTACTTTCATCGGCAACAGGCCATTTTTCAGTGCTTATGAAAGTTTTATTCCCAAGGTTGTGCCATAATTCCTCTGCAACATGAGGACAAAAAGGAGATAACAATTTTAGAGATTTATCCAAAATACCTTTACTAGTTTCTTCCGGAAGAGAGTCAAACAACTCCCTTAAATTTATTATTGCAAGATTATATTCAAAAGAATCTATCTTTTTTGTAATTTCCTTTATTGATTTATTAAGTTTGCTCTCTGTTCTTGAATCTGCTTTTCCGATTTTTACATTTTCAAAATAGGAAATTATTTTGTTCATGAATCTCAAACTGCCAAGTATTCCCTCCTCACTCCAGTCCCTGTCTTTCTCAGGAGAAGCTAGAGATAACAAAAATAAGCGTGCAGTATCCATTCCATAATTTTTTGAGACTTCATCAGGATTTATTACATTTCCTTTGCTTTTTGACATTTTCTCCCCGTCTTTTCCATGCAGCATTCCCTGATTAAACAGTGTTTTAAAAGGCTCATCAAAATCCAGAAATCCTAAATCTCTCAGTGCTTTTGTAAAGAATCTTGCATATATCAAATGCATACAGGCATGTTCTGCCCCCCCGATATACTGGTCAACAGGCATCCAGTAATCAATTTTCTTTTTATCAAACGGGAGTCTGGAATTTTTATTGTCACAATATCTCAGATAATACCAGCTGCTGTCAAAAAAAGTATCCATTGTATCTGTTTCTCTTCTTGCCGTGCCCCCACATTTTGGACATCTGGTGTTTACCCATTCTTTATTAGTGAGTAAAGGATTTCCTTTTCCAAATTCAACTTTATCAGGAAGTTTTATAGGCAGTTGTTTTTCAGGAACAGGAACTATTCCGCATTTCCCGCAATATATTACCGGAATTGGTGTCCCCCAGTATCTTTGTCTTGAAACAAGCCAGTCACGAAGTTTATACTGAATTACTTTTTTTCCAAGTTTTTTTTCCTTAAGCGCGATGGTTATATGCTCTTTTGCCTCGCTGCTGTTCAAACCATCAAATCCTTTTGAATTAATCAGTTTCCCAAATGAGGTATAAGCCTTTAACTCAAAAGTTAACTGTTCTTTAAGTATGCCAACAGATAGTCCATATTTAAGATAATCTTGATAATCTTTTTTATCTTCAATTATAAAATGTTTTTTGGGAAAAACTAAAACGTTTGTCGTATTAATACTATCTGCATACCATGCCCCACCATCTTCAGATTCAGATAACAAATTATTTTCTAAAAATTTAATAAAATTATTTTCTTTTTCAATTGGAACATTTACTCTAATAAATTTACCCCAATCTTTGTCTATTTTTTCAATATTAATCTCTCCATATTTATCTAAATCTTTTATTTTATCTTTTGAGAGACTTTTTTCAATGACCATATAACTAGATATATCTGGTTTTATTACCCATTTAACTGGAATGTTATACTTTTTTGCAAATTCAAAATCTCTTTGGTCATGAGCAGGAACAGCCATTACCATTCCGCTTCCGTAATCTGCAACAACAAAATTTCCTGCATAAACAGGAACCTTTTCTCCTGATAAGGGATTGATTGCATAGCTTCCTGTAAAAACCCCTTCCTTATCAAGTTCTTCAACATCTTTCATGGATTTTCTTGAAACAGATTTTATTTTCTTAAGGAATTTTTCCACATCTTTCTTTTGCTCTTTTGTCACAAGTTCCATAAGTCTTGGATGCTGTGCAGAGATAACCATGAAAGTCACACCAAAAAGAGTGTCTGGTCTGGTTGTAAAGATTGGCCATTTCTCCCCGTTAATATCAAAAAGAATTTCACTGCCAAAACTTTTTCCAATCCAGTTCCTTTGCATTAATTTTATTCTTTCAGGCCAGTCAAGTTCCTCGATATTTCCAAGAAGCTCATCAGCATATTTTGTAGTTTTAATGAACCACTGTTCGAGATGTTTTATTTCAATTTCAGTATCCTCGTGTCTCCAGCATTTTCCTCCATGAACCTGTTCATTCGCCAGAACACTATTGCATTTAGGGCACCAGTTTACAGGAGCCTTTTTTCTGTAAATAAGTCCTTTTTCAAGAAATTTAAGGAAAAAATATTGGTTCCATTTATAATATTCAGGGTCCATTGTGGAAAGAGTTCTGCTCCAGTCATAACTTAATCCAATCTCCTTCATTTGCCTCTGATAATTTTTAATCGCTTTTAAGGTAAATGTTTTCGGGTGTTCTCCTGCTTTTATTGCAGCATTCTCTGCAGGAAGACCAAGAGCATCAAAACCCATTGGATATAAAACATTCATCCCCTGCATTCTTTTGAATCTTGCATAGATGTCTCCTATTGCATAATTAAGAACATGCCCCATGTGCAAACCAGAAGCAGAGGGATAAGGAAACATTTCAAGAATATAACATTTTTTTTTGCTTTTGTTTTCTTTAGCGTGAAAGATCTTTTTTTCATCCCACTCTTTTTGCCATTTTTTCTCAATCTTCCTGAAATTATAGGTCATTCTAATTAATCTATTTAGTTATTTAAATTATTTACTATAAATAATATCTCGTCTTTCCCTATGGGTTTCTTTTCGTTTGACAAGGCCTTAATTTTTACAAATATGCTTTCAATCTTATTGGAGTCAAAATTAAAACCAAGATCAAGAAGAATTTTCTCCAGAGCATGTTTTCCTGAATGCTTCCCTATAAAAATATTATCTCCTTCCCACCCTACATCTTCCGGACAAATTATTTCATAAGTGAATTTGTCATTTAAAATACCATGCTGATGAATTCCTGCCTCATGGGAAAAAGCATTTGCCCCTACAATTGCCTTATTTTTTTGAATAACAAGTCCGGTAAGGGAGCTGACAAGTTTTGAAGTGTAAAAAAGCTCTCTGTAATTAATTCCTGTTTCTGCATCAAAAATATCCCCTCTTGTTTTAAGATTCATAATAACTTCTTCCAAAGAACAGTTTCCTGCCCTCTCCCCAATTCCGTTTACAGTGCATTCAACCTGTGTTGCTCCTGCTTTAATTCCTGCAAGAGAATTTGCAACAGCCAGTCCAAGGTCATTATGACAATGAACACTAACCTCCACATTTTTTCTTTTAAACAAATTACCATGTTTTTCAAATACTGTTTTGACCCTTTCATAAAATTCTTCTGGCTGGGAATATCCGACAGTATCTGTTATATTTATTATATTGGCTCCCGAGATTACTGCTGTTTCAATAGCCTTAAGAAGAAAAACAATGCTTGTTCTGGAAGAATCTTCCGGGGAAAATTCAATATCTTTGAAAAAAGTTTTTGCATAAGAAATATTTTCTCTGATTAAATCCAGAATTTCTTCTTCTGTTTTTTTCAGCTTTTTTTCAAGATGTATTTTTGATGTTGCAAGAAAAATATGAATTCTTGGGTTTTTTGAAAATTTTAAAGCTTCCCATGCAACATCAATATCTCCTTTCCTTGCTCTTGATAAAGCGCAAATCACAGGTCCTCTTACATTTTTGGAGATTTCTTTTACTGATTCAAAATCTTCCTCATTGGATGCAGGAAAGCCCGCTTCTATAATATCAACTCCAAGTTTTTTTAATTGCATAGCTATCTCTAATTTTTCTTTGTTATTCAGGGATACTCCCGGACTTTGTTCTCCGTCACGGAGTGTTGTATCAAAAATTTTTATTTTCTTCATTTTAAATCTTAAGGAAATCTCTCAACAAATATGATTCTCAGGTTTGTGGGAAAAAGCCTGAATTAAATAATTATTAAGAGAATTCCTGCTAACAACAATACATTAAAATTTTTTATGCTGTTAGTTTTCATAATTTTAATAGGAAAGGCATATTTTTAAATATTACTTTTAATTATTAAGGAAATGAACAAAATAAACTCAAATATTGTTGGGGAGATAGTATCAAGCAACTCAGAAGAGGCTCATTCACTATATGATAAAAGTTATTTTGGAGAGAGAAAAGCTGATAAAATACAATATTCCCTTTCTGAAACATTGTTTCTGGTTGAAAAAGGAAAAATGGAAGTATTCTCCGGAAGCAAAAAAATATCGGTAAAAGAATTATTTAATAAGTTCAGAAGAGCGGATAAAAAAATTCAGATAAAATATCCGGTATTCAAGGATTTAAGAGAGAAAGGATATATTGTAAAAACTGCATTAAAATTTGGGGCAGAATTTAGGGTTTATGACAAGGGTCACAAGCCTGGAAAAAACCACGCAAGATGGATTTTATTCACAGATTATGAATCAAAAAAAATTTGCTGGCATGAATTCTCTGCAAAAAACAGGATAGCGCATTCCACAAAGAAAAATTTGATGTTGGCAATCGTTGATGAAGAGGGAGATATAACTTATTATGAAATAAAATGGATAAAGCCATAGAATAAAAAACCTTATAATATATTCATCTTTAACTAATCCATGCCAATACAGAATCCCAGAGATATCAAGGAAAAAATAGTTTCTTATGTAAGAAGCAAGGGACCCAGTCTTCCGGTTCATATTGCAAAGGAAATAGGATTAAGCATATTGTTCACTTCAGCATTTCTTTCTGAATTGATATCCGAGCAGAGATTGAAAATGAGCAGTTTAAGAATAGGAAGTTCCCCGTTATATTTTATTTCAGGACAGGAAAGAATGCTGGAAAATTTCTGGCAGTCCCTGAAAAGCAAGGAAAAAGAGGCATTTCTGATTTTAAAAGAAGAAAAATTTTTATTGGATAAAGAGCAAAATCCTGCTATAAGAGTTGCACTTAGGGAATTAAATGATTTTGCAGCATATTTTGAAGATGGAGGGGATATAATATGGAGATATTTTACAATCCCTGAAACTGATTTTAGAAGAGAAAAACATTCAGAAAAAGAAGCAGAAGAAAAAAGCCAGGTGCCAGAGAAGATTATTGAGGAAAAAACAGACAAAGAAAAAGAATCATATGAAAAAGAGGAAAAGGCAGAATATCTTATCGAAGATAAGAAAATAGGGAATATATTTGACAAAGTTAACAAAGAAGTTAAGGAAAAGCCAAAAAAAATAAAAGAAAAATCCAAAAAAGATGGAAAAAAAAATCAGAAGAAAAAGGAAGAAAGTTTTTTTAATAAAATCAAGGAATTTCTGCAAAACAAGTCAATAGAGATTATAGACATAATAAGCATGAATAAGGAAGAAATAGTATTGAAAGTTAAATCAAAAGAAAAAGATTTTTTGGTGTTTGGATATAATAAAAAAAAGATAACTGAAAAAGAAATCATAAAATCATACAAAAAGGCAGAAAGCTTGGGTTTGGAATATTCAATCCTTTCTCTTGGGGAGATTTCAAAGAAAATGAAAGAACTGATTTCTGCAATCAAAACACTGGATTTTATAGAAAAGCTTTTGTAACAATCTCATTGCCAGCCAGATATAATAAACAGAAACGCTTAAAAACTGTGTTTAAAATATATTAAAATGGGTAAAATAAAATCAAAATTAATCAAGAGAACAGCAAAAGGAATACTTAATCAGGAATTGGGATTCACAAAAGATTTTGAAGATAATAAAAAAATTCTGGGAGATACTATGCCAAGCAAGAAAATCAGAAATCAGGTGGCTGGATATATAACAAGATTCAAAAAAAATATCGCTAAGCAGTAATTGCTTTAATTAAACAGAGAGGGCATAAAAATGACAGAGAAAAAGGATGAAAACGTGGTTTTTATCGGAAATAAGCCATTTATGACTTATGTGACAAGTGTTGTAATACAATTTACAACAAAAAACAAAAAAGAAGTTGTAATCAAAGCCAGAGGGAAATTCATAAACAGGGCTGTTGATGTTGCAGAAGTGGCCAGAAAAAAATTCCTGCAGAATCAGGAAATTTCTATAAAGGATATAAAAATTGACAGTGAAGAATTTGAGAATGAGGAAGGAAGAAGAATAAATGTCTCAACAATCGAGATAACTCTTTCAAGAAAATAAATTCTTATTTATTTTTTCTTTTTTAATATTCTTTTAATTTCTTCAAGATTGGAATTTATTTTTCTTAATTCGTTCCGTTTTTTTCGGTTTAAAATCATATTTATCAAATGAAACAAAATATAAATTATCGCAACAATTCCAAGGGCTCTTACAACAGTAAGAAAACTGGATATTCTTGAAACAAGCTCAGGAGGAAAATTATAAATAATTTCGGTTAAATTTTCTCCGACCATGAAATATGAAAGAAAAAAACCTTTTTAAATGATATCCCTTTTGTAATCCCGTCTCTGTAGCTCAGTGTCAGAGCGCGGCTCTCATGAGGCCGAGGTCGGGAGTTAAATCCTCCCCAGAGACATTTATTTTTTATCTATAAGATTAAGAACCTTTCCATCATCTTTTTTTCTGGGGATAATATGAATATGAAAATGATTTATAACCTGCCCTGCAGATTCAAAATTATTATTTACCACATTAAATCCGTCAGCATGACATTTTTGTATAATCTTCATTGAAGTATTTTTAATGCAGTCAAGAAGCTCTCTTCCAAGAGTATTGGGCAAATCCAGACAATTTTCAAAATGATTTTTTGAAATAATTAACGTATGTCCCTCTGCAACAGGATTTGCATCAGGAACTGAAAAAAAATTGTCATTTTCATAAATTTTTTCAGAAGGAATCTTTCCATTTGCTATCTTGCAGAAAATGCAGTCCTTATCCATCTTAAAGATAAAATTATATTATTTAAAAATATTGCCAAAAACTAAATTAATTTTCCTGCTTTTTCAAATTCAGTTTCATTATTTATCAGTCTTGTTATTACATCCTTAATATTCTCAGTTTTTACCCTTATTTGTTTGGTATCATTTCTGTTTCTTATTGTAACATCTTTATTTTTGAAAGAATCACTGTCTATGGTTATGCAAAATGGAGTCCCTGCTTCATCCTGTCGTGCATACCTTCTCCCAACACTTCCGCTGTCATCATAAATCACATTAAAATCTTTTTTTAATTCTCTATATGCATTTTTTGCAATTTTCACAAGATTTTCATCAGTTTTTACTAAAGGAAATATTGCGGCTTTTACAGGAGAAAGTTTTGGGTGCAGTTTTAAAACAATGTTCTGTCTTTTTTCATCATAATAATATGCATCAAACATAAAAACAAGGAATGCTCTTTCAACTCCCTGACTCGGTTCACAGACAACATGAGGCAAAAATTTCTTCTTTGTTTTTTCGTCAAATACCTTTAAGTCTTTTCCGGAATATTTTTCATGCTGCTTTAAATCATAATCGCCTCTGTTGGCCATTCCGTGCAGTTCTTTCCAGCCAAAAGGAAATTCATATTCAAAATCCCATGTATCAATTGCATAATGGCTCTTTTCATCAGAAACATGCTGCCTTACTCTGAATTTGTCAGGGTTCGCCCCCAGAGAGGTAAACCACAAAAACTCCTGTCCAAGCCAGTATGCATGCCAGTCTGTTTTTATTATTCCTTTTTCAAAAGCTTCCTTTAATTTCATTTTTTCAGGGGGAGAATTATTTTGCTGCATTTCAGAAGAGTATACAAGCATTTCAACATCTGGAATTTCATAGGGGATTTTTTCTTCAGGGTTTATAAAATATTCAATCTCCATCTGTTCGAATTCTCTGCATCGGAATAAAAAGTCGCGCGGGGCAATTTCATTTCTGAAACTCTTTCCTATCTGTGCAATTCCAAAGGGAAGCTTCATTCTTGCATTTTCAAGTATGTTCTTAAAATTTATAAATATTAGCTGGGCAGTCTCTGGTCTTAAATATGAAAGAATGCTTGTTTCAGGGTCAGGACCAACTTGTGTTGTCATCATCATATTCAAATCCCTTGCACCCGATTTGTCAATTTCCCCCCCGCATAAAGGGCATTTTAAGCTATCTTTCTGAAGCTCAAATTTGTCAAACTTATTTGGTTTTTTGCACTTTTTGCATATAGCAATAACATCACTAAAACTGTCAATATGGCCTGAGGCTTTCCAGACTTTTGGATTTGTTATTATGCTCCCATAAATCCCCACAATATCTTCCCTGGTCTGTACATGAAATTTCCACCATTCTTTTTTTATATTATTATTTAATTCAACTCCCAGATGCCCGTAATCCCAAAATCCGGATAGTCCCCCATAAATCTCTGCAGAAGGATAAACAAATCCTTTTCTCTTGCAGAAAACAGACATTTCCTCAATATTGATATTCTTTTTCTCTAATTTGGAATTTATTTCCTTTTTTTCATTAGCCATTTTTTTATCTTTTTCTTTATTATCCTTGCTATTTAAAATTTCCTTCATTTTTTTTTCAGCATCCTTTTTATTTTTTCCGAGATAAGCAATTGTCCTTGTTTTTACTTTTCCCTCTTCTCTTTTGTTTTCATTCAGATAAAAATATTCTTTCCCGTGAATATTTTTTTTAACAATAAAAGCCATTTTTTATTTTATTAATTAGGCACTACATTAAACTATATAAACTTTTCTTTGTAGTACCTACAAAAAACAAAATAAATTTTAGGCACTACTCCCCAATAATTTTTATCAAAATTCTTTTATCTCTTTGTCCATCAAACTCTCCATAAAAAATGCTTTCCCATGGCCCAAAATCAAGTCTTCCCCTTGTAATGGCCACTGTAGTCTCCCTACCCATAATTGTTCTCCACAAATGGCTGAATCCATTATCTTCCCCTGTCTGATGATGCACATAATCAAAATCTTTTTGGGCAAGTTTTTCAAGCCAGTTCTCAAAATCCTTCAATAATCCTGATTCATTATCATTAACAAAAATACTGGCAGTTATATGCATTGGGTTTATCAAAACAATTCCTTCCTTAATTCCGCTTTCATCAACAGCCTTTTCAACATCCGGAGTGATGTTTACAAAATCAATTCTTTTTTCAGTTCTTATTTTGAGATATTTTGTGTAACATTTCATTTTATTATTTTCATTTTATAAAATCCAGAATTTCAGGAATTTTATAGACATTATCAAAATGCCCTTCTTTCTTTTTGATTAATATTTTTGCTCCGAGATTATCCTTAAATTTTTCTATTTCAGTTTGCGGAACAAGAGGGTCATTATCAGAAAACAGTGCCAAAAAATTATTGCAATGGTCCAAAATTCTTTGAAAATCAATTTTAAGATTTATCCAGGGGTGGGCAATTTTCGTTTCTTCTGGTTCAAGATTTATCAAATCAAACCATCCTGCCACAAAAACACATCCTCCAATCTTTTTATGTTTGTGTAGTTTTTCCAAAAAACGCATGATGGTCTGGCATCCTATGCTATGTCCCACAAAATAAGTTTCTTCATTAATATCTTCATTGTTTATATTTTCTTCAAGGTAACCAACCCAATCCTCTATTTTTGGCTCGTCTGTATTGGGCATGTCAAAAGCCTCAACTTTAAATCCCTTTTTTGGGAGCTCTTCTTTCAGCCAGTCAAACCATCCTCCTTCTGAACTTCCTCCCCATCCGTGAATCAAATAAACTTTTTTCATCTCAAACTTAAAATAGTAAATCCATATTTATTAATATCTTCTTTACTCCAAAAATTGCATTCTCTTGTTCTAAAGATAAAATTTATCTCCTTTTTTAATCTGCGTCCGGTTAAATTCCCTTTATTATCATGTTCCTTTAATATTAAAATATCTCCATTACTAAAATTACAGTCATCTTCAATTCTCACCTCAAAATTCTTTTTTCCAGAAGCAATTGCCTCAAACATTTCATTATTTATTTTCTTAACTATTTCTGCCATATTTAAAAAGCGCGGGGTGGGACTCGAACCCACGAAAATCCGCTCTGCAGGCGGACGCAGTAGCCGCTGTGCCACCCGCGCATTTTTTGTTTTTATACTGACATTTAAAATGTCAAATGCCCCCGACAGGATTTGAACCTGCGACCTACTGCTTAGAAGGCAGTCGCTCTATCCAGGCTGAGCTACAGGGGCTCATAGCATTTAGCTATTATTGATTAAGAAGAAAACAATATTTAAAATGTTTCTATTAAGAATCAAAGTGCAAGAGAGTCTTCTCTATTTTACTTCAACTTCCTTTAAATCCTCTGCAACAAATGAATTTTTGAAAATCTTTTTCGCCTCTTTTAGTATTATATCCATTTTATTTTCATATCTCTGGCTTAGATGAGTAAGATAAAGCTTTTTCACTTTTGCCTTTTTCGCTGTCTCTGCTGCCTGAGATGCTGTCATATGATTATGCTCTCTTGCTTTTGATTCCAAATGAGAAGAGAAAGTTGATTCACAGACAAACAAATCAGAATCCCTGACAAAAGGAATTATTTTTTTGTTAAAAGAAGTATCCAGTACAAAAGAAATTTTTAAGCTGTCTGCCTCATAGGTCAGATTTTTGTATTTGTATTTTTTTCCTTCATATGCAATATCTTTTCCCTCTTTCAGTTTTTTAATAAGAGGGATTGCAGGAAGGTTTGCTTTTTTCAGTTTATTTTTGTCAATTCGCAGTTTTCCTTTTTTTACAAAATTATATGCATTGCACGGGGCTCCGTGAGTCATCTTCTCTGCCTCAAGATAAAAATCTTTTTCATCAAGAAATTTTCCGCTTCCATCAATTTCCCTGACTTCTGTCTTAAGCTTATTAACAAAAGCAAAAGTCTTCATCATTTCCTGCATATATTTCTTTGTTCCCTTTGGCCCATATACAAACAATGTTTTATTATATTGGGAAAAGGCAAGAGTCTGCAATAACCCGGGAATTCCAAGAACATGGTCCCCATGCCAGTGAGTTATTAAAATCCTTGTAATTTTGCATGGATTTATTTTTGCTTTTCTTAACTGCCTTTGGGTTCCTTCCCCGCAGTCTACAAGAATATTCTCATCTTCATAACTCAACAAAATAGAACTATGATTTCTTTTTGAACTTGGAAATGCATCTGCTGTTCCTAAAAAAATAAGCTTAATCATAAAAGAAAAAGGAAAAAGATATTTAATAAGTTAACGAAAAAGGAAAATTATAATAAAAGATAACAAGGCAAAAGCTAAAACAAAACTGCGAGAATTCTGCCTCGCGAAAAATAATGGCAAAACGCTTTACTCTTTTTTCAATGCTGTCTGTGCAGGAGAAATAAAGATAATTGTATCACCCCTCAAAAAGGTCAATCCAATGTTTCTTTTTATCTCATTGTCTTGCATTTCTTTTGTGTTATCCAGTACCAAGTTGATGTGTATGTCAAATGCAAGCAGAGTGCCAACAAACTGCTTATCTCCCTTCAAATGCACTAAAACTTCTTTGTTCTTTGCGTTGTTTAATAAATCCAATGGTCTTTCAATTCCGTTAACCATATCTACATTTGTAAAATTTTATTTTTAAACTTATCTCTTATAGATATCATAAATCAGATTCATCAGTGAAACTAGTTACATTTTTGTATTTTTCAAATACCTATGTTCTTTTTATCAAACAAAACATATTTAAATCATTTTTTTATTTTATTCTTATGAAATTAGGCAAAAAAGTTTCCGGAGGGAAATATATAAAGAAAAGAAAGAAAAAACTTTATGAAAATCCCGGGCAAAAGAGAATTATAAAACTCGGGGAAAAGGAAAAGAGAAAGAAAAAAAAGACAATCGGCGGAAATCAAAAAACAGTAATGCTCTCTGCAAAATATGTAAATGTCAAAGCAGAGGGAAAAACAAAAAAAGCTGAAATAAAGAATGTTCTTGAAACTCCATCCAACAGGTTTCTTGCAAGACAGAATATAATTACAAAAGGAACAATAGTTGAGACAGAATTTGGAAAAGTAAAAATAACCAACCGTCCAAGTCAGCATGGGATAATCAATGGCGTTTTAATTAAGTAAGAAGTATTTCTGAAAAAACTTTCACCATTTTATCATAACTATAAAAAGAGAAACATTTAAATAAGGAAAACCTTTATAAACCTTATTACAAGAAGGTTCTAAAACAATGGGATTTATAAGAAAATGTCCTGAATGCGGAAGTATTCACCTAACATATGACGAACATCGTGGGGAGTTAATTTGTAATGACTGTGGACTTGTCGTTGAGGAAAAAATGGTTGATTCTGGTCAGGACCTTTCCGGAAAATTTGATAAAAGTGAAAAAAAAGGACGTGGTGGAGCTCCTATCTCCATGCAAAAATTTGACAAGGGATTAACAACAAATGTAGGAGAAATCTCAGATATCTATAAACTTGAACCTGGGCAGACAAGAAAATTCCTGAGATTAAAAAAATGGCAGGAGCGTGTTTCAACCTCAATAGAGAGAAACCTAAGGCTTGCAATGGCAGAGCTGAGAGTTATTGCTTCTTATCTGAATTTGCCAAATGTTGTAAGGGATGAAGCATCAAGGATTTATAATTATGTTCTGCAGAGGGGATTGGTTCGTGGAAGAAGCATGGAATCTGTAATTGCTGCATGCTTATATGCTGCCTGCAGAAGTTATAATATACCAAGAACACTGGACGAAATGGCAACTGCATCTGATGTAGAAAGAAAAGAAATAGGAAGAACTTACAGATTTATTGTAAGAAAACTTGGAATTCAGGTTAAACAAAGCTCTCCAAAAGATTACATCTCAAGATTTTCTTCTGTATTAAAACTCTCTCCAAAAACACAGAATGATGCTTTGAAAGTTTTAAAGCAGGCAGAGGAAGCAGAACTTACTTCTGGAAGAGGTCCTGCAGGAATTGCTGCTGCTGCACTGTATGTTGCTGCATTGATGAATGATGAAAAGAAAACCCAGAGAGAAGTTGCAGATATAGCAGGAATAACAGAAGTGACAATAAGAAACAGATACAAGGAATTGATTGACAAATTAAAACTTGAGGATAAGCTGAAAATAAAAGAGATTGAAGAAAAATCAGAAAAGGGAAAAAAGAAAAAATAAACTGATTTCTAAAGATTTTTATATGGATAATTTATCATAATCTTAAGCGGAGATGCCGGAGTGGTCAAACGGGTCAGGCTTAGGACCTGATAGCTTAGTGCTTACCTAGGTTCGAATCCTAGTCTCCGCACTCTAAGAATTACCCCTGCTCAAATTGTGAATTAGTCGGTCCTCCACCAACATCAATACAATTAAATCTCAATATAGGATGATTAATATCTTCAATTTTACATGTTCTGCTTATTTTGTCTCCTATTGTAAGGCACTCTCTTTCGTCACAAACATTTAACTCACCATTTCCGCAGTCAGAACATTTTGTAGCAGATGCAATATTATTAATGTCATACCTATAACCTCCCTGAGTGATTGTTCCTGCAAAAGAATAATCTAACTGAATACAACTCCCGCCAGGAATTACTGATTTATCTTCAAAGGCACAATATCTACTAATGTCTTTTTCATGTAAAACTTCCGCAATTGATAAACATTCTTTTTCATCACAAATATTTGTTAGACCTTTGCCGCAATCCCCACATTTAGTCGCTGTTTTAATGTTATTTATTTCTGCTTCATTTCCTCCCTGAGTTATTGAACCCGCAGTTGCAAGAATATTTATCTGTCCAACAACAGTCTCATAATCCTCTCCATGCCTAACAGTTATCTCATAACCATAAACATCTCCTGAGGCGGCAGTTCTAAATAAATTAAAATCTCCGTCCTTAAGAATGAATATAAAATCTTCCTGTGCTGAAATCCTGTCAATATTTATTAATTCTTTTCCAAAATTATCTTTTAGTACAAGATTATATGGAAAAGTTTTTGGACTTCTCCTATAATAAGCTTCATCAATAGTCAAATAAATTCTTAAAACAGTTGTGTCCTGAGGAGGAAGAAGGATATAATCAAGTTTATTATCCTTTCCCCATTTTACAATCTGCATTAATTCAACATTCTCAATCAAATCAGCATTCCCGCTGCTTATGCTCTCTGTTTGGATAGTTGATTTTTCTGAGATAGCTTTTTCAAAAGATAAAACACTATCAACATAGTTTATAACAACAGAAGGAATATTTTTGCAGTTTTCCCATTTTTTTCCTTCACAGTTTTTATCAATATTTCCTATCCCCCAGTTATATGCTGCCAGAGAAATTTTCCTTATATTTTCTCCGGAATTATAAGGACGATAATAATCTTCCAGAATTTTGTAATAAGCTGTTCCAAGTTTTATATTTGCCTCGCTATGATAATGGTCCCGAATAAAATTAGAATATAACTGGTCATGTTCTGAATTGCTGTATGTATTTTTAACATGCTGGGCAGCAACTTCTGACACCTGCATTAATCCATAAGAACCCAATCCGTCAGTAACATCTCTCTGAGCATTAGATTCCTGCCTTATGATAGCTTTAATCAGGTTTTGAGAGACTCCATATCTTGATGAAGCTTCTTCTATCAAACTTTGATAACTCTGAATTCTTGACAAAAAATCTGTTCCAAGTATTTTTTCTGCGTCATTAATAATATTCTCACTCGCTGGTTGGGCTTGTGTTTGCGTTGGCATAGTATCACTTATTCTACCTGTATCTGTTATTTTTGTTAAAGAGTTTTGCCATATACCAAATATATTTCTTGCCAGTTTATTATATGCTCTTGCCCTCAAATCTATAAGCTGGACTTTTTCATTGCTTAACAAAACTTTTTCGTAAGCAGAGTTAATCTCTGTTATTGCCTGTATTAATTCATCAGAATTTGTTGTCCCTATCCCCCTTTCCATAGAATTCCCTACTTTTTCCCTTAACTCAACTATTTTGCTGTTTGCTTCCTCTTCTGTGTAATACCCTCCTTCCTGCCTTAATGCATCAAGATAATTTTCTGTAGTCTCGTCCAAAATTCCTTCTTCAATGCTTTTTATTGAAACAGTATCCTTAACACTCTGAGTATCTAACCAGCAGCCTGTATTTTTATCAGTGCAATATCCTACTTTAGTCCATCTGTTTTCATCTGTCCCCTGACCTGGATTTGCACTTGAGCAAACTCTTACAATCCCTTTGTTGTATAACTCCGGATTCAATGCTTCACTAACTCCCTCTTCAACATTTGCATTTAATAGTCCATACCAGCTTGGACTTCCTGAAATGCATTCTGATTCTGAAGTAACTTCCCGAGTTGTCTGTTCTTCAATATACTTATCAGAAATATAATCTGAAGCAAAGCTTGTTGATACTTCTGCAAATCCACAATCATCCTGTCCGTCAATATTAATGCATAATTCCTTATATCCAGAAGATGCTGTCAAATCTTTAGTTTCAGTTGCATATTCTCCCACTCCTACATATCCCTGTGCAATTATCACACTTGAACTTTCCTGATATAAAGAAAAGCCAGTTGGACTTTTAAGATAAACTCTGTAGTAATGCCCGATGTCTTTTCCTGCATAAATATGATAAAATATTTTATACTGGGAAATTGGTGGATTTGTTGCAGTTGTAAATGGAATCTCCTCAAACCATGCTGTATACTGAACAGGGGAATCAGGTTCAGTCAAAGCATCAATCAAATCTGCAGATGTAGGATATTTTACAGATAAAGAGTTTTTGCAGACTTCGCTTCCCACCTCATCTGTGCTTCTTGCCTTGAAGGCATTATAAGAATTTTCCCCGTAATAATTTACAAAATAATCAACAGAAGATACTGCATTATCATATGCAGAAGTAAGAGCCATGTATTCTCCTCCGCCTCTTGCCCCCTGCCCTGAAATCCATGACAATAATGAAGGAATTCCTGCCTTTACAAAAGGAGTTGCCTCTCTCCAAAAAAACTCACACAGATAAATGCTGTTTATGTAATCACATATTCCAACCTGTTCTCCTGTATCCAGACTTTCCTGAAGACAGTCTCTGTAAGAGTGTGCAACAGATAATAAACTTTCAACCCCTGCATTAATCCCCGATAGGCAGATAGGAATGGCGATTCCCTCTCGGTAATTTGGAAGACATAGAGCTATGCCTCCAATAATCCCTGTCTGTATAACATCATCAACATAATAATTTCCTCCTAGATTACATCTGCTTGAAGGGCAGACAACAGGGTCACAGATATTAAACAACAAATTGCAGTCAGTTGGAGACATAAAATCCTGGCACTGAACTTCTGGAACATTAACAGAAGGTGTTCCTACTGTTATGGATTGCCCGTTAATTCTTACATTTTTAACTCCGCTTTTGTAAGCCCGCTGTGCATCTGAAACTGCATTGACAGCATCCTGGACAAGTTTTCTGGTATCACTCTCATCCAATCCAGGAAAAGTCCCGTAAATTTCTCCTGTTCCAGGATTAAACTGCATAATAATATCATCACTGCTTTGCTCATTAAATTGCTGTCTTCCGTTCTTTCCCACATTGCCAACCCAGAAACTCGCAACTCTTCCCGACTCATCATAAGCCCTTATATTTCCCAGCCCGGGAAGTGTCTGTCTTACAGCAACATACCATCCATCCTGTGTATTAAACGGAACAATCGAAGGCCATCCTTTATATTCTCCTGTCTCAAAATATTTTACCTCTGCATTCGAATAAGGATTTTTATAAGTATTTTTATCAAAACTCTGCAGTTTTGAAAATGAACTTCTTATTTCAGAATTTTCTACTTTAACTCCGTTTGAATCATATATGCTGTCAATAGCATAACTGTCAGCGCTTATAGCGTTTAATGATAAAAGATATTCGTTGTTGTTATATGTAATTAACTGAACAGGTGTTCCTGCTTCAAGATTAAGAGAATTACCTGCAGGGGCAACATCTCCGTCATATTTAATAACTTTTGAGTCTTTGCTCCCATAAGCATCTGCTTTCAGATTTGAAAAACCTCTTGTATTCCATTTAGTTGAAAGAGTGTTTAACTGAAAATCCTGCTCAGAGTTTTCCTGGACTCTTGTCAAAGTTGTTGTTAGTTCTCTCCTTGCTATTTCTTTAAGTTCAGGGCTTGAGCTTCCTGAATCAAGAATATCTGAATAAAGTTCAATATCTCTTAAATCATCTTTGTAAAAATTTCCATTTTGCCATCCGGCTACATTCAGTGAATTTTCAATAACACTGGTATTAATCCCTTGCAGGTCAGATGGGATTTTATCTCTTACAATTTTGGAATAATCCTGGACAAATTTTTCCTCATCAACCACTTTTCCCCCAAGAGGTGCGTCCCTATAAGTCTGTATATCTTTTATCTTTTCGTTTTGAGAATTAATAACTGAAGTCATAGTCTCAACATCTTTGTCAATTTCATCTGCCTTGTCCAGAAGACATGCATCAATGCTTGAATATGTCTTTGCCTCTACTTCTTTAACGCAGTAATCATACCACCCACCATCACTTCTCATAACTCTTTGTCTTGCAAGGGCAGTCCCTTTGCTGTCAGCCAAAAAATTAGTGAGTGTAAGAAATGCTCCTGTTCCAAGACAGGCTGTTTTCATTGTCTTAACTGTATTTGCAAGTGTGTTTGATATATCTTCCCACTTGGAAATCTGGTCATCAATTTTTTCTATCTTTGATTTAACTTCTTCAGGAGTCAATTGTATCCCCCTCTTTTCAATTCCTATTTTAAAACTGAAGTTTGCTGTTGTCTCAGAATATTTTATATTCGGTATCAGGCTTACTTTTGCGACTTTTTTAAGATTAATATCATCCAGATGGATATTGTATTTGTCTGCAAGAACAGAGTAGTCATTGAGCTCTATTTTCACTGTTTTCGGATTATCCCTTAATGCGGGAACCTTAACTTCTGTGCGGATTTCAATGTAATCTTCCTCTACTTTTGTTAGCTGAAAAAATTCATCTTCTGAAACATAAACAACCTCATTCTTCTTTAATTTTTTCTCTCCGTTATAACCTTCTGCTGCACCGCTTACAGAAACAGTAGCTCCATATTCTTCAAAACCCGGTTCTTTAATTCCCTCAAAGGAAAATAATCTAACTTCTCCGTCAACAACAACATCCTGAGTTGATATTTCACTGCTTGAAATTTTTAGGGAATTATCGCAGTACTCTGCAACTTCTGCAACAGAATCAGGATATTTTGTTTTAAAAAGGTCACAGTATTCCAGCATTGTTTTTCCCTGCTCTGTCACCCATGACATCTTTATCAGTTCTATCAAATCTTTTTCAGAATAAGTTTCCTCTGTTCCCTGTATCTTTTCTCCGGAGTAATCTTCAATAATCTCAAGATAGTTACTTTCTGCATTATCAAAATTTTCCTGAAAATCTTCATTAATTCCAAGGTCTGATGGCTGGGAAAATCCTATAACACTAATCTCGCTTCCCCATACTCTTGAAGATGCTCCATATTCCATGTAATAAAATGTCTCTCCTTCTATAAGCCAGTTATACAATAATTTTCCGGCTCCCAAATATGTTTTTAAAACGCTGAATAAAACATCTCTGGGAATAAAACCAGTGCTGGTAACTTCAAAATTTTTAGACAAACTGTAAACAGAATTTATATCTCCGTCATTTAATCTTTCATCATGAATTGGTGCTTTTATAAAATATAATCTCAGGTCATTAAGTTTTCCTGAATCATGATAAGTATATGCTGCCCCAAGATAAATATCCTTATTTGATTCATCTGATGTTGCAATCTTATCTCCGATAGTATAACTTTTTTCAACACCATTTACATTTAGGGTTATTTGAGGTATAATATTGAGTTCAAAATTTCTCTGCCCTTCGTCAACATCGCAGTAAATTTTTACTTTTTCGTTTAATCCCTGCTTTTGCAAATCCCGAACCTCACATTTATTATCCAAAAATCTTTCTCCGTCTTTAAGTTCATAATATTCTCCGTCGATGCTTATTTTTGCAAAAGTATCATAACTTTCAAGACCGTCAAGTCTTAATTGAACTCCTGCAAGACAATAATATCCCGGAATATAAACTGTTTCAGGAGTAGTTTCTCCTTCCTGAATATTTTTAACAGAAAGAACAGTGTCCTGGTCTCTATAAATGGAGATTCTCGCATCATCCAGACCCACAGCATCTGCCCTTAGATACCCTTTTCCCTTCCAGAAGGAATATTGCTGATAATTTTCCTCCCATTCATCATCCTCAAGAATAGGAAGATAATAAACACTTCTTCCTGTTCCAAAAGCATTTTGAATATCGTATCTTATATTTGCTGTAACAGTTCCTTCAACATAATCTGGCATTGAAGATTCATTTTTTTGCTTTTGGAGTACAATAACAGCATAGCCAATATTCTCAAGAACAGGAGAATTCAGCATTGTCCTGTATCCTATGGAAAGAGCAGACTGAGCAGGATGAAAACCAATTCCGCTTACCCCCTGAGGATAATCCCTAAAATTTATATTATTTATTGCTTTAACATCAATTAATGGATTTAATTTTGTTGCCATGAGCGGACAAAAAACAGCAACATTCTGCTCTTCAAGCAAATCACTTCTCACAACACTCTGAGAGCAGCCTATAGGGGATATTTGTATCAGAAAATCCTGTCCTGCTCCGCATTTTTCAGGGTCAAGTTGGGGATAAATATCAATCCCTTTTCCTGCCAGGTAACTATAAGAAGACATCCCGGGCTGGGTATATCTTGAATTGCTGCTTATGTATGCAGGAGAAATAAGAGGAATAACTGAAAATACCATGATTCCAAATAGTAAAAATAATCCCAGTTTTGTTTTTTCTCTTTTTTCCATTTTATCTGAAATATATATCCAACCCACTCTCCTCAAACAAAATCTGATTAGTCTGCAATCCTTCCATTGTTTCCGGAACAGGAAATGACTGTGCATTGATTTCAATTGAATTGACTAAATCAGACTCTAAAATATAATGTTTCTGTTTCCCTCCTCCGGCAAGCACATCTGAGATTATCTGTTCCGGAATCTCCACATCAAAGCACTTCTTCTTGGTAAATCCAAAAACCCCGACTATTCCTGTTCTTGGTATTTCAACACACTGTTCCTTTATTGTTGATTCAAAATTAATTTGTCCTTCTTTATAGATGTAAACAGATATTTCATATTCCCCTTCACTAAGGCTGACTGATTTTTGCTCAGGATAAGCAACAGTCTTTGTCCCTTTGTCAGATGTAAAAAAAATCATTGCATTTCCATTGTATGAATTTCCGTCCACTCTTAAATCAACATCAACCTCATGTATTCTTGTCATTATAATATTAATACTCCCTGGATTTATGCTTGAATATAAATATTTTTCATCTTCAAATCCTTCTGCTCTTGCAAGAATATAACCATTGCCGCACTGGGGGATATAATCGTTAATTGCTCCGTTTTTTGTCTCTCCTATGTTGCATTTTGTTCCGAGGCATTCAAAAGATATCTCTGCATCAACAGGGTTGAAATTTTCATCATAAACTTTAATGCTTACAAGATTATTTTTATATTCGCATATCTGTGTAAGCTCTTCTTCTGTTGCTGCACCGGTTAAGGGTTCTCTTGGATTATTTCCCTGAATAACAATTGCCAAAGGAAACTGGAAGATATCATCCCCGTCTGCTACCTGCACCAAAACAGGATACTTTACATTATAGACAAAATGGTAAGGAACATAACAAAATCCCAAAATCCCCAGCCCCTGCTGGTTTCCTATAGGGTTTGCAATCAGCAAGCTTCCGTCATTTGGCTCTACCTCAAAAGAATATTCCCAGCTTCTTGAATTTACAAAACTAACTTCTTCATCTACCGGAAGGTCAAGAACAAAATATTTATTTTCTTCTTTGGTCGCAACCCCTGTCTTTAATGCAAGGGTATTTAGCTCAATTGCATTTCTTAAATTATCAAAAACTTCATCTGCACTCCAGATTATTGGGGAACAGCTTATTTCAACGCCATCAACAGGGGAATAAGTTCTTAGAGTATCAATAGCATAGTTCTCAAGAAATAATTGTTTTTGTTCATAATCATAGACTTTTTTTGCACTATCGTATACTTTTCCAAGGTTTGTTTTTACATTAAGATTATGATTTCTTATCACTGCATTGTCCTCTTCCTTACTCATCGTTATCTGCATTTCAAGATTTACATCAATGTCTCTGTCATTAATTTTTACGCTTGCTTTTGGCTCCCCGAAAACAATCTGAAAGCCCTGGTCATTATAAAGGCTCAAATCACAATTCTTTACTTTTTCTTCTATATATCTTCCGAGATGTTCTTCCATTTTGGATTTTGAAGGAATCTGCTCTTTCTGAATATTATTTCCTGAAACATAATACCAGTAAGGAACTGCATTTCCCATAAATTCAAGCTGCGATGAAAAAGGCATATATGCGCTTCCTGGTTCAAAATCAGGAAGATAAATATAACCCGCCTGGCTTTCTAAAATTCCTGCTCCGGTAAGGGTATCTTCCTCAATACAAGATAAAAAACTTGTATAAGCAGGCCTTATGCTGGAAGGAATATTTCCTGTTGTTAGCCTTCCTCTTAACAAAAAAAATGCCACAATTCCTGCAATAATAATGATTGCAATTATAATAAAAACAGTCACCTGCCCCCTTTTTTTCTGCATTAAACAACAATGAAAATAATATATATAAATCTTATCAAGAAAAATCAGTATCTTCTTCTGGCTCTGAAATAATTTATCCCGCCGAATAAAAGCAAAATCCCGCCGAAAAATATAATCCATGCATCAATTATGCTTGATATATCCTCAGGTATTTTTATAAATTGAAAAGGAAAATTGATAAAATAAATTGCAAAAATTACATAAACAAGAAATATAAATAAACCAGACCCTCTTTTTCTGTAATTATCAGCCATATAATTTAAATTAAACAAGTATATTTAAATATTTTCAAAAACTTTTTTTAAAGGGCCTCATAGTCCAGTGGTTAAGACGCTTCCTTGACGAGTTCAAGACTCTCTTGAACTTCCTGAGAACTTGTCCGCAGAATGGAAGTAACCCAAGTTCAATTCTTGGTGAGGCCATCAAATATTATTTTTTCTTTTTTTCCCGCCTTTAATTTTCCCCCAATTTTCTTCAATAAGGGAGAAATTCAGATTTTTCTTGTTTATTTTTCCAAATGTACAAAGTTCATTAAAAAAGTTCTCGGGCAGGCATCTTGCTTCAGAATAATAATTTTTAAGTGTAGAATAAGGAACATCAAAACCAAACTGCAAAAATGCTTTCAGTGAAGGGCAGTTAGCATTTTTCAGTATATTTTTTAAAAACTTTCTCTGTCCTCCCCTGTGAAATTTTACCCTCATAATATCAGTCATGAATCAAATTTAAAGGAAGTTGAATTTTAAGGAACCTTGGTTTCTTAAGAACTGCGGGACCACAAATATAAAAACCTTTTTAAACCTAAACCTCACTTTAATAATAACTAAATTTTAATTTAGCAAATTTCGATGCTTTTGAAGCTTGCTTTCAAAACCTTGTCGAATTCAACAAAGCAATGAAAATCCCAAAAACAACAAACAGATATTGCCCAAGCTGTAAGAAAAAAACAGAGCATAAAATAAAGCTTGTATCCAGCGGAGCAAAGAGAGGTTCTCTGAAAAGAGGCTCAAAGCAGAGAGCAGCTCTGAGAGGAAAAGCGAGAGGAATAGGAAACAAAGGGCGCTGGTCAAAACCTGCAGTATCAAAATTCAAAAGAAAAACAAAAACTAACAAAAAACCAAATATAATGTACATATGCCAGACATGCAAAAAATCACATTACAGAAAATCATCAAGAAATAAACGGACAGGAAAACTGCTTCAGGAATAAAAATGGCAAAAGCAAAGAAGAAAAAAAGATTTTTGAATGTTGAAATTCCAATTCTTAGTAAGAACACTAATGCTTATGCATATGAGCTGGAAGAGCTGGAAGGAAGATACATAAAATATGATTTGACAAGGATTCTTAGAGGAAAAGGGGTTGAACTGCAGTTAAAAATAAAGATAAAGGGAGAAAAGGCGGTTGCAGAGCCGGTAGGGATGAAAATCATGCCGTATTACACAAAAAGAATAACAAGAAAAGGAACAAACTATATAGAAGATTCATTTTTAACAAACTGTAAAGACGCTCAGATAAGAATAAAGCCTTTCTTGGTTACAAGAAGAAAAGTCTCAAGAGCAGTGAGAAAAGCCCTAAGAAACAGAACAAGAGAAGAACTGATAAATTATTCAAAAGATAAAAAAGTTTCCCAGTTGGTTGAGGAAATAATAAAAAACAAACTGCAAAAACAATTAAGCTTAATTCTGAAAAAAATATATCCTCTGTCTACCTGTGAAATCAGGATTTTAAAAGTTGAAAAAGAAATAGAAATAAAAGAGGATAAAAAAAAGGCAGAAGAAGCTGAAAAAACAGGGAAAGAAATTAAAAAAGAGACTGCAAAAAAAGAATTAAGAAAAGAAGAAGAAACAGCAGAGTAAAAAATCTTTTAAACTGCTTATTTAATATATTTTCAGAAAAAAATATATAAAGACATGCCCCTTAGTATATGTATTGTTATAAGCAAACAATTAGCTAGAGAGGCAGAATTAAGATTTGCATCAGAGTTAACAAGAAAAGGGTGGAGCATATTCTTTCCTTATGGCGAAGATAGCCCAATAGATATACTTGCATATAAAAATAGACAATTCATAAAGATACAGGTAAAATCTACAAAAGAAAAAAATGGAGCAATAATTTGTAAATTGAGGTCAACTAATAACTGGCAAAATAAAAAATACAAAAAAGAAGAGATTGATTTTTTTGGATTTTATGATAAAAATTCAAAAAGAGGGTATTTAATACCCATAAAAGACGTGGAAAATATGAGTGAGATAAAGATAAGAACAAAAGAACCAAAAAATAACCAAAAGAAAAAGATTAGATATGCTAAGCAATATATTTACTTTGAATAGAGAGATTGTCGCAGATTAGGGAGTTATCGTAATTTTCTCCTCTCCTGTCGTTTGGCGGGAGTTTTTAATTGAATTTAATAAAAGTGTATTCCATTTGTTGCCTTCTAATTCTATTCCGCATTTCTCTGCTGGTGTTGTTTTGTCCTTTACATTTTCCCTGACAAAATTATGGAATACCTTAAAGCCGTCTGCGTAAGTTTGGGTTTCCTTAACTCCTCTCCTGATTTTATGAAATTCTTTTTGCTGGGTGTGATGAGATTCTATGGCGTTGTTATTTACTATTCTTCTCTGCCCCAAGATTGAAGTATGCTTGACTTTTCTCTCATTTCCCCAATTCCTAAATGTTTTACGAACTCCGTCTTGATATGCCCCTAATTTGTCAGTTATTATTTGATAAGGAATTTTCTTGTTTTGTTCAAAAGCATCTTTCAAAACTTTCTGTGCATCTTTTGAACTCCTTCCTCTGCCTGAATTTACAGAAGCCAAAAGAAACTTACTTTTATTGTCAATAACATTCCAAACATAATCAAATTCTTTGTTTGGGTTTTTGTTATCTCTTCCTCTCTTGGTTAAAATCATAGTTTCATCTGCGTTCCAAACACCAGAAGTTTTTGGCTCTAATGTCTTGCTGTATTTCTCAATAACTTCACTGAATTTCAAAATCCAGCGTCTTATTGTTTCGTGATGTAATGATAATCCATAAAATTGTTTGAATTGAGCAGATATATCTCTGTAAGATAATCCCCTGTAATAACAATCCATACAAAGACAAACTAATTTCTCGTTTCCTTTTATTTTTGGAATTGGAGAAAGAACAAATCTTTTATTGCAAGATTTACATTCATATCTCTGCTTAATTTCAAATTGTGTTTTTCTTATTCCGCTTTTGATTAAATATTCTGAACTGCAATAAGGACAAACTTCTTTATTTGGTTTATCAATAATTAATTCTATCTTTTGAGTTATGGGTTCTACTTCATATTTTGTTTTTATTTTTTCAAATAAAAGAATTGCCTTAATGTGTTTGCAATATAATCCTTTTCCTCTGCATCTTAATTCAAAATCTTTGCAGTTGCAGGAATAAGAATCAAAATGCGTAACTTGATATTTCTTTTCGGGATTTGATTGAGAAGGCACAAGATAAGTATTCTCATCAATTATAACAGGGTTGCCCATTTCAAGAATTGCTTTGGCTCTCTGCTCTCTTGTTTCGGATAGATTTTTAAGATTGTTTATGTTGTTCATTTTGTATTTGTTTAAGACACGGATACAAAGCGAAGCCCTTCGGGGCTTTGCCTTTATTTAATTATGATTTTGATTTTAGTTCTCTCTCCCATTTTCTTTTTAGTTGAATTAATTCCTTATGTTTTTTTGAAGTATCTCTGTGTATCCTTAAATTTTCTTTTGCGTGATGTTCTGAAAATCCTTTGACTTTCATTCCACATTCACATTCAAGTTCATACACTTGTTTTTGTTTAACCATAGTATAATAGGGGTATATGGGTATATAAGCATTTCTATATTACAGAACATAAGAAAGATTTATAAGGGAAGTATGCTACATTTCAGCAGATAGTAGCATACTATTAAGGAAAAAGAATGCCGTCAGAAAAAAGAATTGTAGCATACCCCGAAGATGAAGATTGGGAACTATGGAAAAAAGCAGTTAAGAAATATAAGATAGGCGATTCAAAACTCCTTAAAGAAATACTTCATTCTTGGCTATTCCAAAATAAACTACAATTACAGGATAAAAATGGTTAAAAGAGATATTTCGGCTGATAATAAAATGAAACCATTAATAAAATGGGCGGGGGGAAAAAGTAGTGAAATTAAATATATTGAAAATATAATCCCTAATTTTGAAAGATATGTTGAGCCGTTTTTTGGTGGTGGTGCTTTGTTCTTTGATTTAGAACCAAAGAAAGCAGTCATTAATGATATTTCTGGTGAGTTGATGACTTTTTACAGATTATTAAAAAATGGAAAATCAGGGAAAAAATTCAAAGAAGAAATATATAATTATGTTCATCACTGGGAAAGAATAGATGTCTATATGAAAGAATTTGGAGAGAACATTCTTAATTCATATAAAAGATACAGAGAAGAAGTAATTGATTATGAAGAATTAAAAAAAGAACTTGAAACTTTATTCAAGAAAAAAATCATTCCTTTTAATGGATTATTCAAAGAAGATTTTTGTGTCAATAGACAGGGATTATTAGTTGAAATAGAAAATAATCTCCTTGCTAAATTAAAAAGAACAAAAGAAAAGATTGATACCAAAAAGAAATTTAATGATGATGAAATAAAGATGAATATTGAAACAGGATTCAGGAGTGGCTTCTATATTCATTTCCGAGATATTATGAATGAAGCAAAGAATGGATTAATAAAAATCTCACGAGAAAAAGAAATAGCAAATTGGTATTTTGTAAGAGAATTTTGTTATGGCGGAATGTTCAGGTTTAGCAGGAAAAGAGAATTTAATGTTCCTTATGGCGGAATTGCTTACAACAAAAAAGATTTCAGAAGAAAAGTAGACTATCTCTTTTCAAATAAAGTAAGAAATTTGCTTGAAAGAACAAGAACAGAAAATAGAGATTTTGAAGAATTGCTTAACTCTCTTAATCTAAATGAAAAAGATTTTATCTTTTTAGACCCGCCTTATGATACAGAATTTAGTGATTATGAAGAAAATCCATTCACAAGACAAGACCAAGAAAGATTATCAAAAACATTAATCAATCTTAAAGCAAAATGGATTTTAATAATTAAGGAAACAGATTTTATCAGAAATTTATATACTACAAAAGAAGCAAAGAAAAAAGGGGTTAAAGTTTCAAAATTTAAAAAAGCATACTCCTTCAACATAAGAAGCAGATTTGTAAGAAAAGTTCATCACCTGATTATTCATAATCTTAATCTTACATTAACAGAACAAAAAGAATTATTTGCTTTGCTCTAAAACTATTCTTTTCAATTCTTCTGGCGTCAGAAGTTTATCTTTGTCTTTATGAACCATTCTATGACAATTAGAACATAAAGGCACTACTTTTTTTAATGCGTCTTGAATGCTTTGATTTGTTATTCCAATACTCACTGGCTCTAAATGATGAATTTCTATAAATCCTTCTCCAAGTCCATCATAAGTTTCTGAAAAATTAAAATCACAAACAGCACAAGATATTTTTCCTTTATTCTTTTCTTTAATCTCTTTTATTTTTTCATCTCTTAATTTTTGAGAACGCTTACGCTGTTTTATACTTTTTAATTCAATACTTCCTTCTTCAATTATCAAATCTTTGAAATCTTTATCTACTTGCTGACTTATTTCTTTTTCTTTAAAACCCTGACTTTTTAAGGAATCATAAACTTCTTCATTTTCATCAAGATATTTTCTCCCTGCGGTTGTTATAGCCCAATAACCGCTTATGTAAGTAGCAAGTCCTTTCGCAGTTAGAGTATTGTGAGATTTTAGATTTCTTACTTTCTGTGAAAAATAATCATCTTTTCTGCCCTTAATTATTTCTATATCGTGTCCTATTGGTTGTAATCTTTCTCTTAATTGTTCTATAAGTTGAGTTGTAGAAAGCCCCCTATGAAGTGCTTGGTTAAGTAATTGCAAGGCAGGAAATATTAAATCATTTTCACTATAAACCATAAGATAAACATATTTTAGGATTATAAAAACTTAACTCCCTTTATGCGACACCAAATATCATCTCCCGATTATGCGACAATCTCTTGAATAGAAGACTTTTTAAAATTAAAAACTGAATATATTTAATGCCTCAGTAGCTCAGGGGTAGAGCGGCTGCCTTGTATTCAGTTTATGATATAATGTAAATCTATTGAAAAGGGAGCAGTAGGTCGGGGGTTCAATTCCCTCCTGAGGCTTATTTAAAAAATGGTGTGGCAGGATTATATAATAACAATAGTAAATGTGATTTTTGGGTATGCTCTGATTCCCCAGATTTATCAGGGATTCAAAAATAAAAAAGGATACATAAATTTTCAGACCGGATTATTAAACACAATAGGTATGTATGCTATGGCTTTTGCTTTTTATTCCCTGAATCTGACTTTTTCCTGGATAATAGGAACATTCAATGCAACAATGTGGCTTTTATTATTTATTCAAAGAATAAAATACAAAGAGGCAAAATAAATTTTATTAAAAGGAAAAAATCATCCTAATTTTACTGCAGTTCCATAAGAAATCATTTCTGCTGCTCCCTGCATAACCATAGAAGTTCCGAATCTCATTGCTATTACTGCATCAGCCCCCATCTCGATTGCATTATTTACCATTCTGTTGTATGCCTCATCCCGGGATTGTGCAGTCATTTCTGTATAAGTTTTTATTTCTCCGCCAACTATATTTTTTAATCCTGCTCCAAAATCCCTGCCTATATTTCTCGCACGAACACTGTTTCCCCTTACAATTCCAAGAACTTCTTTTACTTTTTTTCCCGGAATTTCATTGCCGGTTGTTACAATTATATCCATTATTTTTTACCTCCTCTGGATTTAGTTCCTGCAGATTTTATCTGCTCTATCTCATCCTCTTTTTTATTTAAAAGAATAAATATTCCAAGAATTAAAAATAAAGCCCCGACACCAAAACCCCAAAAATCAAATCCAGGCCCGTCTATAAATCCCACAAAAGATATTAACCATAACCCAAATAAGATGATTACAGCACCTGTTATTATTCTGCTTGGTTTATTCATAAAAAAGATAAATAATATAGATTAATAAAATTATCTGAACCTGTAATTTCCGCCTTCAATTCTTATCGCTTTTCCATGGATTATTGCATCTGCTATTTTCTTTCGTGCATTTTTTAATAATCTTGAAAGAGTGGGCTGGCTTATGTTCATCATTTCTCCTGCCTTTTTTTGTTCTGTCTCATCCAAATCAATCAGCCTTATTGCCTCATATTCTTCCAATGTCAGGGAAACTTCCTCAGTTTCAGTTATTCTTACTCCAGCCGGCTTGAAGTAAGTGGCATTCGGATGTCTCCGGATTCTTCTGCAAATTCTTGGTCTTGGCATTTTATCCTAAAGTTTTTCAGCTATTTAAGTTCTTTCAGTCTTTTTTCTATCTCTTCTCTTTCTGTTTCAATTTCTTTCAGTTCTTCCTGAAGGATTTTTTTCTCTTCAGATTCACTGAGCTGAACTGGCTGAAAACATCTAAAACCGAATCCTCTTCGAAATCCAAGCCCTCTTCTGCAAAGTCCAACTCCTCTTCCGGTCATTGGTCCCTGTCCAGAAGGTCCTGTTCTGTCTTGTCCTGGCATTTTGTTCTCCTGCACTTTTATAAGTGTCAATTTAATTATGAATACCTATTCATCTGGCTTTATAAATGTTTCGAATAAGTATTCATAACAAAGAATCAGGAATAATCAACACTAACTGCCTTTTTATCTTCAACAAGAATTTTGGCTATCTCTTTCGGAAGATTTGCAAGCTGTCCTTTCTCAAACGGTCCCATTTTCCCTCCATCCAATCCCATAAATTCCTCAACATTGTCTGTAAAGGAAATCAACTGGTTCTTCAAATCTTCTTCTTTTTTGCCGTTAAGGATTTCACTTATTTTTTTGTCAGTGAAATCTATGCCCTTCATTAGTTCCTCGAAAAGTTCTTTCTCAACAGGGAGCATATTTTCAAAATCTTGTTTAGATATTCCTGTCTCTGCTGCTACAAGAACAAGATTTAATATTTTCTTTCTTCTCCTAAGCATCAGCTCCTTAAAGAGAGTCACAGCATTTTCCAGTTGTTTTTTTGTTTTTATAATTACATCAGAAAAAACATCATCATCTTTTGAAGAAATTTCTTTTTTTTCCCTCAAATAATCTGAAACTTCCTGGATAAAATTCTTGGAAAGCTGCTGTAATTGCTCAGAATATCTCTCTTTTCTTGCCACCTCATAAATATCATTATAAGTAATCATAGAAACACAAGAAAGATACTGTTTTTAATGATTTTTATTCTTAAAATATCAGAATAAGATATACTATCTGGCAAAACCAACTTTTTTTAGTAAATCCTTTCCTTCAATTTTTCCAAGACTTCCTGTGCGGGAATTCTTCTCAGAGAATTTGTTTTCATGAGGAATAGTGCTTTTATGAAAAAATAATACAGGAACAGGGTCTGCGCTGTGAGATTTAAGTTTGCATGGGGTTGAATGGTCTCCTGTAACAACTATGCTTATTTCTTTTGGAGGGGCAAATTTTCTCAAAAATCTGAACAGGGTTCTGTCTATAAATTCAATCATTTGTTTTTTTTCAAAGGGCTTATTATCATGCCCGGGTATATCTGTCTCTTTGATATGAATATAGGCATAATCATATTTATTGTAATTTTTCTTTAATGATTTTATTGAAAAATTGCACATTTTTTCCAGCCCATCATAAAGATTTTTATATACATCAATCCCTTTCAGGGTTGGGTAATCAAAGGTCTCTGTTTCCATTCCGCAAAGTTTTGAGAATCCTATTTCCAGAGGCATATAAGCAACTGAAAGCCATTTCTTGTAAATTTTTAGTTTTGGTATCTCAATTCCGGCCCCTCTGACCAAAAGATAATTGGCAGGCATCAATCCTTTTTTTCTTCTCGTTTCATTTATAGGATGATTATCCAATATTTCAAAAGCCTGCGCTAAAAATTCATTGATAATATTTGCAGTATACTGGGAATTTTCATCCTCGTCCAAAGGTTCACATAAAGATACTTTTTTTGATTCATAGAATTTCCCTTCAGAATATATTCCAATATCATTGCTTGAAATATTGTCTGAAAGCCCGCCCTTAATAACCAGAACCCCTCTGTGCTGGATAGTTGGTTTGAAGATAAAATCTGAGGTAAGTTTTATTTTATTATTCAAATCTTTTGCAAGTATTTCTGCTTCTTTTGTTGTCAGGGTCCTTCCTGCTCTTCTGTCAAGGATATTTCTGTCTTTTATATTATCTATAGTTGCAAAGTTTGCCCTCAGGGCCAAATCCCCTCTTGTAAGTTTTATTCCTGCTCCCTTAGCTTCAAGTTGCCCCCTTGTGCTTGAAATCAAATCATTGCTGAAAATAGAGACAATTGCCTCGTCAGATTCTGGAATAAATCCGGGACGAACAGGATACATATAGCCCATCTCGCTTCTTGCTGATAAAAAATCAAGATTAGGAGTATGCGCAGATTCTAAAGGGGTTTTATTGTCTAACTGTCTGGAAGGCAAATCCCCTAATCCATCCAAAATAATCAGCACTCCTTTCATTAAAAATCAAGGATATAATCATTTATAAAAATTTATATAACACCAAAGTTTCCTAGAATCATGTTTAAGTTTTTAAAAGAAAAGCTCCATGATTGGACAAAGAAAATATCAGAGGAAAGCAAAAAATCAGAAGAAGAATCTGAATCAAAAACAAAGAAAATCCAGAAAATTATTGACAAAGCTGCAAGAGGCCCTTCGATAGATGAATCTTACAGAGGAATGCCTCTGGGAAAATCAGCAAGAAAATTAAAAGAAGAAAAGAAAGAGATAAAAATTCCATTAAAGGTTTCATATCCTTTTATAGGCCCTGACACAGAATATCTGGAAAAAGAACTGGAGAAAATTAAGGAAGAAGAAAAAGAAGAGGAAGAAAATCTCTTCTCCAGAATAAAATCAAAAGTACAAAAAGTAAAGCTTAATGAGGAACAGTTTGAAGTTTATGCAGAAGAACTCGAAATGCTTTTATTAGAAAATAACGTTGCGCTTGAGGTTGCTGAAAAAATAATAAATGAACTAAAAGAAAGGATTGTTGGAAAAGAGCTTTTAAAAAAAGAAGTTGAAGGATATATTGATGAAACTTTTAAGGACATAATAAGAGAGATACTGATAAAGCCTTTTGATATTATTGAAAAAATAAAATTAAAATCTGCAGATGGTAATGAGCCTTTTGTAATATTATTCTGTGGTATTAACGGCTCAGGAAAAACAACAACAATAGCAAAGATTGCAGATTATCTGAAAAAAAAGAAAATTTCTTGTGTGATGGCTGCTGCAGACACATTCAGAGCAGCTGCAATCCAGCAGTTGGAAGAGCATGGAAAAAAAATTGGAATAAAAGTAATAAGCCATGATTATGGAAGTGACCCTGCTTCTGTAGGTTTTGATGCAATAAAATATGCCGAGAAGAACAGGATTAATTGCGTTTTGATAGATACTGCAGGAAGAATGCACACTTCCAAGGACCTAATGAGGGAAATTGAAAAAATTTCAAGAGTGTGCAGACCCGATTTGAAAATTTTCGTTGCAGAATCAATTACAGGAAATGATGCGATAGAACAGGCAAAGAGCTTTAATTTTTCAATAGGAATTGATGCCATAGTTTTAACAAAGCAGGACATTGATGAAAAAGGCGGAACTTCTTTAAGTGTTGGTTATGTGACAAAAAAACCAATCCTCTTCCTTGGAACAGGACAACTTTATGAAAGCATTGAACCATTCGACAAAGAAAAATTCATAGAAAAGCTGGGGCTGTAAAAATGGAAAAACCAAAAGTTCTTTATCATGGAAGTTCAAAAAAATTGATTGGAGAAAAGTTAGTTCCAAAAAAACCTACTGATTTAGAAAACAAAAAAGAGAATTTATATGAAGGAATATATGCAACAGATATTAAAGATTTAGCCATAACAATGGCAATAATTTGTAGCAAAGGAGTAATCTCTTCCGGCTTAAACTTTCAAAAAAATAATCCGGAAGGAATAATTTACAATGGATGGCCGGAACAAGAGAAAGTTTTCATTTATACCCTTCCATCAAAAAGTTTTAAACAAACAGGAAAAATAAAACACCAATTCGTCTCAAAAACGCCTGTGAAACCATTAAAATTAGAAAGAGTATCAATTAAAGATTATCCAGACCTGTTTAGAAAAGCAACAAAAAAAGAAAAGGAAGAATGGATTAAAAAATACGGAGAACTCTAACCCGAAACTTTAATAATCTTCATTTTACTTCTTAAAAGATGCTTGAAAAACTTGGAGATGTAATAAAAAAGGCAACTGACAGAATAACAAATGCAATATTCCTGGATAAAACCCTCGTTGATTCCATAATAAAGGATTTGCAGAGGGCAATGATTGAAGCAGACATAAATGTTATTTTAGTGAAACAGATAAGTGATAAAATAAGAAAGGCGGCAGTTGATGAAAGAATAAAAGACATAGAGAAAAAAGAGCATATAATAAAACTCCTTCATGATGAACTGATTAAAATTCTCGGCGAATACAGGGAATTAAAACTTAGGTCAGGGCAAAACAGGATAATGCTCCTTGGTCTCTATGGAGCAGGAAAGACCACAACAATAGCAAAACTTGGAAATTATTTTGCAAAAAGGGGAAAAAAAGTTGCTCTTGTTGGATTGGATGTTCACAGACCCGCAGCTCCCGAACAATTAAAACAGCTTGCAGAAAAAAATAATTTAAATTATTTCATAAATGAGAATGAAAAAGACCCATTGAAAATATGGAAAAACCTTGGGGAAAAAAATAAATTAAAAGATTTTGATTTGATAATTATTGATACGGCAGGAAGGCATACCCTTGACAAGGATTTAATAAAAGAAATAAAAAATCTGGGTAAAGAAATAAAACCTACAGAGACAATTTTGGTTATGCCTGCAGACATAGGGCAGGCAGCAAAATCACAGGCAAAAGATTTCAAAGAAGCAATGGATATCTCTGGGGTCATAATAACAAGGATGGATTCCAGCGCAAAAGGGGGAGGTGCATTAACTGCATGTGCAGAAACAAATGCAGGAGTTTATTTTATAACAACAGGAGAAAAAATCAATGACCTTGAAGTATTTAATCCGGAATCATTTCTGTCAAGGCTTTTGGGTATGGGGGATTTGCAGACTCTTCTGGAAAAAGTAAAGCTGGCAACTGACGAGAACAAACAAAAAGAGATGCAGGAGCGCCTGGAGGAAGGGAAGTTAACTCTGACCGATGTTGTTGAGCAGGTTAAGACTATGAATACAATGGGTGGGTTTTCAAAAATAAAATCAATGATACCCGGATTTGGAAATGTAAAACTTCCTGAAGAAAAGCTGGAAAGTCAGGAAGAAAGAATAAAGAAATGGGAGCATATAATAAAATCAATGACTCCTGAAGAGATTAAAAATCCTGAAATCCTTGAAAAACAAACATCAAGAATATCAAGAATTGCAAAGGGGGCAGGAGTTCACACTTCTGAAGTTCGCTCTCTTATTAAGCAGTATAAAATGCTTCAGGAAATGGTAAAATCAGGGGCAGGAAATATTGAATCAGGAATGATGAGTCAGAAACAAATGATGAAGCTTGCAAAGAAATTCGGAAGAAAAAAATTCAGGATTTAATCCGGTTATAAAATACAACAATTCTTTTTGATTATAACAAACCTTAAAAAATTAATCTCTATGCAGAGTTATCTATAATGAGTGAAAATGACCTAAAACAGAAAACAAGCAAAGAACTAACAAATTTGTTAGGAATCTTGCCCGAATCCGTGCAAATATCAGTATTATTAATTCTCAAACATCTTGGTGAAAATGCAGTTAAATATGATGCAGCCCAAAAAAGAACAGATTTATGTGCAGGGGAAATCGAGGAAATAAAATCCAGAATTGGAGATTTGGAAAACAGAGTAGAAACAAGAAGAACCTCATTTAATCAAAAGACATCTCCTGCTGCAAAAGCAGGAAGATACAGCATTAGCTCCTTTTTGAAGGAAAGATTTCCTGATTTATATAAGAACATTGCAGGATTTACTATAAAGGCCGGAGAAATTGCTGAAACAGGAATAGTCCCTTTTCAGGAGGAGACATTCAAAAGGTCTCATTATCATTTTAGCGCAGATGATAAAGAAATAATTGAAGGCATTCATAAGTATCTGATTGAAACTATAAAAGTAGGAAGAAAAAGAACAGAACTTCCAAAATCTCTTATAACTTTAATGAGTCCTCCTGCACAAACACAAGAAATAAGGCCTAACAGAGGGAAGGGAAAAAGTGAAGAAGAATATCCAAAGGAAGTGTATGCCTCAGAGAATGGAACTGAATATGTAACAAACCACTACATTTTTAGAAAGACTGGACTTGATGTAAATGGATGGGAAGATTTTAGATTTGGAGATTTTAAAGACAGATATGGAAGACATCTTGGAAAAAGTTATGAAATCCCGGGAACAAGAATGTTTGGATGGAAAAAAACAGACGCAGATAATGCAATAATAATGTACCTGCAGGATGAATTGAAAAAAAGAGAAGAACTAACCGAAGGGGTTTCTGGTTAAGTTTATAAGTTTTTTATACATGTAATAACATGGGAAAGCAAAAACTTCTTGCACAGGGGGCAGAAGCTATTATAATCAAAAAAGATGATTTGATAATAAAAGAGAGAATAAAAAAATCTTATAGAATAAAAGAAATAGATGATAAAATAAGAAAGCTTAGAACAAGGGGGGAAGGAAGACTCCTTGAACGTGCAGGGAAAATTATCAACACACCTGAAATAATAAAAACTGATGAAAAGAAAAAAGAGATTACAATGGAATTTCTCGATGGAAAAAAATTATCAGAGCATCTGGATTCTTTTAGCTTAATAAGGCAGGAAGAAATTTTGAGGAAGATAGGAGAAGATATCTCCAAAATACATGAATCAGATATAATTCATGGAGATTTAACTACAAGCAACATGATTATTGTAAATGAATGTGGAGAAGAAAAAATATATCTCATAGACTTTGGTCTTGGATTTATATCGAAAAAATTGGAAGACAAAGCAGTTGATTTGCATTTATTAAAGCAGGCACTTGAAGCGAGGCACTTTAAAAACTGGGCAGAATTATTTAACAGCTTTGAAAAAGGATACAAAAAAAGCATGGAATCGAAAAAAGTTCTTGCAAGACTGAAGACAGTTGAAAAAAGAGGAAGATACAAACACTAAATAAAAGCTTAAATACAAAGACCATAACAATAATCCATGCTTACTAATTTTGGATATAATAGAAAAGGAATATGCCAAATAAAAAATTCGGAATTGAAAAAATTTTTTAAAAAAAAAGAAAATAAAATATGGATAAAAGCTTCAAACATTTCGAAAGACGAAGAAAAAATACTGCAGGAAATTTTTGGTATTCATCCAATTACAATAGAAGACATCTCTAGTCCTCAAACAAGGGTAAAATATGAAGAATTTGAGGAATACACATTAATAATATTCAAGGGTATAAAAGAAATAAAAAATAGTCTGATAGAAAATTATAATATCTCATTTATAATAGGAAAAAAATACATCATAACAATAAATGATGAAGCTAATGAGATAATAGAAGAACTTTCAAAGAATGAGAAAAAGATAGAAAATTTCTTGAAAAAAGATGAAGATTACATTGCCCACTATGTTTTGGATAAGGAAGTAGATAAATACCTGAAAACTAAAATAGAACTTGGGGAAGTTCTAAAAAAGATAGAAAGAGAGTTTGCAGAAAAACATGACAAAGAAACTCTTAGAAAAATATTTGCAAAAGAGCTATTATTTCTGGAATTTAGGCAATTGGCAGAATCAATAACAGATGTCTGCCTCAATTTGACAAAACCTGCTGATAATTACATAAACAATAATTTAATTCCGTATTTTAGAGATGTACATGACCATGCATTTAGAACAACAGAGGGGTTGAAAACAATGCTTGGAAGAATAAATGGTATGCGGAATATTTACATGTCTATTAGTTCTATGAAAATGAATGAAACAATAAGAGCACTAACAATAATTATGGCTTTAATGATGCCTCTTACAATAATAACCGGTTTTTATGGAATGAATATAGAACTCCCCTTTCAAAAAAATCCCTATGCTTATATGATAATAGGGATTATAATGATGATTTCTTCAATAGTCATGATAATTTTGTCCGGAAAAAAAGGATGGTTTGGGGGGGAAAAATTTGTATGAAAATAGCCCTGCCAGGATTCGAACCTGGGTCACTGCCTCCAAAGGGCAGTATACTTGACCACTATACTACAGGGCTTTATCTTAATTATCCTGATGAACTTTTAAAGATTATGTTTAATATAAGGAAATCTTTAAAAACCGATTTCAATTCTTTAAAAAATGCCAGAGCGAAAAAAAGCAAAAATAAAGAAGAAGGCTGAAAAGGTAAAGCTTTCAGCTCAGGAATTTGAAAAAAGAGTAACAGAGCTTGCTGAGAAAGGACTTACCTCTGAGAAGATAGGGGAAAAACTAAGGCAGGAAGGAATCCATCCTGCAGAATACGGAAAAAAAATATCAAAAATATTAAAAGAAAAAAAATTGTATGAAAATCCTGATTTAAAAAATGCTAAAGAAAAATTAGAGAGAATAAAAACACACTATGAAAAGAACAGGCAGGATAAAAGAGCAAAAAGGGAAGTTGACAGAGTTTATGCAAGAGTAAGAAAAACAAAGAAATTTTTCAAGGCATAATTAATATTCTTAAAATGGTGGAAAAGAGGATTGAAATAATAGCTAAAAAGTTCCTTGAAAAAGTGGAAAACAAGGAAATACAGATAATAAGCCATTTTGATACAGACGGAATAACTTCTGCTTCAATAATGATTAAAACGCTTCAGTCACTTGACAAAACATTTTATGTAAAAATAGTGAAATCACTTGATGAAAACATAATTAAGAGTTTGTCAAAAGACCGCATAAATATTTTTCTTGATTTGGCTTCAGGAAGTCTGGATTATATTGAGAAATCATGTCTGGAAGATGTATTTGTGATAGACCATCATGAAGTTATTCAGAAAATTCCTCAGAATGTCCATATAATAAATCCTGAGCTGGATACAGGGGAAAAAATAAGTGCTTCAGGACTGACATATCTTTTCTGCAGGGAAATTCATCCAAATAAAGAACTTGCAAAACTTGCTGTTCTGGGAATGATAGGAGACTGCCTTGAAAAGAATATAGATAAGCTTAATATACAGATATTGGGGGATAGCGAAGTTGTAAAAAGAAGGGGTTTGATTTTATACCCTTCAACACGCCCGATAAATAAAGTTCTTGAATATTCTTCAAATCCATACATAGAAGGAGTTACAGGCAACATAAAAGGAGTCCTTGAATTACTAAGGGAGGCAGGAATAACTCCAAAATCCGGGAGATACAAGAGCATAATAGAGCTGGATGACAGAGAGATGTCAAAACTGGTAACTGCCATACTTCTTAAAAAAACAAAGACAAAAAGTGATGAGCAGATAATAGGAGATATCTTTCTGATAAAAATTTTTAACAAACTGGAAGATGCAAGAGAATTAAGCGCTATGATTAATGCATGCTCAAGACTGGGGGATTCAGGGGTAGCAATGCAGTTGTGTCTGGAAATTCCTGAAGCAAAAAAAAGGGCAGAGGCAATACATGCGAAATATAAACAGCTGCTGGTCTCTGGTCTGGACTATGTTTCAAATGGAGTTGACAAAATTGAAGGAAATGGATACATAATAATAAATGCAAAAAACAAAATAAAAGACACAATAATAGGAACAATTGCAAGCATACTTTCAAATTCATTCATATATGAAGAGGGGACAATAATAATAGCAATGGCATATGACAGGGAAAAAATAAAAGTATCTTCAAGAAGTGTCGGAAGAAACGGGAAGAATCTCCGGGAAGTTCTTAATGCAGTTGTCTCAAACATAGGAGGAGAAGTCGGAGGCCATGAATTCGCTGCAGGATGCATAATAGAAAAGGAAAAAGAAGAGGAGTTTATTGAAAAAATCAGGAAAAATCTTGAAATTGAAATGATAAAAATCTAAAGATATGCCGGAAAAAAGACTTCGGTAATATTCCCCTTGCTGTCATCAAAATAGATTATTTTATCTCCTTTTCTTATTTTATCCAAATATGCCGGATCCCTGAAACTATGAATCGGCAAGGAAATTGTCATTTCAGAGTCTGTGAAAATATTAATATTATCTTCTTTCAGAATTATTTTCTCAATCTTTGCCTGATGTAAAACTCCAACCATATCATAATGAATATGTTGAGATTTTAAGCTTTTATTCAGAGTATCACAACCTTTAAAACTCCCGCAAATTATCTATTTCTATGGAACTGGAAGAAGGAGATGTTGTACTGTGCACAGTTGAAAAAATAGAGGGAACAGTCGTATTTGTAAAAATAGATGAAACTCAGGACCAGGGAAGCATAATAACAAGCGAGATTGCCCCTGGAAGAATTCGCAATCTGAGGGATTATGTTGTTCCAAAGAAAAAAATAGTGTGCAAGATATTAAAAATTGATGAAAAAGGGAATATTTATTTAAGTTTAAGAAGGGTAACTCAGAAAGAAAAAAAAGAAGTGCTGGAAAAGGATAGAAATGAAAAGAAATTAATGAGCATATTAAGGACAATATTAAAAGATGAAACAGAAAAAGTCATGCAGGAAATAAAGAAAAAGGCAGATGTTATTTCTTTTTTTGAGGAATCAAAAACCTCTCCAAAAGAACTGGAAAAAGCGATAGGGAAAGAAAAGGCAAAGAAAATAATAGATATTCTAAATTCACAAAAGCAAAAAAAGTCGGTTGTAAAAAAAGAATTCTTTCTTAAGACAAACAGCCCAAGCGGAATTGAGCTCATAAAAAAAATGCTTGAAACCAATGAAGCTGAAATAAGATATCTCTCTGCAGGAAAATATTCCATAAAAATAGAGTCTTCGGATATAAAAAAAGCTGACGGAAAGATACAGGAAATCCTGAAAGATATAGAGCGCCTGTCAAAAAAGGGAAATATGGAATTTTCTGTAAAATGAAACTGAATTTTTTCATTAAAAATGGAAAAAAAGAATATACGCTAAAAAAAGAGATTAATGGAAAAAAAACAAAAGATGCTCATTATAAATTTATAAGAAAATTTCTGAATTAAAACAGAGTTTTCTGTTTTTCATCAAGGAGAGCCTTCCCGTAAACTCCATCATAACCGGGTTTTACTTTTATTTTTCCTTTCCTGTTTTTTAAAATTAATTCAGTAAGCTGTGAATCAAAATTTTTTCTTATTAATTCTTCCTCTGAAACATTAAGAAGTATATTTAATTCATTCCCAAATGCTTCGATAAGAGAATTATAAATTTCCCATGTTTTTTTGCTTTCCAGTTTTGAAGAAAATGCCAGAGAGATAATTTCATGAAGTGGGAGAAGAATATAAAAGGGCTTTGAATTTGGAAGTTTATACCCGGAAGGATGTGAAGAAATTTCCTCTACTCGATAATCAACACCTCTGACAAGAGGTCTCTTGCATATTGGACACATTCCGTTAAGCTTTTTTGTCTCTTCAGGGGATGAAGAAAAATTGCATAATCTATGCCCGTCATAATGATATTTTCCGTAGGCGGGGTCTGTTTCTATTGTTGCAATGAAATCATTTTCCCTTATTTCCCTCAGAATTTCTTTGTAAGAATCTGTTTTTTTGAATATTGTTGCTTCTCTTCCAAGCCTGAAAGGCCAGAAACTATGGCTGTCAGAAAAACTCACAATTGATTTGTTTTTTAATTCCTCAATTCTCCAGTTCATCTCAGGGTCAGAAGACATTCCGGTCTCAATTGCATGGATATTTTTCTCCTCCCCCTTAAAGCATTCTTTCAGAGAATCAAATCCGGACATGCTCCCGAAAAGCCCGAACCAGGGAGTCCAGATATGTGCAGGAATAATTTCTATATCCCTGCTTATAGATATCATATCCCTTACAAATTCCTCTCCGCTAATTTTAAAGATTGGCCTTCCGTCATAATCTCTTCTCCCTTTCCCATCTAGGTATGAATTAATTTTTTCGGCAATTTCAATTGATGGAACAAGAACAACAAGATGTATCCTTCTTCCCCTGTCCTGAGTGTAAATAAGTGAAATCTCTCCTGTAATAATAAAAGGAAAATTCTGATGATAATAAATCCCTTTTCCCCTGTCTTCCAGTTTTTTTATTTCATTAAACCACATTGGATGGGTAAAGTCTCCTGTTCCGAGAAGATTCAGCCCCTTGACTTTTGCCCATTTGACAAGATTGTCAAAATTTATGTTTGGGGATGTTGCTCTTGAATATTTTGAATGAATATGCAAATCAGCAAAAAGAACATTACTTAAGTTTAAATCCATGATAAATACTAAAGGAAGATTTTAATAAACTTTGTTATTTTAATTAATCACTGCCCTCATAGTTTAGCCTGGACAGAATGCAAGCTTGCGGAGCTTGTGACCGAGGTTCAAATCCTCGTGGGGGCATTATTTATTCTTATAAATACCAATTACACTCAATAACATTGAGACTGTTGCAATAAAAAAGAGAGAATAAAGAACTCCCGGGGACATGTTCATATCAGCAAGTTTAGAAAAATCATAAAATACATAAATTATAAATGTCAAAAAGATGCCCCACCCATAAAGTTTTTTCCTATTTAATGATATTAAAACTCCCATAACAGCAATACAAATTTCTAAAATAATTGAAAGATATTGTAAAAAAATCAAATCCATATGAAAGAATAAAAAACAATATTTATAAATAATTCTGAAAAAGTTTAAAAACTATTCTTTCGAAAACTGATAATGGAAAAAGAAAGAACTCTTGTTTTGATAAAGCCCGATGCCATGGCAAAATGTCTCGCAGGGTATATACTCAATGATTTATATTCTCTCAATTTAAAGATTATAGGTTTAAAGCTCATAAAACCAACAAGGGAACTTGCAGAAAAACACTATGAAGAACATAGAGGAAAACCATTTTTTGAAAATTTAATTGAACATATTACAGGAAAGCTGCATAATGATGAAAATGTTATTGCAATTGTCTATGAAGGGGGGAATGCAGTTGAAAAAGTAAGAAAAGCTGTCGGGAAATCAAATCCGGATGAGTCTCCTCCAAATACAATAAGAGGAAAATATGGAAAAATTCACACAAAAACAAACTGTTTTGAAACAGTAATTCATGCATCTGATAGTAGAGAATCAGCAGAAAGAGAGATTAATCTTTGGTTTGATAAAAACGATTTAACTGAATAAGAACTTATTCTTCAACAACACCGTCTTTAACTCCTGCATCTGTTAAAAAGAAAACAGTCTCATTATCAGGAAGATTTGGAGAATCTATAAGTTTAGCAACCCTCGAATCTTTTTTTCCTCTCCTGAAATACATCCTGTAAGTTGAAGCATGCCCCACAATGTTCCCCCCTATTGCAACAGTAGGGTCTCCGAATAATTGTGCAGGATTTGACATGACCTGATTAGTTACATAAACTGCAAGATTGTGCTGTTCTGCAATTTTCATTAAATTATGAAGATATTTATTCAGTCTTTGCTGCCTGTCTGCAAGCTGCCCTCTTCCCGAAAATTCTGCCCTGAAATGAGCAGTGAGAGAATCAACAATCATTAATTTTATTGGCTCTCCGTTTTTTATCATTTCTGAAATTTTGTCAATAAGCAGAATCTGATGGTCTGAATTAAATGCTCTTGCCACAAAAATATTTTTCAATACTTTTTCAGGATTAGCTCCCATAGATTCTGCAATTTGCTTTATTCTTGTGGGTCTGAATGTTCCTTCTGTATCAATAAAGACACATTTGCCGTTGGCTCCCCCCTGTTCAAGAGGAAGCTGAACATTTACAGCCAGGCTCAGACCCAATTGTGTTTTTCCGCTTCCATAAGCCCCAAATGCTTCTGTAATTGCTCTTCCTTCAATCCCTTTTCCCCCCAGAAGATCATCCATATTTTTGCTTCCTGTTGTAATATGGATTACATTTTCTCTTTTTTTAGCATATTCCACCCCTGTCTGAAATCCTAAATCAAGCATGTTGCGTGCAGCCTGAATTGCTTTTCTGGCAACACCAGCCCCAACTCCTGCAATATCTGCAAGCTCAGAAGGATTCATTACTGCCAGTCCCATTAAATCATAAACTCCTGCAGATTCTAGTTTGGAAGCAACAGCAGGCCCTATTCCGGGAAGGTCAGTAAGTTTTGTCTCCTTCTCTTCTTTAATTTCACTGAGTTCCTCTCCAGAAACAGCTTTTTTAATCTCCTCTGTATCTTTTTTTGTGACCATAATCATCAAAAATTGTAATTGTTTATAAAGATTGTTTATCTCCCAGATATATATCAAAAAATATTTGTGTATTTAAAAATAATCAGGAATATTATCATAATTACCAAAATAACAAAGAGTATAAATTCTGTTTTCCCTCCTGTTTTTATCTTTCCTGAAATTGTTCTGCTCCACGGATAAAACGGCTTTATCCCCTCGATAGTAAAACTATCCGCTATCAGATGAAGAGAATATCCTGCAAAAAAAGGAAGTGCTGCAATAGGATATGTGAATGCAAATGCTATCGTTGCCAAAATAAGAAAAGTGAAACTGTGAATAATCCCCCTATGCTCCACAAAAAACTGCAAAGGACGAAAAATCTTGTGCTTTCCAAGTCTGGAGTATGCTGTATCAATATCAGGAATGAATGTGGCAATCAGAAAAACTGCAATAAAAATAGTTTTATTAGTTACATAAGAGAGCATCAGAACAATTGCAAGAATTGAAACTGCAAGGTGTGTTCTTATTAACATTTTATAATCTCTTTTAAGAGGTTTTTTCCAGCTCTTTTATCAGAGCATCCATATCAATTTCCTCTGCTCTTTCTATAATAAGTTCCATGTTATTAAAAAACTTATTCTTTCTTACATTTCCTGAAAAAAACATTTCTTTTCCAAGAAGTTCTTTTTTTTGTTTTTCAAGGGATTCTTTGTTATCCATATCCAGACCTAATGAATTTATAGCATCCTGAAATAATACAGACCTCATTGTCTCAGTCCCGTCATCAATAACAATATTAAGAAGGGCTCTCTTCTCTGGAACAACAGCACCATGCTGCTGGCAGGAGTAATTTTCTCCTTCAGAGGTAACTTTTCTTTTGCACTGAGGACAAACATTAAAAAACCGTGGGTCAAAAACCTGAACAATAAATGCCCTTGTTTTAACATTCTCCATGTTCCTGAATTTCAAAATTGGTTTTTCCTTTGAAACCATTTCTGTCTGGACATTCTCTATAATTTCATCGCTGTTTTTAAACTCAGAAAAACTGCCGAGATGGAGCTCATTATCTCTCACACTTGCATTTACAATCTCAATAATACTTCCGATATTCACCTGCTTTTTTTCTATAAGTTCAATATGATTTGTATCCCATAAAACAACTTTAATATTTGAAGTTTCATCTGCAATAATAAGGTTTACCACTTTTCCTGATTTTCCATTTTTCTCAAATTCCCTGACAGGAAAAATATTTATTACTTTTCCAAAAACATTAGCCTTCCTCATTCCCGGAAGAAGCTCATCAATCTTTAATTTTTCATTATCAAAAGATATTCCAAGCTCTGCTGCAATTACCTGTGCTGCCCCTTCTTTGCTTATCAGTCCGGAGAGTTTTGCTCTTTTTGCCTCAACCCTCCTCTCTATTTCTGCCTTGTCAAGATTAGAAACTCTGGCAATTTTTTCTATAATCTTTTCATAATTCTGATGCATTCAAGGAAAAAATCTTAATTGTTTTTAAGTATTATTGTTTGAAAAATTCTTGAAATAAAAGAATTTATAAAGCATATTATTAGTTTATTTTCATGGGAACTGCTGTTGTAAAAATAAGAATAATGCCCTTATCTCCTGACTCAGACCTGAAAAAAATAGAAGAGGAAACAAAAAAACTGATAGAAAATAAAGGGGGAAAAGGATGCCAGTTTGAGGAAAAACCAATAGCATTCGGGCTAAATTCGGTAGAAGTTTTTTTCGGATGGCCTGAAGAGGAAGAAATTGATTCTCTTGAAAAAGAAATTAATAACATAAAAAATGTTAATTCTGTCCAAATCATTGATATGAGAAGGGCCATAGGATAAAGATGCTTTCAGATAAACAAATAAAAGAATTAAAGGAACATGTTCTAAAACAAATAGAGGATAATTTCCCTGCGGATAAAAAGGATTTTGCAAAGCAGCAGATTCTGTCAATGACGCATGAGGAATTTGAGGATTTTCTTGTAAAAAATAATGTAATTCAGGATGTGGCTGGAAAGCAGGAACAAAAATGCATATTCTGTTCAATAATTGACAATGAATTAAAATCCTACAGGATAGATGAAATCAAGGATGCGATTGCAGTTCTTGAAATAAATCCTGTGTCAGAAGGGCATCTTTTGATAATTCCAAAGCTTCATGACTATCCAATTTCAGAGGAAATTATCAGGTTTGGGAAAAAGATGTCTGAAAGAATAAAAAAAGTTCTTTCCCCAAGGAAAATTGAAATAGCACAATCAGAATTATTCGGACATAAAATACTTAACATAATTCCAGTATATGAAAACGAAAATATAAATTCCCCAAGGAAAAAGATTTTAGATGAAAATCTCGAAGAAATAATGAAAAAGCTGGAAGAAAAGAAAGAGGAAAAAAAGGAAGTAAAAGAGGAAAAGAAAGTTCTCGAAAATATAAAATTACCAAAAAGAATACCCTAAATAAATTACAAAAATAAGAAAGCTTATCCAAAAAGCAGGAATAAAGGGAATTCCCTGCCTGATTAATACTTCTTTTTTATGCTTCCTTAAAAGCCTTATTTCCTCTCCGGACAGGCCGTCCCATTTTGATTTAATCAATTTTTTTCCCACCATGACATTTTTGTACAGCCAGTCTCCTTCTGCCAAAATCCGCGTATTTATTTTCTTTATCATGCACGTATCTTCTACTGCCTTGGCAAAAAGAAATAAGTATGGAAGAAGGAAAAATAGGAAACTAAAGGCAAAAAATAAGTAATATCTAAAAAAAATTCCAAAAAATAGAAAAATCATGCCAACTAACAGGGAGAATGCTATTGATTTTTTTTCAGATTTAATTTTTTTAAAAAAATCATGTTTAAACATGCTGTAATTTTTTTTGGCAAGAACAAGACTCCACAAAACACCATAAACGGCCCCTGTAAAGAGAAAGCTTATTAAAAAAAAGGAGAAATAATGAATATTCCTGAAAAAAGATTGAGAAACAGGAATAATCGCTCCAAGTGCAATTAACAGCTTTGCATCACCTCCTGCAAAAAATTTTCCATAATATAACAGATTTCCAAGTATAAAAAAAATCCCAAGACCTATAACTCCCTGTACAAAAAAAGCCCGCTGCTCGCTAAACAACGAATAAAAAAATCTGAATCCTATTGCAAAAATTATAAGAGAATAATTCAGCCAGTCAGCAACTTCTCTTTTTCTTATGTCCTGGATTGCTGCAAAAGTAATCCATATTCCTCCAAGAGCCAGCAAAAAAATCACCTCATACATCAGTTAAAAAAAGAATTATAATTTATTAAATTATTCCCTTGTTCTTTGATTGCCGCCTTTTTTGTAAGGATGTCTTTTTTTCTCCTTATATTTTCCCTTTCTTTTGTTTCTTTTTTCAGAACAAGCATAATCATCTGCCATTTTCTAAATATTATCTATGTTAATTAAGGAGTTTCCTCAGTTGCACACTCTGATTCCAAAGCAGGGCATCTGTCAATCCCATAAATTTCATACTCAGTATCAGTTGACAATTGATAGCAGGTAACATCAACAATTGTTTCCTCTCCATTGTTCAAATCCCTTTTTGCAGAACAAAAATCAAATTTTGCCTGAGTAGAACATGCTATTGAACAGTCATTTACAATTGTCTGAACATTATTTGACTTCAGAAAAGGAAAAATTTTATTCCATCCAAGGCTAAACCCAAGTATCAGCATAACTAAAATAACCAAACCCAACACTAAAAGAATTATTGTTGTTGTGCTCAGCCCCTGCCCCTTTTTATTATCCATGAATATTAAATGATTATATAATTTATAAATCTTTTCAGTAATCTCCATTGTAATCATATCTGATTTCCACAACTACATTATCTTTTTTTGTAAAAAAACCCTGAGATGCTGAATAATTCCCGTTAATAATTTTATTCCTTCTGTCTATTGAAACTGCAACTTTCCCTTCTTTATTAAATTCAAAATTTCCATAGTCCCCATATTGCCCAAAATTTTTTGTTTTATCAAGCCACAATTCTTCCTGAATAGAATAAATTGTTTCTATAAGCCCTGGTCCTGCAAAATTTTTATGCTGAAGCCTCAATGAAAAACTAAAACTATAAAGTGTTAAAATGCATACTGCTATAACTCCAATTACCAAAATTGTTATAGGTATATCTCCCTTTTTATTTTTAATATGGTTTATCATATTTCCAGAATATCCTCTTTTATGAAATGAAAATTTAGTTTTTGTTCTTCAAGATAAAAAACAAGGGTAATATCATGCCTCTGATTTGTTTTTGCATATCCTGCAACAACTATAGACTTGTATAAGGAGCCATCATTAATATCCAATCCAAGGCTCCAGATTCCATCTGAATCATAGCTAATCTGTTCGAGAACAGGTTTCAGTCTCTCCTCAAAAGAAGTATAGTTTCCTTCTCTTACATTCTGGGACAAAAGTTCAAGATTATTATCATAAGAGAAAAAATCCACAATGGACTTTGTCGCAATAAAATCTTTTTGTTGGTCTTTTAATTCCTTTTGTCTGTCAAACAAACCGCTGTTGGCCAGAAAAATAGAAACTAGTATAATTACAATTATGATTATTGTTGCAACAACCCAGTTTATTGTCTGCGATATTTGTGCTTTATTCTTCATTTTCATTTGCCTTGTTTATAATAACAGAAATATCAACCCAAATATCTTCATTATCTTTTAATAAATAAACCCCTTTAGTCATGCATATAACAGGAGTCTCGTAGGCATTGCAGTAATCTTTAAGCTGAAAATTCCCCCTCCCTATACCAAGAGCATTTATCTCAACATAATATTCCTCGTCAAGAATCATATTGCATTTTTCAAGGAAGTTTTCATTAGTAATATTCTCTTTTAATGCATTATGGTCTGAGATGCAGTCAGCAATTTTATTAATCAATATTTCTGCCTCTGATTCTCTTATATCAAAGGGCTTTCCGTAAAAAATAATTACCATAACAGAGATTCCCACTGCAACAATTCCAAGTATTGCGAACCAGTAAACAGAGAGATATTTTTCTCCTCTTTTATTCCCTGTCAATTTACTCATTTTCAATTTCATTATTATAATTATTTATGATAAAGATATATGATGAAGTCCCGGAATCAAAATAGTAATTCACATCAATATCATTAAAAAAACTGTAAGAATATCCCCCCTTTTCCCTTAATTGCATTGTTACAATATTGTTTTGTATGGCAACTATGCTGTTTGAGTCAAAATCTTTTTCTTTTTTATTCAGGGCATCATCCATATTTAATCTTATAGTCATCCCCGGCTTTGCAGAATCAAGAATAAGAGCAATCTGTTTTGAATATTTTTCCTCCAGAACAGCTGCTCCGCCTGATTTGGAAAAAACAAACAAGATTAATATGCTGAGAAAAAGAAGATTGAGAATTATGAAAATTATGTTTTCAGTAAGAATATTTGCCTTTCTTCTTTTAATCATTTTATTATGCCTTTGTGACAAACTCATCGCATTTAGGATTCATTGAATTAATTTCATCTGCCTTGACAATTATCGGTTCAATAAAGTTTTCCTCACCAACTTCCTTATTAATTCCTGTAATAATGAGATATCTTTCCTGTGTAGAAAGAATTATTCCATTAAAATTAATTTCAGGAAATTTTTCCTGAATTCTCTCATCAAATTTTATGGAAGAGCAGATTGCGCATCTGTATCCCAGATAGTCCAGGGCTCCTGTATAATCAATATCTCCTTCTCCAAACATCCACCAGCAATCATCAATCTCTTTTTCAATTCCCTCAATGATTTTCTGCTCAGAATTCTCCTCATTCAGGGAAAATTCTGTCTTGTAATCGGCATTAAAACTTTCGCATTCCCTTCCTCCAGTAAAGCAGATATAACTGGTCTCACAGTCCAGTGCAGAAAAAAATCCTTCTTTTTTTGAAAGAAGCACAACAGAATTATGGCAGATTTCTTTTTTTGTTTCCTCTCCTAAATTAAGCCTGAAAAGCAGAAACAGAATTATCACAAAACTCATTATCAAAATTATTAATGTGACTAATTGCTGTGTTGTTAATTCCCCTTTTTTGTTAACTTTTTTCATTTTCTCCATTACATTACCCCTGTTTTTTTTAATAAAAAATAAATCCCTGAAATTGCCAGTCCAAAAAAAACAATCCAGATTATATATTTTACCAGGCTGTCTAGTTCCATTTTCTTGATAAGACACCGTCATTTAATTCTAAAATAACCGGAGGCTCAGAGATTGCTATCCAATTTTCTCCTGCAATTCCATTCACAGAAATATCTGCGTTTAATTTTGCACAGGTATCATCGGGGTCGCATCCAGAAGGGGATTTGCAGATGCATAAGTAACCACCATCCCATCTGACAATTGCCCATCCTTCCGGATTGTAAACAAGAATCTCAGTTGCTCCCGAATTAATCTCATCAGCAATATATTCGGCAGAAGATTTCGCCAAATCCATATCCTTGTCCCTTACAGAATTATAGTATAAAGATGCCAAAAGATAGATAAGAAAAACTATGCAGATTAAAGCAACAATGATTTTTAATGTCTCTTCTCCGAGCAAAAGTCCTTTTCTGTTCCAATTTTTTTTCATTTCAGCATTTTAATAAACTCAAAACAATTTGTTCTGGTTCACCTCCCGGAAGATTTTCAAAAAAATCAATTATGTTATTTTTAAAGGCAAAATATAATCCGGTAATGACTGCAACAACTACTGCTAATCCAAGGATTATTTTTATTAATTGGTTAATTGTAAGTTCGCTCATATTAAAATTCCTCTTTTTTTCTGGAGTTTGATTATCCTCCTCTGAATAAATTTTTAATTGAATCTATCGCAGATATCCCCTTATCTTTCATTACAAAAATTGCTATAGACAAAATAACAAGAATCGCAAGTGCAATCAAAATCCATGGCAGATAATCAGTAACAATCGCCTTTTTGGAATTCTTAATCCTCTTTTTCATAAAAATACTATGAATTCCAGTTATTTAAATTTTACAATCCCCCCAAAACTATTGAAGTTAAAAAAGACAGGGCAAGAGTTGAAACTAAAGCAACGATAAAATAAAGAACCACGCCTCTTATAAGATTTTTTCCGGTCTTGTTTGTTTTTTCCAGTCTGTCCTCCCCTGAATCAACAACAACAAGTGTTCCTGTAAGAATAAAAATTATTTCTATAATATAAATTCCAACAATAATCTGCAGAAAATAAGGAGGTATCATATTTGGTAGATTAAATATGTCAAGAATATTTCCCAGGCTTCCAAATCCCGAAAGTTCTGTATTACCAAATTCATCTATTCCTAATTTGCCAAGAATTGCTGTAATCATTGCTGCCAGTCCGACAACAACTCCAGAAAGCAAAGGGGCAAGAAAGGTCATATTGCTCTTCATGTCAGAAATTACTTCTGCAAGCATATCCCTAAGCCTCATGTTAATTTTTTCTATATTTTTTATGTATTCTGAAATGCTCATAAGGCTTATTGCTGCAATTTTCAGTCCTTTTTTCGAAGATTCAACAAGAATTCTCATGCTGGTTGCTATAAGCTCAGATGGGAAATATAGCATAGCTCCCCTTCTTCTGTCAAATATCGCTTTTTCAACAGACATGCCATTTCTTGTAATGTTATAATTAACAAGTTTGAAAAATTCCCCTGTTGCCAGTCCTTTGGATGATTCTGCAACCTTGCCAAAAGCAAGTTCAGTAGGGACTCCGTTTCCTAGCCTGTTTCCAAGCTGAAACAGGGAAGAATTAAATTCCCGCTCAAGTTGTTTTGTTTTCTTTCTGTATTCTATAATCTCCTTGGTTTTGTATTTATAGGAGATTGTAAAAAATAATGCAATGCCCAAGGGAATAAGCATACTGAGCATTAAAGCACCAACTCCAAAAGGCCCTTTTCCTTCCCTGAAATCAAAAAAGTTCTCTCCAAGCAATCCTGTAAAAAGCTGAAAGTCCTGAGGAAATCCAAAATATAATGAAAAAACAGGAATCAGGCCGATAATTATTAGAGGGAAGCAGATTAGTCCGGCAATAAGATACGGTTTTTTGCTTTTATATTTTGAATAAAGGGGATTTCTCTCAAGTAGTTCTGTCTCCCCATAGCCTCCTGGCCTGTCTGCCATAACCTTATCAGTAAGATAAAAAACAAGAAAAGGAATAATCAGATTAAAAAGAATCAGAACATGATACCATTTTATGTATTCTCCAATCATTGCAGATGCCAGAGGCAGTAATGCCAATCCAAGAGTGGGAAGGACAACTCCGAGCATATAAACATTGGTCAAAGGGCTTCTTACATCATGCGTGAATTTAAGCATCTTGTCATAAACACCATCAAGCACTACCTGAAGTGATTTTTCCAGAATTGAAATTCTTCTTGAATTATCAGGCTCAAACAAACTGCTTTCAATCAGATGAAAAGATTCTATAAATTCAATATTGTAATCTCTCCACGTTTCAAGATAATTATCAAGGGACTCTTTTATTGTTGAAAATTTTCCTGTCTGCACATCATAAAAAACTTTTTTGAAATCAAGTGCAAGGGGATACTGCAAATGTTCAGAGGCAAATGCCACTGCCTTTTCAAGATTAGGAGTATGCCTCATATAAACAACAATATATAATATTGCAGGAACCATCTGGCTGCTTGCCTTTAATCTCCATTTATTTGCCAGCCTTGAAGGATATGCCTGGACAAAATAAAACAAAAAAACAGAAAAGAGAGTTATCAGGGAAAAAAATAAAAGTGGAAAAGCTGCAATGCTTCCTTTTATAAGAACAACTGCAAGGGAGATTAGAATCCCTATAAAAAAAACTGCCAGAAAGGAAACAACTGCAAGACCCAAAGCCTGCCATGCCTCAATATCAAGATGAGCAATCTCCAGATGCCTCTGTATTTTTTTTCTGTCTTTTTCAGAAATATTTATCTTTATTATGTTCCCCAGGCTTTTGCAGGCTCTTTCATAAGAAGAAAATTCAGGAGCCATTTCTTTTTTAAAATCAAGGTAATTTTGGCTGTAATTAACGCTTTTTATTGCTGATGTCTGTACCTGTTCTTCTATTTTTGCACCATACTTTCTGAAGATATCATCAACATTAATTTTATCAGCCATTTTGTTAGGAATTTTTAAAATATTTATTTTTTATTTTATTGATTAAAATTTCTATTTTCTCAGAGTTTTCTCTGACTTCTTCAACAGAAATGTCCTTTCCATAATAATTAATCTGATTCCTTATTCTTCTAAATCTGTCAAATTGCTCTGAAATATTTTTTTCCCCAATAAACTCAAGGAAAGAAGTAAAAGCTTCATGAGAATAGATTTTATATCCCTTTAAGATTGCCAGTGCCTCCAAAATAGCTCTAAGAATATCATAATAATTGCTCATAATTTTTCTGGCAGAAATTTCAGTTAATTCCAATTTGCTGATGAATTTCAAGTCTTCTTCAGAAGTTTTTACAAGAGATTTTATTAACAAATTATCTTTTGTTGTTTTCCTAGCAACTCCCTCTCTAATGAAATCCTTAAAACTCATTTAACCACCTCAATATAACCTTCCAAAACAACCCCATTAATAAAATTATTCAAAAGTTCTTTGTTTTTCAGTGATGACAATTCTTTCTCCGAATAAACAAAAAGCTGAATTTCATGTTCCAGTTTTTTTTCAAAAGTTTTCAGAATAGGTTTTTTCTTGGAAGGACTTACAATTAGAATGTCTATATCACTTTTCTTAATATTTTCTGCCCTCGCAAAACTTCCAAAAAGCACAATTGCTTCAGGGTAATTGAAGATATCATTAAGATAATCAAGCAAACCAGAATTCCTGATTAAACTAAGATTATGGTTAAGTTTCAAATTTTTGAATTTTCTGTTAACATCTGCCTTAAACAAAAGATGATTAAATTTCTTAGAGGAAACAAGCAACTTCTCTTTTTCAAGAGCATTCAGATATTTGGAAATTGTCGTAGGGGATTTTTTGACAAGCTTCGCAAGTTCTCTGACATAAAACTCTCTTTCGGGCTCTTCAAAAAAATATCTTAATAACTTATTTTTAAAATCTTCCATTTTAATGAACACCTGTCCAATTTAATGAACAATTGTCCATTTATATATGTTTTGGATGAATTTGGTAAAAGATAAAACTAATTAATAAATGTTTTTGGCTTAAATAAAAAATTTATCTGTCATATATTCTTGTGCAAAAGAAGTATTTGATATGATGTCGCTTCACTATTATAAGAATAACAAGAAACAATACAAAAATGATTAGTAATGCTGTTTTTAATGCTCCAAAATTTTTTGGATTTGCCCATTCATATAAACTCTGGCTTGTTTCTTCTGTGAATTCATTTTCCTGTTCTAATCCTGTTTCCTGCCCGGAAATCTGTTCATTGATGATTTTTATGAATATGTTTGCTTTTTTGTTTTTTATTGAGTCAAGCTTTAAGTATAAATCATAATATCCGTCTGAATTTAAGTCATATTTTCTCTCATCTCCCTCAAACAAGGTTACTGTAAACGGATTCGAAGATATTGTTATTGTTGCAGAATTGTTTTCTATCTTGTCGACTTTGATTTCATGCTTCTCTTCTCCTACCTTGAAGCTGGTTTTCCAGTTTTCTCCAAGGCTTTTTTCTGTTCCTTTATTAAAATCATCTTTTGATATGCTGGAGGATGGATATCCTCCTCCGACTGCTGCAGGAGTTACAGTGTAGGTTGTTGTTCTGCTTTTGTTATTTCCTGCATAATCTGTTGCAGTGCATGTTGCTGTAAAAGTTCCGAGCTGTGATGTGGAAGGATTTGATGTATAGGAAAGAACAGGGTCATTGTCATTATCATCCACAGCAGAGCATGCACAGTTAGTCTGATAGCCTATTGTCACAGAAGAAGGTGAACATGAAAATGAAACCTCCGGAGAAGTAAAATCATTCTGGTCAAGATAAAGTTTTTGTATTTCTGCAGGAGACAATGCCCTGTCAAATATCATTACATCATCTATTGAGCCGTTGAAAAAATTTGTTCCAGTATAAACAACTCCAAAAGTAAAATTAGCAGTTGAAGAATTATATATTGTTGTTAGATCTTGAGTTCCCTTAGAAATACCTCCAGAATAAGCAGTTAAAGACCCATCAGAATAAACCAAGACAACATGAGTCCAATTGTTATCTACAAAAAAATTAGACCAAGAAAAATAATTTACTGAAGCCCCATCAACAGAACGAGCAAAAACTAAAGATGTAGGGGTTGAAATCCCAGATTGAATGTAATATGCTCTTTTTCCAACAGACGGGAAGTATTTACCCATTATCCCTTGATTGATTTTCAAGGGCATTTTAACCCAAAAACTCCAAGTATAGTTATTGACAACGTTTCCAATATTTGTCCCGAAATCAATATAACTCTGAGCATCAAAAGTAACAACACCTCCCCTCAGAGAATCATTTGACATTAAGGGAATTCCGTATAAAGTTCCATTGCTAACCCCTTTTTCATCATTAGCATTTCCTTCAAATTTCCAATAAGCTATATAATCAGTTATGTTTGAAATTTTATTATAAATTATTGAATTGCCTGAACAGGAATAATCCCTGAATTCATGGATAGAATTATAATTATAATAACCATCTTTCGCAGCAGCATCTTCACAATTTGGATAAGCCCCACAAAAGTAATCTGTCCCTCTGCATTGTTCTAAACCAACTAAATAAATTGTCTGATTTATTGAATCTGCAAGGTTCCGATAGTCTTGTTTTACTGTTTCGTTGGAAGAAATCTCATCGGGAATTTGATAAGATTCATTTTGCAATAAAAGTTTAAGTTCAGGAACAACATAGCTTACCCAAGTAGTATAAATATGCCCTACAATTTTTCCAGTTCTTGCCTGTTCAGTATTTCCTGTCCAGACCAAATCAACAGTTGCATTAATATCCTTCCAACTTGCAGGCCATACATTAAAACCCTTGTCTGTAAAATTACCTATAGAAACAAAAATGTCTTTTTCAGTATTATATCCATTATAAGTTGCTTGGGAATATTTCCAATCAGCAATTATTATTTCCTTTGAAATTAAATCAATCGCATCAAAAGTATTCTTATCCCCGCCTCCTTTATTCTCATCAAGCATATCCCCCCACATTATTACTTCCATATCCGAATTATTTTGTTTTATGTGATTGTAAGCATTGTTAATAACCATAGCATAAATTTCAGCAGAAGACATACCTGTTTCATTTACTGGGTCGTCATACCAATCACTCAGTTCATCGCTTTGAATATGAAAACCTTCTGGTTTTGTTCCATTAACAGTAAATGCTTCAATTAACTCATCAATCATCCCGAACACAATTTGTTCTCCTGTTGTGTTAAAAGGGTCACGAGTATGTGTTGAGTAAGAACCATTTACAAATTTTAACATATATTGAGGATAAACATCATCAAAAATTCCTCCAACCTCATGAGTAAGAATCTGATGCCCTACAATTATCTGCATTCCATTTTCTCTGGCAATGCCTGCCATTTGCTGTGTCTCTTCCATAGAAAAATTTGCAGAAGAAGAATAAGAATAATTTTCAAAATTGGAGTCAAATGTAAAATGATACTTACTAAATTCCATGTCAAAAATAATTGTATTAAAACCTCTATTTGCTAAATATTCAATCATATCTTCAAAATCAATCATAAACTGAGTGTGATTTCCAGATAAAACAGAAGGATTGAAATTCAGTGCAATTGATGGAGTGTCTAAAGTTGTAATATCTCCTGCACTGTTAATTGTTTTTAAATTAAAAAATATGAAAAGAAACAAAAAAGTTAATGCAAAAATCCGCTTCCACCCATAAGGAGACACAGGAAAAGAAGAGATTACTGAAAGATTATCACTCTTTTTCATTTTAATATAAAAATATGGGAAAGAATCTTTAAAAATTTTTAGATATAAACTTTAATAAATCTTGTCTATAAAAAATCAGATACTTTTGCCCTTTATTCTTTCTGCAAGCCATTGCTGCCATCTGGGAAAAACTCTTTCTCCAAGAGGAAGCCCTATCTCTTCTCTTACCTCATCAGAAATTCTGTGAAAGGCATTGTTTGAAAGAACATTGAAATCTGCCTCAAGAATCTGCGGCATCTTTGTATTCTCTGAAACCCTGACAAGTTCTTCTTTTATTTTTGCTCTGAGCAAAATATTATCCCACACAGCATCCCAGTTTCCTGCCCACCCCTTAACATTAGAGGCAACATCTTTTATTATTTCAGAATCCCCATTGATTAAATCATCTGTAGGAACAAGCTCATCTTTTTCAACATCATATTTCATCAAATCCACAAAGCCTTTTTCTTCCAATGGGTCTTTTGTCCAGTGCTTTCTTACTTCAGAGAGTCTTACAAGTCTTTTCCACGAATGAAGACCGTCAGGCGTTTTAATAGGATTTGCAACTGCAATAATGTCTGTTGCCTTGAAGCTAGTTACAGGAACTTTTAAGTCATTTACAACCCTGTCAAAAATAGCATAAGGACTCGCTCCATGTATTGTTCCTGCAACAACATTTGCCAAAGCTCCAACCCTCATGGCTTCATATAATGCCCTTGCTTCAGTGCTTCTTACTTCCCCTATTATTAAACATGAATCCCCAAGCCTTAAACTTGTTCTTATCCCTTCATCTGCACTAACTTCTGTTGTTGTTTTTAACAGACTGCTCCTGACTTTCATTCTTAAGATATCATATTTTAATTTTCTAAGTGAATCCGCAGGCAATTCAAGAGTGTCCTCAACAACAATAATTCTGTATCTTGGAATAATCTCTTGCATAAGACTCCCTAATAAAGAAGTTTTTCCTGAGCTTCTTGTTCCCGCAATAAGCATTGTTCTGCTTCCGTCAATAAGAAAACTCAGCAATCCTGCAGCCATAGGATTAATCATTTTATTCTTGACAAAAAGAGGAAGAGTCCAGGGATTTTCCCTATGCCTTCTTATTGCATAGGCAAGTCCGTCTGGTGAAAGAGGCTGTTGTATTATTGCAACTCTGGCAGAAAAATTATCAATCGAAATTTGCGTATCTAATATTGGATTTGCCTCATCCAGAGGCCTTCCTGAAATCATTCTGAATTTTGCTGCCCATGAATCAATATCTTCCTGATTTGGAAGAATATTTGTAGAGCATTCATCATAATCCTGATGCTTTACAAAGACAGTTGTAAGAGGAATTGGTGCATTAAGAACAATATCCTGAAGATTTTCATCCTGCAATAATACTTCTACAAGACCAAAACCCACTGTATGCCTGACAAGTATTGTTGCCAATTTATTCAAATCAGAATAGCTAAGATTGATTTTTTTGTTTGATGCCAAATCCCTCAGCAAATCCCTTGAGATATTAAAAAAAACCTGCCTTATTCTTTCAGTATCTGTAAATTCCTCTGCTTTGGGCTGATGTTCAACGAGAACATTTTTTGCCAGATTCAAAAGCTCATCCTGTTCCTCAGTAAGAGAGTTCTCAGGAGGATTCAGATGATAAATTAGCTTTGCTTCATCCTTTCTCTTCAAAATTGTAATCACTGATTTATCATATTCTCTTCCTGAAATTGTATACTGGTCTATAATCTCGGCATCACTAGGGATGTCAAAAACAAGCCTTGTAAAAGTAAAGTTAGGTATTATATCAACCTTAAAAAATCTGAAATAAATGCTTCTTTCACCCTTGCGGTAATCATCAAGAAAAGGGATTGCTTTTTGTATTATTTTTATGTTTTTAATAAGGGCTAATACCTTTTCCAGAAGAAGAATATAGTTTTTTTGGCAGTTTTTCCTGTAATCTTCAACCTTATCATAAAAAATTTTGGCTTCAATAATCATTTTTTTAAGTTCTTCATATGAGGCAATGGGGTCTCTCTTCAGAAGAAAAAGAAAAGAAAGCATTTCATTATATCTATGGATAAAAAATTCATTGCATCCTGCTGCAAGCTTTTCATGAGACAGGATATTTTCCTGCTTAAGAAGAAAATTGTAAAACTGTGCGACCTCTAAAAGAAGCAGGGTTTCCTGAAAATCATAATTATAATTCTTCTGCTGAACAAAAACAATTCTGGAAATATTTGGAGTTTCACTAAGAACGTCTATTGTTCTTTCCATGACTTCAGGCTGTTCTGCAAGACTCGGGGTGAACTTAGCCCCTATAAAATTAAAATATAGAACATCCTCTCCGGACTCTCTTCTTATCTCATAAGAATATAATTTTGAACCTTCTTTAAATTCCATTTTATGCCTCTTTTATATAACACTAAAAAGGAAGAGAATTAATAAATATTGTTATGCCAAAACCATCACTAGCGCAACAAATTTAAACCCCTTTTGTTTTTTATAATTATTAAAATGGATGGTGAGATTAATCAGCTTAATTCTGGACAGGCACAGTATCCTGTAACAAGTATCAGGGATTTGGAAGAAAAGCAGAGAATAATGAAAGACAGAATTCTTTTGATAGGAAAAAATCTTATTGAAATAAGGGAAAAAAATAACAGGGATTTGCTGGAGATAAAAAAAGAGCTGGAAAAGATAAAGAGTGATGTCAAAAGAGCATCAGAATTTTTGAGGCTGGCATCATCAGAATTTTCAAAATTCGCAAGAAAAGATGAATTGGAAACTCTTGCAAAACAGGCAAAAATGTTTCAGCCGTTGAATTTGGCTACAAAAGATGATGTGAAAAGAATGATTCAGGAGATGAAATAATGAATAAGAAAAAAATTAATTATAATTCAGGAAACAAGAAGGAGATGTACTTTTAATGGGAGTCTTGGAGCAGGTAACAAAATTAAAATCGCAGGGGATGCCGGACAACGAAATAATCAGGGCATTAAGAGAGCAGAACATTCCCCCAAAACAAATAATGGATGCTCTGGACCAAAGCCAGATAAAAAATGATGTAATGAATGAAAACAACAAGTCTCCGGATATGGATGGAATGCGCCCGTCAATAATGGGAGGAAATTCAGAATTACAGCCTCCTCGCCCTGATAATAGGAATAATCTTTCTCCTCCATCCCCGGATAACTTCCGGGAAGAAAGGGAAAACTCTGAATTTCCCCCATATGAAGAGCAATATTCCCCGCCGGCAGGATATGAACCATATCCTTCCCCAATGCAAAATCAGGACCAAAATCAGAATTATGAACAGCAAAATTTTTCTCCTCAGCAGCAATTCCCACAGCCCCCACAGTATTCCCCTGATTTTTATCAGCCGCAGGAACAGCAATATTATCAGCAGGAAAACTCCCAATCATTCTCAACAGACACTATAATCGATGTTGCTGAACAGGTTTATGAGGAAAAAAGTTCTGAATTAAAAAAACAGGTTCAGGACATTAGTGAATTAAAGGCGCTTGCAGAAGTCAGAATAAATCATGTTGAAAAAAGGCTGGAAAAAATAGAATCAGTTATAGACAAGCTTCAGATTTCCATTCTTGAAAAAATAGGTTCTTACGGAGAAAATATACAGTCAGTAAAAAAAGAAATGTCAATGATGGAGGATTCATTGGGAAAAATGGTTAACCCGTTAAAAGAAATTGCAGAAAGAGCATCAGAAATTAATAATAAAACAGTTGTCCGCACTCATAAAAAGCATAAAAAAACTTCTTCAGGAAAAAAATAATTCCAATAAAATGTTTCTATCTTAAGATTCTGATTGGCGTAACATTAATGCCTTGTAAGGTGTATCACCTGGTTTGATTACTTTTGTAACAATTAAAACAATAACAATGGCAAAAATAGCCATTCCAAAGATTATTGCGGTATTTTCATTGAAATTCAATGCATAATAAAATCCAGTTCCTTCTGCTGCTCCCTTTAAAACAGCAATTGCAGCAATAGCCCCTGTTCCCAATAGTATATACATAACCCATGATTTGCTGGGGTCAATAAAAAATCCTAATAAAATTAATACAACAAGGATTCCTGCCAATGCAACACCAAGTCTCGGGAATACCTGTGAGAAAAACTGAGGAACTAAATCAAACTGAAGCGCCATAAAGGCAACAACAAGCGCAATTATTGCGTCTATCCCTCTGTTCTCTTTAAATAATTTTGTTGAACTTAAGACTCCAAAAATAATTGAGAATATTAATAAGAATGGAAGAACATAATCAAAAAATCCAAGCTCAGATAAACGGTTAAGAGATTCACCAATGCCCCCCCCATAGAAATTGCTGTAAGAAGCTAAAAAAATTCCAACCTCATTTATCATTAACATAATTGCCTATTATTATTTAAATATGTTTCGGGGCATAGACCAAAGATACAAAAAGAAAATATAAAACTTATTTTCCTTTTCCATATTTAAGAACAATAGCAAGAACGCCCGCTATTGCAAGAACAAACACAAGATTGGTCCAGAAAACCTCACTCCATTCCTGCTTAAATAAGAGAGAAAGCACTTCCGGAGAAGAGCCTGTTGCCCATAACACTGCAAATACGACTGCAATAAATATAATCCCCAGGAGAATTTTTTTAAAAACACTATCTCCCATGTTAAATCCATCCTTGTCTCCTGCCACAAACCCATATAATAAAAGGAACACAAATATTACAACAAGAGCTACTGCCATAAATAAAATCATATTGCTTATAACCTGCTTTGGATATAAAACCCCAACAAGAATCATTGATATAACAATGGCAATTATTGCATTGAGCTGTTTTTTATCATCTCCAAGAAGTTTTGTCTTTTCCAAAACCCCGAATACAAGTGCAAAAACGAGTATTATAGGGAACAAATAATCCTTAAAAAGCCAGTTTCCGAATATTGTCTCATTAGCCATAAAATTTTACCATAAGATTTTATTTAAATTTTGTGGTCTGAGAAAATTGAAGATTTTCTTTAGCCATATCTAATATTAATAAAAAGAATTTAAATATGTTTCTGTGAATTGATTGCTTCGCGGTAAAAAAAACAAGTATTTTCAACTTCCAGACGCGAGCCAAACTTTACTCTCGCAGCTTCGCTGCTCGTACCCCAAGACTCGCGCCCCCGTCGGACGGATACCCGCAGCAATACAGGCCAGACCCGCCAACGTCAGCAACGAACCAGGCGACAGAATTATTATCGCTTCTTGGAGTCCAAGAATGAAATCTGCCTGATTCTACATTTTTATTTGGAAGTCCCTGATTTGTATGATTCTTTGTTATAAAATCAATGACATCAATTCCCATATCTTCCATTAAAGTATTTTCATCAAGAACTTCTGAATTGAAATCAGCAATGTTTCCATTTCTATCAAAAGTATGATTGTAATGGACTTCAATCATTTTTCCATTTGTTTTGAAATCATTGTCAATATATTCTGCTCTCCATGGATATTTAGACTCAATTATATCCATCAGATATTTCCCACATAATTCAGAATCAACCTGTTTTCCTGAAACATCATAAACCTTAAGTTTATTTTGAGAACCTAAATAAAGCAAATGAAGATAATCAACCTCTTCCTCAAGAGTAGGAGTTTTAACTCCCAGTCCCTGATTTAATCTTAAAAATTGAAACCAATTATTATTTCCTGCAAATTCTCTTCCAAGAGAATCTTTTGAAGTGTTTTTATAATTAATTCCTAATTCTTTTCCGGCTTTTTCAATAGCAGGATTATGAGATATTCTCGCAGGATTCATTTCCAGAGAGTATTTTCCATTAGTGAATTCATGAGGAATAACAATCCAACTGCTTCTGTCCAATTCTGCGATTTGAAAATTTTCCATTAAATTAAAACCTAATCTTCTAAGTTCTTTGGCTTTTTCCGCTGATGTTTCTATTTTATATATTGGTGCCATCTTAGTTTATCAGAACTCTTTTTCCCTAATTACATCAAATCAGCAGGAAGCTCTTCAACTCCAAGGTCTCCTGCAGGAAGTGCAGATTTGTTTATGATAACAACATCACTCATGGCTCTTACAAACTGATGCGGGATAATGACTCCTCTTGCTCCGCCTATTAAAGAAGTTATGCTTCCCCCCACTTTTATTCTCCATCCATCAACTTTATTTTCCTGAAGATTTGCTTCCTCAATCTCTCCGAAGAAATCTCCTGAATCAGTATAAACTTTTGTGCCTATAACCTCTGAAATTTTTCTAATTCTCATATTGAAATTTATGATGTTTTGTTTAAATACTTTTCCGTAGTGGAAATAATATAATAACAAATCACAATCACAACAAGCTTTATAAAAAAATAATCACTATAAAAAGGATGATTAATAAAAAGGAAGTTCTGGCAGTAATTATATCAGTATTAATCCTGTCCTTTGTTGTTGCAATATCAAAAAATATAAATGAATTCACTGAAAGAATACTTTATTCTGCACTTATGGTTTTTATTATTCTTGCATTGAATATAACAGGGAAAAAAATTATGGCATATTATCTTGATTCTGAAATAGAAATAAAATTATGGGAGGTTCAGAGATATGGATTCAAAGCGCATCGTAAATTCAAAAGACCAATTCCTGCAGGAGTAATAGTTCCTCTGATTGTTTCTGCCGCTTCTCTTGGATATATAAAATGGATGGCTTCTCTTGTATTTGATGTAAAGGCAAGTATTCATCGTGCAGCAAGAAGGCATGGATTATACACGTTTTCAGAGATAACAGAGCACCATATTGGATTAATAGCTGCTGCAGGGATAATATTAAATCTTATTGCTGCAGTTGCAGGATATTTTCTTGGATATGAGGAATTTGCAAGATTAAATATCTATTTTATCTTTTTTAACATGCTTCCTGTATCTGACCTCGATGGGAATAAAATATTTTTTGGAAGTCTTGTTTTATGGAGTTTTCTGGCAGCATTATCCCTTGTTGGCATTATTTATGCAGTTTTTCTCATATAAAATTATTTATAGCCTTAAAATTTCAATAATCAATGCCTCATAAATTTCTTAAAGACATATCTCCGAGAGAATACCAGGAAAAAATATTTGAAACCTGCAAAGAAAAAAACTGCCTAGTTGTCCTGCCTACAGGGGTTGGTAAAACTCTTATCGCCCTTATGATGGTAATTGAAAGAATGCAAAAATTTCCTGGAGAAAAAGTTGTTTTTCTTGCCCCGACACGTCCGTTAGTTGAACAGCATTATAATTATTTTAAAAAACATCTTCCTGAATTATTTGCAGAAATGCAGATATTCACTGGAAAAACTCCTGCAAAACAAAGGCAAAAAATCTGGCAGACTACCGACGTGATATTTTCAACTCCGCAATGTGTTGGGAATGATTTAAAAAAATCATTTTATGATTTGAAAGATGTCTGTCTCCTTATAGAAGATGAAGCCCACCGGTGCCTGAAAAGATATGATTACAGATATATTGCACAAAGATACATTAAGGAATCGCTAAATCCAAGAATTATAGGATTAACGGCATCCCCCGGAAGTGATAAGGAAAAAATTGAAAAAATCTGCAAAAACCTTTCTGTTGAAGAGGTGGAGTTAAGAACCCGCGAAAGCACTGATGTAAAGCAATATCTTCAGGAATTAAAGTTTGAGGCAGTAAAGGTAGATTTTCCAAAGGAATTTGAAGAAATCAGGCATGTATTAAAAGAGATTTATGAAAAATATGTGGAGGAATTAAGGGCAAGGTATATTCTGTTCGGGCCTGCAAACAAGATTGCTCTTATAGAGCTCCAGAAAAAAATAATGCATTCGTTATCAATAGGGGGAACAAATTTCAATTATCTAAGAGGGGCAAGCATTTGCGCAAATGCCATAAAGATACAGCATGCCCTTGAACTACTGGAAACACAGACACTTGGAAGTTTCAATGAATACCTTAATGAAATTTCAAGGCAGGCAGCAAAAGGAAAAAGCAAGGGGGTCCAGCAGCTTGTAAAAAAACAGGAATTTAATTTTGTTCATTCAGGAACAATGGAACTTCTTGCAAAAGGAATGGAACATCCGAAGCTGGAAAAGCTTGCAGAAATAATAAAGGAAAATTTTAATAAAAATCCAAATACAAAAATAATTATTTTTGCTCAGTTCAGGGATACTGTAACAAAAATCTCAAAAAGGTTAAATTCCATTCCGGGAGTAAGGGCAAAAATTTTTGTGGGTCAGGCAAAGAAATCCGGCTCTGATGGAAACTCCGGTTTAAGCCAGAAAGAGCAGCAGCAGATAATACATGAATTTTCTGAGGGAAAAATTAATATCTTATGTGCAACATCCATTGGCGAGGAGGGATTGGATATTCCTGAAGTAAATGCGGTAATATTTTATGAACCTGTTGCAAGTGCAATAAGAAAAATCCAGAGAGCAGGACGTACAGCCAGGCTAATACCCGGAAAGCTGATAATACTTATTACCAAAAAAACAAGGGATGAAATATATTATTGGGCTGCTTTTCACAAGGAAAAAAGGATGTATTCTGCAATAGACACTATAAGAGAAGAACTGAAAAATGGAAAAATAAAAAAAGAAAAGCAAGTTAAATTAAAATGAAAGAAAGATTTTTTGATATTTTCTCCGGAAAAAAGGAAAAAACATACGAGAAACCAAAAATAATCGTGGATTATCGGGAGAAAAATTCCCTCCTTCCATCAGAGCTGTCTTCTCTGGGAATAGATACAGAGTTCAGGAACTTAAAAGTTGCAGATTATATAATAAAAAATGTTGCTGTAGAAAGAAAGACTGTGAAAGACTTTATTTCATCAGTAATCGACAAAAGATTATTTAAGCAACTGGAAGAAATAAAGCAGTACCCAAAATTTCTTCTGATAATTGAGGGTATTGAGGAACAGGATTTGTATAATGATAAAAAAGAGGGGATGAATGAAAATGCGGTCAGAGGGGTGTTATTATCAATATTGTTAAAATACAATGTTCCGATAATGTTCACAAAAGATGAAAGAGATACGGCAAAATTCATGAATATACTTGCAAGAAAAGAGGAAAAAAAGCATAAATCTCTTAATCCAAAGAAAAAATCAATGAATAAGGAAGAGCAAAAGCAGTTTATACTTGAAAGTTTCCCGGGAATAGGCCCATCAAGTGCAAAAAAACTTCTGAAGGAATTTGGTTCTATAAAATCGGTAATAAACACGCCTGTAGAAAATATAAAGGGGATAATAGGAAAAAAAGCAGACATATTTGAAAGATTGCTTGATTAATTTTTATTTTCTTTTTTTTCCATAAATTTTTGTCTTTTTTCAATTATATAGTTTCCAAAATTTTCCAAAATATGATAAGAGATATCAAGGACATCAGAAGGAATGCACTTTCCGTCTTTTTTCTCATCATTTTTTAATTTTATACACAGTGGGTCTTCTCTCCCCCCAAGAGAGAAAAATTCCAGACATGAAGAATCATAATTAAAGAATTTCCAATGAAAAGGATGGTGTATATTTACAAGAGCATCTCTGGACAATCCGGATACTTCAGACATATAATCAAAAAGATTATCATAAAAAACATCAAGGGATAAACAAGGGTTTTCTTCTGCAAGCTCAAATGCCTTTTCAACATAATGTCTTGCAAATTCCCCTACAGTTCCCAGTCTGCCAAAAACAGCATAATCCATTAAAATATTCAAAACAGGGAGTGTCTTTTAAAGAAAGTGGTAATAAAAAGAATATATTCAAGAACAAAAAGCATATAAATTATTTTTTTCTTTCTTATTTATATTTCAACTTCAAAAACTGAATTCTTCAAGAACAGAATATTCAGGACCATCCTTAGACAATCTTGAATTCATGAGATAAAATTTATTTACCAAAAATTTAATGCTGCCTATTTTTAAATTATTCAGGAAACTAGTTAGTTTTTTCTTGTCTTTAATTTTTTTTGTTCTCGCTATTGTCAGATGAGGCATAAATCTTTCTTCAGGCTTAAACAAACCAGACAAAGATTTATCTATTTTTTTCTGAAGTTCTTCACAGTTTTCCAGACGAATCCAAATAATCCCATATTTCTTATTGTCAAAAAAACCTGCATTTCCCAGTTCTGTTTTAAAATTTTTAAATTTAATTTCTCTTAACTTTTCTTTAACTTCTTCCATTCTCTCCTCATTAATTTCTCCTAAAAATTTCAAAGTAAAATGAAGGTTTTCTTTAGCTGTAAATTTCCCCACAAACAAATTTTCTTTTTTAATTCTCCCCTGTATTTCAGAAAGGTAATTTGTTACTTCTTCAGAAAGTTTTAATGAAATAAAGCATCTCATCCTATAATAGCTCTGAAAGAATCTTGGCCCCAAGTTTTGTTGTTATGTTATTGAACTCCGCGTCTTTTTCAGGATTTATTTCAACGATGTCCACTGCCTTAAGATTTTTCATCTTGTTTATTCTCTGAATTAAATATAAAAACTGTCTTGAGGTCAGTCCCCCAACTTCGGGATATCCTGTTGCAGGGGCAAACACAGGGTCTATAACATCGATATCTATGGAAACATAAAGTTCTTTTCCTGAAGCAAATTCCATTATTATATCGCAGGTTTCTTCAATATTTTCTAAAAAAGAATTTGCAGAGATATTTTTTATTCTTTTTGCTGAAATGAATTCAATTTCCTTTGCATCTGAATTTCTTGCCCCGACAAGCAGAATATTTTCTGCGGGAAATCCGTCTTCAATTAAACCGCGAAGCCATTCCTCATGAGTCGGATATGAATTTGCTCCCTTAGTCACAGGCATCAAATCAGGATGAGCATCAAAAACAATTAAGCATGGTTCTTTTACAGGTTCAGAATTATGGCAATAATCAAAAAAAGCCCTTGTAAGAGAATATGAGACTGAATGGTCCCCTCCCAGAAAAATAGCCTTTGGTTTTTCTTCAAAAGTTTCAAAGGCATTTTTATAGATAAGGTCATTTGTAAGTTCAAGATTGGAATTATCCAGATGAATTTCCTCCAGTTCCAGCGTCTGGGGGTTTAAGGATTTTCCCTGCTCATTTGAATAAATTTCTTTCATAAAATTCAGAATAGCATTTCCGGCCTTTTCACAGCCTTTTGTTTTTCCTAATCCATTTATGCCGGGAACCTTAATTATCATAAAAATCTAATAAAGAAATAGTTTTTAAGATTAATCTTTATTAATCTTCAGGAATTAAGGCAAAAAGACTATAGTTTTTCATGGCTTTTTTGGCCAATTCCTTGACATCTTTCACTTTTACCTTTGATATGTTTTTTTCAAAATTATAAAATTCACGTGAGTCCCCGTTTATCTCATAAGACAGAAGATTTGTCATCTGCAACTGAGAGTCTTCAAGTGAAATATGATAGTTTCCTATAATCTGTTCCTTAATCTGATTCAGCTCCTTTTCAGATAATGTTCTTGTAACATCTTCAAATTCCTTCAGGATTATCTTTTTTACTTCTTCAATATTCTCTTTGGTTGTTCCAACGTAAATAACATTAAATGCAAAATTTCTGCTTATTACAGAGTCTCCCCTGATGGCATAGGCAAGATTTCTCTTTTCCCTGATTTCAGAAAATAATCTGGATGACATTCCTGTAGCCATAAGGGTATTCAAAACCTGGGCAGCAGAATATTTTTTATTGCTGAATAAAGGAACATGATATGCAAAGATAAGATTTGCCTGGTCTATCCCTTTTCTTTTTTCCGCTTTCTTTTTATTCCTTAATTTTATCCTGAAATTAGACACCTTCCCTTTCTCTTTGCTAAAATTTTTTTCTGCAAAGTTTATTATTTTTTCAAAGTCAGCATCACCAACAACACATAAAATCATGTTGTCCGGAGTGTAGGTTTTCTGAAATCTTTCCAGTATCTTTTTTTTATTGATGGAATTTACTGAATTGTAATTTCCTATCGCAGGTATTCCCAATGGTTTTTCATATAAGCATTCCTGAATGCTGTCATAAACATAAATTCTTGGAGTATCTTTTCTCATTTTTATTTCCTCAAAAATGACTTCCCTTTCTTTTTCAATCTCCTTTTCATCAAACAGCGGATTTTTTACCATATCAGAAAGGACATCCAGTGCGACATCAATATGCCTGCTTGGCATTTTGCACCAATAAGCAGTAATTTCCTCATCAGTAAAGCCGTTCAGTTCTCCTCCGTTTTTTTCTATCTCCTCTGCAATTTGTTTGGCGTTTCTTCTTGGAGTCCCTTTATAGAGAAGATGCTCTATAAAATGGGATATCCCTTTTTCATTTTCACTTTCATTTATCCCTCCGCATCTCACAGCAAAAGCCACGCTTACTACAGGAATGTCTCTTTTTTCAAATAAAACAGTAAGTCCGTTTTTCAGAACTTTTCTGTAAAATTTTGGTTTCATTATGTTTAAATGTGTTCTTTAATACAATAGTATATTAACGTTTAAATATTTGAAAATCTGAGATTTTCATTAACTTTTTTAAGTAAAGTGAATTTAAAAGAGTTATGCAAATAGATTTTTACGAAGAATTCCCAGACTATAAAAATCTAAAAAAATTAAATCTGATAAAATTCCCTTCAAGGTTGTTTATTGCAGAGAAATCTATAGAAAATTTTCAAAAATGGGAAAAATATGTAAGAAAGATAAACAAAAAAGTAAAATGTATCTATTGGTCTGTTATTGACAATTCATACTGGATTTCCCCTTTTTCAAATACAAAAGATTTAAATGAATTATTTACCGACTTAAAAAAAATAGAAAATCCTATTCTAATTGACTTGGAATTCCCATTAAAGAAAAAGATGATTTTAAAGAATCTTTTTTCATTTTTTAAAAACAAAAGGATAATTGAGGATTTTTTTAAAAAGAACAAAAAAAGAATCACTACAGCACAATATCCTCTTTCACATATTTCTTTTTTCCAAAAAATATTGGGATTAAATTATAATATAAAAACACACAAAAGTCTAATGTGGTATTCAAGCATGAATTCAGAAAAATTAAATAAAAAGATAAAAAAAGAACTGACAAAAATAAAAAATAAAGAAGATTATTCTGTCAGCCTTGGAACAATTGCAGTTGGTGTTTTGGGAAATGAACCAATTCTTCTCCCTGAAAAATTAGAAAAAAATTTAGAATTTGTAAAGGACAAAGGATTTAACAGAGTAATAATCTTCAGACTTGAAGGATTAAATAGGGAATATTTAAATGTAATAAACAAATTCATAAAATAAAATGCCAATAAACGCCCATCCGGATTATCTCGCAGCGGAAAAGGAGCATCTCTTAGCACAGACTCCTGAAGAAAAAATAAAGACTCTTGAAAAGATGATTTCTCTTGCCCCAAAGCATAAGGGAGCAGAAAATCTTTGTGCCCGGTTGAGATTAAAGCTAAAAAAGCTGAAGGAAAAGGAGGAAAAGGCAAAAATTCAGAAAAAAACAGGGAAAAAAGCAGGAATAAAAAAAGAGGACATGCAGGCAGTTATTATTGGTATGACAAATTCGGGGAAATCTTCTCTGTTAAGCATATTAACAAATGCATCTCCCGAGATTGCAGAGTATAACTTTACTACAAAGCTGCCTGTAGTTGCAATGATGTCTTTTTCCGGAGTCCAGATACAGTTAATAGAAAATCCTTCTTTTGAGTCTGAGTATTATGATAAAGGGCTGACAAATTCTGCAGATACTATTTTAATAATAATCACAGAATTAACTCAGATTCCTAAAATTGAATCCGACCTTAAAACATCAAAAGGAAAAAGAATAATTGTTTTTAATAAATCAGACAGACTGAATGAAGATGAAAAAAGAAAAGTTTCGGCAACACTGCAGAGCAGAAAATATGATTTTGTATTAGTCTCATGCAGAACAAAAGAAGGAATTGAATCTTTAAAAAATAAAATTTTTAAGAGCTTTGATAAAATAAGAATTTATACAAAAGAGCAGGGCAAAAATATTGATAAGAATTTAAGCAAACCAATAATTCTTGAAAAAAATCAGACAGTAAAGGATGTTGCGGAAAAAATATTTCATGGATTTTCCCGGCAGGTTAAGGAAGCAAGAGTAACAGGCCCCTCTTCAAAATTCCCAAACCAGAAAGTATCATTAAATCATAAATTAAAAGACCTTGATGTTATTGAATTTAAGACAAAATAAAAAATCACCGGAAATTCTTTTTTATTTCCCCACAGATTTCAGAAAGATATTTTGAACATGAATTTTTTAAATCAAGTGGGTGTATCTTTTTTTCCTTAAATGTTTTTTCAAGAGAGGAATAATCTGAAAACTCGAGGTTTCCTCCAAACTTTTCTGGTCTTGAAATTATAAATTTGTCATATCTTGGGAAAATAACTAATTTAATAATAGAAAGCACAGGATTTTCTTTAATCTCTCCTTCAGGACAATACGCTTTGTTTATCTTATCTTTTATTTCTTTTTCATTATCACTTATCGATATCATGCTTTCTTTGATGCTTGAAGACATTTTTCCCTGAGAAGGGCCCCTCAAACTTGGGATAAGTTCGTGATGAATTAAAAAAGGAATATTCTTTCCAAGCTGATTCTTATAATTTATATCTTTTAAACTTTCTAATGCAAGCATATGAATCTTTCTCTGCTCAATTCCTCCGAGAGCACCATCAACCTTTAAATACTTAAAATCCACAATCTGCATCAAAGGATATATCACTTGTGAAATTTTTGCATTTTCTATATCACGTGCTACAGTCTGCATGCTTCTTAACCCCCTGCTTAAGGTATTCATAAGAGCCAGTTTAAAAACATCATCGATATAATCTAAATTTCTTTGTATATTGCTTCCTTTTATGAATTTTGTTTTATTCAATCCTGCAGCGATAAATCCTTTTTCCCACTTTTTTGTCTGTTCATTAATAAATTTCCAGTCTCCTTTTTGATTAAGATAAGTATGCCAGTCAGCAAATAAAATTTTTATCTCAAACCCTGCTTTTTGCAAATCCAGGAGCTTGGTCATGCTGACTAAATGCCCTAAATGTATATCTCCGGAAGTCTCATACCCGCAATAAATAACTGGTTTCTTTCCTATTTTAATCAAATCAAAAAAAATATCTTCATTTATTATTTCAACAGTATTTCTTCTTGCAAGTTTTAATTTATCATCAGTGCTTAATTCTTTTTCTTTTATTTTAGCCATAAAAAAACAACCCCTCCTTAATTATTAAATCTTTCTTAAATCCCCCTTATTTTCCATTTCCCTTTGTCCTGAACAACTTTTCCGTCAAGGATTATTTTTGATTTTTTCATATCCTTTACAATATCCCAGTGAATTCCCGAATCATTGCCTCCCCCGTTTTCTTTATAAGCCATTCCAAGAGCAAGATGAATTGTCCCCCCAATTTTTTCATCAAAGAGTAAATTCTTTGTAAACTTGTTTATTTTTGGGTTGCATCCTATACCAAATTCTCCCACATAAGAAGAATTTTCATCTGTATTCAGCATCTCCTTCAGAAAATCTTCATTCTTTGTTGCCTTGTATTCAGCAACTTTTCCTTTTTCAAATCTTAAAAAAATATCTGTTACTTCTTTCCCTGATTCTATTGCAGGATAATCAAATTTAACCCAACCATTCAGGCTTTCACGAACAGGCGCCATAAAAACCTCCCCGCCGGGCATATTTTCCTCTCCTTTGTCAGCCACACAATTTTTTCCTTTTATTGAAAATTTTAAATCAACCCCATCCCCTGTTAAATGAACTTCCTGTCCTTTTTCAAATATATTTTTTATTTTATCCATCTTTTTTCCAAGTTTTTTCCAGTCCTGCAGACATGCTTCATAGACAAAATTTTCATAATCTGTTAAGGACATCTCTGCTTCCTGTGCAAGTGCAGGAACAGGATATGCAATAGTGCATCTTCTTATTTTATCCTTTTCATTTACTACATAGTCCGAGATGGGAAAAACAGTTTTCTGCCTTTCTGTTATTTTTCTGGAATCACAATTGCTAAGTTCCTTCGTGTTTAATTCTGTGTCAATGCCAATATATTTGTCCGCCTGTTTTATAGTATCCATAAGGTATTGCGGAAAAAATGTTATCTGCTCTTTTGTGGCATATTTGTAAAAAAAATCATTTACTTCTGGCAGGGAAAATTTTATTATTGGGTGGGCTTTTTGAAGAATTATTTCTTTATAGAGTTCAACAAGAAAAGGAATTGCTTCACTTCCCCCCGAAATGATAACTTTCTCTCCGGGTTTTACAAATACAGAATACCTTACTGCAAGTTGTGCTAGTTTTCTTGTTCTTAAATCTACAGGCATTTTTTCCAGAATTCTAAGGCGATTCTCAAACCAACACCTCTCTACTCAAGAACAACAATCTTTTTTTAAATATTTCTGTAATAATAAATATGCTGATACAGTTAATTATTGCGCTGCTTCTCGGTTTATTTTCAGGAGTGATTACAGGCTTTTGCGAATAGCAAACCAGAGATTTTAAGCTAATTCTTCAAAAAACATTACAAAACAATTACAAAGAATAAATAGAAGGAAAACTTAAAATGTACATGGCAAAAAACAAAGGTATCGTCTATATTAATCAAAGAATTAGAGAAAATGGAAAGAAGATAAATATTTTTGATAAAGTAAATCAGATAAAAAAGGATCTAAAAGAACTCTTTCCAGAAATTGAAGATGATAAAATAATCCCTATGTTCTCCCACATCAAAAATTTTTATTATGGAAAATTATATTATGGTAGGCACTCAAATCCAGAAAACAAAAAAAGAAAGCGAAATCTCACACCCTCTGAAATTGTTTTATATGATTATCTTCTAAAAAATAATCTTAATCCTTCAACAACTTATCGTTGGATGATTGCCTGTAGAATTCCTTCAGATATTAAGACAAAGTTAGCTAATGGCGAGATATCTTATAAAAAGGCTCTCCAAATTGCAAATAACAGGATAAGAGTGAAAGAGAGTAATACTGGCTTGTTAATGATGGAAGAAATAAATAACATCGTGAGGAGCCTGTAATGGGAAATAAGAATAAACTTCCTGATATGCTCACTAAAGAGCAGGTTTTAAAATTATTTGAGTGTATTGATAGACCCAAATGTGCAATTGCCTGTTTTCTTGCATTAACTTGTGGACTTAGGATAAGAGAGGTGTGCAGAATAGAAATCAATGATGTAGACCTTCAAAGAAGGATCATTAAAATTAGAGATAGTAAAAATCCCAATAGAAAGAAAAATCAGGGATATGGAAAAGATAGAATTGTTCCAATCCCCCAGATTTCATTATCTCCAATAAAAAAATGGCTCTCAATAATTGAAGGAGGAAAATGGCTTTTGCCTTCCGCTAAATCCCAAGACATGCACTTAAGAACCAAAACCCTTCATAGATGGTTTTCAGAAGCAAGAGAAAAAGCAGGGTTAAGTTATGTTGGATATGTTGTAAAATATAAAAAGAAGGTAAATAGTAGAGAATCAAGCCCAGTGTATAAATTTAGGTTTCATGGTTTAAGACATTTCTACGCCCAAACAATTTATGATAAAACAAGAGATTTGTATGCAGTTGCAAATTTACTCGGGCATAATCAGATTACCACGACACAAATCTACGCAAAAGTCTCTGATAAACAAATGAAAGAAAGTGTTGATTTTGCGTTCAATATTCCGATTAAAACAAGAATCTTTGAACAGAACCCAGTAAATGCCTTAAATTATACTATCCCAGAAGTAGCCAAGCGAGAAAAAAACGCCCTTGAAATTCTTGAGGAAAGATTCGCAAAGGGAGAACTTTCAGATATTGAGTTTGCTAATAAACTAAGATTACTCAAATTAAAGAGAGATATGGAAAAAGAGCAATATATTGAAACTTAAAAGTCTATTTAATTAACTTCTCTAACTCTGTGAACCCCTCCAAAAGTTCTTTAACTTCTTTCTTTGCTTCTTCAATAATAACCTTGCTTTCTCTATAATTAACTTCTTTTTCTTTTTCTTTTCTGTATCTATTAATTGAAAGGTCCCATCCTTTTTCCTTAATTTCTTCAAAAGGAACAAAGAAATGTTTTTCAAATCTGCTTTCATTTTTTTCCTTAAACCTTTTTTCAAATTTTTCTAAAATGTTTGGAATATCGTTTCTATCTGGCTGAGGAGTTCGTTTATCATCTAAACTAAACCCATCTGCTTCCATTTTGTAAAACCAGACTTTTTCTGTTGGCTCTCCTTTTGTAAAAAATAAAACTGCCGTTGAAACTCCTGCGTAAGGCTTGAAAATTCCCGAAGGCATGGAAACCACAGCATCTAAACGGCATTTTTCTAATAATATTTTTTTGATTGATTTATGGGCATTTGAGTTACCAAATAAAACACCTTCTGGAACGATTACAGCACATCTTCCACCAACTGAAAGAGAATTATACATAAGTTCTAAGAAAAGTAATTCTGTCTTGCTTGTGCTTATTGTAAGTTCATCTGATTTTTCGCTGTTATTTATAGAGCCTTTGAATGGAGGGTTTGCTAAAATTAAATCATAAACTCCGTTTTCATTATATCTTTTTGATAAAGTATCCTCTCCAGAGATTTTAGGGTTTGTTATTCCATGCATCATTAAATTCATGACTGCGATTCTAACCATTGTTCTATCAATATCATAACCATAAAGAGATTCTTCATCAAGGATTTTCTTTTTTTGCGGTGTTAAAGTGCTTACTCCGTTTTTTTGATTTGTTTTTAAAATATATTCATAAGCATTAACTAAGAAACCAGCTGTTCCACATGCAGGATCTAAAATTCTGTCTCCAAATTCTGGTCTTGCTAAATCAACCATCATTCTAATTATATGTCTGGGTGTTCTAAACTGTCCATTTTTTCCTGCTGTTTGCAATTCTGACAAAAGATATTCGTATATATCTCCTTGAGTGTCCTGGTTTTGCTCTTTAATGTGTAGGTCATTAATTATATTCACTGCTTCAATCAATAGGGACGCTGTTGGAAGAGAAAAACTCGCATCTTTCATATATTTAGCATAAGATGAATTTTCTTCTCCTAAGTCTCTCATAAAAGGAAACACAATATCTCGGACATGAGCTAAGATTTTATCAGAAGAGTATTCACTCCAAACAGACCACTTACAATTTTCATGCCCTGCAAACATAGACTTGTATTTAATTCCTTTAAGAACTGCGTTTTGTTCATCTAAAATATCTTTATCTTCAAGTTTCTTCATGAAAATTAAATAAGATATTTGTTCAATTGCCTGAAGAGGATTGCTAATTCCTCCACTCCAAAATTTATCCCATAACTTTCTTATTTTTGATTTAAGTTCTGTGTGTAACATTTTATTGGTTAGTGTTTTTAGTTTTTAATTGTTGTTTATATAAATCATAAAATTTTAAAGTGTATGAGATAACCATTTCCTTGTCATTATATTTGTGACACTTTTCTCTATTTTCTTTTTTCACTAAATAGTCTATTAAGGTTTTTCCGTCTCCATGACCGCAATGATACAAATGTATTTCATCTTTTATTATTTTAGAATCTCTATAATCTGAATAGGACACCCCCTCTTTTTTATTTAATTCAAAGCCTCTACTACTTCCATGACCAATTAAGTAAATTATCTTTATTTTATTGTCTTTTAGAATTTTGTTAAATTCTTTCTTAGAAGGAGTAATATAAAGATTATATTTTTTATTTTCTAAAAATTTTAATAGATAGTTCACACCCAAATATGTGGAAATAAATAAATTTCCAATTATTTTAAATCCATCATAACCTAAAATTATTGCTATATCTGGGTTTTTTACTTTTTGTTTTCTTTTAATTGCTCTTACTAAATTAAACTTTAATAACAAATTAACCACTATTAGTCCTAATGCTAACAAAATTATTAAAGAAACTAAAATTCCCAGAACATAATAAGCTAAGAAAAATTTTGTATTTATTAAAGATTTATATGCTAAATAGATAAATAAAATTAACCCTAAAAATGCACCTATAAAAAATAACATTCCTTTCTTAAATGTGAATAAAAATCTAAATGTATCTTTTGTTTTTTGAGAAAATTTCATTTTACAACTCTCCCCTAAATCCTTTACTCACAAGAGAATTAAATAATTCTTCGGAGTTTTGTTTAGTTTTATTAACGCTATCTTTCATCTTTTCAACTTGTTCAACAATTTTTGAAAATTTTTTTTGAAGTGAAATTGGAGGGAGAGGAATTTCAAAGTTTTCCAAATCTCTTGGACTTAATCGTGGAAGATTTGCTCCAACACATAATGAATTTGCCCTGTTAACATAATCGCCCCTTCTTAACAAATGAGTGATATAGTATTTATCCGATTTCTCTTCTATTGGTTTCAGTGGGATAATATCCGTACTACAAATACCATTAAAATTAGGTAATGCTATCTTGTTTAGATAGGGTCTAAGTTTCCCATAAAGTATACAATCTTTATCAAAAAGAAATTTTGCACTTTTTAAATTTTGGGACTGGGCATCTAATCTTTCCAAGATGATTCCTGTTTTAGATTCTATGTGTTCTAATCCAAGATAAATATACCCCTCATTTATTTTTTCTGGAGAAATAATTTTTCTAAAAAGAGGACAAACTTCTTTTAAGTTTACAACTTCAAATTTATTTTTTTCCTTCAAAAACATTTCATAAAAAAGAGTCTTTAGATATTCATCAAATAAATTTTTAATTGCTTCTCCCTTTTCATTTAAACCAACTGCATCATCTAAGATTTTAACAATTCTTTCTTGTTCTTTTAAGTCAGGTTTTCCGTTTGAAAAAGGCATCAAAATATTTCTCTTCTGATATACCGATAAATAATATCGTTTATGGGTTGAGAAATTTAATTGTATTCCTTTCATCATTAAGAAAACAAATTTTAAACTTACGTCTTTAGATTTGGATTTTAATAATTTCATGGCACTTGATTTTACTTTAAATTTGAAATCAACAAATTTAGTATCTGTTGTAAAATCATCAAAAATAATTACTGGAGGATTGTCATAAATTCCTTTTTTCTCTTCAGTGTATCCTAAAATAAATGATTTATTCGCTGTTAAAACTGGAACTGAACTTTTTGTTTTTTCTTTAAGTATCTCTCCATCAACAATATATTTTCCTGGTTGTTCGTAATCTAAAAGTTCTCCGATTTCTATTTCTTTCCATTCAATTTTATTTTGTTTTTTATTAAAATCGCTTAATACTTCTTTATTAATAAAAACTAAATTATTAATTAAGACCAAATATCTATGCAAAATTATAACAAAGATATTTTTTAAAGAGAGATAAAGGGGGCTTTTCTCCAAAGAGTCATGAACTTCTTTCTTCCCCTCTGTTCTATGAGAAACTTTCCCATAAAGAAAAATCTCAAGGATTTCTTGATTAGTATAGGTCTTTCCGTTGAGGGTATGGTTAGTTGATGCTTTAAGAAATTTATCTATCTCAGACATTTGCTGTCCAAAAAATCTTTTATTTTTCTGAGAGACTAAATTAGATTGATAAAATGGGGCTAATTTTTCTATTTTTAAAGAATCATTTTTTTGGATGAATTTTCTAAGATCGTTACAATATGCTTTTATAGATTCATCATCAGGACCCCTAAACTCGGTTCTTAATTTTTTATCTTCTCTTGACCAACTTAATTTTACTCCGCTCCCTTTTAGTTTTTCTTGAAAACTCATTTCAAACAAGGGTTTAGATTCTCTATTAAACTCTTCAAATTTTTGGGCAATCTCTTCTTTAGTTTTCATTTTTTATTAAGTACAATTTTTTAATAAGTTCATTCACTTTTTTATTTAATTCTTCAATAGAATCATCTTTAGGAATATATTGGAGATTATCTATTGAAAATCTTATCAAGCTTAACCCGCATAAAGAAATTAAAGCAAAACACCTAAAAATATGAGATTTATTCTCAAACTCTCTTTCTAAATTATTAATCATTATACTGGGATGATGATAAAGAGACATGTCTCTGAAAAAGAGATCTAATTGTTCCTTTTTAATTGAATTCAAATTCATAGTTAAAAAATATTTTTTAATCTCTTCAGGCAAACGATCCTCTGATATAGGCGGAAATAAATTGTGCATTAATTTATGAGCTTCTTTTATAGGATATCCTTTATTTTTTAACTCCTCAAATTTATTTTTTCCCGTAATAATTAATTTCAAAAAAGAATCATAGTTTAAATCCCCTTGTTTACCTCCCAGTAAACCAAGAATACAAAGAAAATACTTTGTTGCAAGTTCTTTTTTTTCATTTTGTTGAGAGTACCAAATTAAATCGCAAGACTGCTCAATAATTACTCTTATCCAAGGCTGAATTAAAGGATTTTCTATATTTTCGCTAATCAATTTAAATAATCTCCAAAAATCTCCAAAAAGAGAATAAGAAAATAAATCAGGATCTGTTAATATTTCCTCTTTTGGTCTACTTGAAAAAGAATTATATTTTTCTTTTAAAAAATCTCCAATAGTAAAACCATCTTGATAAATTGCTGTTAAAGTTAATTTAACTTCTTCAACACTTTCTTTTTTCATATTGTTATACTGCCCCCATTTTTAATATATCTATTAAACTTCCATCTTCTAAAATTAGTTGAAATATTCTCAAATTTAAAAGCAAAAAGAATAATCAAAACAATTACTCCATAGATTAATGCTATTAAAAATTTACTCTCTTTATTTTCTACTTTATCAAAAAAGAAACCCATAAATCCAGTAATACCTGTTATTACCGCAAAGATCATTATAACAACTTGGGTTTTTTGATTGCTTAGCTCATTTTCAAGTTTAACCGAAAAATTAAAACCTTTTTCTGTTAAGAATATTGAACTGCTCCAACCAGGATTTATAGTCGGATGGTCTAAAGGTTCTTTTGAATGACTATCTTCAATTAATTTATTACCTCTCAAAAAAGAGATTGCCAACATCAACTCATATCCTGTCAGTTTTAATTTTTTAGCAAGAGGGTGATTATCATCATTAAAATTTACTTTATGAGATTCTCCATAAGAATGAGGGGAATTGTTATAGATTTCCAATAAAACTTTTTTCCAATTATTTCCGCTGGGAAAAAATCTCATTTTTTCTAATTTTTTACTTTTTTGATTTTTCATTTTATTTAAAGATTAAAAGTTTAAGTAAGATTGTTGAAATTGTAAATAATGAAATAGGAACATGAAAATCAAAATCAAAAACTTCAAAATCTATCGTCCAAAAAATATTCTTTAATTTATCATCTGAAAATAATTCTATCAAACCCCCGCAGATTGCTGAAAAAACCAAACCTATCCCCAATGAAATAAACAGATTAATTAAATTGTCTATTGCCTTTACAGATAATCCTATTAGGGTTCCTATTAATGCAATTAGAATTATTCCATAAATTAAAATCTGAAAAGCTTTTTTAACTTCCATCTTCATCCTCCAACCCAGTCTCCTTCCTAATCATCTCACGGAGTTTTGTGTTTATTGTTTTGCCTTCCTGATCACAAAGTTTTTTGAAAAAAAGAAATTCGCTTTTATACAATCTTGTAGAAACAATCTTCCTCTCTTCTCCGCTTAAATCATGATTTTTTAAAACCATAAAAATATTAGAAATAACTACTATTTAAAGATTTAGGTGTATACACCTTTTTTCATAAATTATATAATTTATGAACTATTTCCACTTCAACTTATTGCATTTCTGAACTATATTCTCTAATTGCTCCTTAGTAAAAGCATCTAAAGGTCTTCCTTCTGCTAATGGATGCTCTGCAAAATTCTTTAATTCAATATGCTTTGCTCTTACAAAAACCTTTTCCAATAGCCCCAAAAATTTCAATTGCTGAGAATTATAATGCTCATTCTTATCAATTACAAATTTATCAAATTCCCACTTAATCATCTCTTGAGGATCAGGCAACCCCTTAACTTCTAACAACTCTCTCAAAAATAAAATAAAGTCTTTGCTTTGCTGAATATTATCAATTGTTAAAGTAGAGTTTAATTTTCTTAACTTTTTCTCAATCTCCAATAATTCTTTAGATGTGACTCCTTCACCATCTTTAATTTTTTGTAAAAGAGGATTATTATTTAAAAAATCCTTAAAATCTTCATCCTCCTTAAGTTCCATTGCTTCTTTCTCAACCTTTATCACAACATCAGGAGCATTTATTTTAACCATCCCTTTTTTTATTTCTCCATCATAAAAAACCATTAAAGGAGCAATTTCCCGAACCAAAAAATCAACATCTTCAAAAGTAATATCTTCCCAAAAAGGTTCTTTTTGAATCATAATCAGGTCGTCTCTCTTTTGTTTTATTGCATCTAAATTTTTATCCCAAATTGCTTCCGCCCTCTTAACAACAAACTCTTCGACCTTGGCAATCTTATTTTTATTTCCTGTCTTAATGCAATCAAAAAGTTTTACACATTGAGAAACAAAACTATAAACTTTTGAATTTTCAGAAGGTGTATAAATCAGAAGAGGAGCAATTTCATTTCTTAATTCTTCAACATGCTTCTTTAAATCAAATTTAGAAGAAACAACTTTTTTTATCATGTCTTTCTTTTCTAAAACCAAAGGAGATTCAATATCAATCTCTTTAATTGTATCACGAATTTGTTTCTCAACAATTTTTCTTTCTTTTTCATCTAAATTCTTTTCCAAAGTATCAACTTGCTCCAAGAAGATTCTTGTTTTAGCGTCGGTCCCAGAAGATTTCTGCTTCAAAACATTTAATTTATGAACTAAAACATTTGAATAATCTCCGAATTTAAAATCCAATATTAAAAAATCTTCTTTTGTATGCTGTCCATCTTTATTTGTTGGCAACCATTCTCTATTCTCACAAGCAGATAAATTCCTTGTTCCACGCCCCAACATTTGCCAAAACCTTATTGAAGACATTACAGGTTTAACAAAAACTAAATTCATTACCTCAGGAATATCAACACCAGTATCCAAAACCCCAACAGATAAAGCAATTCTCGGACTATCTCTTTTTTCAAATCTCTTAACCTCATCCATATAACGAGATTTATCTGAAGTTATAACTTTTACATCTTTTGCTAAAGAAGGGTAAAACCTCTGGAATAATCTTTCTAAAGACTCTGCATGTTTTACACTTGCACAAAAAAAGATACTCTTACAAGGTCGGTTATCGTCAGACTTATAGCACCTATCTATAAATTCTCTAATAATTAATTCATTTGTTTTCTCATCTGTAAAAAATCTCTCAAATTTAGAACCAGGAGTCTGAAATAATTCTGGATCTTCTTCTTGCTGTTTTAATGCTTGTTGTAACTGTTTATTTAATTTCTTCCCCTCAATTCCCAAAGAAAGAATACTTGTTTCTATAATTTCTGCAACATAAGGAGCTAAAACATTATCTCGCACAGCAGAATCATAATCATATTTGAAAGTTGGCTTTCCACTTTCACAATTAAACAAATCAAAAGTATTTCTTGTTTCTTCTGAGGAAGGCGTAGCAGTTAACCCTATTTTCAAAGCATCAAAATATTTGAATATATCATTATTTTTATCATAATAAGAACGATGTGCTTCATCAAAAACAATTAAATCAAATGCTCCAGGACCAAATTTTTCATAAAACTTCCCTCTTGGTTTTTGAGGAGACATTAAAGTTTGAATTGTTGAAACATAAAATCTCGCACTGCTTGAGTATCCCTCTTCATTCAACTCACAAACAGGTGTTTCTGGGAAAAACTTTTTGAAACCCTTTTCTTTTGCTTGGTTGCCTAAAGAGATTCTATCAACAACAAATAAAACCTTTTGTACATAATCTGCCTTTATTAAACAATCAATTAAAGCCATTGCCGTTCTTGTTTTTCCAGTTCCAGTTGCCATATTAATAAGAGCTTCACGATGCCCTTTTGAAAAATGCTCCAAAATTGTCTTAACTGCCTCAATACACCTTTTTCTATTCAGAATTGTAGAACTAACTTTAACGTTTGAAGGATCTTTCTTCTTTTTCATTAAACTAATAATTCTATGCAAATCTTTTTGAGAAAAAGGCAAAGGAACTTTTCTTCTTCTATCTAAATCATCAACATAATACCATGTTGTTCCATTAGTTAAAAAAATCGGAATTTTAATTTTTGTTTGTTTTTCAACATCATCTCTATAAGTTCGTGCTTGAATCTCGCCTTTTTCAACACTAACAGAAGTTTTTTTTGCCTCTATAATTGCAAGAGGGCTTCTATCTTCATCTAATAATAAATAATCAATAAATCTGTCAACATTTCTTTCTATTCCTGCCTCAAGACCAACATATTCTTTAGTTAAAAAATTAGATTTAACAGGATTAATTTCTTCCTTAACATAATGCCCTTTAACTTTCCATCCTGCCCTTTCCAAAATAGGATCAATTAATTCCTTTCTTGTTTCTTTCTCAGACATATTTACCATAGAAAAGTCACGAAAATCAAGTATAAAAAGTTATTTTTTAATTTGAAAGATTCTTTTGTTTTTCAAGAACTTCTTTTCCATTTTCACTTACGAGATATATCTTAGATTTCCGAGAACCTGGAGTTAAACAGGTGATTAATTTTTTCTCCATTAATTCTGATAGCGTCCTGCTTATATGTGTTTTATTTAAGTTTAGTTCTTTGCTAAGTGAAGAAGGAGTTTTAGGTTTATCCAATTTTTCAAGAACTCTTTTCCTATATGAACTGGAATTGATAAAACTTACATTTTCCCAATTAGTTACCTTTTTCATACATAAAAGTTACCAAAATACTTAAATAGTGTATTTACCAGATAGTTACCATTTGATTATATTAGTAAAATGGAACAAAAATTAATCTTACTCTTGGTTTTTTCATTAATAATCACTCCAACAGTTCTTGCTTCTTGTGCACCATCTCAACTTTATTGTGATAGTTCTTATCAAGATATTTTAAAATGTGATGAAGAAGGAAATCAAAAATTTGTTTATCAAGAATGTTCAAAAGGATGCCAACTAACTTCAGACGGACCTATTTGTAAAGAGCATCTTGTAAAATCAAGAACGGTCAGCAGTTTTATTTTTCCTACAGGAATAACTCTTTTGATTATGGGGACTGTTTTGATAATTTATCTTAAAGTGTTAAAGTCTAAAAGAAAAATTAAATCTTAGCTCTCTTAACAATAACTTTTGGTTTTACAGAAAAATCTGGACAATCTCCTAAGTTCATATCCGTAGTTAATTGACAAATTTTTGCATTTCTAAAAATCTCTTTAAATCTTCTTAAGTCTCTTGCATTCTTAACGGCTTGTTTTCCAGTAACTTCAATTTCAAAACCTCTTGCTTGGTTATCTTTAAAACAAACTAAATCAATCAAAGCAAAATTATTTTCTTTTGGATCAAATAAGGGAAAATTCTTTTTACACCGAAATCCTCTTTTGCAGTATTCTTCTTCTAATTCTTTTATTTTTTGTTCGTGACTTTGCGTTGGCAATTTATCGTTCCTCCATTATTCGCTTAATAATTTTTAACAATCTCCAATATTTAAACGAGTTACTATCAACAACTTCAACTAAAACTTGGACGGGAGAGTTGCAATATCCAGCAAATTCGTTTTTTATTCTTCTCTTTTTTATTAAACCTCGTCTTAAAAGATGATAAACTCCATTATAGATTTGGGGAGGCTTAAGGGGAAGATTCCTGGACAATTTTTTTATAGAACAAGGTTTTCCTTCCAGATATAAATCAAATAAAATTTTTTCTTGAATTTTCATTTTTCCTAATACAGGAAAATTGAATTTATTTATATTCAACGTTGCTTCTCTTTTGTTTTTGCCTTAAAAAAATTAATAAACATATCTTGTAATTTAAACATATTTTTCTTTAGATAATTTAGTTCTTTCTTATTTTGATCTACTTGATAATTTGTCTGGGCGCTAATTATTCCTTGATTTAAAACTTTTGGAATTATGTCTAAGCCCATAGGAATTTTAAATTTGATTTCTTCTCGGACAAATTTTTTCTTCTGATATATCTTGAATTGTGCCAGAGCATAATCTAAAGTAACACAAGAAAAACCTTCAATTCTTAAGGAACCATAATCCTGATTTAATTCTAATGTCTTTAGTTGGATTTCTTTAAAAGAAACTTCAAGATTACAAATCTTTCTTATTTTTTCCTGAAACAAATGCCCCAAAATGCTTAAACTGGAAAAATTAAAAGGATAATCTGAAGAAATTGTTAATGTTGCCTTCTTACTTTTCTTACCAATGAGCAATCTAAATTTTATAATTTCATCTAAATTATTCATTTCTTTAACTTGCTCATTAAGATTAATTTTATCAGATTGATAACTTAAAACAACATTATGCATATTATAAGAAAACACCCCATGGATACTATTTTCAACTAAGAAATAAAGCCCCCTTATATTCGCATCCACTCTTACAATCTTTAAATTGTTTAATTTTCTCAACTTAGATTTGATAGTATTTTCATTTTCCCTTAGTATTTTAGAAAGTGTTTTGGGAAATATCCCCTCTGGACTATCTTTCATAATAGCAATGATTCTTTCTTCTAATTCTTGGGATTTCCTGTACTTAGTTGAAACTTTAAGTTTATTTCTCATTTTCAAAATAAAAGTTTAATTTAACACCTCTTGGACAAATTTTTAGAAAACCAATCTTAGAATAATATTCAATAATCTCCTTAACCAAATAATGTTTAATAGAGAAATTTACACCTATTCTTTTATAAATAATTGAGTGAGAAATATAAGCATCTTTTTTCAATTTTAAAGAAACCCTCAAATCATTTAATCTTTCTAAAAAAACCCGTTCTAAAGGGCGTTGAATATAAATAATAAATTCCTTATCTGTTTGTAAGTTTTTCAGCTTACATTTCCTTTGTAATGCCCGGGGGATATTTCCCCCTTTTTTTTCATTATTTCTCATTTTTCTCAATCAACTCCAGAATTTTATTTAATTTCAAATCAAAAGGAAGATCATTAAACAGCCTATGACGAATATATGCAGAAACAGTATTAAATCCAGAATTCTTCGCTAATGTTTCAAGACGCTCTAATTGTGAATGAGTTAAACGAAATTGTTTAAGGATTATTCCTTTTTCTATTCCCTCTTTATTTTCCATTTGGTATATGCCTCACAAAAGATAATGCTTTATAGTTTTTAACTCTTTCTATAAATGATATAAACCTCACAAAATAGAAAGGTTTTTATAGGAATCATACTATCATACTTTATGGAAAACAAAATAACAATTGTTCTTGATTTTAGATTTCTCAATGATGAAGAAACATTTGGTCATTTCAAACCAGCAATAACAAAAACCGAAGGGTTTTATCATAAAGAAAAAGAGAAGATAAAGCGGTCTCTTTCTGTTCCAACAATAGAAGAGATATTAAAAGTAATTTATATCAAGGAAGAACTAAACTTCAAAGAGATTGAAAAAATAATCAAAATTACTCATCGTGCTATGTGGGAAAACATAAAGAGGCTTGAAGAATTGAGATTAGTAAAAAAAGACAAGAAGAAAAACGAGGGAGAAAGGAAAGAATTTAAATTAAGTATTTATCCAAAAGTAGAAATCTTACAATTTCCAATTTATGAATCAAAAGATGAAGAGAAAAAGAAGGATGGAAGCAAAATAATAGATAGCATTTCTTCACCAAATGCAGATCTTATAAAAAAAGCAGGACTAAAAATTTCTCCAATAGTAAATAACAAAAATATTCCAAAGATAATTGAAGAATACAAAAAAAAGATAGAAATGCGATTAAAAGCGTCCAATATCCCTAAAAGAATAAAAAATTAAATAAACAAAATAAAAAATAAGTTTCATTGTCTTCGGACAAACAAAGAACTTAAACCAAAATGGATTTTAGGGATATTCAACCACAAAAATTTTGGTTAAAAAAGTTCAATTGGAAACTTTTATATAGATCAGAGTCATTGAAAAGATGAAAGGAATTAGCTTAAACAACGACGATAAAAACCAAAAGGAGTAAAATGTTACTCCAGATAATTTTGGCTTTATTGCTCGGTGTGTCCGCCGGCACTCTCACAGGCCTTATTCCGGGAATACATGTAAATCTCATAGGAACCACACTTGTTTCTCTTTCTCTTGGAGTGTTTTCAGGAATAAGCTCTGTTTATTTGGTTGTTTTTATCACAAGTATGTCAATAACCCACACATTTCTTGATTTTATTCCGAGTATTTTTTTGGGATGTCCTGACACAGACACAGAACTTTCTGTTCTTCCGGGCCATGAATTATTAAAAAAAGGAGAAGGATATGGTGCAATACTATTAACATCCTATGGAAGCATAGCTGCAATATTTGTTCTTCTTATCCTGATTTTTCCTTCTCTGATTATAATCCCAAGAATATTCCCTTTTGTCCAGAAAATAACTCCATTGCTGTTGATTTTAATTTCATTTTCACTGATATTAACTGAAAGAAAAAAATTGAATGCATTAATTGTGTTTTTTCTCTCTGGCTTTCTTGGTTTATGTGTTCTGAATATGGAAATGAAAGAGCCTTTGCTTCCGCTGCTCACAGGCCTTTTTGGGTCATCTATGCTAATAATCAGCATAAAAGAAAAGGTAAAAATTCCTGAACAGAAAATTGAAAAAATAAAGGTAAAATTATTCAGGCCTCTCTTGGGAGCAGTAATTGCATCTCCTTTGTGCAGTTTTCTTCCCGGATTAGGCAGTGGTCAGGCAGCAATTATTGGAAATCAAATATCAGGAACAGATAAAAGGGGTTTTCTTGTTTTGCTTGGAGCTACAAACACTCTTGTTATGGGTTTTTCATTTTTGTCTTTGTATCTGATTTCAAGAACAAGGACAGGTTCTGCACTCGCAATAAAGGAAATAATAGGAATTCCTTCAAACGGAGTTTTGATTCTGATTTTTGCCAGTATTTTATTTTCAGGAATCATATCTTTTTTTCTTACAAAATTCCTGGCAAGATATTTTTCAAAAAATATCAGGAGAATAAATTATGCCCTGTTGTCTCTTATTACAATCCTGATTCTTGTAAATATAATAGCAATTTTTTCCGGATTTCTCGGATTAATAATTCTCACAATTTCTACTTTAACAGGAATATATTGCATTTCACTAAAAGTCAGAAGAACAAACATGATGGGTTGTTTGCTCATTCCTGTAATAATATTTTATCTTACAAACAGAACATAAAAGTTTAAAAAAATAAGAATACTACATTTTGGAATGGGTAATCCTGAAAGTGACTGTCTGACAAGAGTTTGTCCGGGGCATAAGCTGGGCTTAAACCAAAAGTGCAGAAATTGTAGTGAGGATTATGATACTAACCATTTCCCAAATAATTATAATTGTGTAATCTATCAAAATTTTCTGGACAAATATGAAAAAGTAAAAAAGTGGGTTAGTGAAAGAGGAGTGAAATTGGGGGATGAAACTCTTGAGGTTCTGGCTAATGAAATATTTCTTGCAAACATAATAAATCCAAGAATATCAGTTGATAAAATATTAAGGGACATGGGGCATATGAAAGAGCTCAGAGATATTCCTTGCACTAAAAAAACACAGCACATAGATGACGGATGTTACAGCCCCCAGTCTTTATAATATCCAACAATTAAAACCATTTTCCCAGAGCTTCCTGCTTCTCAGCTTCTTTTCCAAACACACTGTCAATATATCTCTGGGTAAGTTCAAGGCTTTGTTTTAAATAAGAAGAAAGATTGTACTTGTTAACAAGTTCTGTGGCAATTTCCATATATTTTTTTATTCCCCCCTCATGAATTGTAAATATGATTTTCCCTCCGCACTTTGGGCATATTCCTGTGAGAGGGGGTCTTCTTATTATTTCGTTGCATGCCACGCATCTGAATTGCTGCATTGAAAATTTTCTCAAATTACCTCTTGTGTCTCTTATAAGATGTCTTTCAATAACTAATCTTGCAACATCAGAAGTATCAACCGCCCTTAATTTTTCCACCAGTTCCATTTGATGCTGCACTTTTTCCTGCATTGTTCCCAGCTTTTTATAAGAAGAACATAAAACCCCCTCATTGAAATTGGAAGTATCATGAGTAAACTGGATATTCGTAAAAGTATTTTCATTATTTCTCATTCTCGTTTTCACAGTGGGAATTTTTATCTCTGAGGAATGTTTCTTTTGTTCTGAAAGATGATAAAGCTCAAGAGGATATTCAGAAACAAGTTCGAAATCAAGTATCTGGTCATCTACCTCTCCGGCATCAATTTTTGCATTTAAGACAAGAGGAGCATCCTGTGTCCCTCCCCTGTGGCTTGGAAGAAACTCTCTTGAAAAATTCAATAATACATCAAGAAGAAGCATAATTGCTGCTTCATCCCCGTCACAATCCCTTCTTATGGCAGCATGCATATATGGGCTTGCAAGCAGTCCCTGAGTATCTGAAAAGCCAACAATTCTGCAGATAACTCCTGCACAATTATGAGGGGCCATGCATACTCCAAGTTTCCCTATTAAATCCTCTCTTTTTCTCACATTATAATAGGGTTTTAAATTATAAAATTTCACCAAAAGCATATCAATGAAATTTGTTATTTTAATAAAAACATCATCCCCTCTTTCATCCATAGATTCAGGAGAGCAGGGAAGGAGTATATCATGAGGCATTAACTCCAGTATCTGTTCATTATCTTCAAGTTCTTTTCCGTAAATATCTTTGGTATATCCTATTTCCCTCAATTTTTCTACACTTACATATGCTTCTTTTGGTTTAAAATGCGTAATCGGAAGTTCTGTTGCATCATATCTTATGGTTCCGTCCTTATTCACCTGTAGGTTAAAAAGGGCTCTTAATATTCCTTTTCCAAGATTTTCCATGGAATGCTCTGAAGAGGAAGTTCCTCTGATTCCTTTTATTAGAGCAGGAGTTTCCTCTCTTGTTAAGTCTAGTTTTTCTACTGCCTTGGAAAAATAATGATTTATATCAAGATTCTGAATACAGAATGGCTGTCCCTTTCCATGCTCCGGGCAGACCTTTTTTGGAAATTTTTGTTTGCATTCGGGGCAGTAAAACATTTTTTCACATTCTCCACCACAGTCTTCGCAGATAAAATAGATAGTTTCTTTTTTGCATTCATTGCAGTAATAAAGCGGGAAATCTGCCTTTACTGTTCCGGCTTCTAATGCGGACTGAATACTTCTCAGTCTTCCGCCTTCTTTCCCCACTGGAAAAAGGACATGAGGGCTTCCGGTAAGTTTTCTTAATTTTGCTTTTTCAGGACGTCCCATTCTTGCTCCGATAAAAGTCCCGGCTTTATCTTTGATAATTGCATTTGAAACAGAATTTATCAGTTCCAGGATAGTTTGTTCTTCTCTAAAAGAATATTTCTCCTTCTCAAAAAAGTCTTTCATAAAAATTTCACTGTCTCTGCCGATTTCAGAATTTAAATTTATTCCAAGATTGTACAGGAGGGCTTTGCTGTCCTCAGGACTTAAAACAACATTCTCTATAGTTACTTTGTGTTCTACACCAAGAAGTTCAAGTGCCCTCTTTCCAGCACAAAATTTTTCCTGTTCTGCTTTATTAAACGGGAAGATTAATTTCCCGTTAAATCTTGAATATTTTATCCATTCAATTAAACCCGAAAATTGTTCTTTAGAAATCTGTGTCCAGTAAAAAATAAACAGGGGACTTAATGGAATAGAATATTTTTCACTCAATTCAACAGCCTTTTCAAAAGATAACCCAAATGGATTTATGTTTTTTTCTTCTTCATTGCTTTTTTCCCTTAATTCTAATGCCCACCATTCCTCAACATATCCTGGTTTAATTAATTCATGATTTCTGTTTGCCAAATCCCCAAAAGGAAACAGAATATCACCAAGATAAATTATCTCTTCAACATCTTTATATGCTGTTTTGGCTTCTTCCATTGTCTTTAATTTTTTCACATTCCCATTGAATAATTTTACTATGGGACCATCCATCAAATCACAAACACTTACAGCACATCCTTTTGTAGGTTTTTCGAGTTTCATCTGGGTTCCTATTGCAATAAAATTATCTGTTATTGCCATTGTTGCAGGATGCAGAGAAACTGCAGAAAACCCAGAGGTTCTGCTTCTCCCATATCTGAATCTGAAACCTCCGGAACATGAAGGATGGCTAAAAACAGGCCTTCCTGCTACCAAATCCTGAATATAAGTAGGAGAGGAATCTGTTTTGCCCATATCTCTTTTTTTATGCAATTCAATATATCCCTCCAGATAGTCCCAGCCAGATGACTTAAATCCCTTCTCTTTAACCCCTTTAAGCAATCTAAATCCTTTGGCAGCCTTTTGTGCAAGGCCTTCTGAAAAAACAAGGCACATCCCTCCACGGATAAAATTTGTTTCTACCCTTGAAAGATTTTTATAATTTGAAACTTCTCTTTTTTCAGTGGGTTCTCCTGCAATCTGGATAGGGAGATTTCTTGCCAAAAAGTCAATTTCCTCTTCTGTTGGAAGATATTGGAGATTGGTGACTCTTTCATGATAATCATAATTCTCAGTAATGTATCTCTTAATTTCTTCTTCGCTTGGGTCATACTTCGCATAACCAAACATCTCTCTCAAATAATCTATGAGCATTAATACAACGCAACTGGCAGTAGTCCCGGCACTTCGTATAGGTCCTGAAAAATAAGCAATAAAATAATCTTTTCCTTCTTTTGTCTTTCCCAGCTTTAATCCTGTAAATCCTTCTATGGGAGAGGAAACAACCCCCAGAGTAGTATATGCAAAGCCGATTCTTATCCCCGCATCAATAGCTTCAAGAAGCGAAGAAAATTTACAGAATTTTTGCTTTGCAACTTCCTCTGCAATTTTAAAGCTGACTGCAGTGTCTAATTTCCCATACTGTTCTTCAAGCTCATTGATTCTCCTTGCTATTCTTGGGTCATTAATCTGAGGGTAGATAGTTGAAATCAGACCAACCACCTTTTCTGCCATACTCATTGCAAGAGGAATTTCAACCTTATCCTTTGGGTCCAGACCTTTTGCTCTTGCAGAATTAGCAATGTCATAAATTACCTTAACCCTTTTTTCAATGTCTTTAAAATATTGTTGTGTATCCATTTTAAGTTAAAAGCAAAAGAACTGCATCATATTTTGGCTTAATTATTTTTTTGGCATTAGGGGAAAGCTTGTCCCAGCTTCGAATTAATTTTTCTCTTGCAGATATCTGTGCTTCTTTTTGATTTTTATTTTCATAAACAAAAGCTGCCTTAAATATCCCAGAAATATTATCAAAATGACTAAGACTGTCTGCATCAGCAATTATTTGTTCTTCCACAGTTTCCCTGTTGCTCTTCCTAGAGCCCCTGTGATTTAGTATGCACTTCTTTACTTTTTCAATTTTTTCTGGGGGGTAATTTAATTCTTTCAGTTTTTTTTCTGCAATTTCTGCTCCGGTTATATCATGATTTTCCCTTCCATAAATTATAGACCCAATATCATGTAGCCAGGCAGCAAGCTCAATAATTTCAATATCTGCTCCAAAATCTTCTGCCAATTGTTTCGCATATTTATGAACAAGAGCAAAATGGAATTCATAAGGTTCATAGCCGTATTTACTATTGGGACTCTTACATTCTTCTTCAACAAATTTCCTGATAATTTCTACAATATTTTCTTCCATTTTATTCAAAATCCAAAATTTTAACTGCTCTGGTTTTTAAATTAAGCATTGGAACTTTACAAAAATCGGGTTTATTTCCCATTTTTTCCTGAAATGGAGTGAGAGATTCCCATGTTGAACTGGAAACTGTAAGAACATTATTATAATAAGAAACCCCGCTTTTATGCGTATGCCCTGAAACAAAAATATCAGGAACTTTTTTTATCAGTAAAGGGTCTTCTTCATAAGGATAATATAATGTAGAAGAGTGTGTGGGAGCCAGATGCCTGTTTTTCAGGAGATATGCCATAATCTTTTCAGGATTATGAATTGCATGTTCTCTCATAAGGGATTCTATGTTATTTGCATAATAATGAAAGCTATATCCATGGTATGTTAATACATCCATTCCCGAAAAATTTTTTTTTGCCCCAATATTAACCATAGCAGGATTTTGTGTAAGAATTACATTTTTCATATTATAGAGAGGCCATGCAAACTTCTCATCGAGTAATGGCTGTGGTTCCATAATCCTAATTGCATCATGGTTCCCAGGAGAAATTATTATCTTGATATCTTTTTTTATTTTGCTTAAAAGCTCTGCTGTTCTCTCAAATTGTTCTTCAATGTCCTGATAAGTTAATTCTTTTTCTTGTCCGGGAAAAATACCAACGCCCGCAATCAAGTCACCAACCAAAAAAAGATATTTAATTTTCTCAACTTCAGGAGTATTCGGAACCTTTCCGTTTAAATAATCAATAAATTTCAAAAAGCTTTCTTCCATAAAATTCTTGCCACCTACATGCAAATCGCCGCTAAATAAAGCATATTCTTCTACAGGAGAATGTTTTCTCACTGTAATGAACGAATCAGGAAAAATAATATCATTGGCAAACAATATTTCCCGGCTGCCTGAACATTTAATCCCGATAACAGAATCAAGGCTAATCTCTTGGGCCTTTTTATATAATTCTTCCTTATTCTGATTTATCAAAACATTAATCTTTCCTGTAAGGTCTTCAATCTCAAAGATAAGATTCTTATTTTTGGTGGTTCTCTTTCCCGAAACAATTCCAATAATAGATATCCCCTGCCTGTTACCAGAAATTTTATTTATTGAAACAAGATTTGTGAGTTCAGAATGTTCCTGCAAAATATTTTTCATAGAAATAAATCTGTTTTTGAAATATTTAACAAAATCAGAGACTGTTATTTTTTTATTTACTATTGGGATTGAATGAATAACCTTAACAGGATTCTCTATATCCTCATATTTTATAACTTCATTGTCAATTGAAATCTCTTTGGATATCTCTATACTCAAACCAAGCTTAATTCTGAGATTTTCTGCCCTTTTTTGGTTTTCTTCTGGAAGTGTCAGCAAAATCTCCTTTACCTTATCTCTATTTTCATTAAAAAGGTTTCTGGTTATAACTTTTTCATGAGTATATTGTCCTATTCTTTCAAGAACAAGCTTAACAGTACTAGAATCGTCCACTTCTGAAAAAAGATTTAATACATCCTTATCAAGTAATAATCCTCTTCCTATGCAGAATTTTAAAATTTCTTTTGTATCCATATTCTATAAAATATTTTAATTATAACCTAAAGAATCTTCAATTATTTCTTTGGCTTTATTTACAATTTTATCTGTTATAGCTAACCGGATTTCCCTCATTCTCCCCCCTCTGCCTTTGGATATTACCTTTACATTAATTATTCCCAGCATATCAAACTCTTGAACTATATCTGAGACTCTTCTTTGAGTAAGAACCTCTGTCCTGTTTGTCTTGCATAAATCTTGATATAAATTATAAACATCCCCTGTAAATATGGGTTCTTTATTTTTTTCAGAAAGAGTAATAATAGCCATTAATACCAGCTGAAACTGTTTTGGCTCTGTTTTTATAATATCGAGGATTTTATCCCTCTCAATCTTTTCATTTGCATCATCTATATGCTTCAATGCTACTTTCTTTGAGCCATCTCTCTCTGCCAATTCTCCGGCAATCCTTAATAGGTCTAAAGCCCTTCTTGCATCTCCGTGCTCCCTGGCAGCAAAGGCAGCACATTTCGCGATAACTCCATCATCTATAATCCCCTTTTCAAAGGCCAAATCAGACCTGAATTTTAAAATATCCTGTATTTGCAGTGCATTATAAGGTGGAAAAACAATTTCCTCTTCACTTAAAGAGCTTCTTATTCTTGGGTCAATAGTATCTAAAAATGTTAAATCATTACTTATACCAACAAGAGATATCTGTGCTTTTGAAAGTTCAGTGTTCATCCTCGTAAGATTATATAAAAAGCTATCAGATATTTTCTGTACAGCCTGGTCAATCTCATCTAAGATTAAGATAACTGATTGTTTTTCCCCATCAATCAAATCAATAAACTTATTGTAAACTGTTTCTGTTGGAAGTCCTGTTGCAGGAACCTCTCCACCGAGTTTTTTTATTAATTCCGCGAGAATCCTGTATTCAGTATCTGAAACTTTTTTTAGCTTGCAATTTAAATATTCTATTCTTAAATTAAAATCATGCTCTTTTTTTATTCTTTTCAATAATTCTTCTTTAATATATTGCACTGAAAGGGTCTTTCCTGTTCCGGTTTTCCCATAAAGAAATAGGTTACTAATTTTATCACCTCTTAAAAGAGGAGCCATTATTGAAGCAATCTGCTTTATTTGTTCATCTCTATGGAGAATTTCTCTTGGTTTATATGTTGATTGTAAGATATATTTATCTTTAAAAATACAATTTTCATCAAATGATTTGAATATATCATCAACTTCTAAATCTATTTTTTTCATTTTGATTATAACACTCACACGTTTATTTCCACTGGAAAAGTAAAATAATTAAAAAAACACATCGATTAAAAAGAAAACTGTTTTATAAAAGATTATAACTACTGATAAAAGAAAACACCTTTATTTCATATGGAAAATACTTTTATAATCTTTATTTTAGAATATATTCTCTTTAATAGAATCAGTTAAGGAATTATAGTTTGATTATTATTATTATTATTATTATTATTATTATTATTATTAAAGATAGTTTATTTGTTAAAATATAATTTTGAATAAAGAATATGTATAATAAAATGTTTTATATTATTATTATTATTATTATTATTATTATTATTATCTATATACTATATAATATATAATTTTATAATCAAAATAAAAAAATAAAAAAATAAAAAATTTCTTTTTAAATATTTCCATTGGAAATTAAAGGGTGAGGGTATATTTCTTGTATACTATCAAATCTATTTAATTTTATAGATAAATTTATAAATTATTCACTTTTAATTGCTATATGTCTGGAGATAAAAACCCATTTACAGCTTTAATAAGTAAAATGGTTGTGACAAAGGAAGGTAAAAGGCTTGGTTTTGTAAGGGATATTACTTTTGAAACAAAATCAGGAGAATTAATTAATATTGTTGTAAGAGACCCAACACCTTATACAAGAAATCTTAATCTTGAAAGGACAAGGTCTGATGAATTATTGATTCCTTATAATGCTGTAATAGCTATTGGTGATTTTGTCGTTGTTTCTGAAGAAGATTTAATATAATAATTTAAGCTTAAAACCTTCTAAAATAAAATACAAATATTTAAAAAATAAAATATTCATTTCTAAATATGAGATTAATCGGTTTTAATTTTAATAAGATTAGTGCAGAGGCTATAAAAAATATACAAAAAGGCTTTAAAATAAATTCTAATATAGATATTGATGTAATAGAAAAAGCAGATTTAGATATGTTTAAGTCAAAAAATGAAGAATTAATTTCTATACAATTTAAATATCTCATTAATTATGAGCCGGGGTATGCCAAAATAAATATTAATGGAGGGATACTTATCACCTTAGATTCTAAAGAAGCAAAAGAGCTATTAAAAAGATGGAAAGATAAGGAAATCCCTGAAGATTTAAGGATATCTCTTTTTAATATAATCCTTCAAAAATCAAGTATCAAAGCATTACAATTAGAAGATGATATGGGTTTTCCTTTTCATATACCTTTCCCAAGATTTACAAAACAAGATTCTCACCTCAAAGATTAATCTATTTTTCAGAAACTTTTTAATATTCTCTTTATCTTTTCTTTGCTATGAAGATATCTTTTAAGAAAAGAGAACGAATATCTGAGCAGATATTGCTGTTTCTCTATACGAAAAATCCACAACCTCTCTTTACTTCTGAAATAGCTAGGGAAATGGCCAGAGATGAAGAATTCATTAAAAAGTTATTAACTGACTTAAAAAATAAGGGGCTGGTAGTATTAATAGCAAAGAATTCTCAGGGTAAAAAATACTTAAGAAGACAAAGATGGACCTTAAGTGATTCTGCTTATAGAATATATAAAGGATATCAATAATAGCAATAATATCTACATAATCTAATTACATTAAACTTTTTATATGCGCTGGATTTAAAATAAATATGGAAAAAAGAGAGTATAATTTTATTGAGGATTTGATTATTGAAATTCATAATTTAGACTTTAATATTCTCCTAATAAAAGCAGAGCTGGAACAGGTAAAAAATACAGTTAAAGCCTTTGAAAAACCACATCCTTTTGAAGAAAATCTTTTATTTACAATTCCAGCATTCCAGCATATTCCTCAGACACAAAACTTATCTTTTTCGACACATTACAATACCTCTATTAAAAATATTACTTTAGAAGACTTAAAAAGGCAAGATATAAGCTTTTCCACTGGAAATAGGGGGGTTCCAACAGACAGACAGACAAACCAACAGACAGACAGACACATAGATTTCTCTTCTAAAAGTGGGGAAAATCCTTCTCCTTTAGAAAATGCATCAAAAATCTTAGATTCTCTCGATAATATGAAGAAAGAGATTAGAATTAGATTTAAGAGGCTAACTGAACAGGAGCTTTTGGTTTTTTCCACTATTTATCAATTAGATGAAGAAAAGGGTTATTCTGACTATAAGATTTTGTCAGAAAAATTAGGCCTTAGTGAAAGCTCAATAAGAGATTATATAGGCAGGTTAATAAAAAAAGGGATTCCCGTCGAGAAACAAAAAATAAACAACAAAACAGTTAATTTAACTATTTCTCATGAGCTTAAGAAACTGGCCAGTCTTTCAACTATACTCAAATTAAGAGAAATCTAAATAGAAATTATGCTCAACGAATAACTATTCCATTTTTATATCTGTTTTTGTTAGACTCTCTTTTTTATTTGTTTTTCTTTTATTATTCTTTTTCCCTTATTTAACTCTCATTTTCTTGAATTTGATACTTTTTATTTTTAATATTCACTCACTTTTTTCCCTTTTCTTGAGTTTTTCATATTTCTAAGTCTCACTTTTGTCTTTTTTAATAATATTTCTTTCATATTTTCGGGTATAAATATCCTTTTTTTACCATTTTTTTCAATTACTTCTTCAACCAGACCCTCACTTTTCTGTTTTATTGTGTTTAATTGACTTCTTATTGTTGATCTTTCTTTTCCTAGCATTGCAGCAACATCTTCATAACTCAACTTCATGTCTGTATTTAACAATACCCAAATTATTGCTCTTTCTGTTATTGAAAATTGCTCTAAATTTGGTGTTTGGACAGCTGTTTGGACAGCTGTTTGGACAGCTTGGACAGCTGTTTGTTTATTGGACAGCTGTTTAAAATTCTTGATTTTCCCCCCCGCATTTAAATTTCCCATTATTGAAATAACATTTTTTATTCCTTCCACTTCTGAATTTATCGAATATAAAGCCTCTTTAATATCTTCTATTTCTTTTTTCTGTAAATTTTTTTCAGAATCAAGATGCTTAATCCATGCACTAATACTGTTAATATCTTTTTTTACTAACTCAAAACTTTTCTTAGTGTCTTCTTCTACCCTTTCAACCTCTTTTTTATTACCGAAAAGCCAACCAAACATAATATATTTTGTGGAATATACTTTAAAAATCTTTTGTATCGACGTTAAAAAATTTTATTTTTCTACTTGTTTTTTACTTAAATTTTCTTAATTTTTTCTACTCTTTTACCTGTCTAAAGATAAAAATACCTGTCTAAAACAAATTTTTCTTCTTAAACAGCCTGTCTAAACATCTTTAAACAACCATAAGCCTGTCTAAACACCAAATATTTAAAGAGTGTTAACTAAGAATACCTTAGTGCACAACCCCTCGAATAATAAATATCATTCAAAAAATTACCGCAAATTCGACAAAAATCAATTAAAAATCTTCTGAAGATTAATCAATTAATAGGTTCTCTTAGTAAAATTTAATAACTATTTCCCCCAGTTTTTTTAATGAGGGGGAGATTATATCATTTTTTTATAGGAGGGAGGAGTTTTCATGAAGAGTTCAGGAAACAGATGAGATTATTTATTACATTTACTCTTGGATTCACAATAGCTTTTACCTGGCGTCAAACTCTCTTTGATATATCTCAAAGCTTTGTGAGACTCATAACCCACATAGAAAATTCGTCAACTTCAAGCATTCTTACTTCTGTTTTTATAACAATAATAAGTGTTGCAATTCTTATTATCACAGCAAGTTTATTGAATAAAGGCAGATTCTGATATTTACCAGAATATCTAAATATTCTATGAACTAAGACAACCTAAGTTCATAATAAAAATATTACTTAAAAAGAATCTCCTGCTTTGTATAATTTTGGTTGTTAAACATATTTTTTTCCTCCCAAATATTTTTAAAAATTAAATTTTTTACTTTATTTTAATAGGTGAAACGAGGGGAGGGAAATATGGAAGATTTCTCGGTATTTTTACAGTTAATTATATCAAAATCTTCATTCCCGAATCCCAGCAGGAAACTTATAAGATGCACTTAATAAAAGAATTGAAGAAGTATTCTTTTGAACCAAGAAAAAAAGGCAGTCCGAAAAATTCTGGCTGCGTCTGGGAATTAAAAGATTTTCTCTCTCCTGATTGTCGAAACCCCATCCATCTTGCAAAAATTCTCAAAGAAGGCATTCATTTGATGTACAAAAACAAACTCAAAGAAGAGTTTTGGAGTCTTTATTAGGGCAATTATTATAATTTTCTCCTTAAAAATCCTCTTAAAACGATAAATTTATATAGTTTTTCTAATAAGGCTATAATATTATTATGTCAAGGGAACCCTTATTAAAATGAAAACCCCTAAGTTCACAATAAAATAGAGGAAAGCATGAACAAAGCTAAACTAAGTGCACAAAAATTAAGAGTGGCGATTTATTCCCGTGTTTCAACAGAAGAACAAGCCAAAGAAGGGCTGAGTGTTGAGGCTCAGATAGATAAATGCACATCATTTTGCCAGGCAAGAGATTGGGAAATTTTTAAGGTTTATAGAGATGCGGGGTTTTCAGCAGGAAGTTTAAACCGTCCAGCCTTAGAACTTCTTTTAAGAGATGCTAATGAGAAAAAATTTGATATTATTTTAGTTTACAAAATAGACAGGTTTTCAAGAAAATTAAAAGATTTAATAATGATACTTGAAGATTTAAAAGAAAAAAGTATTAATTTTACATCTGTTACAGAACAGATAGATACAACCTCTGCTATGGGGGAAGCATTCTTTCAGATTATAGGGGTCTTTGCACAGTTAGAAAGAGGAATGGTAAAAGAAAGAGTTGAACTGGCCTTTGACAGAAAAATAAAATTTGGGGAAGCCTTGTATAGAGCTCCATTTGGTTATATATACCAAAATAAAAAACTGGTTCCAGACCCGGAAAATGCAGGAAAAGTCAGGGAAATCTTTGAAATGTGGGCAGAAGATATAAATTACAAGGAAATCAGTAAAAAATTCAATATCCCGGAATCAAGCATATATCAGATAATTAAAAATCCAATTTATCTTGGAAAAATAAAGTATAAGGGAGAATTATATAAAGGAAAACATATTGCATTAATAAATCAGGATTTATTTGATTTAGCCAATAAAACTGCAAAAAAAGAAAAAGAGGTAATATGAAAAATTCAAAAAATCAAATTAAAGCACTAATTTTCGATGTTGGGGGAGTATTGGAACTTGGTAAAAGCCCAAAATGGAAGAAAGGATGCCATAGAAACAAAGGGGTTCATATGTTTATGGCAAAAGAGCTTGGAATTTCATTGGACCAATGGTTTGATTCAATAGACACAACTTATTCTGATTCAATAACCGGAGAAATTTCTGAAAAGCAGTCCCTGAGAATAATTTCAGAAAATCTTAAAATTTCAGAGGGAAAATTGAAAAAACTACTCATCCGGGCTTATAAAAAAAATTTCCAGACAAATAAAAAGTTATATAATTTTGCCTTCAAACTTAGAAAAAATGGTTATAAAATAGCAATTCTTTCAGATCAATGGTATCCATCTAAAAACGCATTAATTCCTAAGAAAATCCAGAAAAAATTTGATGCTTCTGTTATTTCCTGTGATACATATGGATTGAGAAAACCAAATCCAAGAATATATAAATTAATCTTAAAAAAACTTAAACTTCCTGCAAAAAATTGCATTTTCATAGATAATCAGCAATGGAATATCAATCCTGCAAAAAGTCTTGGATTTCGTACAATTCTCTATAAAAACAATAAACAGCTGTTTAGACAGTTTGAAAAAATATTAACATGACACAATTATGCTTTAATAAATTAAAAGTAGAAAAGATTATCCAAAAATCATTTCCAGATTCAAAAATTATTAATTTTAAGAAATTTCAAACAGGATTAGTCAGTCCAACATATAAAGTTAGGATAAAAAATCCTGAAATGATGTTGGTTGTAAAGCTTTCTAGTTTAAAAAATAAAAAACTTCTTGAAATAAATAATAAAATTTTAGAATATCTCCATAAAAATAAAATTCCTACTCCAAAAATATATTTTTCAGAAATAAAAGATAGAAAATTTGTTACAGTAATGGATTTCATTAGAGGGGATGTTGCTTCAAATGCTTTCAGAAAAGCAAATACAGATACTAAAAAGAAAATTTTAGAGGATGTAGGAAAAACCTTAAAAAAGATACATAAGTTAAAGATACCCTCTTTTTGGGAACATCACAAACACGAAATAAGAACAGTCAAACAATGGAATTCTTGGACAGATAACAGAATTGAGAAGTATCTATTTTTTATTAAAAGAAAATGGCCTGAATTATATCCCAACTTACAAAAAAGATTATTTTTATTCAGAGATTTACTTGAAAAATATAACTATTCTTTGGTTCCACTTCACTGGGATTATCATTTATCAAACATAAATGTTGATGAAACTGGACAGGTAACAGGAATTTTTGACTTTGATAATGCTATGAAAGGACATAATCTGGCAGATATAGGCCAGATGGCTTATTGGTTACATCTGCATTTTAATTCTGACAAATATCTAAATTATTTTCTAGATGGGTATCAGAGAAAGTTTTCTGATAATGAGAAAGAATTGATAAGGGGCTATGAAATATTACATATACTGGCAGTATCCAGAACTATCTGGTTCAGGCAAAAACGCTTGGGGTGGATTATTAAAAAACATGAGAAAATTTTAAAGGAGCTTTTAAAATGACAAAAAAAATAATTTCTCAGACATTAAAGCAGCAGATTATTAAGAGGGATAATTTTACATGTCAAAAATGTGGTTTTTTGGGAACTTCAGAGGATTTAGAAGTGCACCATATAAACCTGAAGGGCGATAAAGGAGAAGATGAAATTGATAATTTGATTACCCTCTGTTCAATCTGCTATTATTATGCTCCTGATTCTCCAGAAGATTTTAAGAAATATATAAAAGAGAAGATTGATGGGGCAATTCTTGATACTTTTAGGAAATCACATAAATCTATTTCAAGAAGAACAAAGAGTGGAATGAGCAGTAAGTTTAAGGAAGGAAATGTAATAACCAGAGCTCCTTTAGGATATAAAATAATAAACAAGGGATTGATTCCAGGGGAGCATTCATATGTTATTCAGGAGATTTACAACGAATTTCTCCACAATGATATCTCTCTTACTCAATTAGCAAAAAAATATGCGCTTTCTGTGAATGGCCTTAAAAAAGTTCTCTCAAACTATACCTATCTGGGGAAAGTTAAATTTGATGGCCAGATTATTCAGGGAAAGCACCAGCCGTTAATTTCTTCAACACTTTTTAACCAGGTTCAGGAAAAACTAAAAAAAATTTTTAGAAAAAGAGAATAATTTTTTTAGACAGTTATCTATTTTTATTTTTTATGCTTAAAAAACTCTATCTGCCTGAATCTTTTCATAACTTTTGTATAGTTAGTTGCGTTGACAAGGACTTTTGATTTATCATGGCTTAACAGTCTCCATTCATAATCAGAAACTTCTTCTTTTAATTTGTCCTTTCCTTTATAATCAGTCCATCTGCCTCCTGTTTTTGGCTTATACTGCAAAACCATAGTCTATAATAATCAATATTATATAAATATCTTTTTATACATTACAAATTTTTCCTATAAAATGCTGGAAAGTAAAACGGGAGTGTTATATATTTCTTATGATGAATCAAATCATGGTAGATTTCCAGAGATTTGTGTTTCTGTTTTTTCCCATAATCCTGCTGATGTGCTTAAATATTCATCTCCAACATCAAAAAAACATTCTTTAAAAGATAATTTTCTTCCTTTGTTAATCTCCAGAGATTATAATATTCTTTTATTGAATCAATCAGAAAAGAATAAAATAAATGAAAAAGAATTACTGGGAAGGATTTTAGCCAGTCTGACTTATTCAAAGTTGCAGTATTCTCATTCTGAATTAAATTTTTTTATAGATGGACAGTGGCAAAAACTAAAATTAGATTATGCGAGGGATATTATTAGGGAGATAACCTCGATGAATAAAAATAAAATCAAACTTAAATGTGGAAAAGATTTTGATAAGCTTTATCCTCTTGTAAATCTTGCAGACCAGATAGCTTACTGGCACTTTAAGAATTCAACCCCGGAAACTTTATCTTCAAATATACATCTGGTTTCTCTTTTGACAGAATAATAAAATAATCAATTTATCTGTATGATTTCTGCCTTTTTCTTCTGGCCTTGCTGTCTCCTGGCTTGTATGCCTCTTTTCTTCTTACATCTGCAACAACAAGGTTTCTATCATAAGCAATAAATGCTTTTTTTAATTCAGCAGAATTTGAAAATTTTATAATAGCTCTGGCAAGAGCCAGTCTTGAAGCTTCTATCTGGCTTTTTTCCCCTCCCCCCTTAACACCAATTATGACATCAAAATCAATTTTTCCAAGTATCTTTTCTGCGATTCTCAATGGTTCTTCAATTCTTAGCCTGTCAAAAACATGCAGATTTTTATAATCTTTTTTATTAATAAGAATCTTCCCGTTTCCTCTGATAATATTTGCTCTTGCCACTGCAGTTCTTCTTTTTCCCGAAGTATTTACTTTTTCCATTTTATTTTTTTATTACCTCTTTTATCCTTACAAATTTATCTCCTTTCTCCTTTCCTGCAGCTATTTTTTTGGCGTTTTCAAATTCTTTTGGAACCCCTCTGTAGCACTTTATTCTTTTTAATGCTTCTTTCCCTCTTCCTTCTCTGTGGTCTGGGAGCATCCCCCTTATCATTCTCTTAACCATTTTTTCTGAGTCTCTTGATATCTTTGGTCCCTTTTGTCCGCTGCCGACTCTTCCTCTTCTTTCAAGAAATTCTTTTTCTATATTTTTTTTGTTTCCTGTTATTATTATTTCATCACAATTAACTATTACAACTTCCTCTCCTTTTAATGCCTGTTTGGCAGTATAACTTGCAAGCCTTCCCATAATTGCATTTTTTCCGTCTATTATCATCATTTTAATATCTTTATTTTCTTTCCCTCAGGATTTAATTTAATTTCCTCAACTATTGTCTTAAAATCAATCTTTTCTTTATTTAATTTTTCTTTGGCACTTTCAGAGAAGCCCAGCGCAACAATTTTTATTTTCTTGTTTATTTCCCCCTGTGACAATACCTTCCCAGGAATAAGTATAATTTCCCCATCTTCTGACCTTCTATTTATCTCATCAAGATTTATTGATACTCTGCTTCTTCTTGGGGTGGAAATTATTCGCCCTACTTTAAGCCATTTATCATTCTTTCTGCAGGCAATTATTGTTTCAACTATCTCAGGATTTTTCTTGTTTTTTGCTCTCTTGAAAATTTTTGTTTTACTTATCATCTTTATTTTTTAACAGAAGTCTTTTTGACTCTGCTATCGCGTTAACTCGCAGGTTCTATTCATCTATGAAAATTTTTGTTTATAAACTTTTTCATGAATATGGAATGCGGGAGAAAGGATTCGAACCTTCGCAGGCACTAAGCCAACAGCTCTTGAGGCTGCTCCGTTTGACCACTCCGGCACTCCCGCCTAAAATTATTAATTATGCAGAAGTTTTAAAAGTTGTCTATTTGGAATTCATTAATCATGCCTTTTCAATTTTTTTAAGAACATCACCTAAATCGCTTTTTAATTCTTTTACTGATTTTGAAAGAATATCTTTTACATTTATCTGTCCAAAAGATTCTATTGTTATAATTAATTCTTTTTTATATTCAATTTCCGCCTTTTTCCCTTCTTTTTCAGCGATTCCTTCACAGACATCACTCATGCTGTCTTTTTTGTTATCTGTAATAATTATCTTATTGCCTTTTTCCTTAATTTCTGCATCAGGGCATATTCTTTTTATCTTTTCTCCAAATTCTTTATCAACTGTTATTTCTGCAGCATTTCTGTAAAAGATTATCCCTGGGGAAAATTTTGAATGTTCAATTCCCCTCCCAAGCTTTGCTTTTGCAAGTATTTCTATCTCCTGACCTTTATTTAGGATTGTAATAGGGATTTTATCATATACTATCCCTGTTTCTCCTTTTAATTCTCCGGAGTAAACAATCCCTTCCCTGTTCACAGATAATTTTAATTCTGCCTCTTTTTTTGCCCCTGAATTTTCAAGAGGAATCATTCCCACTCTGTGGGCAATTGTTTCATCATAGAGTGCAGAATCATTTTTTAAAATTTCTACTTCATCTATTGAGAGTATTGGTATTTTATTTGAATATCTTCTTATTGCATTAGCCAGACTTTCATTTGTATCTGCTGTGAATACAATCTGATTGTCTTTTTTGTATATTAATTCCATGATAATTTCCATAAAAGAAGGTATTTAAATCCTATGGCCTTCTTCCACGTCTTCCTCCTTTCTTTTTTGGACCTCCTCTCGGAACTTTTGTGGTATCCCCTATATTCAATATTCTGAATCCCTCTCTTGAAAGACTTTTTATTATTGCATTAGCTCCAGGACCCGGAGCAGGATTCCCTGTTTTTGCTTTTATCTTTACATAAAGATTATTTATTCCTACTTCATTTAAATTTTCAGAGATTCTTTTTGCAATAAACATTGCCACTGTTGGATTTGCCTTTAGTCTGTCATGCTTTGTAACCATTCCTCCAGAAACTCTTGCAATTGTATTCCCGGACATGTCTGTAACATGAACAATTGTGTTATTAAAAGATGTAAATATGTTAACAATCGCTTCTATTTCCGCTTTTTTCTTTTTTTCGTCTTCAGGCATTTTCATTCTCCTCTTCTTTTATTTTCTCTTCGGGATTTCTTTCTGATTTTTCAGCATCCTCATTTTTTTCCCCATGAACTTCTTTTGTTTTTTTCTTTATTTTCTCTTTTACTGTTATTTTTTCCCTTAATTCCACAGGTACAATATAAGATGGAATATTAATTATTTTCCCATCCACCATTATTTTTTTATGGGTAATAAGTTGTCTTGCCTGTTTCATGGTTGTTGCCATCTTTTTTTTCACAAGAATTGTTTGTAATCTTTGTTCTAAGTAATCCTTTTTATCAAGCGCAAGAACATCTCCTATAGAATTTGCATCTATTCCTATTTTCTTTAATTGGTCAAACAGTTTTTTCTGTTCTTCGTGGTCTTTTGAGATCATCTTTTTTGCTTTCTCTCTCATTGACTTTATTTTTGCTTCTGCCTTCCAGATTTCTTTTTTGTTTTTTAACCCATATTCTTTCTTTATTTTTTCTTCTTCAACTATTCTTATCTTTTCAAAAGGCCTTTTTGGTCTTGAGTAATTTTTCTTTTTTCTTATCATTTTTTAATCTTCTTTTTAATTCCTCCGGATTTCTTTCTGTTTTTTCTGAAATGAGCTTTTGTCCTCTGCCCTCTTACAGGAAGATTTGCAGAATGTCTTAAACCCTTATATGATTTTATCTTTTTCATTCTTTTAATATCAAATTCCTTTTGCAAATCGAGGTCACTTGCAGAAAGATGCCTGTCTTCCCCTGATTCCATGTCAAATCTTCTGTTAACAATAAACTTTGGAACATCAGGATTTTTAATGAATTCTGTTATTTTTTTTATTTCTTCTTCTGTCAGAGAACCAATTTTCCTATTTTTGTCAATCCCGAGCTTTTTACATATTGCATTGGAAAATGTCCATGAAATTCCTTTTATTTTTGTCAATCCCGGGTATAAATTCATTTTTCCTTCTATGTCTTTTGATACAATTCTTACTAGTTTGTCTTCATCTTTTATGTTTGTTTTTTGTTCTGCCATTTTATTTAACAAATAAATTATATCTCTCCATGTTTGTAAGCTCCTGAATAATTCTTTTTTCAACAGCTTTTTCAGGGCTTGGAAGATTTTGTATTCTCTCCTTCATGTCTTCAAAGCTTTCAAAGGGCTTTTCTTTTCTTTTCTCTATTATTTCTTTCATATGTTTCTTTCCAAATCCCGGAAGCAATTCAATCTGGTGCATTCTTTTATTTATTGCATCAGCCTTGTTGAAAAAATCAACAAATCTTTGTTCCTGTTCTTTGACTATTTTCTCTATAAATTCCTGAAGTTGTTCTTTGGCATGCTCAGTTAATTTTTCCCGCTTCAATCTGCCAAGAATATAATATACTTTATCCCTTTTACCCTCTCCAATATAAACTTTCTCTCCTACTTCCAGAGATTCTCCCTTTCTGGGGACTAGTTCCAGTAATATAAGATTCTTTTCTCCGATAGCCTGAGCTATTGCCATCATCTTTCCTTCCAGGGGATATCCGTTCGGCAGATATTCCAATACTATCGCATATTCTTCTTTTTCCATTTTTATTATTATTTGTATTTTTTAATAATCTCGAGTATTTTATTTGTCTCATTTTCGTCCAATGATATGTCTTCGAAGATTTTGTTTAAATCTCCTGCATTCTCCGGAAGCACATCTATTATTTTTGAAATATGATTCTCTCTTATTTTTATAAGGCTAAGTTCTCCTATTTTCCCCCTGATTTCCTTTGCATCTTTAATTGTTAATTCACTGAATTTTTTTATAAATCCAACTATTTCTGTATCTTCTTTTCCCTTTACATACTCAAGGCATTCTGCCATGCTTAGTGGTTGGTTGTTCTTTATCATTTTAAAGTAGGATTATTTTATTTTTTTTAAATGTATTGGCTCTATCAAATATTTTTTTTCCTGGTTTTGATCTTTAATCCTTACTATATACGCTTTTCCCTTTTTTCCCTCAACAACCCCTGTTCTTCCCTGCAGTCTTTCAGGAAAACTGGATTGGATTGTTTTTTCACGAATTACACTAACTCTGTCTTCTTTTTCCAGAGCCTGAAAATATTTGCTAAGCTGTAATTTTCCTCGGGTTCTTACTGCTTTTCTTTTTTTCTTAGCCATAAATTACTCAGAAATAATCTATTTAAAAAACTATCTAAATTCTTCAGTTCCAGAATCCTGTGGCATATTGCATAAGGTTCCGTTATCCCTGGCCTCTTCCATATTTTTCTTTATTGCCTGAAGCATTTTTGTCCCCCAGACACCTTCTCCGCATCTGTCACAGAAATCTATAACACTCTCCTCATCAATCTCAACACCACAATAAATGCACTTTTTCATGTTATCGTCCTCTTTAATCCTCTCTGAAAATAATTTTAGTTTTTAAAGATTTGTATAAATTTTTAAAATTATCTGATACACATAATCAATATTCTTTTATTTATTCATATCTTAAGGCATCTGCAGGCTTTAACTTGGATGCCTGATATGCTGGTGCTATTCCTGATAATGCCCCAACTAAGAATGAAAATGTCAATGCTCCTGCTATAAGATACCATGGGAATGATGCCTGCAATAAGTCTGTCCCTAATGCCTGGATTGCAATGTATTCCACACTTTTTCCTAGCCCATATCCTATTGCAATTCCAATTGCTCCTCCGACCAATCCCAATAACCCCGCTTCAAAAAGGAATATAAGCATTATGTCTGAATTCTTTGCTCCAACAGCCTTCATTGTTCCGATTTCTTTTGTTCTTTCTATGACTGCAGTATACATAGTATTCATGATTCCAATACCACCGACAACAAGGGAGATTGCTGCAATTCCCACAAGAACAGCCTGAACTATATTAAAAATGCTTGAAAAGCTTTCCAGCAACTGTTCTGAAGTCTGCACATTAAATGTTTCCTGCCCTTCTTCCTCTCCTCTTGATTGCCGTAATTTCCTTTTAATAGTATCTGCTACATCAACTGGGTCAAATCCATTTGCAGTTTCCACAACCAGCTGGCTTTCCTCATCATCAATGTTCATAATTTCTCTCAGAACTTCTTTTGGGACATATACAATATTGTCATCAATAGGATTTCCTATTTTTTCCATAACTCCTGTAACTTTAAACTCTATCCCTTCAATATTTATGCTATTTCCAATATATAATTTCTTTTCCCATAAGTCTCCGTAAACATGATTATATCCGACAACTGCCTTGTATTTATCTCCATTCTTTAACCCTCTTCCCTCAATAATTTCAAGACCCCCGATGTCTATGGTTTGTTCAAAATCTTCCGGAGTAACTCCTTCTGTGTAAACTATATTCGCTTCATCTCTGTATGTAATCTGTCCCTGCTTAACCAGATAAGCAATAATACTTTCAACTCCTCTTACTTCTTCGATTATTCTTACATCTTTGCTGGTTAATTTTAAAGATTCTCCTCCAGAAGACCCTGGTGAAGCAAACCCTGCAGGCTGAATTATTATTTTATTACTTCCAAGCTGTTCAAATTGTTCACTAATCGCATTTTGTAAACCCTGCCCCAAAGAAATCAACCCGACAACTGCAGCAATTCCTATAAAAATACCAATCATAGTAAGCCAGCTTCTGACTTTTCTTCTTTTGAGATTGTTAAATGCCAGTGAGAAATAATCATTCATAGGGAATTACCTCCCTTCTGTCTTCTTCTTTCTTTTCATTCTTTTTCTTATTCTGTAAATAAAAAATACAACAATTAAAAATGCTGAAATTAAATAGATAGTATAGCTTGGTTTTTTAACCAGTCCAAGTTCCTGTGCTTCTTTTAATGAATAAACATTCATAGAAACTGTTTTTGTTTCACTGAACTCCTTATTTGTCGCATCCCTGTATTTAACGGTTACCGGAAGATTTATTGTATTTGAGCTTTTTGCAGAGATATATATCCTGTAATCTATGCTGTCAAAATCGTCGCTGCTAATATCCCCAATATACTGTTCATTTTCAGAAAGAATATTAACACCATCAAAATCATTTACGTTAACATAAAGAAATTTTACATCAGCCAGCCCGGAATTTATTATTCTTATAGATATCTGATTTTCTTTTCCTTTGATTATTGTTGTATCTTCAAGAGATAGTTTTAATTCCGGCTCTGAATTTACTATGAGGCTTATCATTTCATTTTTTGTTACATTTGTCCCGTTAATATCAGAATATGTTATCTGGATTGGTATTTTATAGATTCCAGAAGCAGTATCTGGAAGTGCAATTAACTGAAATTCAAAATCCTCTTCATCTCCTTCGTCTAATTCATCCAAAAATCTTTCTGAGCTTGATTTGTAAGGAGCAAAAGGGCTTTCACTTAAATCAAATTTTACTCTCAGGCCACTTACATCATCATTTAGTATATTTTCAATCTCTATTGTTATATCTGCTACCTGCCCCGGAATAATCTCTGAGGGGGTGCTTGAAACATCTTTTATTGTAACAGCTGAAACAAGGTTTAAAGCTAATACTAAAAAGATTATTCCGAAAACTGTTATGTTTTTTGCTTTATTCATTTTATTTTTCATTATTGGTTATTTATAAATCTTTCTATTTTGTTACCACGTGTTAGTTAATACAATAATACTATCTTACTTTCTTTATTTTTATCTCCGGCTCCTTCTCTAACTTTCCATCACGCATTTTTAAAACTTTCTGGGCATAACCAACCATGTTTAAATCATGAGTTACTAAAATTATTGTTTTTCCTTTTTTGTTTAACTCCTTAAAAAGTTCCATTATCTCCAGACCTGTTTTTGAATCCAGATTTCCTGTGGGTTCGTCAGCAAGAATGACATCCGGATTGTTTGCCAATGACCTTCCTATGGCAACTCTTTGCCTTTGCCCTCCTGAAAGCTCATTTGGAAAATGGTTTTTCCTGTCAGTCAATCCAACCATCGCCAGAATCTTTTCTGCTCTCTCAATTCTTTCTTCTTTTTCAACTCCATGGAAAACCATAGGAAGTGCAATATTTTCTATTGCTGTTAAAGTAGGGATTAAATTAAAAGTTTGGAATACAAAACCTATTTTACTCCCTCTTATTTGTGCAAGCTCAGATTCCTCAAGATGTTCTATATCCTGTCCCTCAAGATAAATCTCTCCTTCTGTGGATAAGTCAAGTGCACCGACCATATTCATCATTGTTGATTTTCCGCTTCCGCTCGGACCGATAATTACAACAAAATCTCCTTTGTTTATTTTAACATCTACACCATCTAAAGCTTTCACTACACTGTCTCCCATTTTGTAATGCTTGCAAACATTTTCCAGCCTTATTATTTCTTCTTCCATAATTATTTCATAACCCTACCTTATTTAAATCTTTTTATTGTTATCATTGTGTAATAGTGTCTTTTATCTTAAATGCAAACCTTTTTAAATAGTTTCAAATTTCATATCATTATGATTATCCCTGTTAGATGTTTTTCATGCGGAAAGCCAATAGGGCACCTGTGGGAACAGTTTAAAAAAAGAACTTCTGAAGGAGAGCCTGCAGGAAAGGTATTGGATGAACTAGGAGTAGAAAGATATTGCTGCCGTTCAATTTTTCTAGGGCAGACTGATTTGATAGAACTTGTAGGAAAATTCAAAAAATCATAAATTATTTTATTTTCCATCTGCTTTCATTGTCACATTCTTTGCATTTAATTTTTTTCATCCCATCTTTTATTCTCAGAACCTTTAAATTTGGAGAAAAACATTTCCTGCAGAATAGTTTTCTTTTATCTCCAAGTTTTATATTATGGCCCATCGCAATCTTTTTTATTTTTTTGATATCTTTTGGTGTTTTATTTTTTAAATCTTTAAAAAATTTTTCAACCTCTTCTTTTGCCTCTGTCCTTGAAATTTTTTTCATTTAACAAATCCTCCATGGTAATAGCAAAAATAAACTGCCCTATTTTTATAGGATATTTTTTCAACCCCGCAGAAAGAATCTATCTTTCCTTCAAACCTATTTATATATCTGAAATCATCTTCTTTAAAATTAGCAGGCCCTCTGAATGGCTTATCTTCATCAACTTTTCTCAGAGCTTTCCTTAAAAATTTATACACTTTTGAGGAATTTTTGGAGATAGTCTTTCCATAATAATTCATTATCCATACAACTTTCCCTTCTTTTATGATAATTTCTTCTCCTGAGAATGGGTTTGTTCCGAAATATTTATCCTGATAAAATAAACCTCTGTTGGAATACATTAATAATTTCCCCTTCCCCTTTATCTTCTTTTCTCTTGCATTTTCATTGGCATAAGTTGCTCTTTTTGCTCTGACAAGAAATTCCTTAAGCTCCATTGATAAAATAAGAAATATTCTTTTATAAAATTAGATGAAGACAGCTTGAAGGGTTTGCAGCTTGTCTGCCACTATAGCCAACAACATAGGAAGCTTAACTTCTGTGTTCGGAATGAGAACAGGTGTTTCCAACCTATTATGGCCGTCTTCAATATTCTCCATCTTTCTTAGTTTTTAAATATTATCTTTTTGTATTTCCTATGAAATGAAAAACAACTCTTAAATATTTGATAATATTTCTTATCTTACAGACAGGAGCATTCAGTGTTAAGATGCTTTATGTGTCTTGAGTCTTTTCGAGGATTCGCACTGGCTTGTTCTGTCTGGTCTTTTTTGATGTTTCTAAAGTTTTTTATAATCCTATTCTGATTAATTTTAATCTAATGACAATCCAATGCGGGAATGCCGGAGTGGTCAAACGGGCAAGATTAAGGCTCTTGTGGCTTAGTGCCTGCGAAGGTTCGAACCCTTCTTCCCGCATTTATTAAAGAAAACTGAATATTCCTTTTTGAATTATTAAAATTGCCAAAACCAAAAAAAACAAAAAGGGCATATTAAAAGACAATGTTAATAGAATTAAAATTCCGCACGAAAAATCAATCCAGCTGGCAAAATCCTTGAGTAATCCCATCGCTGATTTAAGGAAAAGGATTATTGCAAGAGCCCACAATACATTATGATTAATTTTAATACCAAAACCCAATATTATTAAAATAACCCCTATTATTGCATCAAATGCACCAAACAGTTTTAACAGCATGTTTTTTAATCCCCTTTTCTATTTTTAAATATATCAATAATACTGCGCCTGTAGCTCAGTTTGGATTAGAGCAACGCACTCCTAATGCGTAGGTCACAGGTTCAAGTCCTGTCAGGCGCGTCACAAATCTAAATCTTTAAAAAACTTCTTTCAATAAATTAATTATGCGCTGGTAGTATAGTGGTTAGTATATCTGCCTTCCAAGCAGATGACCCGGGTTCGAGTCCCGGCCGGCGCATTTAAGGAAGATAAAAAATGGAAGAAAAAAAAACATTTTTAAGAAAAGTAGAAATTTTTCATGATAGTTATTACAAAAAGCTGCTTATAATACCAATAGTTTTAATCCTATTCTCTTTTGTCTATCTCGGAATTTTTTATCATAAAAATAATGATTTTCTCTACAAGGATATTTCGCTTACCGGAGGAACAATTGTTACAATTCAGGACAAGATTGATACTCAGCAGATAAAGCAGGATTTGTCCTCGAAACTTCAGGATATAAATACAAGGGAAATTTATGATTTGACCACGAGAGAACAAAAAGCAATAATCATAGAAACAAAGACTTCTCCTGATGAAACAAAAATAATTCTTGAGGAATATCTTGGATATTCTTTAAATGAAGACAACAGCAGCTTTGAGTTTACAGGGTCACAGCTTAGTGAAAGTTTTTACAAACAGTTGATTATTGCAATAATTTTTGCATTTATCCTTATGGCTTTGGTTGTTTTTATATTATTCAGAACCGTTGTTCCTTCTCTTGCAGTTATTATCTCTGCATTTGCAGACATACTTATGACTCTTGTTTTGGTGGATATTTTTGGAATGAAAATGTCAAGTGCAGGAATAGTTGCATTTTTGATGCTGATTGGTTATTCTGTTGATACTGATATTCTTCTGACAAACAGGGTATTAAAAAGAGGAGAGGGAAATATTAATGAGAAACTTTTTTGGGCATTCAAAACAGGATTAACAATGACTCTTACTTCTTTTGTTGCAATTCTTTGCGCATTAATAATTGTAAGATCTTTTTCATATACTCTCTCTCAGATATTTACTATCTTATGCATAGGGCTGTTTTTTGATGTATTTAATACATGGATTATGAATGTCTCAATACTTAAATGGTATGCGGAGAAGAAAAAATGAAACTTACATGGAAAATATGGTTATTGATAATTGTATTATGTCTTTGTCTTCTTTCAATATTTGGATTTCCCCCTGTTTTTTTTGAAAAAGGGGTTTTAATAACAAGTGTGGAGCAGAATTCAACTGCATTTGAACAGGGACTAAGGCAGGGACAGATAATCACAGGGATAGATGGAAATACTATAATAATGCTGAAGATTTCACAAATTCTTTACAGGATAAATTTTCTTCTGGGAACAATATAAAAATAATAGTAACAACAAAAGATGCCGAATATATTCTCTTTTCAGACAGTGCCCCTGAAATTACTGTTTCAGACATTCCAGAAACAAATCTTAAATCTGGATTGGATTTAGCAGGTGGTTCACGCGCATTGGTAAAAGCAAAAAATCAGGATTTAACTTCTGATGAAGTAAGAGACTTAGCAGATATAACATTCAATAGATTTAATGCTTTTGGGCTTACAGATGTGAAAGTTCTTCCTGTATCTGATCTGTCAGGAAATAATTATATGTCTATAGAAATTGCAGGAGCAACTCCAAAGAATCTGGAAACATTAATTTTGGAACAGGGAAAATTTGAAGCAAAGATAGGGAATGAACTTGCTTTTTCAGGGGGAAATAAAGATATAGCTTCTGTCTCCCGTTCAGGACAGGAATCAGGAATTTATTCCTGCACTCCTGCTGAGGAAGGTTATTATTGTAATTTTAGATTTGTTATTTATCTCAGTGAAGATGCGGCAAAGCGTCATGCAGATATCACCTCTAATTTAGGAATAAATGAGACTAATCCGGGATATTTATCCAAACCACTGGATTTGTATGTAGATGATAAACTTATGGATAGTTTGTTAATCAGTGAAGGGCTTAAAGGAAGAGTAACAACACAGATTATGATTTCTGGTTCAGGAAAGGGGGAAACAAGAGATGATGCAATAAAAAATGCCGAATTAGAAATGAAACAGCTGCAAACCATTCTTATCACAGGAAGTTTTCCATATCAGCTGGAAATTGTAAAACTTGATACAATTTCTCCTGTCCTTGGAAAACAATTTATAAATTCAATACTTCTTGCAGGAATTACTGCAATTGCTGCAGTTTCTATTATAATCTTTATAAGATACAGGAAGTTTAAGTCTTCACTGGCTCTTATTTTTACAGTATTATCAGAAATTACAATAATCTTGGGAATTGCGGCATTGATAGGATGGAACCTTGATCTTCCGAGTATTGCGGGAATTCTTGCCACAATTGGTACTGGTATAGACCAGCAAATAATAATCCTTGATGAATCAAAATCCGGGGGTGTTTTAAGTTTAAAACAAAGATTAAAGAGAGCTTTTTCAATTATTCTCGGGGCATATTTCACTGCTGTTGCATCAGTAATACCTCTGTACTGGGCTGTTGCGGGAATGTTTAAGGGGTTTGCAATAACCACCCTTATAGGGATTACTGCAGGAGTTTTGATTACCCGTCCGGCTTTTAGTGATTTAGTTAAAAAAATAGAAGAATAAAAATGAAACCTCTTTCACATTTTATTTTTGGAATTATCTTTTCATTGCTTCTTTTTCTCATATTCCCAAAAATGGGGCTTCTTGGATTTTTACTAATTGTTTTTTCATCTGTTCTTATTGATTTTGACCATTATGTTTATTATGTTTTGAGAAAAAAAGATTTTAGTCTGAAAAATGCATATAATTGGTTTATCCAGAATGAGCAAAAATATCTCTCTCTTTCATCCTCAGAAAGAAAGCAAATTTACCCTTCTCTCTGCCTTATTCACACATTCGAATTTCTTATTCTTTTTGCTCTTTTGATTTTTTATTCACATGTCTTTTTGTTTATTCTGACAGGATTCATTTTTCATTTATTTTTGGATTTTGTATATGCAGTATACTCTCATGTTGAAGGTCATGATATCTCTGCTGTATATAATTGCATAAAGTCCCGAAGATTAAAGCATATTGAGGATATTTAACAAAATATATTTTTTTTAATATACATCTTTATAATAGTTTTTTAATCCTTAACTTGATGAATAACATCAGAAAAATTTTAATTTTTGTTGTTGCATACAATGCAAAATTGCATATAAGAAGTCTGTTAGACAGGATTCCCCAATCTTTATGGGAAGAAGCAGATGAATTTTTAATATCTGATGATTCTTCTCTAGATAATACTTATGAGGTTGCTCTGGGATATAAACAGGAAAAGCAGCTCAAAAAATTAAAGGTAGTAAAGCAGAAAAAAAATCTTGGTTACGGAGGAAATCAAAAGTGGGGGTATGATTATGCCATAAAAAATGGTTTTGATATTGTTGTATTGCTTCATGGAGATGAACAGTATCCTCCGGAACATATTAATCTTTTAATAAATTCAATTAAGAAGGAAAATTCAGATTTTGTTTTTGGTTCTAGAATGACAGGAAAACCAAGAAAAGGGGGAATGCCTATTTATAAGTTCATAGGCAATAAATTTTTAAGTTCAGTAGAAAATCTTTTTTTGCATACAAATCTTTCGGAATTTCATTCTGGTTTTAGGGCTTATAATGTTCATGCTTTAAATCAGATCCCTTTTGAGAGGTGCTCAGATGATTTTCATTTTGATTCGGAGATTATAGTTCAGTTAATAATTGCCAAAAAGAAAATATCTGAATTTACAATACCGACAAGATATGGCATAGAGAAATGCTATGTTAATCCTGTACTCTACGGTTTCAATATACTAAAACTATTATCTGAATACTGGATGCACAAAACTGGTTTTAAGAAAAACAGAAAATTCTCCTTTTCTTTTAATTAATCTTATAAACCTCTGTCTTTTATTTCTTTAATGGATAAATGCAGTAAGTATGAATTTAAATCCTTTAAATTTAGCAGTCATAAAAAACTCATAAATTTTGTTTATCCAAATTCAAGGGTTTTGGATGTAGGTTGTTCTAAGGGATATATTGCAAGGGAATTAAAAAAGAAAGGATGTTCTATTACCGGGATTGACATTAATAAAGAAGATTTGAGAGAGGCAAAAAAATATTGTGACAGGACAATTTTAGGTGATATAACCAAGAAAGATATCAAAGAAAAATTTGATGTGATAATTCTTGGGGATATTATAGAGCATGTTGTTCAGCCGCTGGATTTATTAAAAAAATTACGTAAAAATTTAGACAAAGGGGGATATATCCTTATTTCAACACCAAATATTGTAAATATTTATCCAAGATTAAAAATATTCTTGGGGAGTTTTGATTATGAAGATATTGGTTTTTTTGACAGGACCCACCTTCGATTTTTTACCTTAAAGACTTTTAAAAAAATGGTTGCTGACTCGGGATATTCCATTGTATCCCTTGAATTTACGCCCATTCCAATATATCTTGGATTTCCAAATATTTCAAAAACTTTATTAAAACCATTTTATTATTTATTAAATATTGCTGCAAATATTTATCCAAGATTATTTGCATATCAATTTGTGGCCAAGATAAAATGAACTCTCTTGATAATTCAATAGACAAATTTGTTTCAAAAACAATAAATTTCTTTTTTTCGAAAGAAAAAAAAATACAGAGATGGATTATATGCCTTATCCTTGTGGGTTTTGTTTTAAGATTTGTTGCTGCCCTAAATCTCAGTGTTCTTGCAGATGATGTGCTGAAGGCATTTCACTCTGCCGGAATTATTAGTTCAAAGACTCTCTCAACTTCCTCTTCGCCGCCCCTTTTCTATTATCTTACTGATCTTTCATATAAATTTTTTGATTATACCACTTTTGCCTCCAGATTTTGCTCTTTCATTTTCGGGGGGTTATTAATTCCTGTTTCCTTTTTAATATCAAGAAAATTTTTTGACAGAAATACATCTCTTCTGGTAATGTTTTTTGTCGCATTCTCCAACTTTTTGATAAGGATGACAACAGCAGAGGAAAGCTTAATGATTCTTTTCTTTTCAATGGTTGGAGTTTATTTTGGAATTGGGTACCTGGAAAAGGAAAAGCTCTCTTTATTGTTTCTTTCAGCCATATTTTTTGGTCTTTCCTGCTTAACAAAATATAGCGCTCCTTTTTTCATCCTGAGCTTTTTAATTTTTTCTTTATTTTACTTAAGGCTTAATGAAAAAAGGATTTTAACAAAGAAGCACCTTAAACATCTTGTAGTTTTTCTTTTGATTATCTTCCTCTTTTGCGTGCCTTTTTTGACTTTTAATTATCTTCTTTATAAGGATAAGGGGATAGTGGATATTTATTTTAGCAGAGTTATCAGCCTTAATTCCACCCAGGAGCTGTATGGAAGCCTTGCGGGGCAGGAAACAACATTCTTTGATAATATCTTTGTATTATCCAATTACAATAATATTTTCCTGCCATTTAGGACGGATATAGTAATTTCTATTTTTTCTGTTATCGGCCTGTTTTTTCTGTTAAATAAAAAGAAATATCTTCCTTTTATTTTTGTGATAATTTTCTTTTTTCTTCCTTTTATTCTTCAGACAGGAGGTAGCACACTCCAGAAACATTTTATTTTTATGTCTTTTATCTTAGCTTTTCCCGCGGGATTTGGATTAAAATCAATTCTTTCATTAATAAACAGCAAATTCATCAGAGGAATACTGTTTTTATTTTTAATAATCTTTTTATCCATAAATCTTGGTAATTCATATGGAACCCCCCATAATTTTTTCCACTCAAGTGATGCCTCTATGCTGAAAACTTTCATTAATCAAAATGTATTGCCTTCTGACCTGATTGTATTTGATTCAAGAATTTATACGGGGCAAACTTTCTGGATGGCCACAGACAGGCATTTTTTAAATTTTCATGAATTTCTGGATTTTTATAGGAATAATCAGCAATTGCATTTTAACGGCCATCCTACAAATATTTATGTTATTGAGTGTGTTCTGGATGATTGTGGCTGGGGAACTGTTAGTCAGCAACCAGATTTCAATTCCTCATCTGAAGCAATTCTTTCTTCCTTAAAAGAATCTTCTCAGTTGGTTAGAAATATTCCCTCTATTGATTATAATGGAAATGAATTATTTGGACAGCAAATAAAAAAAGATTCCTACAGAATATATTCTACTACAATAAATCTTGACAGCAGCCTGATTTCAAACACAGATTATTCACATTCTTTTTACTTTACTCCTTATCTTTATAAAAATAAGAAATTATATCTTTATACCTATGATATTTATTCCGGACTTGACAATCTTCTCCAGAAATTTTCTTATTATATAATATTGCTCTCTGTTTTTTTATCTATTCTCTCTGTTTTTTTAATCCTTTATCTGACTTTCAGGATATAATGTTTTTAAATGGGTTGTGCTTTTATTTATAATGATAGATAAGACTGAAGTATCTGATAATCTTAGAAAGATAGCAAAAACATCTCTTTTTGTTTTTATTGGAGTTTTTTTATCCAAGGTATTCACTTATCTTTACAGGATTATAATTGCGCGATATCTTGGTTCAGAGGTATATGGCTTGTTTTCTATGGCATTAATGATATCAGGTTTTTTCATCTCTTTTTCTTCTCTTGGGCTTTCAGAAGGCCTTCTAAGATATGTTTCTTTTTACAGAGGAAAGAAAGATTCAGACAGATTAAACTATATTATTGATTTAGTAAAGAAAATTTCTCTTATTTCAGGACTGATAGCCGGATTGGCACTGTTTTTTCTTGCAAGATTTATTTCAATTACCTTTTTTAACAACCCTGAATTGATTATTTTTCTCCAGCTGTTTGGTATTTTAATTCCCATTTATGTTCTGTCAGGTGTTTTTGTTTCGGTTGTGAGGTCTTTTGAAAAAATATCTTTTTATTCTTTTGTAAATAATATACTCCAAAATGCTGTAAAACTTTTGGGGCTGATAACTCTCCTCCTGCTTGGTTTAAAAACCAATGCAGTCATTTTTTCGTACATTCTGGGAATTCTTTCCATGCTGATAGCAGCCTTTCTTTTTTGTAAATATAAGCTTGCGAAGGTATTTACAAAATATAATCTCCCTGGAAAAGAAAAAGAAGAAATAAGAAAAAACCTTCTTTTTTATTCTCTTCCAATGATGTTTTCCGGGATTATTTTTACTATTTTTTATTGGATTGATACCTTTGTTATTGGTTTTGTTCTGTCAAGGCAGATTTCTCCTTCAGGAGGAGCACAATATGTGGGATTTTATAATGCGGCAATACCAATAGTGGCTCTCCTTTCTATTGTCCCTGATTTGCTTCTGCAATTATTTTTTCCTTTAATTACGAAGGAATTTGCACAGGACAAACTGCAGACAATAAAGGAACTGAGCAAGCAGGTAAGTAAATGGATCTTTTTCCTGAATCTCCCTTTGTTTTTAATAATGTTTTTCTTTCCTGAACAGATTATATTTTTATTATTTGGAGACGAATATCTTGTCGTCTCAAATGTAGTAAGGATATTATCTCTTAGTGCTATATTTTCAAGTTTGGGTTTTATCCCTCAGCATTTAATTCTCATGAAAGGAAAATCCAATTTTATATTAAAGATCCTTATAGTGATGTCACTGGTAAATCTTGTTCTAGATTTCATTCTTGTCCCCAAGTATGGGATGACAGGAGCTGCAATAGCAACTATGACAGTCTGGATTATTTACAATATAATTCTTATCTTTAAAATAAGAAATATTTTTTGTTTTATTCCTTTCAGGAAAAAAATGTTCAACCCTCTGTTATTTTTAGTTCCTTTTATTGTTTTATTGATATTCTTGAGACAAAATATTTCCTTAGGAATTATCCCTTTCATTTTTTTGTCCATTATTTTTTTCATGATTTACCTTTTTCTGCTATTTATGACTAAATCATTTGATGAATATGATATTTCTATCCTGAAATCTATCAGAAGTAAAATAAGCAAAAAACATTAAGTCTAGATTTAATAATCATAATTCTTTTAAATAGCATATATTTCTCTTTTTTATGAACAAAAATAAAAAACGTCTTCTGAATGTTCTCAAAAAAAAGAAACTATTATTCGCTCCATGGGGGGGAGAAGATAAATTTTACACATGTTATCAATACTGGTATCATCCTCTTCAGAAATTTTTCGGGAATATTGTGTCTTTTGATCCTAAGAAGAATTTGTCCGTTTATGGGAAAGAAAAAATGAATGAGAGATTCCTTGAAGTTGTTAAAAAGGAAAAGCCGGACTATGTTTTTTTCTGGCTGATTGGGGATGAGTTTGATCCGGATACTTTTGCAAAACTAAGAAAACTTTCCCCTAAGACAATAATTTTTAATTTTTTTGGAGATGACGATGCTAAGTTTGAAAATTTTTCAAGATATTGGGCATTATTTTTTGATTATTGTCTTTATCTGCCCCAGCCAGTACCAGGAAATAATTCTTATAAAAAAGATGGGATTAATTCTTCCTTTCCTTCATGCGGAATAAATACAGAAAACTTTAAGCCACTGAGTCTGGAAAAAAAATATGATGTTACTTTCATAGGGACTCCTAAAAAAGACAGGAAGGAATTCATCCAGTTTTTGATAGATAATGGTGTAGATATTAATCTGTTTGGATGGGGGTGGGAAAAATACCCTTCCTTAAAAAAATTTTACAAAGGTCCTTTGAGTAGCGAGGAACTTGTTAAGATTTCATGCCAGAGCAAAATTAATCTTTGTTTTACTAAAAATTATCAGGGAGAGCCCCATCTTAAAGGAAGAGTTTTTGAAATTGGGGGCTGCAAATCTTTTGTATTAGTGGAAGATTCTCCAAGGTTTCTTAATTTTTTCAAAAAAGAAAAGGAGATTGTAATGTTCAAAGACAAGGAAGACCTTCTTGAAAAGATAAAATATTACCTGAAACATGAAAAAGAAAGGGAAAAAATAGCAGAAAATGCCTATAAAAGAATTTTGAGGGAATATAATCTTGATACTGAACTTTCAAACTTTTTCTCCATGACAGAGAAAAGAAAAAACAGAAGAAAACTTCCAGAAATAAAAGGAAAAACTATGCTTCTTACAAAAAAGGATTTTGAATTAAGTGAAGAAGAATTAAAAAAGAAGATAAAGGATTACGATTATATTCATTTTAATGACGGAAATGCAATATTTTCTCCCTATAAAGAATACTTGCAGGCATACTCTCTGGAAAAAACAGGAAACCAGATAAGCTGCTGTGATTTTTATGTTAACTCAGACAAACTCGGGAATTATATGTCATTTGAATATATTTATGTTTATAAGGAAATTCCAATAGAAGAGTTTAACTCTTTTTTTAACATAAATCAGATAATGGTTATCCATAGTTTCTTTGTCAGGAATATCAAAAAATTCAGAAAAATATTGTTATATAATGAAAAGATTAATTTTATTATTCCCCGTAATACAGAATTTGTTGATATTCCCCTTGTGATAATTAAAGCAGATAAGTTTGATTTTAATGTTGACTATTTAAAATTTAAGAAGTTTTTTAACCTTAAAATATTTGACAGTCTATCCCCTTTAATTTATCAGAAAAAATTATTCTCAACTGCTTATTTTTATAATCTTCTTTTTAGAAATTTCCCAGGAAAAAAACTTGTTTTAAGATATTTATATGAGGAAAAACTTAAGAACAGAAATTATTTTAAAAAATTTAAAGATATTTCTTTAGGAAATGTTGATTTTTATTCATCATCCCCTTAATTTTAAGATAGGACCAAGTTCCAAATAATAAAAATCTCTATCTTTGTATGAACAGATATTTTTGCGCATAAATAGAAATAATTAAAAAACAGATTTTCATTTGTATAATATGCCTAAAAACAAAGAGATGCACTTCTTGGACTATAAAAAGTACCTGTTAAAAAACATTATTAAAAATGGACGAAGATAACTTGGGTAAAGGTAGAGATATAAAAAAGTTTTATGAAAAATATCCTTTTCCAAACACAGAATTAAAAAATATGAATTTGGAATCTAATAGTTGGATACTTAAAGTTTTGAGCAGCCCAGTAAAAGAAAACAGCAATATTCTTGATATTGGCTGCGGGACGGGAGAGATATCTCTGTTTCTATCAAAGTATGGGACTGTCCAAGGAATAGATTTCTGTGAGAAATCCATAGAAATAGCAAATAAGATAAAAGATGAATTGAAAATAAGGAATGTATGCTTTTCTTCTGATGATATAACAAAAGAAAAAGAAAGAGGAAAATATGATTACTTATTTTGCATAGGAGTTCTGCATCATATTCCTGAAATGGATAAGGCAATAGAGAATATAAGAAAATGCATGCATGAAGATTCTGTTCTTATTATTGGATTGAATAATAAATGGTTTGATAAGAGAAATAGAATAACAGGATGGAAATTTAAAAAAGAGCATGTAGCTAGAGAGAAAGATTTTAGCTCTCATCCTTATTCAATGACATATACCCAAAAAGATGCTGAAAAGATATTAAGAAAGTATTTTCAGATAACAAATACCTGGAGGAATGTTCCGGAGATTATAAGATTTATGACCGGAAAATTTGGGATGATGTTATTTGAATGTAAATTAAAAGATGAAAAATAAAAAAAGATTTTTTGATTTTAAACTTTATAAATTTTAATAATTCTATATGCTATCTTTTTTAAAAAATTTATAGTTATAACTATTTTTCTGGAAAAGATAATTTCCTACAACAAGGTATTTTAAATCTGAATTATCCAGAGTATGCAGGGCATCTTCAGGAGTTAAAACATTTGGTTCCCCATGAAGATTAAAACTGGTATTTAATACTCCTCCGATTCCTGTCAGCCTGTAAAACTCTTTAATTATCTCATAATAATCTTTGTTATATTCTTTAGTTATAATCTGTGGGCGTATAGTAAAATCATAGGGATGGATAGCAGCAATAAGTTCCTCCCTTCCTTTTTTTGTTGAATCAAATGTTATTACCATATAGGGTGCAAAAATCTTTTTTGGATTTTTTATATATTTTTTTTCACATTTATCCAGTATGCTCGGGGTAAATGGCATCCAAAAATCCCTGTCTTTTATTGTTTCATTTAAGATTCTTATGGTTTCTTTATTTGATGGATTTGCAAGAATGCTTCTGTTTCCAAGAGCCCTAGCACCCCATTCACTTTTCCCGGAACATCTGGCGATTATTTCCCCTTTTGATAACAATCTGGCTATTTCTTTATTTGCATTTTTTAATTTTTTTATTGAATATTTCTCTTCCAGATTATTTCTCAAAATCATATCTTCAACATATTTTTCATCATATTCAGGACCAAGATACAAATCTTTTATTGGGGAAGGGGCAAATGAGAGATTATTCTTTTCACAATATAACTTATATCCATAAAAGCATGCCCCGATTGCATTGCACTCATCTCCGCAGCTTGGCATTACAAATATCTCTTTTACCTCTGGGAGCTCAGCAATTTTTTGATTTGCTTTGACATTCATGAAAACCCCTCCTGACAATGCGATGCTATCTATGCCTGTTTTTTTCACTGATTTTTTAATCCATTCACATGTCTTTTCTTCCACAAGTTTTTGTATTGCTCCGCAAATATTGTCAAATCTTTCATATTTTAACTCTTTTTCAAGAAAAATATCTGAGAAAGGCATGTTAAACCTTGAATTGAACATCAGGGAGTCATCTATTTCAAGAAGGTCTTTAAATTTTGAATATGCTTTTTCTATATTGTGCTCTTTTGCATATGGGGCCATACCCATAACTTTAAATTCATGCTGAAGAGGTTTCATTCCTAAAAAGATAGTAACTATGGCATACAGATATCCAAGAGAAGCACTCTTTTTTGTTTTTGAAATTGTTGTCAGTTTTTTTCCATCAAAAATGTTTACTGTGGCACATATGTCACTTCCTTCTCCATCAAGTGTAAATATTAATGTTTTTTTCTTCCTGTCAACGTTGAACCCTACTGATAATGCATGACAAATATGATGGTCTGTTATAACAATCTTTTTTTCAGGGAAATCCAGTTTTTTGGAAAGCTGCTTTCTTATTTTCCCTCTTTTTTTAACTATGTCTCTTTTGATTTCCTTAATCCGGAGATATTTCTCAAAAAGTCTTGGATATTTATAACCAAGTCCGGATAGTATTTTTTTGTGAAATCTTTTATGGGTATAGTCTTCAAGGAATTTTTTCCCGAAATCTGGGTCTTCTATCAATGGGTAATGATCTTCGCTAACTATCAGGTCTATATCTTTTATTGTAATATTATTCTCTCTCAATAAAAAATCTATTCCTTTAAATGGAATTCCTGAATGATTTTTAATTCTGGAAAATCTTTCTTCCTGAACACATCCTGTTATTTTTCCGTCTTTTAAAAGGCAGGCTGTTGCATTATGTCCTATGTTTAACCCCAATATATACATTAAGACTGCTTAATTAAGACTGCTTATAACTTTTTTTGTTTTTCAGAATATATCACCGTATGTTTTTATTGAAGTATATCTTATTAAAAACCCCCTGCATTGTCCCAAAATATCTGAATGTGATGAATATTATCATCCACGGAAAAAAAATTCTGAAATTTTTAATGTTGTGGCTTTTTCTTACTGAAATTACAGGGATAGCTATGGGAGATGCCAGCAAAAGAAATAAGGGGGCAAAATATTTTATTGCGGGGATTTTAAAAAATTTGTTGTTTATTGATGCTCCAATCCACCTGCTTTGCCTGAAAACTTCTTTTAGTTTCTCAGGATTTTTATGGAAACATTTTGTTTCTTTTGCAAATACTGGTTTTATCTTATATTTAAACCAAAACGTCTGGTCGTCTGCATATCCATATTTTCCATCAAATCCTCCCAATTTCAGAAAGTTTTCTCTTCTTATTGCCCGGAATATTTTTGGCTCTTTTGCATATTCTCCTGTCAATCTTAATTCCCCCCAGCATTTGCTCCATATATTATCTGTATTTGTCGCAATCTCATAATCATGGCTTGTTCCTATAACTTTCTCCCCCTCAATAATTGGTATTATCAAATTTTTCAGATAATTTTTTTCAAAAGTCATATCAGCATCGATAAATATAAGTATCTCTCCTTTAGAATTCCTTGCCCCCAGATTCCTTGCCTCTCCAGGACCTTTGTGGTTTTGTTTTAACACCTTTATCTTCCTGTTCTTGAAAAGAGCTATTCTTTTTATAGTATTGTCTGTACTTCCATCATCAACAACAATTATCTCAAAATTCTTATAACTTTGCTCTAGTAAAGAAAATATGCAATTAGAGATATCCCTTTCCTCATTGTATGTCGGGATTATTATACTTAGTTTTGGATTTTTTTTCATATTCTTAATCCTTTTAATTTGAAATTATATTTTTTCTATCTATTGAACCTTTTAAAATGTATTCTATAATAATACTCTGTTTTTATTAATCTGTTTTTACCTAAATTTTTTTAAATTTATATTTTATAAGAAAATAATGGTCAAGAGGTTAGATCTTTTGCTTATTAATCCCGGAGGAGCGAAACGTCAGGTTTATCAGAAAATGAGCGAGGGCTTGTCAGCTATTGAACCCCCATTCTGGGCGGCATTAACTGCAGGATATTTAAGAAAAGAAGGTTTTAATATTGAAATTATTGATGCAAATGCAGAAAATTTATCATATACAGAAACTGCAGAACAAATTGAATATCATAATCCGAAATTAGTGAATGTTGTTGTTTATGGGCAGCATCCTTCCGCATCTACTCAATTAATGACAAGTGTTGGCAATTTATGTACTAATATTAAAGGATTAAATTTATCAAGGAGAATTTTATTATCTGGCCTGCACCCTTCTGCATTACCTGAAAGAACACTGCGGGAAGAAAATTGTGATTTTGTCTGTGAGGGGGAGGGTTTCTATACTCTTAAGGGGTTATTATCAGGAATTGACTTAACAGAGATTCCAGGATTGTGGTGGAGAGAAAATGGAAATCCTGTTCATACTGAAAGAGCAGCAAATGTGCAGGATCTTGCAGGAACTCTTGGAGACCCTGCATGGGATTTGCTCCCTTCACTAGAAATTTACAAGGCACATAACTGGCAATGTCTTGGTGATTTAGAACAAAGAAATTTTTATGTTTCTCTTTCTACAAGTCTCGGATGTCCTAATAGGTGTGATTTTTGTTCAATACATAAAACTTATGGAGAACACAGAACAAGATTCTGGTCTCCTGAATGGGTAATTAGACAAATAGACTATCTTGTTAATAAAAAAGGACTAAGAAATCTTAAAATTATAGATGAAGAATTTACTATAAATCCTAGGCATTTTATGGCTATTGCAAATGAACTCATAGAAAGAAATTACGGACTAAATACCTGGGCATACACAAGAATAAACAATGTTCCTGATGAAATGCAACTTAATTCTTTAAAAGATTCAGGATTTAACTGGCTCTGTCCAGGGATAGAATCTGCAGATGAAACTGTAAGAAGGGATGTTTCAAAAAGAGGATATAATGACGACGACATTACCATTCAAGTTAGAAAGATGCAATCTGCAGGAATAAATGTCCTTGGAAATTTTATGTTTGGGCTGCCAGGAGATAATTCTGAAACAATGCAGAGGACTCTTGCTCTTGCAATGGATTTAAATTGTGAATTTTCTAATTTTTATTGCACCATTGCATGGCCTGGTTCTGAGTTATACGATAGAATAACAAAACAAAATATTGCTGTTCCTGAGATTTGGCAGGATTATGCTCAACATAGTATGGGATTTATTCCTCTTCCCACAAGGTATCTCTCTCCAAGAGATATTCTGGAATTTAGGGATAATGCATTTCATCAATATTTTACAAACCCTAAATACTTAAAAATGATTGAACATAAGTTTGGTCAAAGAGCATTAAAACATATAAAGGATATGACTAAGATACGGTTAAAGAGGAATATACTGGAAAATGAGAGATGACTGGAAACAGAGAGCAAAAGAGTGGAGTGATAGAAGCAAATATAACTCATTCAATTCCTCTAAGGGACTTACATATCTGAATAGTCATTATTTTCCAATACAAAGATGGTGGAATGGAGAAACTACAGAACTTCCTGTCCCAATAGAACTTTCTTTAGACCCGGCACATCTATGTAATTTTCAATGTGGTCACTGTAATGCACAACGATATCTTATTATGAATCCTGATGAAGTCCCACGGGATAAAAAAATAATGACTAGTGAACATCTTAAAAACATTATAGATTTTTGTGCAGATTGGGGGGTTCGTGGGGTATGTATTGGTGGCGGAGGAGAGCCATTAATGAATAAGAATGTATGGACCATCCCTTCATATATAAATGGGAAAGGAATGAAGTCTTCTTTTGCAACTAATGGAAGTCTTATTAATGAAGAAATAGCTTATGAAATGATGAATTGCAGATGGGTTGGCGTGTCTGTTGATTCGGCTACTCCTGGAACATTTATGAATGTTCATCAAGTTGATGCATTTGAAAAAGTTATAAGGAACTTAGAACTTCTCATAAGGACAAAAGAACAAACAGGTTCAAAAATTGATGTTTCTTATAAATTTCTTATTAGGCCTGATAACTGGCATGAGATATATGATGCCTGCAGACTTGCCAGAGAAATTGGTGTGAGAGATTTTCATGCACGCCCTGCTGATTTGGAAAGAAGAGACTTCCATCAGGCAATGACTCTAAATTATAATATTGATGAAATACAGAAATTATTTCAAAGAAGTCATGAACTTGAAGACGGAAATAATTTCAGAGTTTTTACCGTAATGCACAAATATGACCCAGAATTTAGGGTGATACACACTTTCAAAAAGTGCGTTTCATCTTCATTAATGTTACAGGCATGCTCTGACGGGAATACATATGTTTGCGCAGACCATAGAATCGAGCCAAGATTTAAACTTACAGAACATTTTCCTAACCCCGAATTAATAAGAGATTTCTGGGGAAGTGATAAACATAGAGAATTGTTACAATCTATAAATGTTGATAGAGAATGTGGAAGATGCACTTATGGGGAATATGCAAGACAAATAGAAGAACTTGCATTTGGGGAAAATGAGGAAGACCCTATGTGTTGTGATTTTCCTTAAGATACTCTTTGATAATCTGAAAATGGAATGGGATTATATTTATTGAATTTAATTCAGATATATCAAAAAAAGCAAATCCTGCTCCTTCATTTATTCTTATAGACGAGATGTCCTTATTGAAGTTAGAAATAAAAGTATTTTCTTTTACATCAAATCCATTCGGATTCCGAAATTTAATTATCTTAAAAAATTTGACATCAAAATCATTACAAAGCTCTTCTTTTAATTCTCTTATAACTGCCTGTTCAGCAGTTTCATCTTTTTCTATTTCCCCTCCTGGCAAAAGCCAGGGGCCATCTGGCCAATATGGATAATCCAGAGTTTTTTTCTGTAGAAGTATTCGTTTATTTTTGTCAAATATGATGCATGTTGATACGTTTCTTTCTTCCATTTTAAAACAATTTTTATGTTTTTTAAAACACATAAGTTTAAAAAATTATTTTATTCTTCACTTTAATGAAGACTAAAGATGAAATAAGAAATCTTCAAAAAAAAGCGAATGATATAAGAAAAAAAACACTTCAAATGTGTATATGCGCTGGAACTGGTCATGTAACATCTTCTATGTCCTGTGCTGAAGTTCTAACTTCTCTTTATTTTGGTGATGTGTTAAAATATGATTCAAATAATCCTCAATGGGATGAAAGGGACAGATTTATTTTGAGTAAGGGGCAGGCAAGTCCAATTTTATATGTCACTTTATCTGATGCAGGATTTTTTCCAGAATATTGGGTTAATGATTTTTGCAGAGCAGAGGGGCATTTTGGGGTTCACTTGCAAAAAGATGTTCCAGGGGTAGAATTTACAACAGGCTCTTTGGGGCATGGTCTTGGGCTCGGGGTAGGAAAAGCACTCGCTGCAAAGGCAGACAATAAAAATTATCATATATTTGTTTTGTTGGGTGATGCAGAATTGCAGGAAGGAAGCAATTGGGAAGCAGCAATGTCTGCAAGCCAATATTCTTTAAATAATCTTACTGCAATAGTTGACAGAAATGGTTATGGTGTTTTATGCCCTACTGAAGATTCTGTAGGTATAGAACCGCTAGATGATAAATTCCGGGCATGTGGATGGGATACTAAAAGAATAAACGGACATTCAATAGAACAATTTTTAAATTCTCTTAGTGAATTTAGAGGACATAAAGGAAGAAAACCTCTTGCAATAATTGCAGATACTGTAAAAGGAAAAGGCATAGCATCTTGGGAAAATGTTGCATTAAAGCATGGAATAGCACCAAAAGGGGATGAAATTGATACTACAAAAAGAGAATTAAAGAAATATTCGGAGGACAATAACTATGAATAAAACAGACTATTCAGGAATTTCAATGAGGGACGCTTTTTTTGATAGAGTTTATGAGCTTGCAAAAGAAGACAGAGATATTACAATAATCTCTGCAGACATGGGGGCTCCAGCTCTGGATAAATTCAGAATGGATTTTAGAGATAGATTTTATAATATTGGAATTGCAGAGCAAAATATGATTTCAGTTGCTTCAGGAATGGCTTCTGAAGGAAAAAAAGTTTTTACATTTGCAATTGCTCCTTTTATAACCTCTAGATGTTATGAATTTACAAAATTAAATGCTGGATTAATGAAATTCCCTATTTTTCTTGTAGGATGCGGAACAGGATTTGGATATGATGATTCTGGGCCAACACATCATACAACTGAGGATATATCTATTATGAGAGCAATTCCTAACATTGATATATGGAGTCCTTCAGATAGTATTTCAGCAAGAAAGAGCGCAGAATTAGTTTATTCAGATAATAATCCCGCATATGTAAGATTAGATAGGGAAGTCTTGCCACAGATTCATGATTCTCAGTTTAATGGAGAAGGATATTTGGTCTTTCCGGGTTCTGTAAATCCTCCTTCCCTGGCAATTATTGCTACAGGAAACATGGTTCATAATGCTCTTAAAGTCCAGCAAATATTAGGAAAAGAAGGAACGTCTTTGGATGTTATTGAATTATATAAATTAAAAAAAGTAACTGATAAACTTACAGTAGAACTATCTCAATATAAACAGTTAGTTTCAGTAGAAGAGCATCTTCTTGATGGAGGTTTGGGAAGCATAGTGTCTGAAATAATAACTGATAACTGTCTTGACACTAAACTTAGAAGAATAGGTCTTGAAGATTATATTTATGCTTACGGAGGAAGAGAAAACATTCAGAGAATTTGTGGAATAGATAATCAATCAGTTATTGAACAAATCAGAAGAATAATAGGATAAAAACTTTTGTTTTCAATTTAATTATATATCAAGATAATATAGATTTATTTTGATTAATTTTATAAATGCACTTTATAGTTATAATTTAATGGATTTCGAAGATAAAAAATTTTCTTTTCTATGCGGAAGAATAACTGGTTTTTTTGTTATGTATTTTATTTTTACAACTCTTTTGTACTTAATTCTCAAATATCTGAACAAACTTCCTTCAGATTTCCTTTATGTTTATATGTTTCAATTCACTCTTTTCATTGTGCTGGTCGGAGTTATTATAAAATTCTTATTAAAATGAAAACAACAAAAAATTTTTTTTCAGGTTTTAAGAAAGGACAGAATGAGTTTGGTTCAATAATTTCCTCAATCATAAATGCAATTCTCTTATCTCTGGTATATTTTATAGGTGTGGGGCTAACCTCTGTTTTTGCCAAAATATCAAATAAAGATTTTTTATCTTTAAAAAAAGAAAAAGCAGCAGATACTTATTGGGAAGATTTGAATTTAACTAAAAAGACTTTGGAGGAGTATTACCGTCAATTTTAAAATGTATATTCTTGGGCTGAGTTGTTTTTATCATGATTCTTCTGCAGCATTAATTAAAGATGGGAAGGTTGTGGCAGCCGCACAGGAAGAAAGATTCTCCAGAAAGAAGCATGATATTAATTTTCCCATACTCTCTGCAGAATACTGTTTAAAAAGTCAGAATATAAGCATTGATGATGTTGATTATATTGCATTTTATGAAAAGCCCTTTCTTAAATTTGAAAGACTTCTTTATCAGCATCTGCAAAAATTTCCAAAAACTTATAAAATTTTTCTTGCATCAACACCCTCATGGATTAATGAAAAGCTAAGAATAGTTAAGATAATAAGAAAAAATCTGAAATATAAGAAAGATGTATTATTCATAGAACACCATATGGCTCATGCCGCAGGGTCTTTTTTTATGAGTCCCTTTAAAAAATCAGCAATTCTTACTGTTGATGGGGTTGGTGAATGGACAACTACAGCATATGGAACAGGGGTGGATAGAAAAATAGAACTCTTGAAAGAGATAAAATTTCCCCATTCTATTGGACTTTTATATTCAACTATCACTGCTTATTTGGGATTCAGCGTAAATAATTCAGAATACAAGGTTATGGGGCTTAGCCCTTATGGTGATATGGATAAAAAAACAAATCCTTATTTTGAAAAATTAAGAAAAGTTATTGATATAAAATCAGACGGGAGTTACAGGCTGGATATGGATTATTTTACTTATCATTTTAAGGACAGAATGCCTTCAAAAAAATTATGCTCTCTTCTCGGTGGACCTGTAAGGAAACCAGAATCTGAAATTACTCAAAGACATAAGGATATTGCTGCTGCATTGCAATTAATATATGAAGATGTTCTTCTAAAACTGGTGAATAATGTTTATAAAAAGACAAGATGTGACAATCTTGTTCTTGCAGGAGGATGTGCACTAAACAGTGTTGCAAATGGAAAAATTCTGAAGAATTCTCCTTTCAAAAAGATATGGATGCAGCCCGATCCAGGAGATGGAGGAACTAGCATAGGTGCAGCACTCTATTTGTATAATTCTGTTTTGGGAAAAAAAAGAAATTTCCAGCTAAATAATGCATATCTTGGACCCGAGTTCTCATCGCAGGAAATTAGGGAGTTTCTAAATAATAATAGTATAAAATATTCCGAATTCCAAAATAATGATGAACTTATAAAAAAAACAGCAGGATTATTATATGAAAATAATGTAATTGGATGGTTTCAGGGAAGAATGGAATGGGGGCCACGAGCATTGGGAAGCAGAAGTATTCTATCCAATGCCTGTAATCCCAATATGCAGGAAGTTCTTAATTTAAAGGTAAAACATCGAGAAAAATTCAGACCTTTTGCTCCAGTTGTATGTGAAGATGATGCATTAAAATATTTTGATTGTGATGTTCCTCTTCCCTTGCCCACAGATTTTATGTTGATGGTTTATCCGATAAAAAAAAGATGGCATAAAACTATTCCCGCAGTGACTCATGTGGATGGTTCAGGAAGACTGCAGACAGTAAGAAGAAATCAAAATATTCTTTATTATGATTTAATAAAAGAATTCGGAAAACTATCAAACATACCCATATTAATTAATACATCCTTTAATATTAGAGGGGAGCCAATAGTCTGTACCCCTTATGATGCATATAAATGCATGATGGGAACTGGAATAGATTACCTCATTATAGGGAAATTTTTAATAAGAAGAAAAGATAATCAAAAAGATATGTGGGACAGTGAAAAAAATGCCAAAGACTAAAATATTAAAACAAAGAAATTTTATCATGAATGTTTTTCTTCTAATTTTTGTAATAGTTCTTTTTTTTGTATTTATGGAAATAATTCTTAGGATTATCACCCCCTCTCCAAAATATGATCGGGACAGTGAATTTGTTTTTTATGAATATAATGAAATTCTCGGGTGGAAGAACAAGCCGGGAGCAAGTGGGGTCTTTTACATTCCTGATTCTGAAAGTTATGTTCAGATAAACTCAAAAGGGCTTAGAGATGAAGAGTATGATTATGGGAAAAAAGAAGGAATAAAAAGAATTGAATTTTATGGGGATTCTTTTACATGGGGTTATGGAGTTAATGAAGAAGACAGATTTGCAGACATCTTTGGGGAAAAACTTAATTCTATTGCGGATAATAAATATGAGACAATTAATTTCGGAACAACTGGATATGGAACAGACCAGCAATATCTGTTATTAAGAGAAGAAGGGCTGAAGTACAATCCGGATGTTGTTGTTTTTGTTTATCATAATGATGTAGGGGACGTTGGAAGAAAAACTGCCTATTCCTATCCGAAGCCATTTTTTATTATAGAAAATGATGAGTTAAAACTGACAAATGTTCCTGTTCCGCTAAGAGAGGGAAACTGGACTGAAATCCCAGAAGCAAAAGACAATAGAAATCTCATCTTTAAACTGGATTCTTCGCTGAGGTTTTTTAAAACATATGATTTTCTTAGGACTAAATTGATATATCTTAAGATATTTGAAAAGTTTAGAGGCTCTGTTATTGAGATAGATACGCAGGAAACTCTCAATGTTATAGAAAAAATTATCTTGGAATCAGGAAATCTTTGTGAAAAGAATAATATCTCTTTTGTGGTTGTTATGATTCCTGATAAATCCCAGATTTTTGGAAGTGCAAATACTATTGAAATAGATTATCTGGATGGTTTTCTTGATAAGAATGGCATTAATAAAATAAATCTCCTCCCAGAGCTTAAGAAGATTTCAAAAAATGAAAAAGATATCTATTTTGATATAGATGGTCATTTTTCCGAAAACGGAAATAAAATTGTTGGAGAATTATTGTTAAAAAAATTTACGCAGGAAAGAATACTTAATGTTTCAGAGATAATCTTTTTAAATTAACACAAACCTTTTAAACTATTTTAACTATTTTTTTTCATGAATAATAAAAGCCTTATCGGAGAAGTGTGGGATTTTCTTAAAATAAGAAAAAAGTGGTGGCTTTTGCCGATTATAATCCTTTTAATCTTTATAGGGGCTTTGATAATATTCGGACAGAGTTCTGCTCTAAGTCCTTTTATATATTCTCTTTTTTGATTTTGTATATGTTATAAGTGCCTACCGTTTTTATATAATCAAAATGGGACTCTAAATGCTCCTTGAATCCAGGAGTTCTGTAAATATTATGCTCATATATCACAACATATGTATTGTCTTTTGTTATGACAGCCGAATCATAAAAATCCTCTGCAAACAGGTAATACTGGGAAGCAACATAAAGATATGCCTTATTCTGTATATTATCCAGATAGTCTCCATTGTTCCAGAAAAAACAGATACTCCTTTCTGCAATTATTGTTGCCTTTTCCCTCATTGTGACGTTTTTCAGATAATTAACAGTATCTTCGACTCCATAATCACCATAATTATTATTGGTTGAATAGGGAGCAAAAGAAGTGTATATTGCAGAGTATGTTCCAAAAAGAAGAATCATCAAAACAACTGCAAGGACAAAATTTTTTCTGAATATAACAAAAAGAATTAATGCAGGAAAGATTATTATAATTATCTTCAATAAAATTGACAGTACAAGGAAAAAATTAAATTGTGAAAATGTCATCCATATATCTTCTGTGAAAATAGGATCACCAAGGAACAGAAGATAATACTCTATGATTATTATCCCAATAATAACAAAAATCCATGCAATCCTTCTTTTTTTGTATTTTTGTGTCTGAAAGGATAATTCTTTTGTTATTAGTAATGCAAAAAGAGGCATTAAAAAAACAAAATATTTTCCTGGAAGCCCTGTTATGATTCCTGTAAATATAAAAAAACAGACAGAGAAGATTATGATAATATAAAAAAGAATAATATTTTTATCTGCCTTTCCAGCAGTTATCTTTTTCAAATCTCTCAGAAATATAATTGAAAAAAATAAAACAATTAAGGGATTAACCCAGATCACAAATGTCTTGAAACTTCCCGCAAATTTCAGCAAGTTTAAAATAATTCCCTCATTGAATCTCTCCCCAAATTTCCCTATTGAATTGTGCCTGAATGTCTGCGAAAAATCAAGCCCGGTTGCCGAAGTGTAAATGTAATATGTTATAAGGAATACTGCTAATGAAACAATAAAAATAACCATCAATTTTATAATCTTTTCAATTTTTTCTCTAGAAAAGAAATTTTTTTTGTTATATTTCTCAAAAAAGAGAAGGAACACAAAGAAGCTCAGTGATAGAATTACAAAACTGGTCATTTTTGTCCATAATCCTAAAAATAATGTCCCTGAAAGTAAAAATGGTTTATCCAGCCGGTATTTCATGAAAATGAAAATTGCCAAAACTGTAAGAAATGCAAGAATTCCTCCATCAATATCCATCAGAAGGGAATTTTGTATAACAATCGGATGGATTAAAAAAATAAAGACCGCCAAAAGGGATAATTTTTTATTATCTGGAAAAAGATAAAAACCCATAAAGAGGACTACTAAAGAGGTTAGTACAGCAAAGAAAATTCCTGAAAATTTTAATCCAAAAAGATTATATCCAAAAATTTTTACAAAAAAAGCTACAGTATAAATATAAAGAGGAGGATGGGCTAAAATGCTTATTTTTCCCAAACCATATCCCTCAAAAGAAAATTCTGGTTTTTCTGCATTAGCCAGTTTATTTGCGCCATATGCTAAAAAACTCTCCTCATGATGTAATGGCTTGTTAATCTGTATAAAACATAAAAAGAGAAATGTGATTATTAATATTGAATAAATTAACAGAAGAAATTTTTTTTTCATTTTTTGATTATAAAATCTTTCATAAAATAAAAGCCTAATTCTGTTAAATAAGATAATTCCCCTATACTTCTTATTTTTAGAATTTGGTTTAATATATATTTTGGAGAAGAATAATATTCCTTTATAATATTTTTTTGAAGCTTTAACAATTCTTTTGAGGTTATATTATTTAACCTTTTAAATGGAGGTTCTTTAGTAATCAGAGTGTATTTATCCCATTTTACCTTATTATCAATTAATTTTTGCTTAATCATCATTCTGTTTATTTCTGTTCCGGGGAAGGGGCACATCACAGATAACATAATGATATCCGGCATTAATTCAAACATTAAATCTTTTGTATTTTTTATCTCTTCTATAGTTTCATCAGTATGACTACCAAGAATAAAAGTTCCCTCAACAAATCTAATTTTTGCTTTTTTGGCCCATTTAAAAGCATTTTTTATTTGATTTATCTTGGTGTTTTTTTTATTTAATTCCAGTATTCTCTGGCTTCCAGATTCAACCCCAAAACTTATTTTTTTACAACCCGCATCTTTCATAATTTTAATAAGTTTAAAATCTACAGTATCAACACGGGCATTACAATTCCAAGTAATATTTTTTTCTTTGAAATATTTGCATAATTTTTTTAACAATGGTTTGTTTATTGTAAACGTATCATCTTCGATGGATATATGATTTATTTGATAATTTTTTATTAAAGAATCTATTTCTGAAACAATATTTTCATAACTCCTAAATCTAACATAATGATTAAAATTAGCATTGCTGCAATAAATACATTTATTTGGACACCCCCTGCTTGTGAATATTTCCATCATCTTCATATGTTTACGGGAGAATCCTCTGCTTACATGGCTTTTTTTATATTTATCCATATAAAAAAGATGCCTTGCAGGAAAAGGTATTTTATCTAAATTTTTTATAAGTTCCCTTTTTGGGGTTATCTCAATTTTTCTATTGCTTCTATAGACAATCCCATCAATATTCTTATATGGTTTGTTTGATGATTTTGCATGATAAATTTCTTTTATTGTTATATCTCCTTCTCCACATACTCCGATATCAATATTAGGAATTTCCTTTAATGTTCTTTTGGGCAATGCAGAAATATGCATCCCCCCCAATATAATCAATATATTTTTATCGTATTCTTTTATTACTTTTGCAATATCCTTTACAAAAAGGATTGATGGAGTCATACTTGTAAACCCGATAATTTTTGGATTAAATTTTTTTAAATACAATAAAAATTTTTCTTTTATAAACTTTTCAATGCAAAAATCTATAATTTTTACATTGGCACCTTCTTCTTCAAGAGATGCTGCAATATAAGCAAGATTTATTGGTATTTGTGTTGACAGATATTTTTTATCTATGCTTCTTGGATGCGGGGGTTGTATCAATAAAACATTCATTTTAATTTTCTTTTTTATTTATTCTTATATTTTTGCAGTTTACCATTTTTGTCTTCCAGATTTTATCACATTAAATTTATGCTGTAATGCAAGGATTATCATATTTATCCCAACTTTTATTGTTTTTTTAAAGCTTCCAGTAACTGAAGATTCCCCTACCCTTTTCTGATAATTTAATGGAATCTCTATATATTTTATCCCATGTCTTATTATCTGCAACATCATATCCAGATTGAATTCATTTCCTCCGATAACAAAATCTCCTTTTATTTTTTCATAAACTTCTTTTTTTATAAGTCTATATGTACATCCAACATCTGTTAATAAAGTTGTCATAAATAAAAATTCAACTATTTTTGCCACAGCCCAATTTCCAATTTTCATAAAAAATCCCATATTTGCTCCTTCTCTAACCATTATACTTGTAGTTCTTGTTCCAAATACCACATCAAAATCATCGCAATATGCCAGTAATTTGAAAATATCTCCGGGGACAAATGTTCCATCCGGCTCTATCATTATTAAAATATCTCCAGAGCCCTCATATAATGCTCTTCTGTATCCCCACCCAAAACCCTGCCTGAACTCATGCACGAGTTTTACATTTAATCCTTTTTGAATACATTTTTGAATCTCTTCGTCTGTTCCTTTTTCAGCATTATTATTTACTGCTATAATTTCATCAACAACACCTGTTTCAAAAAGCTCTTCTATGCATTTTTTTACAGAATTCTTCTCGTTATATGTTGAGAAAACTATTGATATTTTCTTATTCTTCCACATTTAAATTTATCCTATACTTTTCTTATAAAAGATTATACACTTCAACATATTTTATCCAGTATACTATTTTATAGATATCTTTTAAAACTTCCTTTTTTGGATATTTAAATGACCAAAAAAACAGATAATTTTAAGGTCGATAAGATACTTTTTGCAGCAAATATGAGCAAATATTTTTTTCACTATCAGGCATGGTATTCTCCTCTTAAAAGATCCTGCAGAAGAATAATTGGATTTGATTCACGAAAACTTTATTATCAATGCGGAAAGGAAAAAATGAATGAAAAATTCCTGGAAGTTGTTAAAAAGGAAAAGCCCGATTACATTTTTTTTCTTCTTTTTTCTGATGAATTCTCCCTTGAAACACTTATGAAAATAAGGGAATTGTCCCCAGATACAAAAACAATAAATTTTTTTGGGGATGATGATATTCAGTTTGATAATTTTTCAAGGTATTATGCGTTATTTTTTGATTATTCATTAATAGTCCAGAAAAAATATATTGATTATTACAAAAAAGATGGAATAAATAATATTTTCCTGACTACTGGAGTTAATCTTGATAATTTTAAGCCACTGAGTCTGGAAAAAAAATATGATGTTACTTTTATAGGAGCACCAAAGCAGGACAGATATGATTTTATATGCTATCTGAGAAAAAATGGAATTAATGTAAATGTTTTTGGGTGGGGATGGGAGAAATATAATGATTTAAAGGATATTTGCGGGGGAGTGTTAAGCAGCGAAGAACTTGTAAAGACTGTAAACCAGAGCAGGATTAATCTTTCTTTTTCAAAAAATGCCAGAGGAGAATCTCATATAAAAGGAAGAATATTTGAAATGAGTGCCTGCAAGTCCTTTCTTCTGATAGAATCTTTTATGGGATATTATGACTTTTTCAAAAAAGAAAAGGAGATTGTAATGTTCAAAGACAAGGAAGAGCTTCTTGAAAAGATAAAATATTACCTGAAACATGAAGAAGAAAGGGAAAAAATAGCAGAAAATGCCTACAAAAGAATTTTGAGGGAATATAATCTTGATACCGAACTTTCAAACTTTTTCTCCATGACAGAGAAAAGAAAAAACAGAAGAAAACTTCCAGAAATAAAAGGAAAAACTATGCTTCTTACAAAAAAGGATTTTGAATTAAGTGAAGAAGAATTAAAAAAGA